>Ga0335069_10015194_pt1 | contig 10764 bp, 11 predicted proteins | sample Lox_Sample_11_FD_206714 | JGI IMG/M metagenome (GOLD analysis project Ga0335069, IMG submission 206714) | Soil microbial communities from Loxahatchee National Wildlife Refuge, Florida, United States - Lox_Sample_1.1 | ecosystem: Environmental > Terrestrial > Soil > Wetlands | place: USA... | reverse complement strand
GTGGACCACACGCTGACGCGCCGTTCCTCCGGAGGGCGGTTCATCACGCGGGCCATGCGCCAGCGGGTGCTTCCTCGCAGCCTGCTCCTGGTCGTGGCGTGGTACTCCCTGATGTACCGGCTGGGGTTCTTCCGCCTCGGCGAGTACGAGGAAGGGTTTCCCCACCTGCGCGGGATCACGCTCGAAACGCTGGAACGGATCGCCAGGGAGAGCTTTGACGGCGCCCTTCGGCAGGACCTGTTCCCGGACGCGATCGCGCTGCTGCAGCAGCGGCGCTCGGAAGGTCGACGCGTGATACTGGCCACCTCCTCGCTGGACTTCATCGTGAAGCCGCTTGCCGATTTCCTGCGCGTGGACGGGATGCTCGCCACGGAGCTCGAGTTCGAGAGCGGGACGTGCACGGGACGCCTCAAGGGAGTGCCCATGCTCGGCAGCGGCAAGAAGGAGCGCGTGCTCTCGTTCCTCGCCGCGGAGGGGGTCCGTGCCGAGGACTGTGCGTTCTACTCCGACAGCATCTACGACCTGCCGCTGCTGGAATGCGTGGGGCTGCCGGTTGCCGTCAACCCGGATATCCGCCTTCGCCGGGTGGCGCGCCGCCGGGGATGGCAGGTCAGGGCGATGAGCGCAGCTCCCCCTGGGGGACCGTCTCGAGCCGGCCGCCGCTGAGGCGCAGCACCAGCCCGCCCTCATCGCCCACACCCTCCAGGATTCCTTCCACGAACCGCCCGGAACCGATCAGCTCCACGCGCACCGTCCCCCCGCGGCCGTAGAGGCGGGAATTGAGCGCATCTTTCCAGGCCCGGTCCGCGCCGGAATCCTTGAGGTGTCGCAGCGCGGCCGCGAGAACCTCCTGCGGCGCGACCCGGCGGCCGCAGGCCTGCAGGAGGGAGCCGGCGGTGGCCGCGATCTCCGGCGGGAACTCCCGCTGCCCGCAATTGACGCCAATGCCCACCAGGGCGGTGTCGCCGCGCGCTTCGCACAGGATGCCGGCGACCTTCCGCGGCGCCGCCGAGCCCGGGACTGCGGCCAGCACGTCGTTGGGCCACTTGACCTGGACCGAGACGCCGGCCGTCTCCTCGATCCCGCGGGCAGCGGCCAGGCCCGCCCTCAGGGTGAGCTCGGAAAGCGGGAATCCCATCTCGGAGATTCGCAGCACCACCGTGGCCGCCAGCGCCTCGCCGGGAACGGAGATCCATGCGCGGCCCGGGACCCTGCCTCGGCCCTTCTCCTGGCGGCCCGCGGCCGCGACCGTGCCGGCGGGGCAGCCGGCATCCGCGAGCAGGCGGGCGTCGTCCATCGTGGAGGAAGTCACGTCACGGTAGGTGACGGAGGCGCCGGGCCACGGCGTGGTCCACCCGGCGGGATCGGCGCGGCTTGTCTGCATCTACGGGTTTATGTACCATTTCCCGCCATGCTAGAGAACCCGCTGATGGCCGGCCTGGGCCTTCCCCGCGAGCCGCGGCCCCTGACGCTCGTCATCTTCGGTGCCAGCGGAGACCTCACGCGGCGCAAGCTCGTGCCCGCGCTGTTCTCCCTGTACCTGAAGGGGAGCATCCCCGGGGTGCGCGTGGTCGGGTTCGCCCGCCGGGACTGGGACACCCAGAAGTTCCGCGCGCTGGTGCGCGGCTGGCTGGATTCGGACGACACCCCGTCCGCCTCCGCGGAGGTCAAGGACGCGTTCGCCTCCGGGGTGGGCTTCATCAAGTCGTCGTTCGAGGAAGCGGCGGGCTTCGGCCAGATTGCCACGGATTTTGCCAGGCCCGCCAACCGTGTCTTCTACCTGGCCACCCCCCCGGACTCCTACCACACCATCGTGGAGCAGCTCAGGACGTCGGGACTTTCGTCCCAGAACGGCGGGTTCTCCCGTATAATAGTAGAAAAGCCCATCGGCCGGGACCTGCAGAGCGCCCGGGCCCTCAACGAGCAGATCGCGCGGGCCTTCCCCGAGGAGCAGATCTACCGCATCGACCACTACCTGGGCAAGGAAACCGTCCAGAACATCATGGTGATGCGGTTCGGAAACGGGATTTTCGAACCGGTCTGGAACAACCGCTACGTGGATCACGTGCAGATCACCATGGCGGAGACCCTGGGCGTGGGCACCCGCGGCGGCTACTACGAGACGGCGGGCGCCGTCCGGGACATGATGCAGAACCACATGCTGCAGCTCCTGTCCCTGGTGGCCATGGAGCCTCCCGTGGACCTGGACGCGAACAGCATCCACGAGGAGAAAGTGAAAGTCTTGAAGAGCATCGCGCCCATCGCCGGGCAACGCGTGGCCACGGAGACCGTGCGGGGGCAGTACGAGAAGGGCATCGTGGAAGGCGTGGAGGTGCCGGGCTACCGCCAGGAGACCGGCGTGGACCCGGAATCCACCACGGAGACCTTCGCGGCGCTTCGCGTGTACCTGGAGTCCTGGCGATGGGCCGGCGTTCCCTTCCTGCTTCGGACGGGCAAGCGCCTCTCGCGGCGGACCACCGAGATCACGCTGCACTTCAAGCGGCCCCCGCTCCTCCTGTTCGCCGAGCGGAAGCCCGGCGCCACGCCGCCCAACGAGCTCACGTTCCGCATCCAGCCGCAGGAAGGGATCACCATCGGCTTCAACTCCAAGATCCCGGGGCCCACCACGGAGATGAGGACGGTGAACATGGACTTCTCCTACGGGTCGGCATTCGGGGAAGAGCTGCCCGAGGCCTACGAGCGGCTCCTGCTGGATGCCATGCTGGGAGACTCCACGCTGTACATGCGCAAGGACGAGGTGGACTCCGCCTGGCGATTCATCACCGAGATCATCAACGGCTGGAAGGAAAGCGGGAGGCCGGCGGTGTCCCCCTACCGCGCGGGAAGCTCGGGACCGGATGCGGCCGCCGCGCTCCTGGGCGACCCCGGGCGGCGCTGGAGGCGGTTGTGAGCGACGCATCGCGCCTGCCGGTCCTGGATCCACGGGCCATAGAGGAAGAGATCATCCGGATCCGGGAGCGGGAGTCCAACCCGTACTCCTCGGGAGTGAAGACCAACATTTTCACGCTCGTGATATTCCGCTCCGCGGATCCCGAGGCGCCGGGAGCGTCCGTCCACGTGGAGGCAGCGCTGCAGTTCCTCCTGGGCAAGCGGCCGGCGCGCATCATCACCATCCACCAGGGCAGCGCGCCAAGGACCGAGGTGTGGGTGAGCGGCCGCTGCTACCCGGACCGCCGGAACCGCGGAGTGTGCTTCGAGGAAGTGCGCATCGAGAGCGGGGATGACGGGGTAGGCGCGGACCCCGGGGCGTGGGCGCCGCTGGTCATCCGCGACCTGCCGGTCTTCGCGTGGATGCCGGACGGGCTGGGGACGGCCGCCGAGCTGTGGACCCCGTCCCTGCGGGGTGCCGCGGGCCTGATCGACAAGCTCATGGTGGATTCCTCGCGCGGCCCCGAAGACCGCGCGGCGGTCATCGGGGCCCTGGGCCGCATCCGGGAGACCACCTCGGACGCGTTCCTCGTCTCCGATTTCTCCTGGCGCCGCGGCAAGGTGCTGCGGGAGCAGGCCGCCCGCTCCTTCGACCCGCCCGAGATGCGCGGGCTGCTGCCGCGCGTGCGCTCGGCGCGCCTGTACGGCGGTTCGCGCATGGAGGCGTGGCTGTTCTTCGAATGGCTTTCCTCGCGGCTGGGACGCGTCGTCCCCGGCGAGCATGCCTGGGAAGGGCCGCTGTCGGAGGGGTTCCGCCTCACGATCAGCGTGGAGGGGGCCGCGGACGTGGAGATCGGCTGTACCAGGGGCGGCTGCCTCGAGCGCGGAGAAGAAAAAGGCGCCTACCGCTTCCCCACGGACGGGGAAGTGCTCCTGGAAGAGGTGGATACGCTGGCGCGGGACGCCGTGTTCGGCGAGGTCCTTTCCCGTGGCAACGCTTCGAGCTGACGCCGACCGCCCTCCCCCGCTCCCACGTGTCGTCGCGGTCCAGGACCGGGAGCACCTCGGGGAAGAAGCCGGGCTGATCGTGGGTGAGCGCATCCGCTCGGCCCTGGCGGATCGCGGGCGCGCCTCGGTAGTCTTGTCCGGCGGCACCACGCCGCGGCTGCTCCACGCGTGGCTGGTGGGTAACTTTGCGGGAGACCCGCTTCCGGTGGACCGCATCACGTGGTACCTTGGGGACGAGCGCTGGGTGCCGGCGAACCACCCGCAGTCGAACGAGGGCATGGCGCGGGAGACGCTCCTGGGCCCGCTCGGGGTTGAAGAATCGGCCATCCTGTCCTGGCACGCCGGAAGCGGTGACCCCGTGGACTGCGCCCGCCGCTACGCGGAGGCCGTGCAGGCGCACCTGGGCGGCGCGGCGCCGGACATCGTGCTGCTGGGCGTCGGGCCGGATGGCCACACCGCGTCCCTCTTTCCGGGATCCACGGCGTACCTTCCGGACGGTCGCCAGGTTCCCACCAGCCGTGACCTTCCGGGCACGGCCGCGGCGGTGCAGGGCGGCAACGCCCCGGGGTGGCGTCTCACGCTGTGCCCCGGGCTCCTGGGCTCCGCCCGCGAGGTGGTGTTCCTGGCGTCAGGGTCGGACAAGGTGGACGCGGTCCGCCGCGCCGTCAACGGGGACGCCGCAACTCCCGCAGCCTGGATCCGCGGAGAGCGGACCACGTTCGTGGTGACGCGGGATGCACTGGGGTCGGCAGACACCGGCTTCGGGCCGGAAGTACAGCGGGCATAGGGACCGCGGGAGAGCAGGAGAGGATGGATCGAAGCCTGGCGCAGTTCGTCAAGTCGTTATACTTCGAGCTGCAGACGGTGGAAGACGTGAAGCCGCTCGAGATCTGGAACGGCATCCGTGAGAAGCTGGACCCGTTCGAGACGGCCAACCTGGCCAAGAACCTGCTCAAGATCGCCGTTCCGCTGGTCAACGAGCAGTGCACGGGCCGCCCGTTCCACGTGCACGCCCGCAAGACGCGGCAGGCCCTGACCGCCCTCATGACCTGGTGCCGCGGAGACCCGGCGGGAATGCTGATGGCCGAGTTCCCGAACCCGCCCACGGGAGACGACGGGCAGAAGGCGCTGTACCGCGCGGTCCGGGACACGGCCAGGGGGATGGTGTCCTCCAGGGACACCCGCGTGGACGAGCGTCACCCGTCGGAGGCGGAGCGGCGCGAGACGCACCGTGCCATGCTCCCGGATGGCCTGTTCGACTTCCGCGAGATGCGGATCGTGGACAACGAGCTCCCGTTCATCATCTTCACGGAGAAGGAGTACCGCGTGATCCACGGGATGGCCATGGTCTACCTGTGGATCATAGACGCCAACGAGATCTACCTGGACTGCCTGACCAGGAACGGGGCGCCGGACCAGATGATCGGCGCCTACCGGGAGTTCGCCGCCAAGGTGCAGTCGGAGAGCCCGCTCACCATCAAGGGCAAGGCGATGAGCCCCCGCACCCTCCTGGGCCGGATCCGGGAGAAGCTGGCCGAACCGGATTACATGGACATTTTCGAGGACGTGCACCGCTGGTTCGAGCAGACCAGGAGCCGGTTCACGTCCTGAACGTGGCCGCGGCGGAGAGCCCGCCGCGGCCGCCCGGTCTCACCCGACCTTGGGCAATTCCTTCTCCGCGCGCTCGATCTCCTTCTCCGGGTACTCGAAGTCCTCGAGCTTCCCGCTGAAGTACTGCTCGTAGGCGGCCATGTCGAAGTGCCCGTGCCCGGACAGGTTGAAGAGAATGACCTTCTTCTCCCCGGTCTCCTTGCACCTCTTGGCGGCGCGGATGGTGGAGGCAATGGCGTGCGCGGACTCCGGCGCCGGGATGATCCCCTCGGTACGGGCAAAGAGCACCGCGGCCTCGAACGTCTCCTTCTGCCGCAGCGCTTCCGCCCGGACCAGCCCCTTGTTCACGAGCATGCTCACGATGGGCGCGGCGCCGTGGTATCGAAGACCACCGGCGTGGACCGAGGGCGGGATGAAGCCATGTCCGAGCGTGTACATCTTGGCCAGCGGGATGAGCTTGCCGGCGTCTCCAAAGTCGTAGGCGTAGATGCCCTTGCTGAGCGACGGGCAGGCCAGCGGCTCGGAGGCAATGAACTCCACGTTGCGCTTGCCCGAGATCTTGTCTTCCATGAAGGGGAGCGTGATGCCGCCGAAGTTGCTGCCGCCGCCGTGGCAGCCAATGACGATATCCGGCATCAGGCCCAGCTCCTCCAGCACCGCGCGCGCCTCCAGGCCGATGACGGTCTGGTGCATGAGCACGTGGTTGAGCACCGACCCCAGCGAATACTTCACCGTGCCGCCGGAGGTGGCCGCCACTTCCACCGCCTCGCTGATGGCGATGCCCAGCGACCCGGGGAGGTTCTTCTTGTCCGCGCTGAGCTTCTTTCCGATCTGCGTCTCGTTGGACGGGCTCGGGTGCACCCGGGCGCCGTAGCTCTGCATCATGATCTTGCGGTACGGCTTCTGGTCGTAGGAGGCGCGCACCATGAACACGTTGATGTCCACGGCGAAGTGGGCGCCGGCAAAGGCAAGCGCGCTGCCCCACTGCCCCGCGCCGGTCTCCGTGACCAGCTTCTTCACGCCTTCCTTCTGGTTGTAATAGACCTGCGGGATGGCCGTGTTGGGCTTGTGGCTGCCGGTGGGCGTGACGCTCTCGTTCTTGAAGAAGATCATGGCGGGAGTGCCCAGCGCCTCCTCCAGGAACCTGGCGCGGATGAGCGGCGTGGGGCGGAAGAGCGAATAGACCTTGAGCACCTCGTCCGGGATCACGATGTCGCGGACCTGGGACACCTCCTGCTCCAGCAGTCCCATGGGGAACAACGGCGTGAACGCCTCCAGCGGCACGGGCTTGCCGTCCGCGGGGTTGAGCATGGGCGGGAGAGGCTCGGGCAGCGCGGGCTGGATGTTCAGCCACTTCTTGGGGATCTCCCGCGTGGGGAGCTGGAAGATGCGATCGTCGGTCATGGGGTGAGCACTCCTTTCGAACCACGTGGTCCTGGCCGCTCCCACGGAGCGGGGCATCGACGGAACGGGCAAAAAAAACCCGGGCCTCCTCATGCCCGGGTTCTTAAGATAAAAAAACCGCGGGCGGTCTCTCTCTCGGTGGGGAGGGAAACCGCCCGCGGCTTTGCCTTGAGCTGCCTTCCAGGTCAGGCGGCGCCGCCGGGTTTCCTCCCCGTGCGCCACCACCATGCCGACGTGAAAATGTGGGCCAAGACCCGACCGCAACTCATGATGGGTCGGGTGTACCAGAGTTCCCGCCGGCTGTCAAGGGAAATGTTGCCGGCCAGCGCGGCCCCTCCGGCTGGGATTTCAGCGGAGCTCGGCATTTCCGCGGAGACGCGGCGGCAGTAAGTTTTGAACGGAGACTGCATGGGTCACGTCTTCGAGGCTGCACCCAGTGGAAGAGCGAAGTGCAGGGGATGCGGAGAAGTCATCCCGAAGGGTGAGCTGCGCTTCGGTGAGCGGCTGCCGAATCCCTACGGCGAGGGCGAGATCACGCTGTGGTTCCACCCGCTGTGTGCGGCCTACAAGCGGCCCGAGCCGATCCTCCAGGCGCTCGGCGAGAGCCTCCAGGGCATCACCGACCGCGAAGCCCTCGAAGCGGCGGCGCGGGGCAGCATGGCCCAGCGGCGCATCCCGCGGATCAACGGCGCCGAGCGCGCGGCCAGCGGCAAGGCAAAGTGCAGGAGCTGCCGCCAGCCGATCGAGCGCGGCTCCTGGCGGATCCGGATCACGTTCTACGATGAGGGACGCTTTTCGCCCGGGGGTGTGATTCACCTGTCCTGCCGAAAGGCCTACTTCGAGACCGACGACATCCTCGACCGGCTGCTTCGGTTCAGTCCCGCGCTGGCAGACGCCGAGCGCGAGGAGCTTCGGCAGGCCTGTGCCGTGCCCAGCCCCGACCTGCCCAGCCCCGACCTGCCCGGCAGCGCCCCGCCCGGCGTTTCCGCGGAAGCGCCTCCGCCCGAGCCGCAGTCCACCTGATCGGTGAGGTGAAGAGGAGCGCGACCATGTCGGCTACCTTGCGGTATGCAGCCGCCCCGCGCCGGGAGTGCTCGGCGGCGAAGAACTCGTACGGGGCGCCAGCGGAAACCTTCCCGCTCATTGTTGTTCGTACAGGACCATCCCTTTGTTTTCTACCTGGAGTATCAACGGATTCTCCACTTCTTTCATATGGGCGTACTCCGCCGCGGTGTAGACATGGGCTTCCACCGGAGTTCGTCCCTCTCGGACGACGCGCTTGAACTCCAGCCCCCGCTCCAGCCAATCCGCGGCGTGGCCCACGACCACCAGGAGGTCCACGTCACGTGGAAATCGCCGCGCGCGTAGGAGCCGAACAGCACGACGCGGAGCGGGTTGAATCGCGCGACAACCCGCCCTACGAGCTCCTCCAGCCATTGCCGATCAAGCGGCGCTGCCTTGGCCATGCGGCGAGTCTGCATCCGGGCAGGGCCCCGGTCCACACGGCGGGGTGGAAACGAGCCAGCAGCGGCACGGCGCAGGAGAGCATCCTCTAGAAATCGATCAGCTCCACCTCGAACACCAGGAACGAGTTGGGCGGGATGACGCCGGGGTAGCCCCTCGCGCCGTAGCCCAGCTCGGGCGGGATCACCAGGCGCACCTTCTCCCCGCGGCTCATCATCAGCAGGGCCTCGGTCCACCCGGGGATCACCTGGTTGGCCTGGAACGTGGCGGGCTGCCCGCCGTGGGCGTCCGTGCTGTCGAAGACCTTCCCGTCCAGCAGCGTGCCGGTGTACTTGACCGAGACGTTGGCGGAGGCCTTGGGCGAATCGCCGCTTCCCTTCTTGAGCACCTCGTACATGAGTCCGCTCTTGGTCGTGGTGAGGTTGGGCCACTTCTTCGTGACCTGGGCAATGGCGTCCTTGCGTTCCATGTTCTTCCTTTCTATTGCCGCGGCCCGGGCCTTTGCTACCAGGGCGTCGAATCCCTTCTGCGTGACGACGAACGCCCCGGCGGCGGGGCCCACGCGGATGATGCGCACCGAGATCATGTGGTCCCCGGGCTTGATGGCCTTCACCACGTCCATACCCTGCACCACGTGGCCAAACACGTTGTAGCCGCCGTTCAGCCACTCCGCGGGGCGCATGGTGATGTAGAACTGGCTGCCGTTCGTGTCGGGGCCTGCGTTCGCCATGGCCATGACGCCCGGGGCGTCGTGCAGCAGGTCCCCGCGCGTCTCGTTGGGGAACTGGTAGCCGGGGCCCCCGCTGCCGTTCCCGTTGGGGTCTCCGCCCTGGATGACGAACCCGGGCTCCACGCGGTGGAAGGTCAGGCCGTCGTAGAACTTGCGGCCCGTTTTCCCGTTGACCGGGAGCGTGCCCTCCGCCAGGCCGACGAAATTGGACACGGTCATTGGTGCTTTCTCGAACTCCAGCGAGCAGACGATGAGACCCCGCTCCGTCTTGATTTCGGCGTACATGCCGTTGGGAAGCGTGCCGGCCCCCCCGGACGCTCCGCCCGAGTCCTGCGCCTCCACGTTTCGCGCCAGCGGCAGGACCGCCAATACCGCGAACGCGGCGATAGTGGTCACCCTCACTGCTGAACCTCCAGTTCCGCCGGGTCGTCCGGCAGGCGCGTGACGCGCCATTCCTGGGCTTCGACATCGAAATCCGCGATATCCTTGAGCGCCATCTTGATGTAACGCCCCTGCCCTTCCACGGCCACCGTGCCGTCTTCCAGCACGATTTCCCCGGTACCCTCGAAGATACGGCCCCCCTCTTTCACGATCCTTCCGACCACTTTCACGGGTCGGTCGGTGGGGACCGGCTTCTTGTACTTCGTGGTGAACTCCACGGTAACGCCCCACACCTCGCCGTGCGAGCGGTTGAGGATGGCGCGGCCGATGGTCTCGTCCAGGATGGCGGTGCTCACCCCGCCGTGCAGCCGGCCGGGATAGCTCTGGTGCTCGTCCCGGGCGGTGAACAGCGCCACGAGGTCACCGTTGTCCACCTCGTAGAAGTGCGCGTGCAGGCCCGACGGGTTCTTCAGCCCGCACACGAAGCACATGCGCGAGTTCTCCTGCTTGCTCACCACCTTGCGTTTCATGGTTGATGCTCCTGCCCTTCGCGCGCCGCGCTACGGATCGGCCTTTCGGCCATCCTTGGCCTCGGCCGACCTCGCCCTCCGTGGCTACGGATCACTTCCGAGCGTGACGTGGGACGCCTCGTAGTACGTCGGCCCCAGGCGCCGCAGCACCTCGGCCACGTCCCGCTCGTCCCCCTCGATTCCCAGGGCGGCGAAGTTCTTGTCCCCCCGGGCCCCGAGCTGCAGGTCTACCACGTTCACCCCGCGTGAGGCCAGCGCCGAGAGCAGGATCAGCACCACGCCCGGGCGGTTGGCGTGGACGGCGAGGATCATCTGTCGCGAGATGGGAATGGGAAGCCACACGCCGTCCAGCTCCAGCAGGTAGGCGGAGGCCTTCTTGAGCGGAGGCAGCTTCATGCGCACCTCGGGGTTGATGCGCAGGAACCGGTCGGCGGCGGTTCCCTGGACGAACTCCACGGCTTCCCGGATGTGCTCCCGCGGCCCGCCCAGCGTGAGGTAGGCCGTGGCCGTGCCATCCCGCTGGGAGTTCAGCCACGCGGTCTCCACGTTGATCTCCTCGGAGGCCAGCGTGTTGAGGAGGATGGCCAGCGTGCCGGGCGTGTCGCGGTGGTGGGAGTACAGGCACACGATCTCCCCGCCCTCGTACGGCGGCATGCGGTCCGAGATCGTGACGGACTTCTCTTCCTTTCTCACCCGCAGGGCGTGGAACGAACCGAGGGAAGAAGATTCCGGGAAGTCCTTGACCAG
>Ga0335069_10015193_pt1 | contig 10765 bp, 9 predicted proteins | sample Lox_Sample_11_FD_206714 | JGI IMG/M metagenome (GOLD analysis project Ga0335069, IMG submission 206714) | Soil microbial communities from Loxahatchee National Wildlife Refuge, Florida, United States - Lox_Sample_1.1 | ecosystem: Environmental > Terrestrial > Soil > Wetlands | place: USA: Florida... | reverse complement strand
AGGAAACCATCCGTCTCTTCTCTTCCGATGGTACAAGCAGGCTCTCAAACCGCGTCCTGGAAGTACGCTCGGACATTCCCGACAGAGAAAAAGCGGATATCATTCTCAGAGAATTAAAGAAAGACAAGGTGATCGCTGCAGGTGTCCAATTGCGTGACACGGCTGTTGGTCTTGACGGGATACTCTACGTGAACGTCTCCAGGAATCTCGCCGAGACATATCCCGGTGCACCCCCCGAGATGCTGATGGTTTACAGTCTGGTAAACTCGTTTGCCTCGAACTTCAAAGATGTGAACAAGGTCCAGCTCCTCCTGGACGGAGAGCCGGTCTACACTATCAGAGGAGTGGTCTACACGTACCTTCCTCTTGAGTTCAACAAGGATTTCATGGAGGACTGAATGATCGACCCAAAGCTGATACGAGAAAAACCTGATGTGGTAAGAGCCAGCCTGGAAAAGAGGGGTACGCAATTTGATCTCCAGCAGGTGATTGCTGTCGATGAGAAAAGGAGAGCACTAATCAGACAGGCGGAGGACCTGAAAAGCGAGCGAAACAAAACCTCCGATGAGATAGCAAAGCAAAAGAAGGCCGGCCAGGACGCAACTGAAAAAATAGTGCACCTGCGCGAGGTCGGAAAGACTATAGAGACGCTGGAGCAAGAACTCAAGGTTGCAGAAAAGGCGTGGGAGGACTTGATTCTCATCATCCCCAACATCCCTCATGAATCTGTTCCTCAGGGCTCCGGCGAGGCAGACAACCAGGTAGTGCGCGTCTGGGGGGTGAAGCCGGTCTTCGACTTCGCAGCCCTGGCGCACTGGGACATCGGCGAGAAGCTCGACATACTCGATTTCAAGCGCGCAGCCAAAATAACAGGCACCAGATTCACCCTCTATAAATCCTACGGAGCGCTTCTGGAGAGGGCGCTCATCAACTTCATGCTCGACCTTCACGTGCGAGAACACGGCTATACCGAAGTGCTTCCCCCCTTCATGGTGAACAGGGACACAATGACCGGAACCGGCCAGTTGCCCAAATTTGAAGAGGAACTCTTCAAGCTCCAGGGCTTCGATTATTTTCTCATTCCAACCGCGGAAGTGCCTGTTACCAATATTTTCAAAGACGAGATCCTGAAGGAGAGCGAGCTACCCGTCAAGTACGTATCCTATACTCCGTGCTTCAGGGCGGAAGCAGGCGCACATGGAAAGGACACAAGAGGGCTTACGCGGCAGCACCAGTTCAACAAAGTCGAGTTGGTCAAGTTCGCCCATCCAAAGAATTCCTACGATGAGCTTGAAGGCCTTCTCCTGAATGCGGAAGAGGTGCTGAGAAGATTGAATATCCACTACCGCGTTTCAGCGCTTTGCACAGGGGACCTGGGGTTTTCCTCTTCAAAAACCTACGATATTGAAGTCTGGCTGCCCGGGCAGAATATTTACCGGGAGATATCTTCGTGCAGCAATTTCTCAGACTTTCAGGCGCGGCGTGCAAGAATCAGATACCGGACCAGTGCAGGCAAGATCGAGTTCGTCCACACTCTGAACGGATCTGGTCTCGCCATCGGGAGAACCGTTATGGCTGTGATGGAGAATTATCAGCAGGCTGATGGCTCAATCGGTGTGCCGGAGGCGCTCCGGCCGTACATGTACGGCCTGACGCGAATCCCCCCGGCATAAAGAGCGTTTATCCGGCGCGACTTCAGCTGACATGTTCGTAATCGTCCGAGCACGCAGTGCGGTCGTCCTGGTGAAGCGGTCGTCCACGGCTTTCAGTTTTCATTAGTAGGGCTCGGTGGCGGGCTCCTTTATTATCGCTGCATCTTTGAACATCTTTTCTGTGCGCACCCACAGGTCCTTGAGATACCTGTCGTAAGCTGCCGCGTTATAGTGGGCAGGCAGACAGTCAAGCTTTTCCCGCACGGAAATGAACTCGGCTGTTTCAGTGCCCCTGGTAAAGCCCGTCTCCAGTTTTTTGAGCACGTCCGGCGGAAGCGGCGCCGGACCCGCCAGCGAGAATATCGTGTCCTTCACGAAATCGTATCCCAGTTCCTTCAACGTGGGAACATCCGGGAACGCAGGCGACCTCTTGTCTCCATGCGTTGCCAGCACTCTAACCATTCCCTGCTTGCCAAAGGGGACGAACTCCGCCCCGGCAGAACACGCGTCCACATGTCCGCCCATCAGCGCCATCCTCGCAGCGGCAGCCGATTTATACGGCACGTGCACCCACTGTATGCCATCCCTGGCGGCAATATATTCCATGGCGAGGTGCATGCCGGTTCCCACACCTGAGGAACTGTACTTTATCTTGCGTGGATTCTTCTTGGCGTAGTCTACGAATTCCTGAAAGTTTCTCCATGGCGCATCAGGCTTCACGATCAACGCAGTGTACGGGGCCGCAGCGAAGCCCAGTATCTGGGTAAAGCTCTTGAGCGGCTTGAAGGGAACTTTTTGCATCATAGGCGTATACACGAAAGAATCGCTGTTTCCGGCCCATATGGTGTAGCCATCAGGCCTGGCAGCCGACAGCACTCCCAGCGCCACAGTCCCGCCGCCGCCGCCTTTATTCTCATAAACAAAGCGGCTATTCAGGTACTTCTCCGCGCCTATCCCGGCGGCCCGCGCAAGGATATCAGTCGTGCTGCCCGCGTCAAACGAAACCATAATAGTGATCGGTTTCTCCGGAAACTCGGACTTCGCCTGAGTGGCCACGAGCAGCATAGCCACACACACGAGTAGCGAGACTCCTGTTTGCTTTAGGCTGGCAATGCGTTTTGCGTTCATAACACTCCCCCGTTTGTTGGAGCCACGATTCTGATGTTCGAACATTGCGCACGGTTTGTCAAGCGCTTTGAGCACACCGGCCCGCCGTACGACCGGCCTGGCGCATGCTTGTCTCGGGAGACTTATTGACCGTGAGTGAGATAGGCGCCGACGAAGACGCGGGCCTTAAAGAATCAAGCCGCCCTTTTTCTCCAGATATAGACGAGAGGGCTCGCTACAAAGATCGATGAGTACGTGCCTACAAGAACGCCGATGAAGAGAGCGAGAGAAAAATCGAAGAGCACCTCGCCGCCGAGCACGAGAAGCGCTGCAAGCACGAGCAACACGGTGAGAGATGTGATCAGCGTTCTGCTCAACACCTCGTTGATGCTCCTGTTGATCACGCCGCCAAACTCGTCTCTCGATCGCATCTTGCCCATGTTTTCCCTTATACGGTCGAAGACAACAACCGTATCGGTGAGGGAGTAACCGGCTATAGTCAAAAGCGCCGTGATAAAGAGAATATTCATCTCGAGATGGAGCAGGTAAAAAATGCCGAGCATTGCGAGTACATCATGAAAAGTCGCTATGGTGGCTGCAACACCGAATATAAATGTGAAGCGCCACCAGATATAGGCAACAATGCAGAGCATGGCCAGAACAATAGCGATGACCGCGTCCTTTTTCAGCTCCTTGCCCACGCTCGCTCCAACCATGTTGGCGGAAAGAATCTCAAATTTCTTGTCCTTGAACGAGGCCGAAAGCACCTTCCCGATCTTGTCCTGCACTTTTTCCTGGCCCACGTCCGACAGTTTCGTCTTTATCAAGAAGTCCCGGGTGCCTGTCACTTCCTGGATCTGCACGTCGTTGATGCCTCCCTGAAGCAGCGCCACCCGCAGATCGTGTATGGGTACCTGGGCACTGAAGCGGACCTGCAGAGCCGTGCCTCCGGTAAAATCAACTGACTCGTTTGCCTTGCCGAGAAGCACCATCACAAACGCAAGAAGCCCAAGCCCGACCAGGACAAATGAAAGGATAAACGCCTTATTTCTAAGCCCTATAAAATCTATGTTCGTCTTCTTGACGATCTCGATGAAGGCCATCAGATACTTAAACTCCTCGGCTTATATTTCTGCAAGATCCAGTCAAAGATAACCTTGGACCCGAAAACCGCAGTAAAAAGGTTGATCACGATACCTATACTCAGAGTGACGGCAAAACCCTTGATCGGGCCGGTGCCGAACATGAAAAGAATGAAGGTGGTGATCAACGTGGTGATATGTGCATCAAAAATGGTCACCCATGCCTTTGAATAGCCGCCGTCGATGGCAGCCCTCACGGTCTTGCCGAGCCGCAACTCTTCCCGTATCCTCTCGAATATGAGGACGTTGGTATCGACACCTATTCCCATCGTGAGTATGATGCCGGCAATGCCGGGAAGCGTCATCGTTGCCCTCAGCGCGGCAAAAGCGCCGAGGAGGTATATCATGTTTATGAAGAGGGCGATATCAGCAACGACGCCAGAGGCCTTGTAGTAGAAAATCATGAAGACAATAATGAGCAGAGCACCAAGAATAGCTGCATATACGCCCCGCCGGATCGAGTCTTGGCCTAATGCCGGACCTATGGTGATATTCTGTATGACCTTCACAGGCGCAGGCAGAGCGCCGGCCCGCAGCACAATGGCAAGGTCGGATGCTTCATCCATGGTAAAACTGCCGGTGATGGATGCTTTCCCGCCTGATATACGCTCCCTGATGACGGGCGCTGAATAGACGGTGTTGTCGAGCACGATGGCCAGCCTCTTGCCGACGTTTGCACCGGTTATCTGGTCGAAGAGCCTGGAGCCTTCGCTGCTGAACTCGATTGCGACGTAGGGTTCACCAGCTACTTCTCCGCCGATCCTCACCCTGGCATCGGTGAGTAGGTCGCCCGTCAGCAGGCTCTGTTTCTTTACCAGGATTTGAGACGTGGAGGTGACACCTGTTTCCCGGTTCCGCGCTTTCATCGGCAATACTTCGTCGCCCTCGGGAACTACCTTTGTAGCTTCGTACTTCGCAGCATTATCCTCGTCTACCAACTTGAATTCAAGCTGCGCAGTCCTGCCTATCAGTTCCAACGCCCGGTCAGGGTCCTTCACTCCCGGAAGCTGGACAAGAATTCTGTCATCTCCTTGCTGCACAATGATCGGTTCTGAGACACCGAACTGATCGATCCTGTTGCGGATGGTCTCTAAAGCCTGGCGGACCGCATTTTCCTTCAGCTGCGCAACCTCTTTTTCGACCATACTGAGATCGACGGTGAGCACATCACCTTCAGTCCTGCTTCCGGCAACTTTCAGATCAGGATACTCCTTGCCCAAAAGGTTGTAGAGCTTGTCCTTCTGGTCTGCCTTTATTGCTATGGAAATTGTGTCGCCCCTTCTCTCAAGATTCAGAAAACGCACACCGTCACGAATCATGGAATCTTTGAGCCCGTTAAACTTGCGGTCAGTCAGATTCTCCATCATCTTGCTCGTGTCCATGGCCAGAAGCAGGTGCATGCCGCCCTTGAGATCAAGGCCCAAGCGTATCTTATCGCTGGGAAGGTAGCGCTTCCACGCCCCTTTCAACTCAACGAAATTGGGCAGGAGAAACACTGCGAAGATGACGAGAAACACCAAAACGAGAATGGCTCTAAATTTGAGCGACTTGAGCACCTGTTCCCTCAATAAACGATGTCACGCGGATAAAGCGCGCAAAAACGTAAGAAATTATAATCATCGCGCCTAATTGTCAAGTAAATTCTCAAAAATGCCTGTGTCAGGGGCTCGCGCCGGGTCGCACGTGCGGCAAATTTAACTCCTGCCGCCCAACGCGGGTCTACCAGCAACCACAGGCGTGCAATTTAAAATTGATTTTTTTCCACAAACCCATTATGCTTACACCGATGCGACCAGCCATCTCACAAGATCTGTGCGAAAATTGCGGCGAATGTATCGATATCTGTCCCTACGATGTCTTCGGTGATCTTGAAGGGCTGGTTGCGGTACTGAATCCGCAGGAGTGCATCGAGTGCACGGCCTGTATCGATACATGCCCGCAAAAAGCTATTTCGATGGATAACTGATGGAACCAAAAGCCCTGCTGGACGAAAAGGCGATAGAACGGAGCATCCTGAGGATCACGCACCAGATTCTGGAAAAAAACAGCGGTTCGGGAAACTTGAGCCTCGTCGGCATCAGGACTAGAGGGATCTTTCTCGCCAAAAGGATTCAGGAGCAGATACGCGCTATCGAAAACAAAGAGGTTCCGGTCGGTGTACTTGACATCACCATGTACCGTGACGATGTCTTCAAACTCAAAACCCCGGAAGTAAAAAAGACGGAAATTCCATTTGACGTAAACAACATCACGCTCGTGCTCGTGGACGATGTGATGCACACAGGAAGGACAACCAGGGCAGCAATAGATGCAATCATGGACCTGGGGCGCCCCAAGAGGATACAGCTTGCTGTACTTGTCGACAGGGGCTCTCGGGAGATGCCCATACATCCGGACTACCGGGGCATATTTTACCCTGCGACGCCTGACCAGGAAATTTTTGTGAAGCTCCATGAGATAGACGGTGTGGACGAGGTAATACTAACGCAAGCCGCATGAGCTGGCCATACAAAGATCTGCTGGGTATCAGAGAACTTTCGAGGGAAGAAATCCTTCTCATCCTCGATACGGCTGAGTCTTTCAAAGAAATATCACGCCGCGATATCAAAAAGGTCCCGACTCTCCGAGGGAAAACAGTCATTACTGCGTTCTACGAACCGAGCACAAGGACGCGGGTCTCCTTTGAGATAGCGGCCAAGCGCCTGAGCGCAGACACGATCTCCATCTCCGGAACGACGAGCAGCGCCGTCAAGGGCGAAACGCTGAAGGACACGGGCAAGAACCTCGAATCCATGAGGCCTGATGTGATTGTCATCAGGCACAGCATGCCGGGCGCACCCCACATCCTTGCGCAGACTCTCTCGTCAAGCATTATAAACGGTGGCGACGGAGCTCACGAACATCCCACGCAGGCCCTCCTTGATTTTTTCACCATGCGGGAAAAGAAAGGAACCCTGGACGGGCTCAAGGTAGCCATTGTCGGCGACATAGCCCACAGCCGGGTGGCCCGGTCGAATATTTTTGCGATGAAGAAATTTGATATGGATGTTACCTGCTGCGGCCCGCCCACTATGCTTCCGCCTTTTCTCGAAGACCTGGGAGTGAACGTCGAGTACAGACTCGATAAGGCACTTGCTGACAAGGATGTCATTATGATGCTTCGCATCCAGAAGGAGCGGGGGGGCGTTTCTGTCATACCCTCTGTTAAAGAATACGCAATGCTTTACTGTCTGAAGCAAGAGCACATTGAACGCGCAAAGGAGGATGTGATCATTATGCACCCGGGCCCCATGAACCGGGGCATTGAAATCAGCGATGCGGTGGCAGATGGCCCATATTCGGTCATACTCGACCAGGTAGAAAACGGAGTGGCTGTCAGAATGGCTATTCTTTTCCTTCTCCTCGGGGGCGAGAGTTGAAAACCCTCATCAAGAACGGCCGCCTCATTGATCCGGCGAGTGAACGCGACGAAAAGGTTGATATCCTCGTCAACGGAAGCCTCGTAGAGAAGATCGCGAGCCACATTGCAGGTGCGGTTGAGGAGAGCCACACCATAGACGCAACCGGCTTGGTCGTGGCGCCAGGCCTGATAGACATGCATGTGCACCTGAGAGAGCCCGGCTACGAATACAAGGAGACGATCCGGACGGGCAGCGAAGCAGCAGTTCGGGGCGGCTTTACCACGGTCGTCTGTATGGCCAATACAGACCCTGTGAACGACAACCGAAGCGTCTCAGAGTTTATCAAGAGGCGTGCCCAGGCAGAGGCGCTCTGTCGCGTCTTTCCCTGCGGAGCGATCACTAGAGGCTTGAAAGGAGATGAGCTTTCTCAGATCGGGGAGATGTTTGAAGCAGGCGTAGTGGCGCTCTCTGACGACGGCAAGACGGTCAAGAACGCAGGGCTCCTCCTCAAGGCGATGGAGTACGCCAAGCGTTTCGGGTTACCCATAGTCTCTCATTGCGAGGACGAGAGCCTGGCGCATGGGGTTGTTCATGAGGGACGGGCCTCACTTATTTCCGGGCTGGACGCGACACCTGCCCTCGCAGAGGAGATAATCGCCCTTCGGGATATCATGCTCGCCAAATATGTAGATGCACCGATCCACATCACCCATGCCTCGTCGGGCGGCACTGTAAGGATCGTGCGAGACGAAAAGACAAGGTACGGCAAGTTGACCGCAGACACCTGTCCTCACTACTTCACGCTTTCCGATGAAGACACGCTTACGTACGATACCAACACCAAGGTGAACCCGCCGCTCCGGTCCCGCGACGACGTAACTGCTGTCAAAGAGGGGTTAAAGGACGGCTCTATAGATATTATCGCTACCGACCACGCCCCGCACGATTATCCCTCTAAAGATGTAGAATTCAATCTCGCCTCCTTCGGTATTGTAGGGCTGGAGACAGGCTTTGCCCTTTCTCTTTCGCTGGTGCACGAAAGTGTTCTCTCACTCAAAGAACTGTTGAGGAAGTTTACCCAGAATCCAGCGCGCCTTCTCATGTTGCCTTACGGAACTCTACACGAAGGTTCAAATGCTGATCTGATCGTCTTCGATCCCAACGCAGAATGGGTCGTCGACAAAAGTCTGTTCGCATCAAAAGGAAAGAATACACCCTTCCACGGGCGGAAGCTGAGGGGCAAGAATCTGCTCACTATAGTGGATGGGAAGGTCGTCTATCGCGACCCCTCTTTCTGATAGTAATTCGCCTTCAAGTGCATACCTTCGTTGTCGCTATGTCGCTTTTCCTCGACGTACTATAGTACGCCTCCGGTAATCTCCTCGCTGCCGCCTCGGTCTACGGCTTGAATGCGAATTACTATGCGGCGTTTGCCCTTGTCTGTCTTGTCTATGCTCTTATTCGGCCCCTTCATGAACTTTGTTCTTCTTTGCATGAACTAATTAAGTCCGTGCTGCTTCGACCGATATACTTAGGTAGACGCTAGAGACGAGGAGGCCGTACCATGGTTTATGATTTGTCAGCGTGGCGTTCATCACGAAATAAATCAACACAAGAAACGCTGCAGTACAAGCAATGGGGCGCGCTGCACCTGGAAGAGCTCTTTTCAGTCCTCAAGGCGGTTGAGCAAGGCAGAGGGAGTGTTACGGTGGATACTTCCGGGATCACAATAACTGGCGGGTACGGAGTCGAGATAATAATCCATGACGACGGAACCGTCAGCCTCGGGGATGGAACCTGTTCCGTGGGTGAAAAGGTTCATTTTATAGGCAATAACTGCTTTAGCCTTCTCGACGGACCGACGCTATTGCGATTTCTAGGTCTTCTCTTGCTGTCCATAGCAGATGGTACAGGCTTTGTCGAATGGTCTGCGGGATTCGGAATACTCTATTCAGACACATATAGATGTTGGGCTGTCTTTTCGAGTGATGGCGAGGTGGAATTCAACGGCCTGTCACTGACAGGTCAAGGCTAAACGGAACCTATAGACAACCTTGTTCGTCACACCCCGCGTCTGACAAAGTAGTCTCGCGCCGCGGTCACGTCCCGCCCTATTTGCTTTCGCAGTTCCTCAGCGTTCTCGAAACGGACCTCTTCTCTCAGTTTCATGCGAAAGAAAAGACGTACATCGTTGCCGTAGAGATCACCTTCATAATCCAATAAGAAGGTCTCTATTGTGCGCTGTCGCCCGCCGAACGTCGGGTTGTAGCCAATATTGGTCACGGAGTGGAACAGTTTTCCATCCAGGGCTACTTCGCTCACATACACCCCATTTGGCGGGATAAGATCAAAGTCTGTTCTTAAATTGATGGTGGGAAAACCAAGGGCCCGTCCCCTGCTCTCTCCGTGAACAACGTTTCCGTGAAGCATATAGGGTCGGCCGAGGAGCTGACTGGCCTTTTCTATTTCTCCGCTTTGCAAAAGTTTCCTGATCTTGTTGCTCCCCACCTTTTCGCCGCCTATGGTCACCGGGCTCACCACCTCCAGAAAAAAGCCGTAGGCGTCCGCGTACTTTTTCATTCCCTCTATATCACCGCGCCCTCCTTTACCGAACTTGAAGTCATACCCGACCACAAGACCCTTTATGCCCAGCTTGCCGATGAGGATCTCTTTCACATATACTTCCGGCGTGATCTGGCTGAATTCCTCGGTAAAAGGGACAATCACGAGAACTTCTATGCCGGCCTCTTCAATCAACCTCTTCTTTTCTGCTGGAGGTGTAATGCAGGGAAGTTCCTTATCCGGCCTGAGGACGTGGAGAGGATGTGGGTAAAAGGTCATGAGCATCGGCGTTCCGTTGATCTCGCGAGCCTTGCCTTTGGTGATTTCGATGATCGTTCTATGGCCGATGTGCACGCCGTCATAATTCCCTATAGTCAGCACAGGGTTCGGGGACTTCAACGTAATGTCGAGCGTTTCAAAGAGCTGCATACTCACCTCTTGACAGAAAGACCGTTTCTCTATAACCTACAGTGTAATGCCGAAGTGGCGGAAGTGGCAGACGCGCTAGGTTCAGGGTCTAGTAGGCGATAGCCTGTGCGGGTTCAAGTCCCGCCTTCGGCATTCTAAACCACCACATACTATAGCATTTTTCGTCATTCCGCACGTATCAGAGCAATAAAACAAAAAACATTGCGAGCATGGCGTATCCATGAGCCAGAGCATGAACCCATGGGTGCACTGGTCTTCATGTTGAGACAAAACACTTGACATGGTCCCCAGATAACACATCCTTGCACGATGGCAAAACCGGTATTACTACTATTGTTAGGGCGTTTCTACATTACTATTCGAGGAGGTCTATATGCGAAGACTGAGGAGTTCCCGCGGTCGTGGGCAGCAAGAACGTTTTGAGGGGGAGGGTGCACCCGATTATCCCCATGACTATCCGTCATACCGGCAC
>Ga0335069_10015191_pt1 | contig 10765 bp, 8 predicted proteins | sample Lox_Sample_11_FD_206714 | JGI IMG/M metagenome (GOLD analysis project Ga0335069, IMG submission 206714) | Soil microbial communities from Loxahatchee National Wildlife Refuge, Florida, United States - Lox_Sample_1.1 | ecosystem: Environmental > Terrestrial > Soil > Wetlands | place: USA: Florida... | reverse complement strand
GGGAATCGTGGTCTCGTCCACGTTCCGCATCTTTCGGCCCACCTGCTTCGCGCTCCATTGCACGCGGTCACTAATTTCGCTGACTTTGCCCGCCGCATTCTGTGCGTAGTCAGTCACTTTGTCGGAAATGTTGCCCATTCGCGGATTGAGAGTGTTCGGATCGGTAGCCATATCTTTTCTGCCTCTCTTTTCGTGATAACAATCCACTTAAGAAGTGTCGATAGGGCGAATGGTGTAAAGAGACCGTCCCCGCGGAAAGTTCACCATCACCATCCAGCGATCGCTCCAGATCATCGCCCATACGGTCGCCCTCAGAAAAAAGCTGTATGCGGAAGCAACCGCCCTATGGAAGTTCATGCATCAACTCGTCTATGCGCTCGATTACATACTGGAGGACACTCGCAACCCGGATGAGCCTCGTTTGCGGGGTTTTGCTGACTGTTTCTCTGTTCCTCCCTGACGCAGCGCTTGCGCAGGAGACCACCGTCCGAACTCGCTCGGATCTCGTCCTGCTGCCTACCCTCGTAAAGGACCGCCAAGGCGCCGTCGTATACGGCTTGTCGGCCAAGGACTTCGTGGTGGAAGACGACGGGGTGGAGCAAGCTCTTCGTCTTGATGAGGCTCCGGAAGATCAACCGGTTTCCCTTGTCCTCGCTGTTCAAAAAGGAAGGCGCGCCGCTTATGAAATGCCGCGATTACAAGGTCTCCGCACCATGCTCGACCCCTTATTCGCGTCGGGAACCACCCACATCGCGGTGGTGGAGTTCGATAGTCAGGTGCACAAGGCGCGCGATTTCACAAGCGACGAAGCTTTGGTCGATGCCGACCTGAACGATCTAACGCCTGGAGACAACGGAGCCGCCATCCTGGATGCCGTTGGCTACTGCATCAACATGCTTCGCAACGAGCCGGAGGATCGCCAACGCATCTTGTTGCTCATTGGCGAAACTCGCGATCACGGCAGCCGTATCAAGGTCGAAGACGCCGTGGCCGCAGTGGGGCAGGCAAATGTACTCATGTACGCCCTCAGCTTCTCACCGAGCATTTCGAACATTCTCGACACCGAGCGCGGCACCAATAAGTCCGAGATGCATCCCACAGTGAATTTCCTCGATCTTGCTGATCGCACTCGCCAGGCGATGCGGAAGAATGTGCCAAGCACACTCGCTGCGATGACAGGCGGGGAATACGAATTGTTCACCACCCGCAGGAAATTCGAATTGCGCATGACCGACTTCACCAACCACCTGCATAGTCGCTATCTGTTGAGCTTTTCTCCGGATGACCCGCATCCCGGCTTGCACCAACTGCGAGTCAGGCTCAAAGATCCATCAAAAGGAACCGTCCTGGCACGAAGCAGCTACTGGGCGGAATCTGCGCATTGAATATTAGCGGTCAGAGCGGACAGCTGGCCTCATGTACGTCGATAATCCCGGGAATCTGACGACCCAATTAAACGCAGCATACGAAATAAAAATCCCCACTTCTCCTCAAGCTCCGGGAGAAGTGGGGCACCCTCTTCTTTGCTGGCTTCTGTGCTGGCTAGCCTTTCACAATCTTCTTTGCAGACGGATCCCACACCGCTACGCATTTATTGAAATAAGCGAAGTTGGCCAGGTGGCATCCGATACTGGTGTTATTGCCGAAGACTTCGTTTTCGACAACCGGTTTGCGCGTGCGAACCGCGTCGAAGAAGTTTGCCTGGTGATCGACCGTGTCGCTGTAACCACGCGGCACAGTGTAGGCTTCGCCGTCGTCCTTAACCTTCGATTGCAGGGCTGGTGTGGGCGGGTGTTCCTTCTCCCACTCCTCGTAGTACTGATCGCGCAGTTCCTTTGGCCACCCAAACACTGAGTAGTCTTCCGGTTGAGGAGTCGTATCCTCCGGCTTGTAGGTGAGTGTGGAGTCCTTGATGATCATCGTCCCCTTCGTGCCATAAAAGCCGATAAATTCGCCGCCGGCATTGTTCAGGTTGCAGCGGACCGTGACCCGGAAATTGGGATAGTCATACATGGTCTCAATCAGGTCCGGAAACTCGCGGCCATCCTTGAAGTGATACAGACCGCCCGCCGAAACTGCGCGCGACGCGGGAACATTGGTGCCGGTGATGAAGTGAATGCCTGACAGCAGGTGCACAAAAAGGTCTCCGCCGAGTCCCTCGCCGTAGTCGGTGAAGCAACGCCACCGGAAGAAGCGAACAGGGTCGAAAGGACGCTTGGGGGCATTTCCCAGGAACGCATTCCAGTCGATCGTTTTCTCGCTGGCGTTCGGCGGAATAGGATACACCCACGCACCAGATGGCGAGTTGCGGTCCCAATACGCGTTGATGCAGAACACTTCGCCCAGCTTGCCGGAATCGTAGATCTCCTTGGCCTTCGCATACAGGATCGAACTGACCCGTTGGCTGCCGACCGCGATCATGCGCTTGTTCTTCTGCGCGGCCTCGACCATGGCAATTCCATCTTCAGGGGTGTGCGACATCGGCTTCTCGCAATAGACGTCCTTGCCGGCAGCGCACGCATCTTCAAAGATCCGGCGGTGATTGTGATCCATCGTCGCAAGGATGATGGCGTCCACATCTTTGCGGTCGAGTACCGACCGATAATCACGACTGGAAGGACAATTGGGATTCTTCACAGCTTCCTGCGCAGCGGTATGGCGGCTGTCGTAGAGATCGCAGACGGCCACGCATTGTACGCCGGGAACCGAAAGGGAAGCTTGCAAGTGCTCGCATCCTCGAATGCCCGTCCCGATCGAGGCAAAGCGCACTGTGTCGCTTGGCGCTACTGCTCGCGGAGAGGCATAGAGGCTGCGGGGCTGCAGAACGGACTTGGCGACTGTTGTCGCAACCAAAGCGCCAGAACCGATCTGCATGAATTGGCGGCGGGACAGGGGATCTATTGGCATGGAAGTTTTCGCCCTCACAATTGCTCAAGTGATCTTCCGCGACCGGCGTGTCAGCCGTCACGGAAACTATGTACGGTCAGGAATTATCCCACAGCGCGGGACCGTTTAGTAAATCGATTTTCTACTATCTTAGCGCTTCACGCGGGCGATTCTGGGCTGGATTCATAACAGCTGCTGGCCAACTCTTCGCCTTGAGCCCAGCTCGTGTCGACGCCGTTTCTTCCTTGACCAATTCGCTGAAATAGGGCTAGGATTGCGCCGGTTTCAACAACCGACAACCTTTGCCTCTCTAACCCAGAATCCCAGACAGAAAACCTTAACCGTTCCTGTTGTTGTTTTGTTCTTGCTGTAGTCGGACCAAGCCCACGACGCAACGTCAGTTTGGGAAATAAGTCCGAACGGACCCCGCCGCCCCTGAGAAGGACAAAAGGAGGAATGAATGCTTTCGAGTAAAGAAACAGTGGTCGCAGCCGCGAGCCCCAAAATGCGCGCCGTGTGGCCAAGTTTGCTTTTGTGGTTAATGGTCATGGGCATCGCCACGCAGGGCTTTGCTGCTAGTGGACGCTTCATTGCGCATAACACGCCCAATTATGTGGCGACAGCCAAAAATGTTGGCACGGAGGATCCGGCGAAGGTCATCGAACTCAGTTTCTGGCTTCAACCCCGGAGCCGCAAGGTGCTCGATTCGCTCACCAGCCAGATCTACGATCCGACGTCGTCGCATTTCCGGCATTTCCTGACGCGGAAGCAGATCGTTCAGGGTTTCGCACCCACCGCCGCGCAGGTGACGCAGGTACGGCAATTCCTGGAAGCGAATAACCTCAAGGTCACGCGGGTTGGTCCCATGAACTTCTTTATCCATGTCACGGGAACCGTGGGGGACATTGAGAACGCGCTCCACGTGCAACTCAATGATTACAAGGTCGGCAGTCAGGTGATGCGAGCCAATGATCGCGATCCCTTTGTCTCGGGTCCGGCCGCATCCCTGGTGCGCGCCATCTCCGGTCTGGACAGCGGCGAGTACGCGCATCCCATGAATACGCGGCCCAATCCGCTGGCGCCAGCCAGCAGCGGCGCGGCTATGGTAAGCGCTGCCGCGGTAACGTCTCCGGCCAGCAGTTTCTTTTCGAATAATTGCTTCGACACCGTGGAGACGGAGACTCTTTCCACAAACAACGATGGGGAGTATCCCATCGGAACGTACAAAGGCAACCATCTCAACCTGCAGAGCCTGACCAGCGCTGGATGTGGATACACTCCGCCGATGATTCAGGCTGCTTACGGTCTCAACGGACTGTATGCGGAAGGCTACGACGGTACGGGACAGACCATCGGCATTATCGATTGGTGTGGATCCCTGACCATTCAGAGTGATGCCAACGCGTTTGCGGCCCAGTTCGGGCTGCCGCCGTTGACGTCGTCCAACTTCGCGATCACGTATGTGCCGACCGTGAGCACGTGCCAGCAAATGGACCAGGTCGAGATCAACATCGATGTGGAGTGGGCACACGCAATTGCTCCCGGAGCGAACATCAATCTGATCGTTCCTCCATCGGCGAGTTTCTCCGACGTGGACGAAGCAGAGTTCACGGCAGTAGCTTACGGGCTGGCCAACGTGCTTTCTGGCAGCTACGGCTCACTCGAAGCGTTCACCCCCACCAGCATCCTGGACACCGAAAATCTCAACAATGAGATTGCGGCAGTGACGGGCATCTCAGCCAACTTCTCGTCTGGCGACGATGGAGACTTCTCCAACTACGGAATTCCGCCCACCGTTTCGGCGCCGGCGGATTCTCCTTATGCCACGGCAGTCGGCGGCGTTGCGTTGGCGCTGAATGCCGATAACTCGATCGCCTGGCAGGCAGGGTGGGGTAACAATGAAACCCTGCTCGCCGAAGCCGGCACGGTCTACGATCCACCCGCGTATTTCGGATTCATTGGCGGCGCGGGCGGTGGCGTGAGTAACTGCGTGAATGTAGACACGAACTTCAATTGCCTCAGCGGTTTCCCCAAGCCTTCATACCAGAAGAGCCTTCCGGGCAAGTACCGTCTTGTCCCGGATGTCTCCTGGCTGGCTGATCCGTTCACCGGAGGGGTCATCGCGATCTCCGTGCCATTCCAGGTTCCTTCGCTGACCTGGCAGGTCTGGGGCGGTACCAGCCTGTCCTGCCCCATGTTCTCCGCGCTATGGGCAATTGCGAATCAGGAAGCCGGATCGCCTCTCGGTCTCGCGGCTTCGTACCTGTACTCTCTGCCAGCAGGCGCTGTCACTGACATCGTTCCAGTGGGATCTAAACATAATGTCACCGGTTCGATTCAGGAATTGCCGACCACCAAGGTTCCGTATAGCGCCGCACTGATCCTGGGAAACCCGCCCGCGGTTCCTGGGAAGTATGTGGACGCTATTTGGGACTATCCAGCTGTGCAGAGCACTGCCGTGGTTGTCTCTTTCGGAATGGACTGCTCCGCGGAGGGTCCAGCCATTTTTTACGGAACCCTTTGCACCGATCCAACGGCTCTTAAGACAAAGGTTGGATGGGACAACGTTACCGGCGTGGGAGTGCCGAACGCGCAAGCATTCGCAGACTCCTTCCGTAAGTAATCACGTATTGGTTCGACATCGCCTCCGTCGTTCAACAGTGACGACGGAGGCTTTTCTGTTCGCGGGCTTGAAGCGGTATAAGAGTAGTAAAGTGCGGTCGAGAGAATGTGGGAGTAAGTGTGCTCTAGCGATAGTGCTCAAGTGCCAAGGGCGTTACGTCGGGACTGCCCGATGTATCTGTATTCGCTCCGGGCAGGCCTCAAGTATGTCCGTACCTGCTAGCACACGCCCACTAAGGCCGGGGTAAGTTCCGGCCCTATCAGGCAGCTTTCTGAAAGACGCGACACAAAATACGGTCACGTCGCAATATCGCCAGAGCCGGTCGATGCTCGCACTTACTTACTTCATGTCGTGGTGCGCACGCGCCCATTTCTCGGCTTCATTTAATTCGGTAAGTGCCTCTTGGATGTGTTGCATGGCCTTTACGCGATGGCCGCCCCACTCTCCGCCGGCATGTTCCAGATCGCCATGGGCCTGCTTCAGAGCGTTCCGAGCAGAGTCGACTTCGGCCGGCACATCTCTCTGTGCGGGTTGGGGGAACAGCGTGGCCGGAGCCACGAGAGTGATTGCAGCAAGCAGCAGAGTTGCGATCTTCATATCTCCTCCGTAAATTCGGTGCAAGGTTGAGATGATTCACAGCAGTTTCCCGAAACATCTACTTCCGATCAGACCGCTCAGTTGAAACCGTGCGACACTACTTGGAAAAGCCAGGCCAGACAAGCTCTGGCATCGAACTTCGCCAGTCCCACTCATCTACCAACGTCAAAGATGATCGCGTTACGGCCGGCTCTGTTGCGCCGATGCATGTCCCGCTTGCACCCATGCGACGCGTGTGATCGCCGAGCCTATAACGGCCGACAGCGCGGCATATTTTCTCAGCTTCATCGCTCGCTTCGGTTTCATAAACATACTCACCGTGCGTAGCACCAGCGGGACTGGTCCCGAGAGCACTCCACCAGCCCGGATCAGCCATCCACTCGATCCGCGCTTCAGCGGCGCCTCCGAAGGATTCGTCTCCCGCTCGATCCTGGCCCCAACAGCCGTCTCGCTCACGGCGGCGCCCAGCCCCAGCCATTGCAAGGCAGGCGTGCTGTTGCCGGCCAACTCCAGCATGCCGACCGATGCTCCCAGCCCGGACACCAGGAAGTGTGCGGGCAGAAGGGAAGCGTTGCAATTCCACGCCGGAATCGCTGTTGCCCCAATCAGGACGCCCGTGTAAGTCGCGAGTGGCAGTCCAAACAAAAGCGCTGCGACATCGCCGATTCTCTCCAGCAGTAGCGCCCATTCGGGAAACATCGACCGCGCCCGCATCCACGCGCCCAAGTTCGCCGCCGTCGTGCCGCCCGAGAACGCGACAAGAACATATACGCCCACCGACATCGGGCTCTGCGGCTTGAAGACGCGCAGCATCGCCAGGAAACGCTCCGGACGTCCCAGATCCGAAATCAGGAACACCGGCGAAAGAATTGCCCCGGCCAGCGAGATCCGCCTGGCGTCGCGCACCAGCTTCGGCGACGCGCCCGTCAACTTTGCCATCCCGGCGATCACCGACGCCGTGCCGGCCGCACCTCCAACAAAAAAGTAGAGCGGAATTTCCCAGGTCCAGGTGGGCTCTTTGACGAGGGGAAGATCGTAATAGCCGCGTTCCGCGGAGGCGACGGCAACTCGCGTTTCACTCGGAACCAGCGCTGCCGCTTCCCGCTGAATCAATGTCAGCCGCTGTTCTTTCTCGATTTCGTTTGAAAACTCAGGGCGGGTGTACGCGGCATCGCTCATATCTTCCTGCCTCCGGCGCCCAGAAAGGCGATCAGTGTTCCTACCAGCATCGCCCCCGCCGCCACCGCTGCCGATGTCCATGCGCTCCTCAGATACTCCGTCGGCACCTTTGGATTTGGGGGCAGATTGTAAGCCTTCTGTTCGCCGCGCACAATGAAGATCGCGTGCGTTCCCTTGACGCCCGTATCCACCGGGTCCCAGATGGATGCATCTCTGATGCCGCGATCTTTCAGCTCAGCGATCCTGTTTTCGGCCCGTTCGCGCAGTTCGTCGAGTTCCCCGAACTGAATCGACTGCGTTGGGCAGACCTTCGCACAGGCCGGCATCAGATCGGCTTTCTGCCGGTCGTAGCAGAATGTGCATTTGAACGCCCGCCCGTCCACTTCATCTTTATCGACGACGCCAAAGGGACACGCCACCACGCAATAGCCGCATCCGTTGCAAACGTCCGGCTGCAGATACACGCTTTCGAATTCGGTCCGCACCAGCGCTCCGGTCGGACACGCCTCCAGGCATCCCGCCACTTCGCAATGTCGGCACACGTCCGACGAGAATCCCCATCCCATCGTCGCCGGATCATTGCCTCCCTTGCCGACCTCGGGAATTCCTTCCACGAACTTCACATGCCGCCACGTGCGCGCGCCCAGCGCCTGGGTGTTGTCGTACGACAGCCCTCGCCACTCCACGAAGTCTGCCGGAACGTCATTCCATTCCTTGCATGCGACCTCGCATGCCTTACAGCCGATGCACAGCGTGGAATCGGTAAGAAATGCCGATGTCTTCATGACGCCCTTTCTGCGAGCGGCTGCTCCTGCCCGTTCCGATATTCCCCCGGAACTGGAACTATGTCGCACACCAATGCTTTGGTCTCCATGATGCGCACATTCGGCTCCTGGCTGATCACCAGCAGGTCGTTGACGACATCGCCCTTTACCCGGCCGGAGTAGCCCCAGTGATACGGCAGCCCGACCTGGTGGATGGTTTTGCCATTTAGCTGGATCGGTTTCAGCCGATTCGTGACCAGCACGCGCGCATCAATGCTCGCTCGCGGAGTGGTAAGCCGCGCGTATCCGCCATTCACCAACGACCGTTCGGCTGCCAGTTGCGGCGAGACTTCCACAAATAACTCCGGTTGCAATTCACTCAAGCGGGGAAGATAGCGCGACATCCCACCCGCCGTGTGATGCTCCGTCAGACGATACGTCATCAGCACAAATGGATATCGCGGATCACCCGGACTATTCGCATAGGGATTGTCGGGCCGTTCCCGCTTCTTCACCGGCGGATTGATTTGTTGCTCGTAAATCGGATTGTGTACCGGCGACTCCAGCGGCTCGTAGTGCGTCGGCAGCGGACCATCCTTCAACCCGCTTGGCACATACAGCCAGCCCACGCCATCCTGGTGCAAGGTAAACGGACGCGCCCCGCCGAGTGCCTCCACCCCGTGGCCCTCGCGCAGATTGCTTGGCGAATCCGGCGCGCGATTCTCGGTGAAATCTGGATGGTCATTTCCCGTCCATTTGCCCTGCGTGGCATCCCACCAAACCAGCTTCTTACGCTCGCTCCAGGGTTGGCCATCGGGGCGCGCCGAGGCGCGGTTATAAATAATCCTGCAATCGTTCGGCCACGAAAATCCCCAGCCATGTCCCAGCAAATCTTTCGGCTTCCGCTCATTCGCCCGGTTGCGGTTTCTCTCGGGAAATACGCCGCAATAAATCCAGGCACCGCAAGCCGTCGATCCGTCACTCTTCAAGTCCTTGATATGAGCCAGTTGAGCGCGGTCTCCAACCTTGTATCCGTTGATCTCCCGCAGCACCGACTCTGCGATGGGCTCGTCGTGCGATTCTTCCAGTTCGTAGTCCCACGTCAACGCGAGCAGCCCTTCGTTCTTTTTCGAAGGATTCCGCTGCGCCTTCTGCCGCATCCTCCTCCAGAGTTGGTGCATGAACCACAACTCGCCCCGCGCATCTCCCGGAGGATTGACCGCCTTGTTCCGGAACTGCAACAGCCGTTGCGTATTCGTAAACGTTCCGGATTTCTCTGCGGTTCCGGCCGCGGGAAAAAGAAAGACCTCAGTTCCGATCTTTTCAGGCGGTAATTCTCCGCTTACTGCCTCGGGCGAGGCGTACCAGAAAGATGCGGTCTCTGTCTCCACCATGTCCCGCACCACCAGCCATTTCAATTTCGATAGTGCCGATCGCTGCAGCTTCCCATTCGACGCGCCCACCGCCGGGTTCTGCCCCATGACGAACAGCCCTTCCACCTTGCCGTCTTCCATGTCGAGCCAGTACCCCAATTGCGAATGATCTCCCGTCACGCGCGGTAGCCAATCGAATCCATAATCATTCTCCGCCGTGGCCCGATCTCCGTAATACGCTTTCATCAGGCTGATGAAGTAACTATCGAAGCCCGACCACAGTCCCGTGCGTGTGCGGTGCTTCTTGATATAGCTCTGAAGATCGTTCGCGTCTGCCTCGAAAAACGGCATCGGCAGGTATCCCGGCAGAATGTCATACAAGGTCGGCACATCGGTGGAGCCCTGGATCGAAGCATGCCCCCGCAGTGCCAGAATGCCTCCACCCGGCCTGCCAATATTTCCCAGCAGCAATTGCAGGATGGCTGCTGACCGTATGATCTGCACTCCCTTGGAGTGCTGCGTCCAGCCCACTGCATAGCAGATGGCGCCAGTCTTCTCCGGGCCCGACGCATTCGCAAACGTCTCCGCGCAGCGTAGAAAGACGTCCTGCGCCACTCCGCAGCAGCGCTCCACCATTTCCGGTGTGTAGCGCGAGAAGTGACGCTTCAAAATCTGAAACACGCAACGGGGATGCTGCAGCGTCGGATCCGTGTCCGCCTTCGCGGGATCTCCGATCTCTCCGCCGCGATCCTTTCCCTGACCGCCGGAAGCCCCGTGATGCGCCCCGCCTCCGCCACCTTCTTCCTTCGAACCCTGATCCTGCCTCTCGAACAGCCACGACGTCGGATCATATTGCTTCTTCTCGTTGTCCCATCCCGAGAAGAATCCATCGAGATCCTCCGTATCCTGAAAGTCCTCGCGCACGATGGACGAAGCGTTTGTGTACGCGACCACGTATTCGCGAAACTCTTTGTTGTTCTCGAGAACGTAATTGATCACGCCGCCCAGAAACGCGATATCGCTTCCGGCGCGCAGTGGCACCCACATATCCGCCATCGCCGAAGTCCGCGTGAACCGCGGATCAACATGAATGATCTTCGCCCCACGCTCGCGTGCTTCCATCACCCACTGAAATCCGACCGGGTGATTCTCCGCCATGGAAGATCCCATGATGAGGATTGCATCGGCGTTGCTTAGGTCCTGCTGTGCTGTCGTCGCGCCGCCGCGACCGAAGGAGGTGCCCAGACCGGGCACCGTTGAGCTATGTCATATGCGGGCCTGGTTGCTGATGCATACCATCCCCAGGCCCACCGAGAAGAGTTTCTTGATCAGATAGTTCTCTT
>Ga0335069_10015190_pt1 | contig 10766 bp, 8 predicted proteins | sample Lox_Sample_11_FD_206714 | JGI IMG/M metagenome (GOLD analysis project Ga0335069, IMG submission 206714) | Soil microbial communities from Loxahatchee National Wildlife Refuge, Florida, United States - Lox_Sample_1.1 | ecosystem: Environmental > Terrestrial > Soil > Wetlands | place: USA: Florida... | reverse complement strand
TGTAACGGCCTCCGGAGGCGCCTGGAACGCCAGTATCGTCGCCGAGTATTTTCACTTTCAGGGAAAAGTGCTGTCGACGTTCGGGCTGGGGGCGGAAATCAGCTCCGCGACCGACTCGGGAAACTTCGCCTTGCTGCTTTTGTCCACGGTGGTGATGGCCACGCTGGTAGTCTCAGTGAATCGTTTGGTGTGGCGCCCTCTCTACCGGCTGGCCGAAAGCCGCTACCGGCTGGAGTAGCCCGAAACGACGTACGACAAGTATGCGTCCTTGCTGCACGATTCCGGGCGCATTTTCATGGAAAAGTAACCTGACATCTGGGACGTTCCGGCCTCCGGGCCGTGAAAAAGGGGAAGGACATGATTGAACTGACCGTAAATGGCGCCGCCAGGCAGTTTGACGGCGATCCCGCCATGCCACTGCTGTGGTATCTGCGCGATCTGCTGGAGCTGACCGGCGCGAAGTTCGGTTGCGGGATGGGTCTGTGCGGCTCCTGCACCGTGCACGTCGAGGGAAAGCCGATGCGGAGTTGCGTCCTTACGATGAGCGATGCCGCCGGCAAACGGGTCACCACCATTGAGGGCCTGAGCGCCAGGGGCGATCATCCCATCCAGAAAGCCTGGAAGTCGGTGAACGTGCCGCAGTGCGGATACTGCCAGGCCGGCCAGATGATGCAGGCCGCGGCTTTGCTGAACGACAAGGACGCGACCGCGTGGAGTACCTGCTCGAACTTCTGGGTAACGATCGCAAGATCGACACCCGGCCGCCCAACGCCCGCAAGGGCGATGACCCGTTCGATATTATCGACACTACGCGCCTGCGCCGCGTGATTCAGACGGTTGCCGACCAATCCGGCTGGGCCAAGAAGAAACCAGGCAATGGCCGAGCGCTCGGCATCGCCGTGCACCGCAGCTTTTACACCTACGTCGCTGCCGTGGTCGAGGTGGAGGTGGACAAAGGCAAGCTGCGGATCCCGCGCGTCGACGTGGCGCTGGACACAGGCCTCGTTGTTCACCCCGACCGGGTCCGCTCGCAGTTCGAGGGCGCCTCAGTCTTTGGCGCAACGATCGCGATGATGGGCGAGGTGACGGCCGCCAACGGACGCATCCAGCAATCCAACTTCAACAACTATCCCGTGGCGCGGATCAACGAAGCGCCCATGGCGACGCACGTTCACATCGTGGGCGGCGACGCACCTCCGGCGGGCGTGGGCGAACCCGGCGTACCGCCCATGGCGCCCGCTGTCTGCAACGCGATCTTCGCGGCTACCGGCAAACGGATCCGCGAACTGCCGATCAAGAAACAACTGGCGCAGGCCAGACGCGGCGCTGGTTCGCATAAGATAGATAGTCGAACCTAAAGGAGGCTGTTCCATGTCCTGGAAGAAGCTTGCCGTGCTCGGTGTGCTTATTTCGGCTTCGCTCGCCGCTCAGAACAGCGCGGCACACCACGCGCCGAAAGCGCCCAAGTCGTTACGGCTTTACGTATTCGATTGCGGCGTTCTGAAACCCATGGACGCCGCGATGTTCAATTTCAAGAAGGAAGAGGTCGCCGAATTGAACATGTCGGTGCCGTGTTTCCTCATCGCTCATCCGAAGGGGACCTTGATGTGGGACGTCGGCGTCGTTCCGGACAGCGACTTCAAGCCCGACGGGAGTCCGGTGGTGCAAGGCATGATCACGGTGACGAAGCAGTTGAAGCCACAGCTTGCCGCGATCGGTTACGTGCCGGAAGACATCACTTACGTATCGTTCTCGCATTACCATATCGACCACACCGCGAACGCAAACATGTTCGCAGGTTCCATGTGGCTGGTGGAGCAGGCAGAGCGCGACATCATGTTTTCGGACAAGCCGGCGCCAGTGAAGGCTGAAAAGAACTACATCGCGCTGAAGGACAGCAAGACGAAGATTCTGCCGCCGGACGCCGATTACGATGTTTTCGGAGACGGGAGCGTGATCATCAAGCCGGCGCAGGGCCACACGCCGGGCCACCAGGTTTTGTTTCTAAAAATGCCGAAGACCGGCCCCGTGCTCGTCGCCGGCGACCTGTACCACTACAACGAAGAACGCAATACGGACAAGGTCCCCACGTTCGAGTACAGCAAGGAGCAATCGCTGGCCAGCCGCGCCAAAATGGAGGCGTTCCTCAAGCAATCCGGCGCGCAGCTTTGGATCGAGCACGACTACGCCCACGACGCCAAGCTGAAGAAGTCTCCCGCGTACTACGAATAGGCCGCCGCGCCGTGCCAAAGCTTCCGCTCACGCTTGCCTGCTGGAATTACGACCGGACCCGTGCGCTCCTGGAAGGACGTGTCACCGTGGACGGGGTCGATCTGAACTACCTCAACCTTCCGGTCGAGGAAACGTTCTTCCGTATGTTGCGGCATCGCGAGTTCGATGCCGCGGAGATGTCTCTGTCGTCTTACACTCTATCGTTGTTCCGCGAGAATCCCCCTTTCATCGCGATTCCGGTCTTTCCCTCGCGGATGTTCCGCCATTCCTGCATCTATGTGCACACCGACAGCGAAATTCGTGAACCGAAGGACTTGATGGGCAAGCGCGTCGGAAGCCCGGAATATCAAATGACGGCGCCGGTCTGGATTCGCGGCATCTTAAGCGATGAATACGGCGTGCCCGTCACCAGCCCCAACTATTTCACCGGCGGCGAGGAACAGCCGGGCCGGCCGGAAAAGCTGGCGCTGTCGCTGCCGCCGGAGTTTCGCGTGCAACCCATACCGGCTGACAAGACACTTTCACGGATGATCGAGTCAGGCGAAATCGACGCGCTCTACACGGCCCGGGCTCCGTCTACTTTCGGGAACGGGTCGGGCCGCGTGCGCCGGCTCTTCGACGACTACCAGCCCGTGGAGCGCGATTATTATCTCAAGACGAAAATCTTCCCGATCATGCACGTCGTGGTGATCCGCCGCGACTTGTATGAAAAACACCGCTGGCTGGCACAATCGCTCGTGAAAGCCTTCACGCTGGCGCAACGAGACACCTACGAAGACCTGCACGAGATGGGCGCATTAAAGATGATGCTGCCGTGGCTGGTCCGGCATGTGGAGGAAACCGAGAAGCTGCTGGGGCGCAATTACTGGGCGTACGGCCTGGAGCCCAACCGGCACGTGCTCGAAACATTCCTCCGCTATTCCTACGAGCAGGGCCTTTCCAAGCGCCTGTTGACGCCGGCCGAACTGTTCGCGCCGGAGTCGCTCGAGTCGTTTAAGATTTAGATCGCATGCCACGATGGTGGGCGCTCAGCCGCGGCGACCTGGACACGACTGTCGCGCAGGTTGGCTTCAATCTCGCGCAGAGTGTTATTCCGGTTTTCTTGTTGTTGCCCGCCGGAATCCCCGCGGCGTTCAGCGTTACGCACCTGCTTCCTGGATACGCGCTTGGTTTCCTGATTGGGTCCGGTCACCGCACACGTCTACGGCAACAACGTGCCAGCGATCATTGCCTACACGCTGTCCATCCTCCTCCCGGTTTATCTGGAGAGTCACGATGCGAATCGCGCCTGGGAGATTGGTGCGGCGGCCGTGGCTTGGACTGGGATCATCAAACTGGCGGCGGCTCCGTTCGCCGGGGCGTTCCGGCGTCTTATTCCAGCTCCGGCGGCGATGACTGTCTTTGGGGCGGCAATGTACAGCTATCTCGCCCTGGTACTGCTGCAACGCGTCTTCGACCAGCCGCTCGTGGGACTGATCGCCTTGGCTATCATCGCAACCAGCATTCTCGCCAACGTCCCGATCACGCGCTGGCGGATTCCGCCGTTTCTCGCCGCATGGATCGTGCCTCTCATTGTCGGCCTCGCGATCGGATACGTTCGCCCATTCTGGCCGGGCCTCGCGCTGCAACTCCCGTTCGCGATTACACCGGAGCCTCTGCGAGCCATGGCTCTGGCGCTGCCGTACCTTTCCGTGATCGCGCCGATTGCAATTTACCAGGTGTTGCAGGACATTGCTTCGGTGGCCGGAGCAGCCGCCGCGGGCGATGATTATGACGTGCGGGCCGTGCTGGCCTGGGACGGCCTCGGGACGCTTGCCGCGGGACTGGCCGGCAGCATCGTCGCGCCCGTGATCTACGCCATGCTCCCGCCGTACAAGGCCGTCGGCGCGTGCATCAGCTTCGCGCTCTGGACCCCGATCGCGTTCCTGCTGGTTGTGATGAGCGGATTGACGATTTTCGTCGCGCAGCTTTTTCCCTGGCCGATCCTGGCGGCCATCATCGCTTATGTTTCCATCGGCGTCGGCACAGCGGCGCTACGGCGCGTGGATCCGAAATATTGGAGCGCCATGCTGCTCGGTTTTGTGCTTCCGGCCGGCGCTGTCGTGGCGACCGCGATGAACTCCGCGCTGCCCGCGCTGCGGCTGTCGGCCGCGAATCCGGTCGTGCAGACTGCTTTGAACCGGTCCATTTATTGGTCGTCGATCCAAGGCCTGGGCAATGGATTTCTCTTCCTGGTGCTGGTCGTCTCGGCCGTGATCGCCGAAATGATCGACCGGCGTTTTGGCCGCGCGGCCGTGTGGTGTCTGATCGCGGCTGTATTCTCCTGGTTTGGCCTCATGCATTCGCCGCTGCTGCGCTGGGCCGCCCAACCGGACTACGCACTCGGCTGGCTGTCTGCGGGCGTAGCCGTATTCTCGGCGCGCTGGTGGCGCGGCGATTCCGTGGCTGCCCGCGCATAGCGCGCCCTTTTCAGGAAACGAGCCTGAACTGTTAGGGATGGCGGAGCCAGAACGCTGAATGGTTCCATGACGCCCAACGTCCTCGCGAAACTCCGCAAACGTGCCAGAACGGTGAAAGTCACCGGCTGGCCTTTCGCCAGCAGAAGGACGCCGTTCTTAGCCCAAACGTCCTGGTTGATCACCATTAGTGTGTCGAGCTGGCCAACCGTGACCATGCGAGTGTCGTATCCGGTTTTGTCCACCGCGACGTTCTCCAAGGCAGCGAGTAGCTTCGAATCGAAAGGCGGACGTTGATAGCGCATCTCGACGATGGCATCGGCCCGGGAACTCCCCGCCCGGATCAGCCGGTCGAACTCATTGGCCGCGCGGAGCATCTCGCAGCCCACTTCTTTACCGTCTATCTGGCCACCGATGATTTTCGCCACCGCTTCCAGGCGCGGCACGTTTTCGAGCAGCCGCTGCGCCACGAGTGGATGCGCCGAAACGATTTCGTCCTCGTCGGCGGAGAGAATTTCGCCCACCGCGATCTTTTCCAGGAGATCCGGCGGAACCGCAATGCAGCCAATCTGCGACAGCATCGCAGCCAGTTCGTACTGCCACGCGTCGGGAAGCTGCAATTCCATCGCGATATGCGCGACATACGCCCGGATGCGGTTGGCCCGGCTGAAGGATGCCGGGTTCACCAGGCTCAGAATCTCGGTGAGGACGTTGATCGCCCCATGCAGTGTCTTCTCCAGCAGTTCACGTTCGGCCATCAACAGGCGCTGCTGTCCGAGCCCCGCTTCGAGGGCCTTTACCAGCACTTCGCGAGGACAGGGCTTCATTAGAAAACGGAAGATATTGCCTTCGTTGACGGCCGCGATCGCGGCGTTCAGATCGGCTTGGCCTGTGAGCATCATGCGCACGGCGTCGGGAGCGAGCAGTTTCACCGCGGCCAGGAAGCGCGTGCCGTCCATGCCGGGCATTCTCAGATCCGAGAGCACGACGCCGAACGGCCCGCACTCGCGCAGAGCCTTTAGCCCTGCTTCCGGACCCTCAGCGGTCTCGATCTCGAACTGGGTGCGCAGTTGCCGTCGGAAGGCGGCCAGGACGTTGGCGTCGTCGTCGACGCACAGGATTCGCGCGCTCATGCGGGCTTCTCCTGGACAGGGTCCGGCTGCCGGTCTTCGAGGTGAGCAGCCCACAACGGTAGTTGTGCCGCAACTCCCACTCCGCTGAGATACTCGTGATCCAGCCGCACGCCGGTGGGAGTCAGCGACGTTGAGCCACCCAGGGCGTCGGCGACGTGAACGATGCCCGCCGGCGAGAAACCTGGCGTGGGCGCGCTGGCCGGATCGTGGTGAAATGCGACTGCTTCAACAACACCGTCAGGCAGTCCCCACAGCCACAACAGGTGGGCGCCGACTTCGGCATGAGCGGCTCCGAATACCTCGCGCTCGCGCGCTAGTTGGTCCGGACCTCGATCCGCAGCGGTCTCCAGTGCACGGTCGTATTCCTCGGGAAACAACGACGCCAGCACCAGCTTGCCTAGATCGTGCAAAAGGCCGGCCACCATGATGTCGTCGCGCATTTGGCGGGTCGCCTGCCGGTCCTTGGCAATCTCGATCGCGGTCTTGCCCACCGAGTTGCAGTGCGATTGGAGAGCGTCGATGGAAAAGCGCGCCGACCGCGAGTTGGAAAAGGCCGAGAATACCGACAGAGAAAGGGTCAAGGCCTTGATCGCGTCCACGCCCAGGTAGCTCACCGCCTCCGCTGGACTGGAAATGTGTTTGCGAATTCCAAAGAACGCTGAATTCACCAGTTGCAGCACCTTGGCGGTCATGGCGATGTCCTGGGCGATGATGGCGCCGACGTCCTTGGCCGACGTCTCGGACGACCGCAATGCCTCCACCAGCCGCTGGTAGATGGCGGGCACGCTGGGTAAGGAACCGACCCGCGAGATCAGGCCCTGCAGCCCGGGCTTCATGAGCACGTCCCGCAGCATAAACGCCCGGCTTACCGTGGAGCGCAGTGTTTCGGCGTCGCAGGGTTTGGAAAGATACTGGTGCGCCGTCATGACGGCTTGCATACGCAAGTCCTGGTCCCAGGTGCCGGAGAGGATAATGCGGATCATCCGCGGGTAGCGTTTGGTCACTTCCGCCAGCAACTGCGCTCCCGTCATGCCCGGCATGCGCATATCGGCCACAATCACGTCGAAGGCGCTGGCCGCCAGGATGTTCAACGCCTCCGCTCCGCCGGGGGCGAACTCCATCTCCCATTCCGCCCGCAGCGCTCGCAGGCTGCGCCGCAGCGCTTCCAACACCTTGGGCTCATCGTCGACAAAGAGAATTCGTTTCATACTCCCACCTCGCGCCGCAGGGGCAGGCGAATGATGAACACGGTTCCGGCGCCCATCTCGGTCTCGAAATGTATGGTCCCACCGTGCTTCTGCACCACTACGGAATGAGCCAGCGCCAATCCCTGGCCGGTGCCCTTTCCAACTTCTTTCGTTGTGAAGAACGGATCAAAGATTCTGGGGCGCACTTCCGCCGGTATCCCCGTTCCGGTGTCGCGGACACGCACCTCGACCCAGTCCTCCGCCCAGGCAGTGGTTATCGTGATGGTTCCCTTGCCGCCTTGCTGCTCTACTACGTCGGCAATCGCGTGGGCAGCATTGATGACCAGGTTGAGAATCACCTGATTGATCTCGCCCGGAAGGCACAGTACCGGGGGCAGGTCGTGATCGAGTTCGGTCACCAGGTCCGCTACATATTTCCACTCATTCCGGCACACCAGGACGGTGCTCTCGATGGCCCGGTTCAAATCCACTGCCGTGAACTCGGCCGGGCCGGGATGCGAGAAAGCTTTCATGGCTCCGACGATTTGCGCCACGCGGCCGACGCCTTCCAGTGACTCGCAGATCGCTTTCGGGATCTCCTGCCGCAGGAACGCGAAATCAGCCCGCTCGGCCAATGCATCTACCGCCTGCACCAGGCTCCGGTTGGACGGATGACTCCGGGCCGCGGCCAGCAGCTGATCATAGATCTCGAGCAACTTACCGACCTCGCCGAACGCCTCCTCCAGAAAATGCGTGTTGTCTCCCACGTATTGGATGGGCGTATTGATCTCGTGAGCCAGCCCAGCGGCCAGTTGGCCGATCGACTCCAGCCTCTGCGCCTGCCGTAACTGCGCCTCCAACAGCTTGCGTTCACTGAGGTCCGCATATTCAACAATCATGCCCATGATGGCGCCGCAGGGACCCGGCAGGGGCGCGCCCCATACGTTCACCTCCACCAGCCGCCCGTCCTGGCACACCCGGCGCGCTTCGTGCACCACGGTCTCGCCGGCCAACACCCGCTCAACACCCCGTCGATACTGCTCGTCAGGGGGGCTGGGCAGTATCAATAACGGCCGGCCGATGACTTCCTGGCGCGGCCAGCCGAACAGTTTCTCGGCGGCCGCGTTCCAACTCTGTACGGTGCATTCTACATCCAGGGTCACAATCGCCAACGGCGAGTTCTCCACTACCGCGCTGAGCGTCTGGCTGGCTTTCCGTACTGCCTCCTCGGCCCGCTTCCGCTCAATGACCCGGCCCAACTGCACCCCAATCGAATTGATGACTTCCAGGAGAGGATCGTCCGCCTCCACGGGCGCGGCCGAAAAGAACTCCATGACTCCAACTACCTCCGGACCGGCGAGGATGGGTGAAGCTAATGCCGCCTTGAGTCCTAGCTCGGTTGCCAGCGCGCTGCGGGTGAGCCCCGTATCCAATGCCAAGTCGGCAACCCAGCAAGGCCGGCCCGTGGCCAACACACGGCCCGCTAACCCGACTCCGGGCTGAATCACCAGCCTTTCGGATGCCTCCCGGAATTGATCCAGCCCCTGTGGCTCATCGAAATGCCACAGGCCGGACGAGGTCAGCCCGGACGGGACTCCTTCCGGCATCACAAACGCGTGGCCTACACTCCAGCCGGTGTGCGAACAGATGTTGTCCAGGCAGGTCTGAATGGCCTCTTCCGCGCTGACTGCCTGGTTGGCGGCGACCGCCGAGGCTTGCAACAACTCCAGCAACGAGTTCCTCTTCAGCAGCTCCCGCTGCTCGGCCTGAATTTCGCTCATGTCGCGCATGATCCCCACCGAACCGGTCAGCCGCCCTTGCGCGTCGCGCAGCGGCGTCACCGAGAGCGAGGTGTCCACCCGGCGGCCGTCCTTCCGCAGCCCTTGCGTCTCAAAGTGCGCGACGATCTCGCCCTGCTCCAGAAGCGACATGATTCGGGGAATGTCCTGACAGCGCTCCGGTGGAATAATATCCTGGAGCGGCCGGCCCACGATCTCCCGGGCGCCATACCCCAGCATCTGTTCCGCGCCGGCGTTCCAGAAGACGATCCGGCCGCCCATCTCCTTGACGATCGCGTCGTTGCTGGATTGCACCAGAATGGCCCACTCGCGCAGCGTTTCTTCGGCTTGCTTACGGTCGGAGATGTCGATTAAAATCCCGCGCACTCCAACCGGTTTTCCGTCGCTGAGAATGGGCGCGCTATAAACAGCGCCGGGAAACCGCGAGCCGTCCTGCCGCAGCATGAGGTACTCACGCGGTCCGCTTCTGTCGCCAGAAAGCCGCGAGAGCAAGCCCTCGGCACCCCGCTGGCGGTCGGAGGGATCCATCAGTTCGAGCGCGTTGACGCCGCCCTCCAGTTCTTTGCGCGCCAAGCCAAGCGCATCCAGGCCGCTCTGATTCATGAACGTGACGCGGCCGTCGCTGTCGCATTCGAAGACCATCTGAGGCAGCATCTCCGTCAGGTCGCGATAACGCAGTTCGCTCTTGCGGAGGGCTTCTTCGGCTTCTTTTCGCTCGGTGACGTCGAACAGCGAGCCGATCACCTCCTGCGGCCTGCCGGAGGCGTCCCGCACGGTGCGCACGTGGTCCTGGATCCAGCGGTAACTCCCGTTGGAGTGCAGAAAGCGGTACTCGGCGGTCTCCTGCTCACCGCCGAGAAGGGCGGCCGCTGCCGCTTCAACCCGCGCCCTGTCGTCCGGATGAATCCGCGCGCGGAAGAGCCCGGGAGACGCGAAGTCCTCCGGATTGAAACCCAACACCTGGCGGGCGTTGTCCCCCATGAAAGTGAGGGAGAAAGTGTTTGGCCCGAGCGTGGCGGCATACAGCACGGCTGGACTCAGGGTGACAATCGACTCCAATCGCTCCTCGATCTGGCGCAGCCTTTCCTGAGCCCGGCGTTGCCGCTGGCGAAAGTGCTCGATGACGAAAGCCACCAAGAAGATCAAAACGGCAATGCCGGCCACATGCCGCACCGTGGATGCATAAACACTCTCCTGCACCGCGAGAGATACTCCGATGCGGATGCTCCCCAACACACTTTCGTTCGTGCTCTGCGGATTGAAGAGCCCGCGCTCCGGCCGGGCAATGGCCGGCGCGTCCGCTTCCACGCATTCCATTCCGGCTTCCGGCCCCAGCCGGAGATGCCGGATCACCATGCTACGGGCTTTTCCGGTGGGACGAGGAGGCAGGCTGGATTTCAGTTCCGCCCGCGCGGCGGTGACAATCGTCTTTTCGTCCGGGCCTTCGGCCACCACGTACAACACGTCCGGGTTTCCGGCCAGAGCGAAGTCCGCCATGCGCTTCAGCTCGCCGCCATCGCCGACCAGCAGCGCGAACTCGCTCTGGCTCGCAAGCGAACTCGCCAGAGTCTGGGCGCGGAGTTCGATCTGCTGCTGGAGGGCCGACTGCTGCCGCAACAGGAACAGCGCGCTCAAGCACAGCACCGCGACGCCGACCAGCGTTGTAGGCCCGAACAAGATCTTGACCAGGAGCGACCCGCGGTCCCCGGATTGCCGGTTGGGAGCAAGAATCATTGGATCACCGCGAGTTCCTCTCCCGGCTGGCCGGCCACGGCGGCCTTTACACCCAGCAAACGCGCGACTCGCTGGTTGTACACGAAACGAAACTTGCGCGCTTCCTGCCGGGATGCGACAGATTCGCCCTGCAAAACGCGCCGCGCCAGGTCGGCCGTCTGATGTCCGACATCACGAAAATCCGCTACTCCAGCAAACAGGGCGCCGGCTTCGGCGAACTGCTCC
>Ga0335069_10015189_pt1 | contig 10767 bp, 10 predicted proteins | sample Lox_Sample_11_FD_206714 | JGI IMG/M metagenome (GOLD analysis project Ga0335069, IMG submission 206714) | Soil microbial communities from Loxahatchee National Wildlife Refuge, Florida, United States - Lox_Sample_1.1 | ecosystem: Environmental > Terrestrial > Soil > Wetlands | place: USA... | reverse complement strand
AATACCGTCTTTCGCGACCCATCCATGCCCCCTCGCTACTGACCCCAGGACGGGTTAGAATCGACAGATTTGCTTGCCTTTTGGCGCGCAAGCCGTCCACACAGTGGAAGTTATCAGCCTCCAGCATGCCGGAAACTCGTCACTGGAGTATCCTTGCTAGAGAGGGTTTTCTGCTTGTCTCGAATTCACTTTTTGGCCGGGCTGCTCGCTCTTGGCCTGGCTGTGGGCTGCAAGGCCCAATCTGCTGCATCCGCACCGGCTGACCCCGCGATGAATCGCCGCATCGAGGTGATGGTACGATCGCAATTCAACGTACCCCAGGATTACAACGTTGCCATCGGCGCCCGCAAGCCGAGTAATATCGCGGGCTTTGACAGTCTGCCGATCACGCTCTCGCGCGGATCGAAATCAACCCCTGTCGATTTCCTGATTTCCAGTGACGGCAAGACTCTAGCCCGGCTCGAGACGTTTGACCTGACCAAGGATCCGGCCTCGTCTATCGATGTGGAGGGGCGTCCCGTTCGCGGCAACCCCAACGCCGCAGTGACTGTGGTCAACTTTGACGATCTTGAATGCCCCTACTGCGCCCGGATGCATTCGTCTCTCTTTCCGTCCACTCTCGACCGCTACAAAGACAAGGTCCGGTTCATCTACAAGGACGACCCTCTCGTTGAAATTCACCCCTGGGCGATGCACGCCGCCGTCAATGCAAATTGCCTCGCCGATCAGAGCGGAGAAGTCTACTGGAACTATGTCGACTACATTCACGCGCACGGTCACGACGTCACCGGTGAGGACCGGAACGTAACCAAGAGCCTTGAGACCCTGGATCGGATCGCGCGCCAGGAGGCGACACTGGCAAAACTCGATGAGAGCAGGCTCAATGCCTGTATCGCCCGGCAGGACGAAACAAAGGTGCGTGCATCTTCGAAGTTGGCCGAATCACTCGGAGTCGACGGCACGCCTGCCCTTTTTGTCGACGGCGAGCGAATTACCGGGGTTGTTCCGGAGCAGCAGCTCTGGCTCGTGATCGACCGCGCGTTGCGTGCTAAGGGTGTGGAACCTCCGCCCTCCCCAGACAACCCTGCGCAGCCCTCGGGAGGCGGGCAGTGAGAATGCGATGTTACCCATGAGAGGTCTTGGCTTGACACAGCGGTAACGCAATGGGAGCCGGAAAAATGCCACTCGCTTTACTTGAGGCCCGGCTCGGGGATTTATCCTGTAATGCCGGGGCTCTTGCGGGCCCCTCAGGAGAAACAGTTGCAAGTCCGAGCGTCTTTGTCCCACCGTCTCAAGTTCGTCTCTTTGGGTTTGTCCACAAGTCTCTTGTTCCTCTCAGTGACCGCATGCCACAAGGCTCCGTCGCCCGACGTGATGGCAACTGTGAACGGCAAGGAGATTTCACGCTCAGAACTTGAGAAGGCCTACAAAGCCAGCATCGGAGACAATCCTCAGGAGCCCAGCCCGGAACAGGCGAATATCGTTCGTCTCAATCTTCTGCGCCAGATGATCGACAGCGAGATCCTGCAGCAGCGTGCAGCCAAGCTCAATCTGGTCGCGTCTGATGAGGATGTCAACGCCAAACTGACCGAGTTCAAGGCGCGATTCACGCAAGAGGGGTTTGACAACGAACTCAAGCAGAACAACATGACGATCGATGATCTGAAAACTCAGATCCGAAAGTCATTGACCGAGACCAAGCTCATCAACAAAGAGATCGAGTCGAAGATCAACATTACTGACGCCGATATCAGCAGCTACTACGCTGCGCACAAGCCTGAATTCAATGTCATCGAGCCCCAATATCATTTGGCCTGGATCGTGGTGACCAGTCTGCCGGCACAGCAGCCCGGCAACTTGCAGAACAACAAAGCCACAAGCGACGCCGACGCGAAGAAGAAGATTCAGACCATCCACAGTCGTCTGGACACCGGAGAAGACTTCAGCAATCTCGCGATGAATTTCTCCGAAGACCCCAACACCGCGTCAAGCGGCGGGGACATGGGCTTCATCCCGGAGTCTCAGATGCAACAGCGGGATCCTGCGGCATTCGCTGCGATCAACCGGCTCAAACTCGGCCAGATCACAGACGTGCAGCCGCTGTATGGCGGTTCTGGCCCGGCACGCCGTGCGGTTGGCTACGCAATCTACAAGCTGATTGCCCGCGAACCTGCCGGACAGCGCGAGTTGAGCAATCCGAGCGTACAGCAAAATGTCCGGCAGAACCTCCGCGAGAGTCACGCCCAGATGCTCAAGAACGCCTACATCGAAGTCCTTCGCGACGAGTCCAAGGTTCGCAACTACTTCGCCGAGCAGATCCTCAAAGAAGGAGCGAAGTAGCCTGCCGTTTCCAGGTCTGCTTCGATCGTATGTCCTGATGTCTGTAGATTCAGCATGCGAGCCACGCACTTTCTTATGCCTTCTGATCCGAAGACAGCACCCTGTCCGGATTCGCGGCACGTTGTCCCGCGCCTGACAAGGGCCTTCAAGTTCTCTTTAGCCGGTGACCTTAACAATCTTGTTGAGTGGGTGATTCCCGACCTTGGTGGCATGCCTGCGCCTTCTTGGGAACGCTTGATGCATCGTTCGGGGAAATGTGCGGCCTCATCACGGAAGCAAAACGGCCCCCGCGCTTTGCGGAGGCCGTCAATTCTGCGTACTGGCCAGCTGATGACTACTTCAGGTTGCCGCTGGAGTCCATCGTAATGCCGCCGGGGCCCTTTTCCTTCTTGGCCTCGTTCTCCTTGCGGGTACCCATGGCCTTGGAACTCCATTCCTTAGCTGAGGCGACATCTGCCTTCACCGCATCTGCATTGCCAAAGTCAACATCCGCCTTGCGCCGATACAGCAGGTTCAGATACGACATCGCGTCGTCATAGTTGGGGCGGTTCGTCAGAGCCTGGTTCAGATATTGAAGACCTTCGTCGACCAGCGGGCCGTTTTGCTCCTTGATCGTGGCCATGATCTGCTTCGGCGCCTTCACGTTGCCTTCACCGTCGTCATTGAGGTTGGCCTGCGCCAGTGCCTTGAGAGCGTTTTCGTGAGCAAGCGTCCAGTTGATCACGCCCACCGTATAAGCCGCCTCCGCGTCCTTGGGATCAACGGCAAGAACCTTCTTCTGGTATTCCTTGGCATCCCCAAACTTCTTGATGCTGAAATTGATCGCTGCTATCTGCTTCAGGCTGTTTACGTCATTCGGATCCTTGTCGAGAACCTGCTGGAAGATGGCGATCGCCTGCTGTGCGTTCTTGAGATTGTCCGGCGTATCGAGACCTGGAACCACGTTCTGCGCGAGCGCCGTGGCCAGATAGCTCTTCGCCATCGGAAGCGTTGGATCCAGTTCAGTAGCTCTCTGGAAGTGTCCGATCGCCTCTTCGTAATGGGCGCTCTTGTACGCGTCTACTCCCTTGTTCAGTTGGTCACGGGCTGCAAGGCGGTTGCACCCGCCCATGGAAAGTACCATGCCGGCCAGGGCAACCGTGAGCGCCGTAATTCGTGCGGGTCCATTCATGTTCGTATCCTTCTCCTTCAGTTCGCGCCTCTAAATCGCAACACCTTGAAACTCAAACATCCGGGTGCCAGACGGGAGTTTCTGAAACCGGGATGAAAAAGAATTGTACTCCTGTTGATCCCCGAACATCCGGCCCCGGGGAGTCTGCCATCTTGTCCTCGGGACCTGCCTCATCCCGATTCACCCACCACCAGCCGTCTCCTGGGTTGTCGGGCCCGACCTCATTCGCACCGCGTGGCAGGCGCCAAATAGCGCTTTACTCGCGAAACCTGTTCAAAGTGTTGGTCAGATCCACCGTCGCACAATGTCCATGGCAGGCTCACCTGAAATTGGCTCGTCCCGTATGGTGCTACTGGCCCGCCATGATCTTCGGCGTCATCATGCCGATGTGATCCACATTGGCCGCCTTGCCGATGTCGATAACCTCGGCGATATAAGAGAAATTCAGATCGTCGTCGCCCTTGACAAACATCACGCGCTCCGCACGATTTGCATAAATCTCAGTCAAACGCGGCAGCAATTCAGCTTTGGGCACGTCAGTCTCGTTGATCTTGTAAGACGGAGCTGCGCCAGGGCGATAGAGAACCTGAACGACGATCGTGCGATCACTCGGTGGCGGCGTCTTGGTGGGATCCTTGGGAGGCTGCGGCACCAGCGCGTCCAGACCCTTCGGCGTCACCGGCACGATGACCATGAAGATGATCAGCAGCACCAGAAGAATATCGATCATGGGCGTAACGTTGATGTCGCCCATCGCGCCACCACCGCCGCCTCCAGTCGTCATTGCCATGGCTTCAAACTCCTCGTTTCGTACAAATCGTTAATGAACCGCGCTATCTTAGGAGCGTTACTGGCCGCCCAGACCGCCGGATTCCTTCTTGTTGGTCAGCAAACCGACCTCGTCTACTCCCGCCGTCCGAACGGCATCGATTGCGTCCTCCACAGCGCGGAACTGTGCACGCGCGTCGGCTCGGATAAAGATCGTCTTTCCGGGCGTGTCCGCCAGCCTGTCCCGAACCTTTGTCCCGAGTTCGCTGGTCGCAATCTTGTTCTGGCCTAGAAACACACCGCCGTCCCGCGTGATTGCAACGACAATCGCGTCTTCCTTGTCGGCATCCGGCATCGGGGTGGGGTTTTCAACCTTGGCCATGTCTACTGCCACCTTGTTCTGGAGCATCGGGGTGATGACCATGAAAATGATCAGCAGCACCAGCATCACGTCCACCATCGGCGTCACGTTGATATTGGAGTTGACCTTGCTTCCTTCGTTACGAACTGCAATTCCCATGTTGCGCTCCGTGCCTTAAGGGTTTTTATCCAGGACGGCTTCTGGTTTCAGTGTGCCGACCAGCAGGCGCGACGCTTGAAACCGGGGTGGGAGAGCGTCGCCGCTTTCCCACCCACAAAAGTCTCTCGCTCGGGCCTGCAAACGCGGCGCTTAGCGCCTGTTGCTCTGCTTGATGAAGTAGTCGATGAGTTCGCTCGAGGAGTTATCCATCTCGACGTCGAACGCCTCGACACGCCCGGTGAAGTAGTTGAATGCCATAACCGCCGGGATCGCCACCAGCAGGCCGAATGCCGTGGTAACCAGCGCTTCCGAAATGCCGCCGGCCACCGCGCCGATACCCGAAGTCTTCTGGGTCGCGATCTGCTGGAAGGCGTTCAGAATGCCGACGACCGTGCCGAACAGGCCAACGAACGGTGCGGTCGCGCCGATGGTGGCGAGAACGCTGAGGCCTCTCTTCAGCTTGGCGTGGACGATGGCTTCTGCACGCTCCAACGCCCGCCCCGAGCTCTCGATCGTGCTTTCGGTGGCTGCGCCGCCCGATGCGCGGAACTCCTGCAGACCGGCAGTGACTACCTCGGCCAAGTGTGACTTCTTGTTGCGATCGGCGATCTTGATTGCCTCTTCCAGCTTGCTGTCCTTCAGCGCGCCGGCGACCTTTGGTGCAAATTCGCGCGACTGCTTGCGGGCAGCTGAGAAGTAAAGGTAACGATCGATCATGACAGCCAGCGACCAGATCGACTCAATGAAAAGAATGATGGCAACGGCGCGGGCCAACCAGCCCATGTGCTGCCACAGCCCAAGCGGGCTGAAACTAACTGTCTGCTCTTCCTGCAGGAAGGCCAGGCTGTTGACCGTATGCGAAGCGAAATGTGCGAGCTGAGCGAGAATCACTTGAATCGTTCCTCCTAAGGAGTTTGTGAACTGCGACTGATTGCGGTTGCTTGGAATGCGGCTCTTTCGGGATTCGCATTCAGGTCAAAAACAGAGCCCTTTCCACTTTCCGGAAAGGGCCAAATGACGCGTTACCCACCGAGGGAGAAGATCACATTGACGGTCGTCTCAACCTCGACCGGTTCATTGTTCAGCAGGTAGGGCCTGTAGCGCCAGGTCTTCACTGCATCCAGGGCCGACTGCTGCAACATGGCTGGCCCGCTGATCACATGCAGATTCTCGATTGTCCCCGTCTTGGAGATTGTCGCCTGGATCACCACCGTTCCAGACACGCGAGCGGCCTTGGCGATCGGCGGATATACCGGCACAGTTTTCTGAATCAACATGCCCTGCGCCACACCGGCTGAAATGTTGACCTTCTTCGGCGCAGCTGCCTGAATCTTGGGGCCGCTTCCGGCGAATACGCTTCCAAGCACGCCCGATGAACTTCCCCCAAGACCTTCAGCACCGGCTACGCCAAATGAGCTGGGAGGCGCCTCTTTCTCTGCGACCATCTTGATGTCATGCGGAATTCTTGTCGGCGCAGTCAGCTGATTGTTCATCATCTCTGACTGGACCTTGACCACATGGACAACCTCCGGCGGTGGCGGCGGTGGCGGAGGAGGTGGGGGCGGTGGTGCCACCAGAAGGGTCTGCATCGCGGCCTTCGGCAGCGCCTCAGGGTAGATCAGGGGAATAAGGATCAGCAGCACAAGAATCGAGCCGTTCAGGATGAACGTTGCCATCATCCAGTACTTGCTCCTGGTTTTGATCTTGCCGCCGGATTCAAATGTGGAATCTTCAAACATGGCCAGCCTCGAACTCGGAGTGTCGGTTACTTATACTTAGACACCGCGGGAAGTGCAAAAGTTCCCGGCGTCCAGATACCCCCAACAGCGTGCTCCACCTATATCAGAACTGCCCAGCACCTGCAAAGCTCCGTTAAAGAGCGCTGCAATCCTAACACAGAAACTACACTTTTGACCGCTTTGCAGCAGGCAGAGCAACGGTTTTGCCGCTTCTTGCCCGCCACTCCTGATACGCAACCAGCATCGGCGCCGCGATGGCGATCGACGAGTAAGTCCCGATCAGGATTCCCACCACAAGCGCAAACGAAAAACCGCGCAGCACCGGGCCACCGTAGATGTACAGCGACAGAACCGTCAGAAACGTCAGTCCCGAGGTCAGCACGGTCCGGCTCAGCGTTTGGTTGATACTCCGGTTCACCAGATCAGGCAAGGGCTCCCGCCGGCTGAGCCGCAGGTTCTCACGGATGCGATCAAAGACGACGATCGTGTCATTCATCGAGTAGCCGACCAGCGTCAGGATGGCCGCAATCACGGTCAGGCTGATTTCCTGGTTAGTAAGCGAAAAAAAGCCGACTGTGATCAGCGTATCGTGGAAGCACGCAACGACGGCCGCCACGCCATAGATCAGCTGGAAGCGGAACCAGAGGTAAATCAGCATTCCAAGCAGCGAATAGAGGGTCGCCAGAGTAGCTTGCCTCTCGAGCTGCTTGCCCACGGTCGGGCCTACTACCTGTACGTTCCTGACTGTGAACGGGTTGTTGTAGTGCGCTTGCAAAGCGTCCACGATCCGGGCCCGCCCGACATCAAGCGAGCTCTCGTCCTGCTGTTCGGGCAGGCTGATGAGCATCTCATTGGTTCCCGCCGAGCCGTAACTGCGGATGCTCGCGTCCTTGATCCCGGCAGCTTCGGTTGCCTGACGAATCTGATTGGTGTCCGGCGCATTCTGAAACTTCACCTGCACCTGCGTGCCGCCCCTGAAGTCAACGCCAAGCGGCACCGGGCTCCCGATTTTGCTCCAGTGCATGGCCATCGAGATCAGGCCGGCGATACTGAAGAGCAAAGAAAAGCCAAGGAAATACCATTTCTTCCCCAGCCAGTCCACATTTACGTTGCGAAAAAATTCCACTGATTCTCTGCCTTCCTGGCGCCGGAACTCCCTCGGCCCCGGCAATTCTGATAACTCTGGAGAATGACCTTTGGGCCTTCTCCCTGGCTCCCAGCCCCTAAATCGAAACAGCCTCGCCTGGCTTCAGCTTGTTCAGGTGCGAGTCGAAGATCACCCTCGAAACAAATACGGCCGTAAACAGGTTTGCCAACAAACCAAACGTCAACGTTACAGCAAACCCCTTCACCGGTCCGCTGCCGAAAAGAAACAGGATGGCCGCCGAAACAATCGTGGTCACGTGCGTATCGATAATCGTCGTCCATGCGTTCGCAAATCCCTGATCCACAGCAGCCGACGCCACTTTGCCCGCCCGCACCTCCTCTCGGATGCGCTCAAAAATCAGCACATTCGAGTCCACGCCCATGCCGATGGTCAGAATCACCCCGGCAATGCCGGGCAACGTCAGCGTCGCCCCCGAGAAACCCATGAACCCGAGCAGAATCACGAGGTTCAGGATCAGCGCAAGATCGGCATTCACGCCCGACCCGCGGTAATAAATGAGCATGAACACCATAACCAGCAGGATTCCGACAATTGCCGCCGTAACCCCCTGCTTGACCGAATCAGCACCCAGCGAGGCGCCGACCGTCCGGTCTTCGAGATAGTTGAGCGAAGCCGGCAGGGCGCCTGTGCGCAGCATCTTCGAAAGCGCTTCCACTTCCTCCAGCGAGAAGGTGCCTTCGATCTCGCCTGTATCGCGGATCGCACTCTTGATATTGGCAACTTCGCGGACCCGTCCACCCAGAACAACCGCCATGCTCCGTCCGACATTCGCGCTCGTGTAAGCCCAGAACTTGTCTCCCGCCTCATTGGTCAGCGTGAACCGGACAATTCTCTGGCCGGTGTTCTGGTTGGTACCCGGATCGGCAGAACGGAAGTCGCTTCCCGCCACGACGGACACACGCTTCAGCACAAATGCGCTATCCGCACCCGAGCCGGCCGCCATTACCCCGGAGCCATGCACAATTTGCTCGTCGCCGGGGAGCACGCCGCCCACGCTTGCCAGCGCAGCCTGGTCGTCGGGATATGGACCGCCCACAACCTCGTGAATCTCGAGACGAGAGGTGTCCTGAATCAACGCTTTTACGCGATCAAGATCTGAAATGCCCGGCAGTTCCACCAGGATCTGGTTGTCGCCCAAACCATACTGCTGAATCACCGGTTCGCTCACGCCCAGCGTGTCCACGCGATCACGAATCGTCTCAATGGCCTGCTGAACGGTCTTGTCGTTGAGCGCCTTCACGATGTTCGGCTTCATCGTGGCCGTAAAGGCAGTGTCAGACCCGCCGCTCACGTCGTACTCAGTCGAATACTTTGCGTCCAGAGTGGATCGAACGGCCGACGACTTGGTCGGATCCGTGCCTTCCACCTTGATCACGTCCGGACGGGCCGGATCCGGCTTGTAAACCTGCGAATATGTCAGCTTCGCCGTCTGCAGATCCTGTTGGATGCGGGCCACCGTATTGTCAGTCTCGGCGTTGACCGCCTCCGACACCACCACCTGCAGAATCAGGTGAACGCCGCCACGAAGATCCAAACCGAGGTGAATGCGCTTGGTCAGCGAATCCGTGAGTGCCTTACCGGAAAACCCGGAAGGCAGCCCGAAAATGCCGTAAACGAAAATCAACAGGACCGCGACAATCAGGGCGATTTTGTTCTTCAGATTCTTCTTCATTGCTCCAATTCTCTATTTGCCGCCAACGTTGCACTTAGATCGCGGCTCGAATTCGCTCAACCGACCAGAATTTCTCCAGCCCCTCCGTGCCGGCCCGTTCAACTTCAGTCCCCCGACGACTCCTGGGTGGTGACCGACGCAATGGCGCTCTTTGCAACTTCCAGCTTCACGCTATCCGGCGCGACCCGAATGATGACAACGTCGTCTTTGATTGAGACGATCGTGCCGCGGATACCCCCAGCCGTCGTGATCCGATCGCCGTTCTTGATCTGGCTGAGCATTTCCTGCCACTGCTTCTGGCGCTTCTGTTGCGGACGAATCATCACCAGATACAAGACCGGGATCAACAACAAAGGCAGAAGCATCGGGATACTGCTTCCGCCACCGGCGGGCCCAGCCGCCAACAATGCGAAACTCGTCGTCACAATCATCCTTTGCTCACCTCTGGCCGCGCTAAACTGCCGCGCTCAGGGCACAAGCGCTCCGACGAATCGGGCGCCTGACATGAATTGGTCTCCGGGAATGGTCCTGGCCTCCGGCACATCCGGCTCAGGCTCTGGAAGGCTGGCCCGCCTGCTGCCGGCATCTAAACCATACTCTCTCGCCCGCATACAAGCCTGTGACCCAGCTTACCGTTGCTTCCTGTTCGACACAGTCCTCACCGGGATCCAGACAGGCGCCACCCGCGACACACGCATGCACCCGCCGGACTCCAAAAGAGAACCTCTAAAGATAAGAAATGCGTGACCACTGGCGTGTCAAGATCGGCCGGCCCCACGCCTCCAAGACCTTTATATATCTGCCTCGTCCCGGCGTCAGTGAACTCCTCATCCCTCGCTGCAGGAACTGCTTCTCGAGCTCAGACCCAAGCGCCTCTGGAGATCGACCCGCGCCATTCAGGTACAGACGGTCCCATCCTCCGACCTCCACGCGCTCAATAGACAGCCCCCGTCTGCAGCGTTAAGATCGCCTCGTCCATTGAAGTTCGACACCGCGATGCGTAAATCTCCTCTTGCCAGTTATTTTCCGGCATTCTGCCTCCTTTTATTTTCAGCGGCAACCCACGCTCACGCGCATGGTCCCACTCAGCCCAAACGTGTCGTAATGGCGCAGTACGCCGTTGAACTGGAACCCGGAGATCCGCCGCGCCTTCGGATCGAATTCGAGGACAAGCCGGTGTTCGTGGTCCCGATCGTTTCCGGCCTCGATTCGGACAAGAAACAGGAGCGGCTATCAAAGGTTGAATTTTCGCTCGTGAGGATTCCAGATGGCGACTGGGAACTGACTGCCACGGCGACGAGCAATCTCTGGACGGGCCGGCGCTTTCTGTGGCGATTCTTTTCCGACCACATCGAGTTTCAGCAGTTCGCCAGTGGCCACGGCAAACTC
>Ga0335069_10015188_pt1 | contig 10767 bp, 21 predicted proteins | sample Lox_Sample_11_FD_206714 | JGI IMG/M metagenome (GOLD analysis project Ga0335069, IMG submission 206714) | Soil microbial communities from Loxahatchee National Wildlife Refuge, Florida, United States - Lox_Sample_1.1 | ecosystem: Environmental > Terrestrial > Soil > Wetlands | place: USA... | reverse complement strand
TCATAATCCGCCTTTTAGCTTGGGATCGGGTCGATAGCTGGTCGGACCTGCGTATTGCTCGGCGTCGAACCGGGCGAGGTCAGCGAGGTCTGAGGGCGAAACGTAGAGCGCCGGATGCTCCTCAACTCGTCTGGATGCGTTGTTGCAGACCATGCAAATGAATCCGGAAGAGTCGGGGATAGGTCCATAATGCGGACATCCCGATCTGGGCGTGAAACTGGCGATCGGGAATAGCGGTTCAACATGCGGCTCATGTGGCACCGGCCCCGGAGGCCTCCAGTCCTCCCAGCGTGAGCGGCTTGCCGTAATGTCGCCTAACCTGCTCGGGGATCCCGCGCCATCGCTTTCGGGCCCCCTCGTGCGAAAGACCAAGATAGAGGCCCACCTGGCGCCAGCTCTGGCCCGCGGCTCGCAACCGGATGATCGCCAGGTCCCTTGACTTCTCAATCTCGACAACCCCGGCTTTTCTCGCTCTCGCCACGACCACCTTGACCCCGCGACGGTCAACCACGGACATCGCGCCCCCGGCTTCTCTTTAGGGTCGCTTCGTCAACCTTGCGTCTTGGCGACGCTCCTCATCGAGTTATCTTATAAGATCTTAACACTTTCGCTTGCTGTCAACCGTCACTGCCGGAGTCCGTCGACCGGTCCGCGTAGAAGATCGCCGTCGTGTATTCCGCCGCCTCGGCCTGCGTGGCAGGCCAGGTCAGGGCGATCAATTTCCCTTCTTTCGCTCGCCAAAAAGATACCGCGACCATGTCCGCAGTCCCCGGCAGGTTCGCGACACCCAACTCCGTCCCTTCTGCGACCTCGAAAATGAACAGATCGAGGTCAATCCTCCAAGGCTTGGTCACCTGCACTTTCTGGATCATGTGTTTGCCCTCCGTCGCTCAAAAGTTGCCTCAGCGCCGCCGCGATATGCTCCCGCCTTCTCGGATCGATCCGGAGTAGGTCGGCGAACTCTCGCGCCGACATCTCGCCCTCGATCTGGAAAAAAGCGTCCAGGTCATCGAGTCGCCGGGTGTCGTCGGTCATCGCCACCAGTGAGTTGAGTAGACGCCTCGGGACCGCCACCATGTCTTCCTTGCTTTCGGTGAGCTTGCTCATCGTTCGATCCTCCAGGGATGATGGAACGCCAGACAGCAAAGGCCCAGAAACGCTGCGGCGAAAAAGAGGGCGATCAGCGACCAGATAACCGATCGGCCGGCATGAAACAGCACGTCATCGCGCGTCATCAGTCGAGCTCCCGTCTCGTTTCTTGATCCTATCCCAGACTTCTTCCCGATGGACTTCGACCTCGGCGGAGGCCTCGATCCCGATTCGTGCCTTGCCGCGGTCGGCCGAGACAACCGTCAGGACGATGGTGCGGCCGTCGACCCCGATGAAAATCCGCTCGCCAATGCACCGGCCGAGGACCAGCATTGTTTGTCCCTCCTTGAATCCCAAACTTCGTCGATCGGTCGCAACGCGTCCTCGATCTCCGCCAGGTCGAGCCCGGTGTGACCAAGCTCTAGATGCTTCTCGTGGATCAAGGCCCTTCGGATGCGATAGAGCCAGTCTAGCCGTTTCGCTCGCTCATCGGCCTCACGCGCGAGCCGCCGCGCCCGTTCGAGCATGTTCTCGCTCGCCCCTGCATGCTGGCGGCAAGCTTTGGCGCGCCTCCGGGCCTCCGCATTGTGCGCCGCCCGGAGAACGGCGGTCCGTCCGGACTGCTTGTCATTCATGGGCACGTCTCCACGTCGTAGGTTCCGTCCCGCCTCCATTCGATCCGGCCGCCGGCCAGGATCGCCCTTGCAACGCGCTCGAGCGATCGGATGTTGTCAGCCCAGAATGCGACCGCGCCGGTCTCGGTCATCGAGAAGAGCCAGGAGAGCTGCTCGTCGGTCGGCTTTCTCCCGTACCGCTTCAATTCGACTTCCCAATGTCGGCCGTCGGGTCCGGTTCCCCAGAGATCGGCCATGCCGGCCATGGCGAACTTCATGAGCCTGGTCTTGCCCTTCTTGTCGATCCAGGTCCGCGCCCCGACGTTGCGCCGATAGCAGCGCACGCCGAGGGCGCCGAGGACCTGGACGGCTGTCTTCAGCAGCTCGGCCTCGGTGACGATGAATGAGTCCTTCACAAGCAGGATCCTCCACATGGCGCCGCTCCGTCATTTCGCCGTCTTATAGTGCGGCCCGGAGTAGCCGGTCCGCACGGACCAGCGCCCCCGGGCCTCGCCCGCGAAGTTGCGATAGACGAGCGTGTAACGCCGTCCGACCGGTCGCGCGATGATCCAGTCCTCGAGCTCGCCGAGGCGAGCGGAGAGTCCGAGGAACCGGCCCTGGCAACAGTAGAGCTCGAACCATCCGCCGTCGAACCGCAGCCGGCGCGGTTGCTCCTGCCAGATTGGCGGCGTCGCCTTCTCGAGCTCCCAGCGAAAAATGCGGCCTTCGACGGTCGTAATCTTGAGCTTCAACGTTCGCTCCTTTCCACTGGCCAGCCCGATCCGGTCAAATCGAAGACCATGCGCCCGTTGCGTGCGAGTCGGTGCCCGCGATAGCGGGCAAATCCGATCGCCTGAGTGATTGCCAGGAGCCGCGGGGAGCGCTCGAACAGCACCCCGGCGAGCCGATAACTCGGGTGATCCTTCACCAGGTCAATCCAGCGCTGGCGGTCGGCCGCCGGCGTCTGGCGCCAGAGCTTCATTGCGTCCGGCGCCCGTTCTTGCTTCGTGCCCAGAGGCAGCGTTACCGTCGTCATGTGGTGAACTCCTCGGTGATGAACCTTGCCTTGACTCGCCGAGCCTCGCCAGGCCTTGCCCTGCCTGTCCTGGCCTCGCCATGCCGAGCCGAGCCCCGCCCGATCTCGGCATATCCCGCCGCGCTAATTCATTGCCGAAAGCCTACGTCGAATGAGTCAATCTGGAATCGGCCGAACGTCGGCCTGAAATCGCCGACTCCGACCAGTCTTCCGGCATCTGTCAGGCAAGAATGCAAGTCTTGGGGACTGATGTATTCCGGAGTCGTGACCAGCAATTGAACGGTTGTGATCCATCCCTCCAGAAATGCCGGCCTGATACGTGTGACGGCGTTCTGCTGGATGACCACCCGCCGGCGGTCCAGGTAATCCCAGTCCTTCGTGGGTCCCTCGGCCGTGGCTGGAATAATCGGGGCGAGAATCGTAAGAGAGTTCACCCCAGCCTTGTAGAGGTCGACCGCACACTTTCTGGGTGATCTCGGGTCCTGCCTGTATTTCGCCGCGCCGTTTTTCTTGTCAGTCATGCTTCCAATCAGATACACGCCCGGAAGACAGATAAATCCGTCGTCATCTCGATACACATACGATTCAACATTGTCGATCTTCTTCGCCTCTGATCCTTTTTTTGCCGCGGCTTTATCGGCCACTGCCTCATTGTTCCACGCGTGGAAAATGATCGGAGCCGTTCCCCTGATCGTGACCGAGACGGTAAACGGTTGCCCCGTCGCGATGACTTCCTCGCCGCCGTTGGTCGGATCGCCCAACGTGTCGAGTTGCGATGCCTTTCCGTTGCTGCGTTTCATGCATTCCTCCCGAGTAAGATTTGAAAACCACGCCATGCCGGACCCGGCACCGACCCACCTGGCCTGAGCCAACCGGACATTTCCCGTCCCCACCACGCCAGAGCGCGCCCCGCCCAGCCAGGCCGAGTCTCGCCAGGCCCGACCGCGATGATTCGTTGCTCCCCCGAAAAAGTCGCCCTGCCGAGCCCTGCCTCGCCAGACCTTGCCGTTGCCCGCCCAGCCGCGGTGATTCGTTGCCCCCCCCGAAAACGTTGCCATGCCTAGCCCTGCCCCGCCAGATCCTGCCGCTGCCCGCCCAACCTCGGTGATTCGTTGCTCCCCCAAAAAAGTCGCCTCGCCTTGCCTTGCCGAGCCGTGCCAGGCCCCGCCCGGCCACGACGTGCCACGCCCGTCCAGGTCATGCCCGACCTAGGCCCCCCTTTCCAATGCCCGCCGGACCATAACTAGCCACGCCTTGCCGCGCCGTTCCCTGCCACGGCCCGACTTGCCCGGCCCCTCCGCGGTGATTCACTGCGCCCTCGGAAATCGAATCTTGCGAACGTCCTCTCGAAGCAAATCCAAGTCGTCCTCGTCATACCAATCCTGCGTTTGCAGGTTCGTGTGTCTGAGCAGGGCCATGAGCCCGCGGGGTCCGATCCCCCACGACCGGGCAAGCGTCCCGATGCTCTTGCGAAAGCTGAGGATTGACAGCCCAGGCACCCCGGCGCGCTCGCCGAGGGCGCGGACGGCCGCCAGGGCGGTCTGCCTTGGCGGTCCGCCCGTCCACGGTCCGCGCAGCCGGGAGCCCGGGAATACCCACTGACAGCCCGTCCGTGCGAGCCAGAGGGCCATTACGTGAGCCAGCGGTTCGGCAATTGGGATCCGCGCCGAGCTGGAAATGGTCTTGGGTCTCCAGCTTGGCTTCGGGCGGATCGCGACGAGCCGCCGGTTCAGGTCCACGTCCGGAACCTGCAGCGTGAGCGCCTCGCCCTTTCGGACTCCAGTGAAGGCGAGCAGGTACACCAGGGCCTGAAGCCGGCCTCCAGCCCATGACCCGGCAGACGCCTCCGAGTCGGCGAGCTCCAGGACCCTGGCGATTTCCGCGGCGCTCTTGCCGATCCGTGGCCGGGCGCCGCCCCGAGCGTCCGGCCGGATCCACTGCGACGGCGGTCGGAACTCAAACGGGGAGTGATCCAAATATCCGAAGCGAGCCGCGTATTTTGCCGCCGGCGCCAGCGCACGGAGAAGTGAAGCGGTCCGGGCTGCGGAACGGTCTGGGTGAGCTTGGACCCAGGAAGCGATTGCGCCGGGCGTGAGGTCGGCGGTCGTTGCGATCGGTAATTCCGCGAGAATCTGTTTGACTTCGCGCCGGGTTGCCGCCGCCCTCATTGGCGGCGCGTAAAGCTGGAGGAATTGATTCATGAATTCCTCCCAGGAAATGGGGTGTGACATCGGCTTGGTTCCGGGCATGTGTGAGAGGTGACAAACGAGACCGGAGAAGTCTTGCCCGGATTTCGCAGGTTGTAACTTGATGAGAAATTATTCATGAGCCTGCTCATTCGCATAATCCCCAGTTGGACATGCACAGCCCGCCGTCCACTTCGGCCTGCAGTAGCGGAAGGGCGTATTGTCTTCCTCCGCGGACGGTTTTGGACCAGTCAACGACCTGGTCGATCCAGTTGATATCCAGGCCTGGAACAATTGGCCGAAAGAACGTCCGTCCGGCTTCCTGTTCCCATCGCCGGACCTTGTCGATCATCTCCGGAAAACGAGTCGCCCAGAGGAGAATATCTTCCTTGCTGGAATTGATGCAGGGGGCGCATCCGACCCTACCGAAACCGAGCGTATAAAGCGGATTGATCTCTTCGCCAGCACTTTTCAGGTAGGCGAACACCTCGAACTTGCTCCAGGTGCAAATAGGGCGATTTAGCCAGCAGCCAAACGTATCGTCCCATTCTCTCTCAAGCACATGGGCACGCTGCGCGGATTCATCTCGCCTCACGCCTGCGTAACGCTCGAATCCCTCGGAGAGCAGTTCCGCTCGGTTCGCATCGATCCATCTTTTCTGCGGTTCCAATTTCAAATGCTGGGTACAAAATTGCGCCTTCCTCGATGGGAAACATCCCTTCAGAACCCCGAGCAACCCGAACGTCAGCGGATCCTCCGGCGATAAGCCAAGCTCTGCTATTTTCCCTTTCGCGCGGCCGGCCATGTCGCGAATTTCCGGCGACAGCATCACAACGGGGTGAACGTCGCGCGAATACCGCGCGATGAACTCGGTCGTTAGCGGATGCTCATTTCCTCCGGCGTCTGAGTTCAGCAGAATCACTTTCTTCGGATCAAAATTTCTGCGGCACCAGAGCGCCGTCGCTTGGCTATCTGCTCCGCCGCTGAATCCCACGATGTGAATCATGTCGTTGTTCCGCCGGCGCAGACAGCCGGCGCAGAACTCGCGGATTGAGAGTCCGCGACTTCTCGCGTTACCGACCGGTTGGGATGTGAAGAGTTCGCGGACTTCGAATCCGAAGGTTGTTGGTTCGAATCCAACCGGGCGCGCTGGTCCGCTTCCTGCCGTAGCCATGCTTCCCGTGGACTTATAACCACGGTATAATTGGTTGCTTCGGGAGTGGATACCGCCCGGGACGGGGTTTGCTTGCCGGCTAGGCCCGTCCCGGGATTTTCTTTCCCGGTCGGTCCCATCGGCAATCGCTCCTGGATCTCCGCGCCCGCCTTGAGCGCGATCTTCCGCCGGACGGCCTCGCGCTCTTCGCCCCGCGTCGAGATCAGTTCGCGCAACAGCGCGATGCATTCCGGGTCGGACTCTTCGAGCTGTGAGGTCGGCGTGTAAGTGTTCGACCTCGCCCGCGACCGCATGCCCTCCACGATCTCGAGTAGCCGGCCGAGATGTTGGTCGACCCGGTCCGGCGGTCTGGCCATGAGTCGTAGGCTCGCCTCGTCCGCCTCCGCCTCGGTGATCCCGAGCCTGGCGAAATGATGGACCCATCCGTCGGCCAGCGATTTCAGCGCAGGGCCCGGAGGCGGCCAGTCCGGGCGACCGTTCCGCCGGATGTGCCGGGTGAGGAAGTCGCGCACCCAATCCGCAGCCTCAGTTTTCCTCTTGCGGTTCATCGAGCTCCCCCCTCGCCCATGCTTCGAGGCGATCCATGTAGTCGTGGATATATGGCCTTCTTGTTCTTCGCCTTGCCGAGGAAGAACTATCATCCATGCCCCCCCCTTGATGGGGGGGGCGTATGGGGGGAGATTTGTCTAAGGGGATATCTAATTCTAATACAGGGGTACATGAATCTGCGCCAGGTGGCGCAGACCACTGCGCGGGGTGGCGCAGTTTCAGGGGAGGGGTAGTGCCTTGATCTCCGAACACCAAGCCTCGTGGATCAACGAGAAGATAGGTAAGCCATGGCCCACCAGGTAAATCGGGGTCCATCCGTCTCGCAATTAACCCAAGCCGCGTAAGTTCGTCAAAGTGAACTTGGACAGTCCTTCGACAATGAGCCGAGTCCTCGGCTATCTGGCGGATTCTAGCCCGGCAAATGTTCGAATCTCCGAAGCATCGGGAGGAGATTGCCACCCAGGTCCGGAAAGCGCCGTCGGACAATTCCGGATGACCGATGAGATGTCTGGCCGCTGGAGAATAGCCGACAGGCGCCGGCTTGGCGGTTCCCGAAAGCTCGGGATGAACCCTGATGGTTGTGGTTCGCATCGTGGATACCATTCGCCTCGGCGGGGTTTGCTTGCCGGCTAGGCCCGCGGAGAGCGCAAGAAATGCCCCCTCGCCCTGGTGTCAGCAAAGCAAGGGGGGAAACTCGGCCCGGAGGCCTCGTTTCATTGGGGGAGATTCCGGCCTGACACGCCGGATTCCGATTGTTTGAACCTAACAGCCTGTCTTCAGCTTCGCAAGCCTACACAGAACTCCGCGCGCGTGATTGATAGCGTTGTTGAGTTCCTGTCCTTCTGCGGCTGTAATCGGCTGCACGATTCCGCACCTTGGGTCCTTCGCATACGATTGATCGGCGGACACCGCCTCGGCGGCGTCCGCTAGCCTGGACAATGCCGCCGCAAGCGTGTCGAGTCGTTCGGGCTCAAAATTGCTCGTCACCTGCTCGCCCCCTCTCGCTACTGCCGCTCTCCCTGTGGATCGGCCATCGCCTCTCGCCGAGCGGCGATCGCTTCCGAGACCATGATCGGCGACCAGAGCCCGAGGATCGGCGGGAATCCTCGAGACTTTCCGTAATCCAGGAACCAATCCGTCAAGCCGCGCGACCGCGCTGCCTGCTCGAGCCATGGACCGTTGCGCGGTCCCTTGCGGCGCGGCTTCGAGTCGAGCGTTTTCTCCTTCTCGGCCGCAGCGAGCTGGTCCATGATCTCGTCTTCTGAAAGCTCGTGTGCGACCTCGTGAGTAATCGCCGGTTCGGTGCGCGCGACTTCCTCCACGACCTCCACCGCGACCGCCGCCGGAGCCGAGGTTGCCCCCAGATCCTCCGGAGCGTTCAGGCCGGCGACGATTCCGGGAGCGATCATTCTCACGCCCGTGCTGATCACACGGGCCCGGAGCATGCTCGGCGCATAGAACCGCCAGTTATCTTTCCCGGAAAGGCCGGCGGCCTTGGCGTCCGCGATCGTAAAGCGAACCGTCTTGCCCTTCGGCGCGAAGACCGGATGCCGGAAGATCGCCTCACACCGCTCGCGGTCATCGCTTTCCGTGAGCCATTCGACGGTCCCGCCTGCACCCAAGAAATCCGCGAGCATCGCGTCGGCCTTCATTGTCGGCCGGCCCTGGACAATGTGGTATCTCTGCACCGCCTTGATCGGATGGATTCCCTCGCTTTGCGCGAGCATCATGAGCGTGAAAGCTTGGCTTTCGTCCAAGTTGAACAATCTAGACCTGGCGACCCTCGCCGCCATGATCTCGACGTCTGAGACCGTCCACCGCTGAATCTCGCTCGCCATTTTCTCCTCGCAAGCTTTGATAGATGACCCCGTATATCCGGATAAAACGCCTCCGACATTCGCTGCACCGCCAGGCACGCGTGATCGTGTTGGGATCGTGCCGGAACCGGTCCGGTCGGAGCCAGCCCGGACAGTCGGATTCCGGGTCCACGTCGTCATGCGTCACGGTGCGGCCTCACTGATTCGCTTGATCTACTGGCCAGTAGACGGTGAATTCTTGCCGAGTAGGAACCGAGCTAGATGGATGGAGCATCCGAAAGGCGTTTGCACCGCTCGTGCACTGGAGTCCTCTGGCTGGCTGGCGATTGAGGCTAGGCGCCCCCGCTGATATTCGCCGCCATTCTTTCAGGGACCTGGCGACCTCGCTTCGCGGAATCTGCCGTTCGTGGCCGCGATAGAGCGAACCAGTCAGATGTCTCACCGAACTGACCAGGCGTTTCGCGTTCATCGGTCTGATCCTCTGATTGACTTCTCTTGCCCCTCTATCTATATCGTACGTCGTCCGCACGCGTATTGCTCGTCAACACGCGACGTATCTAGAATGGAAGGCATGGAGGTCCAGAGAATGCAAGAACGGAAACGCACGGTGTCAACTTCGATCTCGTTTGAGCGCGCGGTGTGGGACCGCCTCAAGGCCGAGAGCGTGAAGCAAGAGCGCTCGTTGGCTTGGTTGGTGAATCATGCCCTCAGAGCCGCGTTCAGGATGCCAAAGGGAAAGAGAGCTGAGAAATGATCACGACGATTCAGAGAACGGCAAAGCGCTGGAAACTGCTCCAGATTATAGGCTTCCTGATCGCCCTCGTCGGCGCCGCGATGACGGTATCCGCCATGGGTGACGCGCACCGCAATGAGCCGTTTGCTCGCGCTTCAATGATGACTCTCGGCGCCGGCCTCGGCGCCGTCCTGCTCGCCAAAGCCGGCGCTTGGTGGCATCACGCTTAGCCCGGACTGATCGAACATAAGTCACTTTATCGGACGGAGGTAATTTCAGTGGACTGTGAACACGACTTTTGTATCGAGACATTGCCGCCAACTTGCGACAAGTGCGGTTTGGCGGACCAAAGCTACAAACACTATGAAGTGCTATTTCCACATGTACGAAGCATCGGAGGCACGCTGGTGATGTTCGATCCATTGCTCTGCGGAATCGTCTGCCTCAAGGAAGATGAGGAAACGAAAGCGTGCGTCGCGCATGGGTGGCTTAACCAAGTCGATCCACGCGAAACATAAACCCCATTGTCAGGATGGATGTCCCGGGCACCCGCCGCACGGGTGCCCCACGCCGAGCGGAGTGATCGGCGGATTCTCCGCGATTAGCCGCGCCGCGCGCTCGGCGTCGGGCTCCTCGGGCGCCGCGCCGGCCAGCTCGAGCACCAGCCGGCGATATCCATCGCGCTGCTCGAGGTCAGGATTGTCCTCAGCGCAGAGAGCCCGGTAGCGAGGATGGGACGGAGCGACCCGGTCGAGAGCTTCCTCCCAGGTCATTCGGTGATTGTGACGGTAACGGGCGAGGTCGTGCAATAGAGCTCGATCTGAGCCGCATTTTCGGGCGTTGCCCGGAAGTGTAAGGCGAGCGCCGACGGACAATCGATCCCCGAAGAGGCGAATGTCGCAAACTGCGACGTCCCGCCTGAATCGTCCGGGCAATTCGTCACGCTCGAAAGCGACTGCGAACCCGTGCCGATCGTTACGGACGGACTCGATGTCGAAATGCTGATCGTCCGCGACCCGCCGGATGCCGGCGTGATTGTGAAAGTCGCCGCGGTCGAGCCGGCCGGGATCACCGTCGGCGTCGATGTGATCGTGTCGGACCCGGCCGTGTCCGAGATCGTGAAACTCGCGTCCGTGCCGATCGTGCCGGAGAGCGTGATCGTGAATTGCCGAGGAAATCCGCATGTGACCGGCGATGGAGCCGTGAGATTTGCCGTTACGCTCATCAGTCACTCTTCCAATAATCAGAGAAATTTCCGGCGGTGTCGAGATAGCTCGTTACCGTTACGGTCTTCGCCGGGCAACAATAACAGCCTGGGTACGTGTAGCTTGTCGTGGCGTACCATCCCTCGCCGTGCGATCCGCCGGCGTCATAGGCCAGGGTGAGCGAGCCGAATACGGAATGCGTTGCGTGGAGCGTTTCGGGAACCGGATCCGCGCAACCGAAGAGACAATGGTAGCCGGAGGCCGGACTCATGTAGACGGAGATCGGGTCGGCGGGATCGGATCCATCCTGAGTTCCGCTCACCGTGACGAGCCGGGACCTGCTGACCTCGTAATAGAACGACGG
>Ga0335069_10015187_pt1 | contig 10767 bp, 5 predicted proteins | sample Lox_Sample_11_FD_206714 | JGI IMG/M metagenome (GOLD analysis project Ga0335069, IMG submission 206714) | Soil microbial communities from Loxahatchee National Wildlife Refuge, Florida, United States - Lox_Sample_1.1 | ecosystem: Environmental > Terrestrial > Soil > Wetlands | place: USA: Florida... | reverse complement strand
GAGCGCGCCGCAGACGTCGGTGGAGAGCGAGTACATCCAGCGCTCGCCCGGCTGGTAGCGCAGCGGCACCTTGGCCAGCTTCTCCATGAACTCCATCAGCGTCTCACCGCGTCCACGCCGTACGCCGACCTCGGCGTAGACGTCGTCGACCGGATGATTGGTCGGCTCCGCGCCGATGGCCACGAGCGCCGCGCCATAGGTGAGCCCGCCGGTGTGGCAGAGCATGTCGCGCATGGTGACCGGGCGCGCCGGCGCTTCGGTCTTCATCCCGGCGCCGCGGCCCGAGACCCAGACCTGGTGGCCCTTCCAGGACGGGAAGAAGCGGCTGACCGGGTCGTTCAGCTGGAAGTAGCCGCGCTCGTAAAGCGTCATCAGCGCGACCGACGTGATCGGCTTGGTCATCGAGTAGATGCGGAAGATCGCATCGTCGCGCATCGCCTGGCCGCGCTCGCGGTCCATCTGGCCGAACGAGCGGAAGTAGGCGAGGTGGCCGTGCCGCGCGATCGCCACCTGGCAGCCGGCGATCTTGCCCGGCGCGATGTAGTTTCGCTCGAGATGCTCGGTGATCCGCTCCAGACGCGCGGTCGAGAGCCCGGTCTGCTTGGGCGCCAATTCCATGATCAAATTCCTTCCCTGGGCCGGATGCCCGCGGCCGTTATCGCGGCCTTGGCGGCATCATCGACCCGGGGAGGAACGGCGGCAAGCGCGTCGCACGGAGGACGACGAGGCGAAAGCGGCTTGGCGTTTTCGCGACGGGCGGCCATAGGCCGGGCGCGGTCGTCGCCGCGAGCGTGTGGATGGCCTCCATGATTGCGCCTACCTATCAGCGCAGATCGCCGCCGATGGTCCGCGCGATGGGCGGAATGCTGCTGGTCGCGGGTCTCGGGTCGATCGTTCTGATGGCGGCCGCCCCAAATCCCCGCCCTCAGCTCTTCCGCGCCGAGATACCGTCTCCGACGGGAATGGCGAACCACGGCGCCGCGATCGCCGAGTTGCCGTCGGGCGCCCTGTTGGCGTGCTGGTTTTCCGGCAAGCACGAGGAAGACCGCAGCGTGCGCATCCTCTGTTCGCGCGGAACGGGCGACGGCGCGTCGTGGTCGAAGCCCTGGACCGTCGTCGCGCCCGGCGACCGAGCGGTCGGCGCGGCGGCGCCCGCCAAGAGCCTCGGCAACGTCACGCTCACCGTCGCGCCGGACGGTCGGGTCTGGATGGTCCACGGCGTGATCCAAAGCCGGATGTGGCCGATCGTCGGCGAGACCTGTCGCAACTGGGCCTGCGGGCGGATCGACGCGCGGGTCTCGGCCGACGAGGGGCGCAGTTGGTCGCCGGGAACACGTCTCGTCGATATCGAAGGCGCGCTGCCGCGAGCGGAGTTGCGACCCGCCGCCGGCGGCTACATCGCGCCGTTCTACGAGGAGACAGCGCAGCGGGCTCTGTTCGCCAAGGTCGCGCTGACGGGCGAGGCCGCCAAGCTGCTCGGCTATTGGCGGCTGCAGGGATGGAAGCTGATCCAGCCGGCGCTGGTCCGCCAGCGCGACGGGCGCTTCCGGGCCTACTTCCGCGACCAGCAACGGCGCGGCGTCTTCACCGACGTGTTCGATCCCGCGACCGGCGACTTCACGACGCCGCAGCAGACCAACCTGCCGAACCCCGGCGCCGCCGTCGACGCGTTCGACGACGGCCAGGGCCGCTACTTGCTGATCTACAACCCGTCGAGCACCGCCCGCGACGTCCTGGCGCTTGCCAGATCGTCCGATGGCGTCCATTTCGCCGCCGGTTGCGCGCTATCGCTGCCGGGCGCCGATGCGCCGGCCGCCTATCCGTCGGTCATCCGCGGGCGCGACGGCGACTGGCGCGCGGTCTATTCGGCCGACGCCAAGGGTCGCATCAAGTTCGTTCGTTTCTCCAGCGCTTGGCTGGAAGAATGTTTCGCGCGCCAGGGTTAGCGAGCAAGATTGTACCGATGCAAAGGCATTCGCAGCCGGTGTTTGCGAACCAAATTTCGCCAATCGGCCTCTGGGCACGCAGCTTTGATCGCGCCGCAGTCGACAGAGCTGGTCCTTAGCCTGTAAAGGCGCGGCGAAGGGCCCGATCTTCGGGAACTACAGAGAGTTAGGAAGGCTTATTCTGGATGGCGCTTTGGCCGCAACAGGGACTGTATGACCCGCGTCATGAGCATGACGCGTGTGGCGTGGGGTTTGTGGCCAACATCAAGGGCCGCAAATCGCACGAGGTCATCGCCTGCGGCCTGGAGATCCTGGTCAACCTGAACCACCGCGGCGCGGTCGGCGCCGACCCGTTGGTCGGAGACGGCGCCGGGGCGTTGATCCAGATCCCCGACGCGCTCTACCGCGACTGGGCGACCAAGGCCGGGCTCGAGCTGCCCGAGCCCGGCTTCTACGGCGTCGGCATGTGCTTCATGCCGCGCGACGAGGCGGCGCGCGAGCTCGCGGTCGGCCAGTTCGAGCACTTCGTGCGCGTCGAAGGCCAGCAGCTGATCGGCTGGCGCGACGTGCCGGTCGACCCGACCGGGCTCGGCAAGGCGGTGCTGGCCGAGATGCCGGTGATCAGGCAGGTGTTCGTGGGCCGCGGCGCCGCCTGCAAGGACCAGGACGCTTTCGAGCGCAAGCTGCTCGTCATCCGCAAGCAGACCCAGAACCCGCTGGCGCAGCTCGCTCAGAAGTACGGCCTGCCCAGCCTGACCGACTTCTACATGCCGTCGTTCTCGAGCCGGACGGTGGTCTACAAGGGCATGGTGCTCGCCCACCAGGTCGGCACCTTCTACCAGGACCTCACCAACCCGCTGGCGGAGTCGGCGGTGGCGCTGGTGCACCAGCGGTTCTCGACCAACACCTCGCCGTCGTGGCAGCGCGCGCACCCCTACCGGTTCATCGCACACAACGGCGAGATCAACACCGAGCGCGGCAACGCCAACTGGATGAACGCGCGGCGGCGCACGATGGAGAGCGCGCTGCTCGGGCCCGACCTCGACAAGATGTGGCCGCTGATCAAGGACGAAGACTCCGACACGGCCAAGCTCGACAACGCGCTCGAGCTCTTGCTGGCCGGCGGCTATCCGCTCGCCCACGCGATGATGATGCTGATCCCGGAGGCGTGGGCGGGCAATCCGCTGATGGATTCCAAGCGCCGGGCCTTCTACGAATACCACGCCGCGCTGATGGAGCCGTGGGACGGGCCGGCCGCGGTGGCTTTCACCGACGGCCGCCAGGTCGGCGCGACGCTCGACCGCAACGGCCTGAGGCCCGCGCGGTTCATCATCACCAACCAGGACCACGTCGTGATGGCCTCCGAGGTCGGCGTGCTGCCGGTCGAGGAGGAGCGCATCGTCCGCAAGTGGCGCCTCCAGCCCGGCAAGATGCTGCTGATCGACATGGAGGAAGGCCGCATCGTCGATGACGACGAGATCAAGGCCAAGCTCGCCGAGGAGCACCCCTACGAGGAGTGGCTGAAGGCGACCCAGTTCAAGCTGGCCGACCTGCCCGAGCCCCCTCAGTGGGAGCCTGCGGCCGCCAACGATCCCGCCGGCTTCCTCGATCGCCAGCAGGCGTTCGGCTACACCCAGGAAGACCTCTCGTTCTTCCTCGAGCCGATGAGCGAGCAGGCCGACGATCCGGTCGGCTCGATGGGGACCGATACGCCGATCGCGGTGCTCTCGAGGAAGCCGCGGCTGCTCTACGAATACTTCAAGCAGGTGTTCGCCCAGGTCACCAATCCGCCGATCGACCCGATCCGCGAAGAGCTGGTGATGAGCCTGGTCTCGATGATCGGACCGCGGCCCAACCTGCTCGGCCACCAGGCCGGCGCGCACAAGCGTCTCGAGGTCGCCCAGCCGATCCTGACCAACGCCGACCTCGAGAAGATCCGCTCGATCGCCGAGCTCGCCGACGGCGCGTTCCGCACCGCGACGCTCGACGCCACCTGGCCGGCGTCGGACGGCCCGGCGGGGCTGGAGCGGGCGTTGGAGCGGATCTGCGGCGCGGCGACCGACCGCGTGCTCGCCGACAGCAACATCCTCATCCTGTCGGACCGCGCGACCGGCCCCGACCGGATCCCGATCCCGGCGGCGCTGGCTACGGCGGCGGTGCATCATCACCTGATCCGACAGGGCCTTCGGATGCAGACGGGGCTGGTGATCGAGACCGGCGAGGCGCGCGAGGTGCACCACATGTGCGTTCTCGCGGGCTACGGGGCCGAGGCGATCAACCCCTACCTGGCGTTCGAGACGCTGGAGCAGATCCGGGTCCAGAACGGCTCGAAGCTCTCGGCCAAGGACGTCCAGAAGAACTACCTCAAGGCGCTGGGGAAGGGCATTCTGAAGGTGATGTCCAAGATGGGCATCTCCACCTACCAGTCCTACTGCGGCGCGCAGATCTTCGACGCGGTGGGCCTCTCGAGCGCCTTCGTCGAGAAGTACTTCACCGGCACCGGCACCGCGATCGAGGGCGTGGGGCTCACGGAGATCGCCGAGGAGAGCGTGCGCCGGCACGCGGCCGCCTACGGCGAGGCGCCGATCTACCACAACATGCTGGACGTCGGCGGGACCTACGCCTGGCGCCTGCGCGGCGAGGACCATGCCTGGACGCCGGAGACGGTCGGCAAGCTGCAGCACGCGGTGCGGGGCAATCTGCCGGACGAATACAAGGCGTTCGCGAGCGCGATCAACGAGCAGAACCACCGGCTGCTCACCATCCGCGGGCTGATGCGCCTGAAGCCGGGCGAGACGACCGTGCCGATCGACGAGGTCGAGCCGGCGTCCGAGATCGTCAAGCGCTTCTCGACCGGGGCGATGAGCTTCGGCTCGATCTCCCGGGAAGCGCACACCACGCTGGCGATCGCCATGAACCGCATCGGCGGGCGCTCGAACACCGGCGAAGGCGGCGAGGAGGCGGACCGCTTCAATCCGTTGCCGAACGGCGATTCCATGCGCTCGGCGATCAAGCAGGTGGCGTCGGGGCGCTTCGGCGTCACCGCCGAGTACCTGGTCAACGCCGACGACATCCAGATCAAGATGGCCCAGGGCGCCAAGCCCGGCGAAGGCGGCCAGCTGCCCGGCTACAAGGTCGACGCCAATATCGCCAAGGTGCGCCACTCGACGCCGGGCGTCGGCCTGATCTCGCCGCCGCCGCACCACGACATCTACTCGATCGAGGATCTGGCCCAGCTGATCCACGACCTGAAGAACGTCAACCCGAAGGCGCGGATCTCGGTGAAGCTGGTCTCGCGGATCGGTGTCGGCACCGTCGCCGCCGGCGTCTCCAAGGCCAGGTCCGACCACGTGACGATCTCGGGCTTCGAGGGCGGCACCGGCGCATCGCCGCTGACGTCGCTGACGCACGCCGGCTCGCCGTGGGAGATCGGCCTCGCCGAGACCCAGCAGACGTTGATCCTCAACGGCCTACGCACCCGCATCGCGGTGCAGGTCGATGGCGGCGTCCGCACCGGCCGCGACGTCGCGATCGGAGCGCTGCTCGGCGCCGACGAGTTCGGCTTCGCGACCGCGCCGCTGATCGCCGCCGGCTGCGTGATGATGCGCAAGTGCCACCTCAACACCTGCCCGGTGGGCGTGGCGACGCAGGATCCGGTGCTGCGCGCCAGGTTCACGGGGAAGCCCGAGCACGTGATCAACTACTTCTTCTTCGTCGCCGAAGAGCTGCGGCAGATCATGGCCGAGATGGGCTTCCGGAGGGTCGACGAGATGATCGGCCGGGTCGATCGGATCGACGTGCGCCCGGCGGTCGAGCACTGGAAGGCGCACGGCGTCGACCTCTCCAAGCTGCTCTACGCGGCCCCTGAAGGCGACGTGAAGGGGCTCTGGAACATGCACCGCCAGGACCATGGGCTCGGCGGCGCGCTCGACCACGAGCTGATCGCCGCGGCCGGCCCGGCGCTCGACGGCAAGGGTCCGGTGGTGATCGAGCGGGCGATCCGCAACGTGAACCGCACGGTGGGCGCGATGCTCTCCGGCGAGGTCGCGCGGCGCTTCGGTCACGCCGGCCTCGCGGAAGGCACGATCTCGGTGAAGCTCACCGGCAACGCCGGGCAGAGCTTCGGCGCGTTCCTCGCCCGCGGCGTGGCGCTGGAGCTCACCGGCGACGCCAACGACTACGTCGGCAAGGGCCTCTCGGGCGGCCGCGTGGTCGTGCGCCATCCGGCCGGCACGCCGCGCGATCCGACCAAGAACATCATCATCGGCAACACCGTGCTCTATGGCGCGATCGCCGGCGAGGCCTACTTCGAGGGCGTCGCAGGCGAGCGGTTCGCCGTGCGCAACTCCGGCGCCGTCGCGGTGGTGGAGGGTCTCGGCGACCACGGCTGCGAGTACATGACCGGCGGCGTCGTCGCCGTGCTCGGCGATACCGGACGCAACTTCGCGGCCGGCATGTCGGGCGGCATCGCCTACGTCTACGACCCCGACGGCCGGTTCGGGCCGCTCTGCAACATGGCGATGGTCGATATCGGGCCGGTCGGCGGCCCGACGCCGGTCGACGACGAGGGCCTTCGGCCCCGCCAGCGTTCGGTCAGCGTCGAGAACCCCGGCATGGGCGATCCGCTGCGCTTCGACGCCGAGCGGCTGCGCATCCTGGTCGAGCGGCACTACCTCTACACCGGCAGCGCCCGCGCCGAAGCCTTGCTCGGCGACTGGGACGCGGCGCTGAAGGCGTTCGTCAAAGTGACGCCGAAAGACTATCGTCGGGCCCTGGAAGACCAGGCCGCCGAACGCGCCGCCGCCAAAGCCGTCGCGGCCGAGTAGACCCATGCTCGGCCGGGATCTGAAGCCGCCGGAGGCGCGGCCGTGCGCCGAACACTTTCCCCCGCGGACGGGGGAAACGTCGCGACCGCGTAGCGGAGCGGCCATGGGGGAAATCCGCTTGGAAGACCTCCCCCATCGGCGTAGCGCGCTGTGCGCGGCTCGCCGCTTTCCCCCGCATGCGGGGGAAGGGTTTGCCTTTCAGGAGTTGCACTGATGGGAAAGCCGACCGGCTTCCTGGAGATCGAGCGGCGCGAGCGGAGCTACGACAAGCCGGCCGAGCGGCTGAAGTCGTGGCGCGAGTTCACGCATCCGCTGCCGGAGGGCGAGCTGACGCGCCAGGCCGCGCGCTGCATGGGCTGCGGCATCCCGTTCTGTCACCAGGGTTGCCCGGTCAACAACCAGATCCCGGACTGGAACGACCTCGTATGGCGCAACCAGTGGCGCGTCGCGCTGGAGAACCTGCACTCGACCAACAACTTCCCGGAGTTCACTGGCCGCGTCTGCCCGGCGCCGTGCGAGGCCTCGTGCACGCTCAACATCGACGACAATCCGGTCACGATCAAAACCATCGAATGCCAGGTCGTCGACCGCGGCTGGGCCGAGGGCTGGATCGAGCCGCAGGTCAATCCGAACCCGACCGGGCGTCGCGTGGCGGTGGTGGGCTCCGGCCCGGCGGGCCTCGCCTGCAGCCAGCAGCTGGCCCGAGCCGGCCATCAGGTGACGCTGTTCGAGAAGAGCGACCGGATCGGCGGCCTGCTCCGCTACGGCATCCCCGACTTCAAGATGGAGAAGCACCTCATCGACCGCCGCATGGCGCAGATGGAGGCGGAGGGCGTGACGTTTCGGCCGGGGGTCGAGGTCGGCAAGGACATCGCCGTCGACGAGCTCGTCAGCGGCTACGACGCCGTCGTGCTGGCCGGCGGGGCCGAGGCGCCGCGCGACCTGCCCGTGCCCGGCCGCGAGCTGCCGGGCGTCCATTTCGCAATGGAGTTCCTGACCCAGCAGAACAAGCGGGTCGCGGGCGATCCGGAAGCGGTCGCCGCTCCGACCGGCGCCATCAGCGCCAGGGGCAAGCACGTGATCGTCATCGGCGGCGGCGACACCGGCTCGGACTGCATCGGCACGTCGGGCCGGCAAGGCGCGGCGTCGATCACCAACCTGGAGCTCATGCCGATGCCGCCCGAGCGCGAGGACAAGGCGCTGACCTGGCCCGACTGGCCGCTGAAGCTGCGCACCTCGTCGTCGCACGAGGAGGGCTGCGACCGCGATTTCGCGGTGACCACCGTCCGAATCGTCGGCCAGAACCACGTCGAGGCGATCGACTGCGTCCGCGTCGAGTGGACCGCTGGCCCCGACGGCCGCATGCAGATGACGCCGGTCGTAGGCAGCGAGTTCACGCTGCCGGCCGACCTCGTGCTGCTGGCGATGGGCTTCGTCGGACCGCGCAAGGGCGGCCTCGTCGAGCAGGCCGGCGTCGAGCTCGACGGGCGAGGCAACGTCAGCGCCAACACCGACGACTACCGCTCCACGTCGCCGCGGGTCTTCGCCTGCGGCGACATGCGCCGCGGTCAGTCGCTGGTGGTCTGGGCGATCCGCGAGGGCCGCCAGTGCGCCCGCGCGGTCGACGAATACCTGATGGGCGAGAGCGCGCTGCCGCGTTAACCCTGCGGCGGCAACCAGTGGTGGCCCCGCCGCCGATTCCCGGTCAAGATGGTCCGTCGGGATTGCCTGCCGGAGGATTTGAGGGGTGGCCGCCCAGTCTGGCGTGTTCGCGGCCGGCCCTGAGCCGTCGCCTGCGGCGCTGCGCGACGCGCAGAGCCAGCTGATGCGCGACCCCAGCCTGCAGTTCAGCTTCAACAAGGCGCCGCCACCCCCGCCGCAGATCCATCTGCCGCCGTGGCTGGAAGCGATGCTGCGGTGGCTCGCCAAGGTGTTCGGCTGGGTAGGCCAGGGCCTCGGCTGGGTGTTCATCGCCGGTCTCGTGATCGCGCTCCTGATCGTGCTGGGCTTCATCCTGCGCGAGTTCATCCGCGCCCGCTGGCCCGACCTCTTCAAGCGCAAGCGCCCGGGCAAGACCGAGCCGCAGGACTGGCGGCCGGATGCGGCGGTCGCCCGCGCGCTGCTCGACGAGGCCGACAAGCTGGCGGCGCAGGGCCGCTACGCGGAGGCCGCGCGGCTGATCCTGCACCGCAGCATCGAGGAGATCGAGGGCCGGCGGCCGAGGCTGGTGCGCCCGGCCTTCACCTCGCGCGAGATCGCCGGCCTGCCGGAGATCCCCGAGGCGGCGCGCACGACGTTCTCGGCGATCGCCGCAGTGGTCGAGCGCAGCCTGTTTGGCGGACGCGGCGTGGACGCCGCCGCGTTCGCCGAGTGTCGGCGCACCTACGAGGCGTTCGCCTTCCCGGGGGCCTGGGCTTGAGCGAAACGGACGCGCAGGCGCGGCCGGTCTTCCGGGCGCGGACGGCGATCACGCTGGTGCTGGTCGGCGTCTTCGCCTTCTCGGCGTTCGTCACGCTGCTGGCCTACGCGCCCGACCTCGAGCGCGACAGCCACTGCCGCGCCAACGTCTATTCGAAGTGCGCGATCGGCTTCGCGGCTCTGGCGGCGCTGATGAAGCAGGAGAACGCGCCCGCGCTGGTGAGCCGCACCAAGCTGCCGGCGCACCGGACCGAAGGGCTGCTGATCGTGACGCCCGAGCCGGGACGCGGGAGCGACATCGCCGGCCTCGGGTTCGGCGGCCCGGTGCTGGTGGTGCTGCCCAAGTGGGAGGTGCAGCCGGACGCCGCACATATGAGCTGGGGGCTGAAGGCGGGCCTGATCGACCCCGACGAGATGCCGAAGAAGGACGTGCTGGCCGAGGTCAACGTCGCTCGCCAGAAAGGCGTCGCACGGCCGAGGCTGACCGGCGCGCCCGACACGCCGTTCGAGAACGCGTTGCTGACGCCAGGCCCCATCGACCAGCTGCAGAGCTTCACCGCGAAGGACTGGACGCCCGTCCTCAGCGATGACCAGGGCCACGTCGTGATCGCGCAGATGCCGTCGACGCAGATCTACGTGCTCTCCGAGCCGGACTTGCTGAACACCCAGGCGCTCGGCGATCGCGACGGCTTCCCCGTCGCGGTGGCGATCGTGCGCGCGCTGCGGGCGGGCGAGGGGCCGGTCATCTTCGACGTGACCCTGAACGGCTACAAGCTCGAGCGCAGCCCGCTGCGGCTGATGTTCGATCCGCCGTTCCTGGCCGTCACGCTCTGCTTCGTCGCCGCGCTGGCGCTGGCCGGGCTGCAGTCGGCGTTCCGCTTCGGCCCGGTGCGGCGCGCGCAGCGCGCGCTGGCGCTCGGCAAGGAGGCGCTGACCGACAACTCGGCGCAGCTGATCCGCCTGGCCGGGCGCGAGGCCAAGATGGCCCCGGGCTACGCGGAGCTGACCCGCAAGGCGGCCGCCCGCGCGGTCGGCGCCCCGAAGGAGCTCGCCGGCCAGGCGCTGACCGACTTCCTCGACCGCATGGGCCGGCAGCGCGGCCTCGCCGACAACCTCGCCACCCTCGCCCACGAGGCGGGCCGCATCGACGGCCGCGCCGCGCTGACGGCGCTGGCGGGGCGCCTCTACCGCTGGAGACTGGAGATGACGCGTGAACGTCAATGAGCTGAAGGCGCTGGCCGACCGCGTGCGCGCTGAGATCGCCAAGGCGGTGATCGGTCAGGCCGACACCGTGGAGCTGCTGCTGACGGCGCTCTTCGCCGGCGGCCACATGCTGCTGGAAGGCCCGCCGGGCACGGCCAAGACCTTCCTCGCCCAGTGCTTCGCCCGCACGCTCGGACTTCAGTTCGGCCGCATCCAGTTCACGCCCGACCTGATGCCGGGCGACATCATCGGCTCCAACCTGTTCAACTTCCAGACTTCGACCTTCACGCTGACGCGGGGCCCGATCTTCTGCGAGCTGCTGCTCGCCGACGAGATCAACCGCACGCCGCCGAAGACCCAGGCGGCGCTGCTGG
>Ga0335069_10015186_pt1 | contig 10767 bp, 11 predicted proteins | sample Lox_Sample_11_FD_206714 | JGI IMG/M metagenome (GOLD analysis project Ga0335069, IMG submission 206714) | Soil microbial communities from Loxahatchee National Wildlife Refuge, Florida, United States - Lox_Sample_1.1 | ecosystem: Environmental > Terrestrial > Soil > Wetlands | place: USA... | reverse complement strand
CTGCCCAACCCGGCCCGGCAATCAACGGCAACCGCAACAACGCAGCACCGGCGGCGATTGTCGTTGAGAACATCGTGAAGCGCTACGGGGACTTCGAAGCGGTGAAGGGCGTGAGCTTCTCGGTGGCGGACGGCGAGATCTTCGGGTTGCTGGGCCCCAACGGAGCCGGAAAGAGCACCCTGATCCGCATGATGACCACGCTGATCCCTGTGACCGGCGGCAAGGCGATTGTTGGCGGCCACGATGTCACAAAAGATCATGATGAAGTTCGACGGATGATCGGCGTGATTCCCCAGGCACTGACGAGCGATCAGGATCTCACCGTGGAGGAGAACCTCAGCATCTACGCGAAGCTGTACGGTGTTCCGCGCGCTCAACGTGAGATCAATATCGCGCGCGTTCTCGAGGCGGTGGATCTCTCCAAGTGGCGCACGGCGCAGACGAAGACGCTATCGGGTGGCATGCGGCGACGCCTCGAGATTGCGCGGGGACTTGTGCATGACCCCCGCATCTTCTTTCTTGATGAGCCGACGACGGGCCTCGACCCCGTCTCGCGCATCGCGGTGTGGGAGATGCTGAACAACCTGAAGAAGGAACACAACCTCACAATGCTGATCACCACGCACTACATGGAGGAAGCTGACCGGTTGTGCGACCGGATTGCCATCGTGGATCACGGTAAGCTGGTGGCGCTGGGAACGCCGGTCGAGCTCAAGCAGAGCGTACCGGGTTCTAACGTGGTCGAGGTGCAGTTCGATCGCGAGGATCCCGAATGGCAGTCCCGCCTCGAAGCTCTTCCAAATGTCACCGAAGTACAGTCGCAATCCGCGGGCGTCTATCGCGTTCTGACTTCGAATGGCTCGCAAACGACGACGCAACTGGTCGAGATGGCAAACTCGCTGGGCGAATCGCTCACATCGCTGTCGGTCCAGAACACGTCGCTTGACGATGTTTTCGTTCACTACACGGGAAGGCAACTTCGCGATGAGCAGGTGAAGGCCGTCTTCCAGATGCCGCCGCGTCCGGGAGCAAACTGATGAACAGATTCCTCGCCATCGTCGAGCGCGAGATGCGCAAGTTCTTCCGCTCGCCGGTTCTCATGATCATGTCGATGATGCTGCCGCTGGTGCAACTGGTCATTCTGGGCAACGCATTTGGCGGGAAGATTCGCGGTGCGAAGGTGGCCGTCGTGGACTATGACCGTGGGCCACAGGCGGTAAAGGTGCACGAAGCTTTTGACTCGATTGCCGTGAACATTGCGACGTTTACGACGGTTCCCTACGACGACGAGAATACTGCGCGCGAAGACGTACGCAACGGCAAAGTGGATGCAGCGGTCATTATTCCGGCGCAGTACTCGCGCCGTGTTTACGCACAGGACGCGCCACGCATCGGCCTGGTTGTCGACAATTCAGATCAGTTTCTGAGCGCTTCGCTTGAGGGGGAGATGCAATCGCTGGTTGCCGCTCTCAATCAGCCCGTGATCGAGGACCGCGTCGTGAAAAACATCGCTCTCGAGATCGTGGAGCTATATCCATACGTGGAGTACATGAAGTACCTGTTGTCGGGCTCCGTCGCTCTTGCGATGTACATCTCGGTGATGATTGGCGGCGGAATGCTCTATATCGACGACAAGGCTCGGGGCGTTCATGAAGGATACCTGGTGACTCCGATCAGCAAACTCGAACTGGTCATGGGGCTGAATGCCGCCGGCGCAATCAAGGCTGTGCTGTCGGGGATTTCGCTGACGGTCATCGGATCGCTGATGGCGGGGCTCGGCGTCATCTTCCATCCCGCCGCGCTGCTGCAGCTTTTCCTGCTGATCCTTGGGACGTCGATTGCGTTCAACGGAATGATGTTCTTGATGATGGTGCGGGTTGACGATCCACTCGTACCTCGCGCCATGTTCGGGGTCCTGAATACGCTGCTGTTTTTCCCGTCCGGTGCAATCTATCCCATCTCGGCATTCCCGAAGTGGCTGCGTGCCATCGCGGTTGTCGATCCATTTACGTACGCGATTCACGGATTCAAAGCGGTTCTGCTCAAGGACGGCGGATTTCCTGCGATCCAGCACGACTTGATTTTCCTGTTTGTGTTTGGAATCGGCACGCTGCTGGTTGCGACGCCGTTGTTTAAACGCACTCTTTAGTGCAACTGAAAACGAGTTTCCGGCCGGCAAGAAGTTCAGTCCGGAATGCAAAGAGGCGGTCCACTCCTTGTGGGAGGGTGGGCCGCCTCGGCGCGTCTGAGCTCTTTATAGTTGTTCTGACACTTTCTTGCTAGATCTTTGCGAGCTCGACGCGGCGATTTTTGGCCCGTCCTTCGTTAGTCGAGTTGTCGGCAACCGGCTTTGTGCCACCGAATCCCTCGGCCGTAAGACGGTCGGCCACGATGCCATGGCTGACGAGCCAGGCCTTCACCGACTGGGCGCGCTTTTCACTGAGGGCCTGATTGGAAGGAGCCGAACCAACGTTGTCGGTGTGTCCTTCGACGCGGAGCTTGAGATCGGGATTGTCCTGCAAGAGCTTGACGATCTGATTCAGGGTATCCTCGGACGAGGGCTGGAGAGTTGCCTTGCCGGTGTCAAACAGGATGCCGTAGACGGCGACGTGGCCGCTCTTGTCCAACTCGTCCTTCAGGGACGAAGCATCTGCGGTGACCTCCTGCTTCATTTCCTGCTCGGTAACGATTGTTTCGTAGTAATACGATCCGCTGTTTTCAATGACCACCCAGGTCTTTCCCTTCTTTGCGGAGATGTAACCCGGAGAGCTTTCATAGACGATCTCGAATCCGCCGTTGCGGAGGGCAGTTTCGAGGTTGCGAAATACCTGGATCTCGCTGACACCTTCGCGGGTGTTGTAGTTGAGGGAGTGGTATTCGCCCTCTACGTGCTTCGGCTTCGCGTCGTCCTTGCCGCTCACGGTGATGTCGAATTGCTCATACTCCTTGTTGTCGCAATTCGCAAGGATGCTTCCGGGCATGCGGGTAACCAGTGCCGAGTCCCTGCACCCTTCCATGTCTTCCTGCGCGTTCAAACGCAGCACAAACAATGGCAGGGTGGCGAGCAAAACGATGAACAAGGGAAGCTTTCTCACGGGTGTCCTTTCGACAGAGGAAATGCTCGCCCCGGCGACCTCATCGGTTCGGAAGCATATGGATCTGCACTGGGACAAGTGCAGGTTTTCCGATTTCATCGCTACTGTCAACTGAAAAGAGGAACTGTGGATTCGCCAGATCAAAGCCGATGCCGGGTGTCGGGCTCCTCTGGCGGGGTAACGAAGAATTCAAGGCAGCGGATGTATAAGGAGGCGTACAATTGCGCACCCGGGAAATCCCCGAGCAGCACCCGGTGAATGCACAAGAGAGGACGACTCAATGATTGGAGATCAGATAGGAGAAACCAAGGGAAAGCGCATTGCCAGGCGCGTCATTTCGGTTGATCCCGCGACAGCCGAGGTCACATTTGAGGATAGTGGAACCCTGCTTGGCATCGCGACAACTGGGATGGGGAGCTATACCTCGGTCGTCGCACCGGATGGATCTCTCCACGGCACGGGCCAGGGAATGGAGATGACCGCCGATGGTGACAGCGCCACATGGACAGGAACCGGGGTCGGAAAGTTCGGTCCTGGAGGGTCGGTGAGTTATCGCGGCATGCTCTTCTTCCGCTCGGCTTCACCGAAGTTCGCGCGCATCAACAACGGCTGCGCCGCGTTTGAATATGAAGTGGATGCCGCCGGCAACACCACCAGTAAGCTGTGGGAATGGAAATAGGCTCGAGACCTGATCTCCCGCCGAGGACGACTGTGGCGGAAGATCAGCGATTTCGGGCCACTTTACGGTTTCAGGTTGCGAAATCCGTGCGTGGCCGCCAGCACCATCATGAAGAGTGTGAAGTTGTAAGAGGCGTGCATGAGCGTGGAGGCTGCAAGTGACCGGGTCTTCAGGCGGATTCCACTTAGTACCATGCCCATGGTCCAAAGCACCAGCAGCACGCCCTTCGCATTGGACGTCTGGCCGGCGTGAAGCAGGGCAAACAAAGCGCTGGTAATCGCGGCACCAAAGATCATCGCGGGCAGGGACCAAACCGGATGGCCGTTCGGGAGGAGCTCCGGCGGAGCGCTGCGGGTGAGCTTTTCCCGGATCCAGTCGAATGCAGTGCAGGCGGACGGCAGGAGAAAGCCTCGAAAGAGGACCTCCTCACACAGTGGTGCGACTGTTACTCCGAAGGCAAACATGAGCCAGGCAGCCTGCGGTGAGTTCAGCATCTGCTGAATTGGCGTATCGCGCGGGAGATGCAGCACGGACTGGAGCGCGAGCGCTGCTCCAGCGCAGCCAACCCCGAGGCCAAACAGGCGCCACCGGAGCCGATATGCGGATGTGCCGCTCCACTGGAGGCCTGCGAGGATTCCTCTGCGCCAAAGCAGGGGAAAGACGGCCAGAGCCGGAACAAAGGCGAACAGATATAGCAGGCCCATAATTCCGATGTTGTAGAACATGCTCCGCTGAACCTGATCGGGAGTAGAGACTCCGAAGAGGTGGAAGTGAAGTGCCACCAGCGCGAGGATGACCGCGCAAACGGCGCCGGCCAGCAACAATAGGAGCAAGAGGAGAACGTGGCCCAGGTGAGGGATCCGGATTGGTCGTGGACGGGCCGGGGGAGGTGCGACCAGGGACGGTAACCCGGAAACGGGGAAGGACAGATCGTCCGAAACCGGGACGGCCGGTTCGGGACCGGGAAGGGGCGGCTGCGGTGCGAGGTGCTCAACCTGCACCGGGGCGTCGACCGGAGGTCCGCCGGATCCTCGGTCTGCAGCAGGCATTTCGGTCGGATCTTCAGCGTGTTCCATGGATCCTCATTGATCAGGTCTGCGCCTATTCTATCGGTGGCGTCGAGTCTTGTTCTCCCTGGATCGGCGCCTTGCCGCCTGATTTGAGACTGGGTTAAGGCTGGTTGAGTTGGAAGCGGCTTGAGCCCGGTTGTCAAAAGCCCAAAAGTACCGTATCGATTGTGCCAAGTTGCGCGCCATCTTAACCGCAAGAACCCTGCTTGCGATAACATGGGGGAGCAAATTATCTCAAAGACCCCTCATTCAGGTTGAGATGTTAATGTCTCGAGCGAATCCGGTGACTGCAATTCCGGCCAAAGGAAGTCCCGTGCATCCTCCAACCGCTGTGCCCGCCCCGGCGACATGGGAAGAGGAAGAACTGTCAGCTTACGAGCCCAAACGTGCCCAGGCGGTAGAAGCGAAGCAGATCGCCGATTCCCGCGTGGAACTGCTCGCCCGCCAGCTTCCGCTGCAGTGGAAGGCGCTTCGCGAGATCCTGTGCATTCGCTGCGAGAGCCTGAATGACAAGGCGGGGCGCGCGATCCTGCGCACGGTTTCCGCAGACCATGACAGCCTCGAGATCAGTCGCGAAGACAACCAGAAGATCGAGGTGCGGTTCGATTCCGCCACCAAAAAGATCAAGTTCATCGGCAAGGCGCTGAGCTACGATCGGGAATACGAACTGGCGGTGCAAACCTACAACGGAGTCGATTCGACAGCGTGGTACTCGCCGACTTCGCTGAGCACAGAACAGCCTGACGATCTAGCAAAGCTGATGCTGTCATTGCTGCTGCGCGCGGACCAATAGGCGGGAGGGCAAGCTTCCTTCCCCCGGGCGCACCCCCTACAATGGTTCCTGACTTCAATTACGAGGACTCCCCATGCCGCTCTCCGGAGAAGCCATCCGCCTGATGAATTACATCGACGACGTCGCCGTGACCCTGCGCCGCATCCTTTCTCTTGTCCCAACGCTGACCGCTGAGGAGCGAGCCCGGATCGCAGAGCACCTGCAAAACTCGCGGCCCAGCGCCCAGGACGTGGCGCAGGCTCTCGCTACCAAGTAAACATCGATCGAAAATGAAAGTTGCCATCATTGGGGCGGGTCCTCTCGGACGCAGGCTGGCTATTGCAGCTGCCCGCGCCGGGTTTGCTGTTCTTTTGGAAGACGTAATGCCGGCCAACCTGCAGCACGCGCAGGAGTATCTGCGCCAGCAGTTGGGACCAGCCACACTCGGCGGGGATTCAATGGTAGACGTGAGCTTCGTTGAGACGATTGAAGGGGCCGTGCGTGAGGCGGATCTCGCAATCGATTGTGTTCCCGACGAACTGGAATCGAAGCTTGAGATCTTCTGCCTGCTTGACCGCATGGCTCCGCCGCGGACCGTTCTGGCGACGCCGACCACACGGCTGTCAATCGCCGACCTGGCCTCGTGCACCTACCGCGCCTCGCAGTGCGTTGCGATCGCCGCGGAAGCCCGCGACCTGGCTCTCGGGGAATTCAAAGTGAGCGATGAAGGCAAGGCGGCCACCAACGTTCTGCTTCGCACGACTCCGCAGACAACGGCGGAGACGATCGCGCTCGTTCGCGACTTCTGGGAGCGACTCGGATTCACTCCGCGTTTTGAGCTGGATACTGGCGCAGCCTAGATCGGATTCGGAATTGCTTTGAGGAATCGGGCCGTGTGGCTGCCGTTTTCTTGTGGTACTCAACCGACATTGTTCCGAATCCGGTTAACGGCCGAGGACTGACTCGTAATACTTCACATACTGTGGCAGAACGAGAGTGGCGCAGAAGCGCCTCTGGGCCTCCCTCCGCGCCGCGTTGCGCATGGTGTCAAGCTGGTCGCGATCTTTCAGAAGCCCGATCGCGCCTGCGGCCATTGCGTCCACATCTCCGACCGGAAAGAGGAGGCCGGTGACTCCGTCGTCAATTAGCTCGGGCACGCCGCCGACACGGGTTGCGATGGAGGGTACCTTGCAAGCCATCGCCTCAAGCGCCGCGAGCCCAAAGGACTCAAGTGCGCTAGGCAACAGCATGAGGTCGGCAATGGGCAGGAGTTCGTTGACGCGGTCCTGCTTGCCAAGAAAGTGCACCTTGTCGTTGATCTTAAGGTCGTGCGCGAGCCACTCCGCCGCCGAGCGATCAGGGCCATCGCCGACCAGCACCAACTGTGCCGGGACTTTGCGAGCCACCTGCGAGAAAACCTTCACCACATCGACGACGCGCTTGACGGGCCTGAAGTTGGAGAGGTGAATCAGGATTGCTTCGCCGGGCTTTGCAAACCTTGCACGCGCCGCAGCGCGCGAATCGTCATCGACGATAGGGGCATACACATCGCAATTGACGAAATTGGGAATGACTTCAATGCCGCGCGAAACGCCGAAATCTTCAACCGTTTTGTCGCGCAGATAATTGGATATGCTCGTGACCCCGTCGCTCTCCTGAATCGAGTACCGGGTGATCGGCAGGTAGCTTCGATCAAGACCGACGAGAGTGATGTCTGTGCCGTGCAGCGTGGTCACAAAGGGCAACCTGCGCCCGCCCGCGCCGAGCATCTGGCGCGCCAGCAGCGCGCTCACCGAGTGGGGGATTGCGTAGTGAACATGGAGGAGATCGAGGTTGCAAAACTCCGCAACCTCAGCCATCCGTGAAGCCAATGCCAGATCATACGTGGGAAACTCGAACAACGGGTAGCTCGAGACGGGGACTTCGTGGTAAAAGATGCCGTCATCTCGTCCGCTGAGCCGGAAGGGCTGAGAGTAGGAGATGAAGTGAACTTCGTGCCCGGCCGCAGCGAGCTCGATCCCAAGTTCAGTTGCGACCACGCCAGAGCCGCCATATGTGGGATAACACGTGATCCCGATGCGCATCATGCCTTCCAGTCCGTTCCTGCTGCTGTTTTTGCCTGGTGCCTTAGCTTTTGACGTTTCGATCAGGGCAGAAGATGCAGAATCGACCTAATGTGCCGGTGCGTGGTCAAAAGCCGGAGTCAGTTGCGCAAAGGAGATGAGTTCAACACCGCGGAGCTCGCGGAGGGACATGAGGGCGTTCCGCTCGATTTCACGAGACCCCAGCAACCGGGTGTTGGCGCGCTCAAGATCGGCGTCGCGATAACCCGGGTGAGAAACCAGTTCGAAGGTTCCCTCGGGCATCGCAGAGAGGATTGTTTTCAGGCTGGCAATATTGAGTGAGCCTGTCGCGAGTACTCCCACGGCTCCGTCGGTCGTCGTGAAGCCCTCCTCTGCAACGATCCGTCGGAATGTCGGCTCGAGCCTTCGCAACAGCACCACCTGTGCCCGGCGCAACTCGGGAGCCTCAGGAGTTGCATTCAGACTCCAAAGGGTCTCAAAGGGGTTGCGCACCGCGGAGATTCCTGCATTGCGCGCAGCGCGGAGCACGGGCCGCAGCACGCCGGGGAACATGTGCATGTGCTTGTGCGTGTCCACATGGGTAAGGCGCAGGCCACAGTCCTGCAGAAGGGCAATCTGCGCAGATGCCTCGGCTTCAATCTCCCGAACGCGAATGCGCATCGTAAGCAGTCTCTTCAGAAATGTTCCAGTTGTGGCATGGAACCCGCCCGTCTTCTGATCAGTGAGCGTCGGCAGCTGACTGGGATCGAGAGTTGGGGTCCCGTCGACGAGCACCACGTGGCAGCCCGTGCCGAGCGCAGACCGTTTACGGGCAATCTCAATCGCCTCTGTTGTGGCCGCGGCCCGAGCCATCAAGGTCGCGCTGGTCAGGACCCGGGCATCATGCAACTCGACAATGGCGCGATTGACGCCGGATGTCAGTCCGAAGTCGTCTGCGTTTACAATGAGGCGGGTCACCGGTCTTAGCTTATCAATTCAGCCCGGGCAGGCCTCAACAAGAGTTTCGCAAGAACTTCGCTGCTAGAATGAAAGGAGGCCATCCAAGGCCTCGCGCGGAAGTGGGCGGTTAGCTCAGCTGGTTAGAGCGCCTGCCTTACAAGCAGGAAGTCGGGGGTTCGAGTCCCTCACTGCCCACCACGATTCCTCATCGCGCTCATTCTCACAGGCAAAGTGCCGCTCTTCAGCCGTTACTTCCTTTCCAGGGCATGAAGAGGTTGCAGGGATCATGTGCTCTTTACAGTGTTGGGGATCTGAGAAGGGGTGCACGGTATCCCTTTTTCCCCCACTGATTTCATTGTGCGACGGAAGAGGGAAATTATCTGCAACAGTCACCGCTGAAGAAGCATATTTTCGACCGCTCCTCACCACAGAATGCCGTCGATCGGCTGCTCAGCCGGCGGGAGGTCAGACTGGCCGAGCATCTGGCGCAAGTTGATCTCGATGGTTCTTGTGATCGATGTCATCGGAACGTCATGCACCCCGTTCTCAAAGGGGCCTTCGAGATCGCGACCGATCTTTTCAAGCGCCAGAAACATGAACCCCACCAGCGTTGAGCCCAGCGGCGTATACCATCCGAGGCTCGGGACCATTCCCACGGGAAGAAGCAGGGCATAAATCTGTACAAAGAGCCGTGGGAAGAAGTCGAACTGCTTTGGCATGGGCGTGTTCTTGATTCGCTCTGTGCCACCCTGGGAATCCATGAGGCTGGCCATGGTCTGGTCGATCGCCTGCCACTGCCATTCATCGATCCAGCCGCAACGACGCGCCGCGACCAGCTTTGCGCTCATCCGCCGCTGTAGCGCGAGCGCCAGGTTCTTTTCGCGGGCCAGTTCAAGGGGGTCTTCGTCAGGAACGAGCTGGGTAACGACGGGCACAGGGTCAAGTTTTCTGAGCTGCTGGCGGAGGGCGTGCACATAGGCCACCTGATAGAGCACCAGTTCCTTTTGCAGGGCCGCAATATCAGCCTGCTCGACCGGCGTTGCAGCTCTTTCCGGCGACATGGTGGTCAGTACCTGGCGCGCCAGTGTGCGGCTCCGGTTTACGAGGGCGCCCCAGAGCGTGCGGCCCTCCCACCAACGGGCATATGCGGAAGCGTTGCGGAAGCCCACGATGATGCCCAGGATGGTGCCGAAAGAGGCCAGCGGAACATGGGTTGAACCGACCCATGTCCAGTGGAAGACTTTGTAGCAGATGACGACAATGAGATCCCACCCGACCAGAGACAGCAATGCCGGGCCCAGGCCCTTGAGCATCCGCGTGAATCGCTTCGTATTGGAGACGATCATGCGCGCTTTCCGGCGTCAGCGGTCACGGGCACAAATTCCCTTTGTCCGTCAGAGGCGATTCGCACCACGCCGCTGCCGATGTCGTAGACCCAGCCGGACAATGTGAGCTCTCCGCGTGCCATGGCGCCGGCCACACTCGGATGAGTTTTCATATGCACGAGCTGCATGAGCACATTCATTTCCGTGATTCTTTTCAGCCGGGCGAGCCTGGATTCGTTCTTGCGGGCCATGCCGTTGGCCACCATAAGCGCCGCCTGCCCGTGGTGCAGCCAGTACCTTACTGTCGGCAGGTCGTCGGTCGAGGGAGGATGCAGGAGTGCCTTCATTGCTCCGCAATCTGAATGCCCGCAGACCACGACGTGTTTCACCTTGAGCGCTGCGACGGCGTATTCGATGACGGCGGTTACGCCTCCCGGCGTTCCGCTGTACGGCGGCACCATGTTTCCGACGTTCCGAGTGACGAAGACCTCGCCGGGCCCAGAACTGGTGATTGCTTCCACATCGACGCGCGAATCAGCACAAGCGACAATGAGCGTATGCGGCGCCTGAGCAGACGCCGACCGCTTGTAGTGTTCCGCCCGGTGTGCATAGACCTCGTTCTGGAACTTGCGTATTCCTTTCCGCAGCCTTTCAAGAACCTGATCGCTCATGACGTTCAGCCTTTCGCGGAGCTTAGCAGTTTGAATCGGTGGTCAGGCAGAGGAGGACAAGTGCAACCGATCGGACAGGGGCACTTCGAGAGTCAACCAAAGGATACACGGAAACGTAACATTGACCTGCAA
>Ga0335069_10015185_pt1 | contig 10767 bp, 9 predicted proteins | sample Lox_Sample_11_FD_206714 | JGI IMG/M metagenome (GOLD analysis project Ga0335069, IMG submission 206714) | Soil microbial communities from Loxahatchee National Wildlife Refuge, Florida, United States - Lox_Sample_1.1 | ecosystem: Environmental > Terrestrial > Soil > Wetlands | place: USA: Florida... | reverse complement strand
CACCTGCACGCGGCGCCGCCGGGGCAGACGGAGGTCGCCGGCGGTCTCGCGAACGCGCTCGCGACCGTCACGACGCTCGTCTCGGTCGTCGCGCTCGTCCTCGTGTACGTCCTCTACTGGCACCGGCGGCGACAGCCGATGATCCTCGCCTGGGCGGCCGCGGTCGTCGCGTTCGTCGCGTTCGCGAAGAGCTTCTCGCCGCAGTACGTCGACTGGCTTCTGCCGCTCGTGCCGGCGGCGGGGGTCGCCGCGTCGCTGCTGCTGCTCGTCATCGCGGCGCTCACGCACTCGGAGCTGATGCGCTTCCTCCACACGCCGGGCACGAGCACCGGCCATTACGCCGACGTGCTCACGCCGTGGGTCGTCGCGCGCGACCTGCTCGTCGTCGCGCTCTACGCGCTGCTCGTCGTGCTCCTGCGCCGCAGCCCGACGACCAAGAGCACGTAGAGCGCGACGAGGACGAGGTTCCGCGCGAGCACGGCCCAGATCGACGGGCCGAGCTTCGTCATGTGGAGATACGGGTCCGGGAAGCGCGCCCAGACCTGCGTCAGCGCGAGCGCGAGGAGGAAGACGCCCCACGCCGCGACCGAGTCGACGAGCGGGACGAGCGGCACGAGGAAGAGCAGGTACTGCGGCGAGAGCACCTTCGCGAACGCGACGAAGCCGACGGCCGTTGCGGCGACGGCGCGGAACGTCCGGTCGCGGTCGACGGGGCCGCCGCGCTCGAGGATCCACCACGCGACGAACGTCGCGGCGAGCACGACGAGCGAGAGCACCGTCGCGAGCGCGCTCGCCGTCCCGCCTGCGATGTCGAACGAGAACGGCGAGCTCGTGACGACGACGTGGAAGTCGGCGCCGAGCCGGTGTGCGACGCCGAGGACCGACCCGCCGAGGCTCTCGACCTGCAGCCCGCGTGTCGCCTGCTCCTGGAGGCTGAACCTGAGCCCGCCGGGCGCCGCCGCGGCGAACGGGAGGAAGACCGCGGCGAGAACGCCGGCGCCGACGTACGCGGCGCGTCGCATCTCGCTCCGGCCGCGATCGTGCGCGACGTACGCGAGGAGCGCGGGCGCGAGCAGCACCGGGTAGAGCTTCGCCGCGACCGCCGCGCCGAGCAGCGCGAGCCCCCAGCGCGGGTGCCCGCGCACGACGAGCGCGACGGCCCACGCTGTAAGCGCCGCCGGCCAGAGGTCGAAGCTGTTCACCGCGATCGGCCCGATCACCGCGGGCGCGACCCCGGCGACGACCACCGCCCCGAGCATGCGTCGCCGCGGCGCGCCGCGAAGCGCGAAGACCATCGCCGCGATCGCCGCCGCGCCGTACACGAACGCGAGCGCCTTGAACCAGGAGACGTAGTGCGACCGCGGCAGCGCCGGCAGCGCGAGCGCGGGGATCGCACCCGGGGGAAACTCCATCGAGAAGCCGGGCCGGTACGGGAGGTGGCCGTGCGCGATGCGATTCCCGTAGAGCGAGTAGAGGCCCGTGTCGGCCTTGCCGGTCCCGCTCCAGAGGCCGACGCTCGGCAGCGACATCGCCGCGAAGAGCACGACCCAGCCGACCGCGATCGCCTGCCAGGTCCTCACGTGCGCGCCCGCTGCACGAGCGACGCGAGCACCGCGACGCCGGCCGCCCAGAGCACGAAGAGCTCGGGCAGGCTCGCGTACATGAAGCGCGGGTGCTGCGCCGTCACGGCGTAGAAGCTGTAGAAGACGGGGTTGAGCAACAGGAACGCGAGCACGAGCGCGAGTGCCCACGGGCGCCGCAGTCCCCAGATCCCGACGATCGCGAGCGGGACGACGATCGCAAGTGTGTGCGGCGTGAAGATCGTCGAGTGCGTCCAGCTCGACACGACGTGGCGGATGTCGAACGGATCGCTCGGCCACGAGTTCTTGTTGTTGAACAGCTTCGGATACGAGTGCGGCCAGTACACGAGCACGACCGGTGCCCACGAGAGCGCGCCCGCGAGGTACGGGAGCGCGTCGCGCCGGTGGCCGCGGAGGATGACGACGACGAGCGCCGCCGCGGCGACGAGTGCGTTCGACACCTTCGCCGCCGTGGCGACGCTCAACGCGCAGCCCGCGAGCGACAGCCGCATCGGCGTCAGCCGCGGCGAGAGGAGCAGCGCCGCGCCCGTCGTCACGAGCAGCGTCGACATCGGCTCGTCGTAGAGATGGAGCCCGACGTCGATGTCCCACTGGCTGTTCGCCCACGCGCCGTGGCCGGCGATGAGTCCGACGAGGAACGGCCAGAGCGTCCAGAACGCCGCCGCGAGGAGCCCGACCCAGCGGCGGCCGCTCGCGTTCCGCCCGAGATACGCGACCGCCGGGACGGTGAGCGCGACGAAGACGAGCGAGATCGCGAAGCCGAAGTCCCAGCCGAGGTGGTGCGAGATCGCACCGAACGCGCGGACCGGGAGCATCGCGAGCCCCCAGACGAGCGGCCACGCGATCACCTGCGAGCCGCTGAACCTCTCCCAGTGGATGTTGGCGCAGACCGCGATCCCGAACGCGAACAGCGCCGCCGGCGGCAGCCACGGCCGCCACGACGGCCGGCGCCGCCACGCGACGACGATCGCCGCCGACGCGGCGAGCTCCAGGAGCACGAGCAGCGCGAGCAGCGGCCGCGGCATCCGCCCCCACGCCGCGATCACCTCGCGCGCGCCGGCGTAGAACGACGTCGCGTCACCGGTGAACCCGTCGTACGTCCAGCGCGGGAGGCCGGGGAGCTTCGAGCCGGAGTCCGCGTACGCGGCCAGCGGGATCGCGACGCGCACCGCCATCAGCACGCCGATCGCGGCCCACCAGCTGCTCAGCCTCGGCGCCCGCATCGCCGAAGGACGGTAACACCGGGTGTCCTACCGGGCGGTACATGCCCGCCTCTGGCCCGCGAGCACACGGCGCGCTGCCGCGTCCTCGGTCGCACCGATGGGCGACCATCGATGCTCCCTGCGTCCTTGCATCGCTTGGTGCTCGCGACCCAGAAGCTGCGCGGCACCACCCGGCAGGACACAAGCGGTAAATCATTCGTAAAGGCCCGCGCGCGCCGCCGGGCACCTCGGTAGCATCGAGTCGGATGCCGACTGCTGTGGTCACCGGAGGCGCTGGCTTCCTCGGCTCGCACCTCTGCGACTATCTCGTCGGAGAGGGCTTCCGCGTCGTCTGCGTCGACAATCTCGAGACCGGGTCGCTCCAGAACGTCGAGCACCTGCGCGGCGAGAGCTTCGTCTTCGTCAACCACGACATGACGAATCACCTCGAGGTCGACGAGGCGGTCGATTTCGTGTTCCACCTCGCGTCGCCGGCAAGCCCGATCGACTACCTCCGGCTGCCGCTCCAGACGCTGAAGGTCGGCTCCTACGGGACGCACAACGCGCTCGGCCTCGCGAAGTGGAAGCGCGCGCGGTTCCTGCTCGCGTCGACGAGCGAGGTCTACGGCGACCCGGCGGTGCACCCGCAGCCGGAGACGTACTGGGGCAACGTGAACCCGATCGGCCCGCGCGGCGTCTACGACGAGGCGAAGCGCTACGCAGAGGCTCTCGCGATGGCGTACCACCGCCAGCAGGGCGTCGACACGTGCATCGTCCGCATCTTCAACACGTACGGCACGCGCATGCGCCCCCACGACGGGCGCGCGATCCCGACCTTCGTCCGCCAGGCGCTCGCGAACGAGCCGCTCACCGTGTTCGGCGACGGCTCGCAGACGCGGAGCTTCTGTTACGTCGACGACCTCGTGCGCGGGCTCGTGCTGCTCGCGCGCAGCGGCGAGCATCTGCCCGTCAACATCGGCAACCCGCAGGAGCTCACGCTGCTCGAGCTCGCGCAGGCCGTGATCCGCGTCACGGGCTCGAAGAGCGAGATCGTCTTCGAGGCGCTGCCGGTCGACGATCCGCAGGTCCGCCAGCCGGACATCACCCGCGCCCGCCAGCTCCTCGGGTGGGAGCCGCAGGTCTCGCTCGACGACGGCCTGCGCCGGATGCTGCAAACGAGCGAACGGGAGTCATTGAGTGTCTAAGCGCCTCGCGTTGGTGGCGGCCGCAGTGCTGGTCGCCGTGGTTGCGGTGTCGGCGGCGACCGCGTCGCCGAAGCAGCACGCCGTGAAGCAGTCGTCCCATCTGCTCGTCGGCATGAACGACGAGCCCGACACGCTGTACGGCGACCCGGCGACCGCGTTCGCGACGCTGAAGGCGCTGAACGTGCAGGTCCTGCGCGTGAACCTCTACTGGGGCGGCAACAAGTGGGCCGTCGCGAACTCGAAGCCGTCGGACCCGACCGACCCGGGCGACCCCGCGTACCAGTGGGGGCTCTACGACCGACTCGTGCAGTACGCGCACACGTACAACATCCAGGTCGTCTTCTCGATTCTCTTCACGCCGGGCTGGGCGAACGGCGGCCAGGCGCGAACGGTTCCGCCGACGAACATGCAGGACCTCCAGAACTTCGCGTACGCCGCCGCCGAGCGCTACAGCGGCCTCTGGACGCCGCCGGGCTGGCAGCGCAACCCGCAGCTCGGGATCGACGGCAGCCCGCTGCCGAAGGTGAGCCTGTGGACGGCGTGGAACGAGCCGAACAACCCGATCTGGCTCACGCCGCAGTACAAGAAGGTCGGCAAGAAGTGGATCGTGCAGAGCGCGAAGTCGTACGCGCAGATCTGCAACGCGATCTACGACGGCGTGCACTCGCCTTCTCTCGGCCCGCTGCCGGGCGAGACCGTCGCGTGCGGCGTCACCGGCCCGAAGGGCAACGACGCGCCGACGTCTGCGCGGCCCTCGGTCGACCCGCTCACGTTCCTCACCGCCGCGCACCAGTACGGCATGAAGACGTTCGACGTCTATGCGCATCATCCGTACGCCAACGCCGGCAACGAGTCGCCGACGTACGTGCCGAAGGGCAAGGACCGGCTGCGCGTGCAGCTCGGCAACATCAACACCCTGCTCGCGAAGGTCTCGCAGTACTACGGGCCGAAGCACCTCTGGATCACCGAGTACGGCTACCAGACGAACCCGCCCGACACGACGATCTTCGGGACCAGCTGGGCGAATCAGGCTAAGTGGCTGACCCAGGCGTACGCGATCGCGCGCAAGAACCCGCGGATCGACATGATGCTCTGGTTCCTCGTGCGCGACGAGCCGGTCATCAGCGGCTGGCAGTCCGGCCTCGAGACGGTCGCCGGCAAGCGCAAGCCGAGCTGGAACGCGTTCATCAAGGTCCCGCGCGGCTAGCCGACGAGGAACTCGATCGTGCGCCGGAGGCCCTCCTCGAGGGCGACGGCCGGCGCGTAGCCGAGGAGGCGCTCCGCCTTCGAGAGGTCGGCCCACGAGTCGCGGATGTCGCCGGGCCGCGGCGGGAGGTTGACCTTCTCCACCGGCTTGCCGAGGATCGCGCCGATCGTGTCCGCGACCGCGTTGACCGTCGCGGGCGCGCCCGCGGCGACGTTGAAGATCTCGCCGCTGACGCCCGGCGTGTCGCCGGCCCGCAGCGTCGCGTCGACGACGTTGTCGACGTAGGTGAAGTCGCGCGACTGCTCGCCGTCCCCGTTGATCGTCACGGGCTCGCCGGCGGCGACCGCGCGGATGAAGAGCGGCACCGCGGCGGCGTACTGCGAGAACGGGCTCTGCCGCGGCCCGAAGACGTTGAAGTAGCGGAGCACGACCGTCTCGAACGACTCGTAGACGCGGCTGAAGCTGATGCAGTACCGCTCGGCGGCGAGCTTCGCGACGCCGTACGGGGAGATCGGGTCGCACGGCTCGTCCTCGGCCGTCGGCAGCGTGCGGCTCGAGCCGTACACGGACGTCGACGACGAGAAGACGACGCGCCGGACGCCCTCGTCGCGCGCCGCGAGCAGCACGTTCAGCGTCCCCTCGACGTTCACCGCGCTCGACGTCAGGGGGTCCTGCACCGAGCGGGGAACAGAGCCGAGCGCGCCGAGGTGGTAGACGACGTCCGCCTTCCGGACCGCATTGTGGACGCGCTCGTAGCTGCGGAGCTCGCCCTCGACGATCTCGACGCCGAGCCCGTCGAGGTTCGCGCGGTTGCCGGTGGAGAAGTTGTCGAGCACGCGGACCTCGTCGCCGCGCCCGAGCAGCGCGCGCACGAGGTTCGAGCCGATGAAGCCGGCGCCGCCGGTGACGACGACGCGGCTCACGACGCGATCGCTTCCACGTGGTAGTTCGCCGCGAGCGACCCGGGCACCGGCTGCCGCAGCAGCGGAATCGCGTTGTCGAGCCCTTCGCCGGCCGCATTGAGGAGCGCGACGAACGGCCGTCCGGCGCGGCGCAGGCGGGCGCGCTTGAAGAGCAGGTCGACGAGATGGGCTGCGAGCATGGCCACGGTTCCGGCGGTCCCGGCGCCCGCGCTGACGGAGACCGACGACCAGTCGCCATTGTCGCGGAAGAGCCGGTCGAGGCCGCTGTGGGTCCAGCGCCAGAGATCCTCCGGGTTCGGGTGGTACGGGTACACGCCGTGGGTCGAGAGGAGCACGCGACCGCCGGGCTTCACGACGCGCCGGAGCTCGCGCACCGCCGCCGCGGGGTCAGGGACGTGCTCCAGCACCTGGAGGCAGAGCACGACGTCGAAGCTCCCGTCGTCGACGGGGATCGCGTCGATCGAGCCGTGGAGGTCCGCGTGCACGTTGCCGGGCACGTCGAAGCCGACGATCCGCGCTGCGCCGCGCAGCAGCTCTTCGTACGGCCGGTCGCCGCAGCCGACGTCGAGGAGCTCGAGCCCCGCGACCTGCTGCGACGACAACCACGCGAGCAGCGGCTTCCGCACGGCGTACTGCACCGACGTCCGGCTCGGGTCGAGACGCCCGCTCATGCCCATTCCGCCACCGGCAGGGTCGCCGCGAGCCCGAACGCCAGCCACGTCAGCGCGTCGAGCGGGATCCCCGCCACGAAGCCCTGCGCCGTCCAGAGCCAGACGAGGAGGGCGGTCCACGCGAGTCCGATGAACGCCGTCAGCGCGCCGATCCGCACGGCCGTCCACGCGGCGAGCCACGCCGACGTCGCGAAGATCGCGAGCCAGAGCAGGAGCCCGATCACGCCGAGGTCCGCGAGCGACTGGAGCCACACGTTCTGGACGCCGTAGCGGTGGTTCGGCGCCGCGGACGGGAACGCGTTCGCCGAGACGTCGGTGAACCGTCTCTTCGCGGCCGGGATGAGCGGCATGAAGTTCGCAGGCTCCGCGGAGCCCTCCCAGCCGACGCCGAGAATCGGGTTCTTCTTCCAGATCTCGAAGCCGATCCACGCGAGGACCGTTCGGTGCGCATAGGTCTGGATCTTCGCCGGATGCGACGCCTGCCGCCCGGGAGAGGCGCCGAGGAAGCGGACGAACGCGTCGAGGTCGCTGCCGCGGATCGCGATCGCGCCGACGAGGACGACGGCCGCGGCGCCCGCGACGACGGCGAGCCGGCGCGCCGCGAGCTCGTGCCGCGCGACGAGAACCGCACCGACGGCGACGAGCGCCGTCGCGAGCCCGAGCACCGACGCGATCGCGCCGGCGGTGATCGTCCCGAGGACGCCGGAGACGATCGCGACGATCGCGAGCGTCCGCGAGACGCGCAGCCGCGGCACCGCGAAGGCGACGAGCCCGACGAGCAGCACCGCGGCCGAGAGCGCGGCGTAGTCCGCCGACGAGAGGAACGACGCCTGCCGCCGACCCACCGTTCCGGCGAGAAAGATCTCCGCGCCGAAGAACTGCGCGACGCCGACCGCCGTCGCGACGGCGCTCCAGAGCACGAGCGACCAGAGCGGCAGCACGAGGTCGCGCGTGCGCCGGACGAGCAGCGGCAGCGCCGGCGCGAGGAGCGCGTACTCCGCGAACTTCGCGGCGGTCACGCCGTGCGTGTGCCACGCGTACGACGGCGCGTGGTGGCGGCCGTAGCCGACCTCGACGACCATCCAGAGGAGGAACAGCCCCGCCGCCGTCCAGATCCAACGGCCGCGCGCGAGCGGCCCGAAGCCGTCCCGGAACCCGCTCCATGCCGCGACGACGACGACCGCGAGGACGGCGAAGTCCGAGAGGTACGCGTTCACGGTCGTCGAGCCGAAACCGACGCCGAAGCCGGGCTGGTAGTGGACGTGCAGGAAGAGGACCGGAATCGCCGCTGCGAGCACGACCGCGCCCGGCGACACCGTCGGCGCGAGACCGCGCGCCTTCATGGACCTGGTCGCCAAGGGCGGCAACTATACTGACGCCGCCCGATGAGCCGGCTCCTGGTACGCCGATCGCTGACGGCCGTCGGCATCTACGCCTCCGTCGTCGTCGGGTTCCTCGCGACCGTCGTCGCGGGCCGCCTGCTCACGAAGCAGGAGTTCGGCGACTACGCGACCGTGCTCTACGCGACCGCCTTCTTCCAGGCGTTCTTCGACCTGACGGTCGAGGAGGCGCTCGTGAAGTACGGCTTCCGTTTCGTGACGCAGTCGGAGTGGGGCCTGCTGCGCTCGCTGTTCCGGAGCGCGTTCCGCTTCAAGGTGATCGGGTCGACGCTCGGCGGGATCGCGCTGCTCGTGCTCGCGGCATTCGCGCCGTCGCGGCTCGCGACGGCGCTGGTGATCGCGTCGCTCATCCCGCTGGCGCAGTCGCTCGAGGGGCTCGCCGGCTCCGCGCTCTTCCTCCGGAGCAGGTACGACGTCCGTTCGGCGTTCCTCGTCTGGTCGATGGTCCTCCGGCTCACAGGAGTCGCGGTCGGCGCGCCGCACGGGCTCGCCGCGGCGATGGCCGGTCTCGTGATCGGGCAGATCGTCGCCACGGCCTCGGTCGGCTACGCGGGCCGCCTGGCGTTCCTGCGGTTCCCGCAGGTCGAGCCGAAGCCGCTCGGCCCGGAGCGGCGCGGGATCTGGACGTTCATCGCGCAGTCGAGCGTGGCGAGCGGCGTGCTCTCGCTGCGCGGCGGCCTCGCGCCGCTGCTGCTCGCCGGCGTGACGAGCACGACGCAGACGGGCATCTTCAAGATCGCGCAGGCGCCGCAGTCGGGCTTCCAGGCGCTGACCGCGCCCGCGCGGATGGTGCTCCTCACCGAGCAGACGCGCGAGTGGGAGCGCGGCCGCCAGTCCGCGGTGATTCGCCAGGTGTGGCGGTACACGCTGACGACCGCGCTCCTTGCCGCGGTCGCCGTGCCGGCGCTCTGGTGGCTGATGCCGCACCTGATCACGCTCGTGTACGGCTCGCGCTGGGCCGACGCGACGAACGCCGCGCGCCTCTTCCTCCTCACCGCCGCGGTGCAAGTGGTCGTCGGCTGGACGAAGTCGTTCCCGGTGACGATCGGCCGGCCGAGGCTCCGGATCTGGACGCACGGGCTCGAGACGCTCCTCGTGCTGCCGCTCGTCGTCGTCATGGGCGCCGAGTGGGGCGCGACCGGTGCCGCCGGGTCGTTCCTCGTCGGGATGGTCGCGTTCGCCGTCGTCTGGATCGTGATCCTCGTGCGCATCAAGCCCGAGGACGTACAGCAGCCTGCGGACCTCGCGGAGATGTCGGCCGAGGAGGAGACCGAGGCCGGCGTGCTCGTGCGATGAGAGCGCTCGTCGTCTCCGGTATCTGGCCGCCCGACGTCGGCGGTCCCGCGAGCCACGCGCCCGATGTCGCCGCGTTCCTCCGCGCGCGCGGGCACGAGGTCGAGGTCGTCACGACCGCGTCGGCGCCGCCCGCGGCGGAGGAGTATCCGGTGCACTGGATCTCGCGCTCGCTGCCGAAAGGCGTGATCCATGCGCGCACCGCGGCGGAGATCGCGAAGCGCGCGCGACGGGCCGACGTCGTGTACACGACGGGGATGTTCGGGCGCAGCGCGTCCGGCGCGACGGCGGCGCTCCGGCCGTACGTCGTGAAGCTCACGGCCGACCCCGCGTTCGAGCGGGCGCGGCGGCGCGGGATGGTCGGCGGCGACGTCGACGAGTTCCAGCACGCGAGGGGCGACGCGGCGATCCGCGTGCTGCGCGTCGCGCGCAACGCGGAGCTGCGCCACGCGGCGCACGTCTTCACGCCGAGCTCGTATCTTCGCGACCTCGCCGTGTCGTGGGGCGTGCCCGCGGGGCGCGTGTCGGTGCTTCCGAACCCGGCGCCGACGGTGCCGGCGCTGCGCCCGCGCGACGAGCTCCGCGCCGAGCTCGGCGTCGACGGGCCGACGCTCGCGTTCGCGGGGCGGATCACGGCGCAGAAGTCGCTCGACGTCGCGCTCGACGCGGTCGCGGCGAACCCGGGCGTGACGTTCCTCGTCGTCGGCGAAGGCGACGAGCGCGCACGGCTCGAGGCGCGCGGCGTCGACGGCGTGCGCTTCCTCGGGCCGCTGCCGCGGGCGCGGGTGCTCGAGGTCTTCGCCGCCGCCGACGCGTCGCTCATGTCGTCCGCGTGGGAGAACTTCCCGCACACGGCCGTCGAGGCGCTCGCCGTCGGCACGCCGGTGATCGCGACCGCCGTCGGCGGCGTGCCCGAGGTCGTCCGCGACGGCGAGAACGGCCTGCTCGTCCCCGCCGGCGACGCGGACGCGCTGGCGGACGCGATCCGGCGCTTCGTCGGCGACCGCGCGCTGCAGAAGCGTCTCCGCGCCGCGGCCGCGCCGTCCGTGGAGCGCTACGCGCCGGAGCGGGTCTTCGTGCGGCTCGAGCTCGTGCTCCTGGAGGCCGCCCGGCGATGAAACGGCGCGCCCTCTTCGTCTCGCCGAGCACGTACCGGCTGCCGCTCGATCCCGCGCTCGCGCGCAAGTGGGAGGCGCTCGGCGAGGAGCTCGACGTGCGCGTGCTCGCGTCCGGCGACGGTGGCGACGCGACGTTCCGGCTCGACC
>Ga0335069_10015184_pt1 | contig 10768 bp, 12 predicted proteins | sample Lox_Sample_11_FD_206714 | JGI IMG/M metagenome (GOLD analysis project Ga0335069, IMG submission 206714) | Soil microbial communities from Loxahatchee National Wildlife Refuge, Florida, United States - Lox_Sample_1.1 | ecosystem: Environmental > Terrestrial > Soil > Wetlands | place: USA... | reverse complement strand
GACCAGCGCTTCATGCGACCAGGTGTGCGTGCCGATGGTGTGGCCGGCCGCATAAACCTTCTTGGCGATCTCGGGGTAGTAGGTCGCATGCTTGCCGATCTCGAAGAAGATGCCGGTGGTGCACTCCTCCGCGAGCGCCTTGAGCACCATCTCCGTGTTTTTCTCCCACGGGCCGTCGTCGAAGGTAAGCACCACTTCCTTGTCTTTCAGGAAGTCGAGTTCCTTGAAATGCTCGAAGCCGAAGCCAGGCCCCCCGGTCGTGTCGATTTCGAGGGTGCGGGCCACACCGAGCGCGTTGGGGTTGTTGCAGGGGGCGCGCGCGGGCTGGGGAGCCTGCGCCGTGGCGGGAGCCGCGGCTGGCGCGGCCTGAGGGGCCGGGGCGGCGATGGCCTGGGCTGGCGCGGTCTGCGACCACGCGGCACCCGGCACACACAGCGAAACCGCAATCAACAATCCTGCCGCACTACGCATGGTTGCTTTCCCAAATTTGCTCGCCGGCCGCGGCGTTTTTGCCGTCATCCCAAGCCGTTCCACCCGATTCATTCTAGCCTAGTCGGATCGGTTGCGCCAACGCAACGCCTGGCTTTTTGAGGGGCTGAAATGTCACGGGATAAGTTGGTCCAAATGGTGTCGTTAGCTGTCCGAAAGCGCCCTCGCGACGGCGGTCATGACGCGAGTATCGGTCGGCTCGACGGCCGAGGCGAAAACCGCCGCTATGTAGCCATCGCGACCGATCAGGTATTTGTGAAAGTTCCAGCGTGGAACGTCGGTCGGGCGCGCCTGCGCGGCCCATTTGTAGAACGGATGCGCCGCTGGTCCCAAGACGACTGCCTTTGCCGCGAGCGGGAAGGTAACAGCATATTGATGCTGGGCGGTCTCGGCGATCTCCTTCGCGCCGCCCGGTTCCTGTCCGCCAAAGTCGTTGGAGGGTACGCCGACCATGCCAAGGCCGCGGTCGCGAAACTCGGTCCACAATTGCTGCAAGCCCGCGTATTGCGGCGTGTAGAGGCAAAGCGAAGCCGTGTTGACCACGAGCACGGGGCGGCCGGTGTAGTCGGCGAGCCGAATGTCGTCGCCACTCAATGCCGGGAACGAGAATGCGTAGGCCGTGATCCGGCTCATGGCGGGTTCTGCCAGTGCGCGGGTGGAAAGCGGGGCGGCTGCGGCCGCAAGCATGGCTTGCATCATCATTCTGCGGTCGATCATGCGGACCTCGCTGCGATTGCGGTGACCAGGTTGGCCCAAGGTAGCCCAAGGTAGCCCAAGTGCCGGGCGCTGACCGCTCAATATGCCGTTATGTTCGCGCCGGGCACCAAGGCAACCGCAACAGCGGCATGTAGTAGGGGCTCCATTCGCAGATCGGCTCCGGCCCACGGCGCATGAAGGCGTATTTGATCGGTTCGGCCTGGCCGACCGCGATGTGCAGACCGAGCAGGGTTGCGAGAACCGCAAAGGCGCGTTTGCGAAGCCGCAAATCGGCGAGGGTGTCCAGCAGAATCGCGCCAGAGAGAATGATCAGCGGATCAGTGAAGATGAAATATTCGGCCTTCAGCCCGCGCCGCACGTTCAACAGATCGATCCCGATCGCTCCGAGCAGCAGCATCGAGGCCTGCAAGGCCGCCAGACGTTCGCCGCGCCGCCACGCATAGACAATGCCGGGAACGATCAGCCAGATCAGAAACACCGTGGGGCGGGGCGAGGAGTGCAGCACGAAGCTGTAGCGTGCGAGAACCGAACCCAGCCCTTCGAGCAGCAGAAAAAGGATTGCGGCAAGACTTGATCCGCCGGCGGCTCTTGTCGTGTCCGCATCGGCGAAGGTCAGCATCTTCTCCAGGGGATTGACGACGGCGATCGCGTTGCTCGTATTGTAGGCGACGTCGAGCGCGAGGAGAGCGATCGCGCCGCCTGCGGCCACGGCAAGGATCGAGGCGACTGTCTCGGCGGCGGCGACCCGCCAGATCGCGGCATAGACGATCATGCAGGCGATGATGAGAATGATCAGCGCCACCTGATAGACGCCGAAGCGGCCAAGGAAGAGGGGATGAAATTGCGCGGCATCCAGCAGCGCGCGGTCGAAGCCGGTTGCGACGAGCGGCCATGCCGCGGAGCCCGCGGCCACCGCGATGACCGCGACAAGACAGGCTGCGAGCCAACCCGCGGGCTGGCGCCAGAAGCCAACGCTTGCGCTCTTATCGCTGCCGAACGGAAGGATCAGGACAGGTAGCAAGCCGATCATGAGGATCGCCTGCACCTTGTTCTCGAGCCCGAGCACGCAGAGCGCGGCCGCGACCGCGAGGCCAAGCGGCCGCGCCAGAGTGGCGCGGCGCCCGACCGCAACGAGGACCATCAGCGCGAAGATAACGGGACAGGCAGCGACGAGTTCGCTGCGCAGAATGCGCGAATGCACGGCGATGCCGCCCGACAGCGCAAAGGCCAGCGTTGCCATCAGCGCGACGCGCCAATCGCGCAAAATCAGGCGGGAGAGGGCGGCAAAGATCAGCACGCTGCCGGTCGCGATCAAAAAAGCAAGCACACGACCTGCGCGCACCGCTTGTGCCATGGCCGCGTCGAAGGCGGCCGGATCGCCGGCAGACGGAATTGCCGGCAGCGTCCATGCGTCGAGCAGCCCAACGCCGTGCAGCAACGCGAACCAGGCCTTCATCGAGAGGATGGTGAGATAGGCAGTGTGGTCGACGAATTGCTGCGGGTGGCCTGCATTCATGGCAAGCGCGCTGTAGATCACCATGAAGTCCATATCGGCGTTGCGCCAGTAGATGACGGCGTAGCCGTACAGCAGGAACGAGGCGACAAGAGCCGCGACGATCGCGACCAGGCTCCACGACCAGCCCAGGAAGGTCAGCCGGTCGAAAGCGTCGGAACGACGCGATGAAACGGGGGAGGGTCGGATCATGCCGGCGGTGTTTTAGCCGCCACTGTGAGGCGATGCTAGCGCAGCCGAACGATGAAATCTGTGCCTTCGCCGGTCTCGCCCTGGTTGATGCCCTGATCTGACACGATGATGGAGCCGCCGGTCGCCAGAGCCTCTGCAACACGGGTCATCGCGTCTTGCGGCACTGTGATCCGATCGAGCGCTTCAGCGGGGCTGTTCGGCGCTGGCAGCGGCTTGGCTTCGACCGTCGTCGTGACAGCGCCCTTGCGTCGCCGCGACGGGATGCGCTCGCCGTCATCGTCGCGCATCGCACGCGCAGCCGCCGGGATCGACACCACCGACCAGTGCAGCACGTTGGAGTCGGTCTTGTCGACTTCCGCCGTGAAGACATGCGTGCCGAGCGGGCGGTCGCTCGTGGCGATCGTGACGGGCACCTGGAACCACGGCTCAAAATTCTGCCGCACGTAAAGCTTGGAGTCCTTGCGGCTGATGAAAACCGCGATCTGTCCGCTACGTTTCGGCGGCTCGGGCTTTGCCGCGGCGAGCTTCTCGGCTTCGCCCAGTCGGGTCTGATCCTTTTTCGCATTGGCTGGCTTCGCTTGAGCCTCGCTTGCGCTCTTGGTCTTGTCGTCGGCCTTCTCGGCTGGGCTGACAGGCTCGGACTTGGCCTCAACCGCCTTGGGTGCTTCTTCGGACTTCGCCTTGACCTTCGCGACATCAGGCTTCGGCTCTGCCGGCTTTTCGTCGACCGTTGCGAGCGCGCTTGACGCCGGCTCGGCCTTCGCGTCATCGCCATCGGCCCTCGCGGCAACCACCGGCTGCTCGGATCTTGGCGCGCCGTTTTCCAACGCAGCAGCCGCAGGCTTTTCGTCAGCAGGCTTTGCGTCGTCGCGCCGGGGCTCAGCCTTCGCGGCTTCAGATTTCGATGCAGCCACCGCGCCACCACCGGATTCTGCGACCTGCCTCGATGCGGGCGCGCCATCGGGCTTTGCAGCTTCTATCTTGGCTGCGGGTTCGTCGCGCCCAGGGCCGGCCTGTGCGTCGGACATCGTGACGGCGGATTTCACTGTGGCCTCCGCGGTACGGGTCTGATCGCGCGGCGCGGGGGCCTCGGTCGGCTTGTCGTTCTGGCCGACGGTCGAACGGAGTTCCAGCTTCACTTCGGAACGCGTCGGTGCATTTTCCGTCGCGCCCCTGTCCGCTTTTACATCGGCATGGGATTCAACCGGCGCCAGTTCGGCTGCGGCCGGAGGCGGAGCGACCTTAACCGTCGGCAAGAAAGCGTGCGAGAAGCTCTCGGGCATCGTGATTTCGCCGGGCGTGACGAACACCCGCGCGCCCATCTTGGTCCAGTTCCACATCTTCATGGCGAAGGCCATCGGCATGCGGATGCAGCCATGCGACGCCGGATAGCCGGGCAGCACGCCCGCATGCATGGCGACGCCGGACCAGGTGATCCGCTGCATGTAAGGCATCGGCGCGCCGCTGTAGATGTTGGAATGGTGATACTTGTGCTTCTGGATGACGCTGAACACGCCCATCGGTGTTGGATGGCCGGGCATGCCGGTGGAGACCGGCGCTTCCGCGAAGAGGCCGTTGTCGTCGTAGATCTTCACCTGTTGCTTGGAGATCGAGACGGAAATGATCAGCGGTCCCTGTGGATTGACGCCGGTTTCCTTGGCGGCAGTCTTTTCTTCCTTTTTCGGCGCACTCCGCCGCACCTTCTGCCGACGCGGTGGCGCGAACGGCTGATACTGCGAAAAGGCGGTCTCGGAGCTCTGCCAGTAGTACACGGCCGCTTCCGTACGCGACGCCATTCCGACCACGCCGACGACGGTCAGAGCCGCAATTCGCAATAGCGCTCCGGTTGCCGCGGAAGAGCGGAGCCCGCTTGGGCATGTCATTCTCGAATCCTTGAGTTCTTCGTTTCTTTTATATGTCGCAGACGAGGCGCACCTTCACCAGCTAGTGCATCCATCTATGGCGGTTTTCGCCCAAACCGTAGCAAAAAAGCCTCACATTGCGTTAAACGGCGAAGATCACCTGACTACCCCGGGCCTTCCGGAGGGGCGCCCGCACGCCTACATCGCTGTCGCCCCGGACGGAGATTAATGATGCCATTCCAAGCCCTAAGCCAATGCGATAAGCACTCGAAACGCCTGCTTTTGCTGCTGCTACTGTTCTGGCTGTCATGGCCGGTTTCGCCCGCTTTGGCTGCCGAGGAACCGGATTTGATCTTCCGCCGTTCCACCGTCTTCAAGTGGATCAGTCCGAACGACAAGCTTGCAACCTACGGCATCGACGATCCCGAGGTTGAGGGGGTGGCCTGCCATTTCACGGTCCCTGAAAAGGGCGGTTTCACCGGCTGGATGGGAGTTGCCGAGCAGGTTTCCGATATCTCGCTGGCCTGCCGCCAGATTGGCCCGATCCGTATCAAGGGCAAAATGGAGCAGGGCGAGGACATGTTCCGTCAGCGTCGCTCGCTGTTCTTCAAGAAAATGCAGATCGTCCGCGGCTGCGACGCCAAGCGCAACGTTCTGGTCTACATGGTCTATTCCGACAAGCTGATCGAAGGCTCACCGAAGAATTCGACCTCGACGGTGCCGATTATGCCATGGGGCGCGGCCGACGCTGTCGTGCAGAAATGCGCCGATTTCATCCAGTAAGCCGGCGACAGCGACTGCTATAAGCTATTGAAGATATTGATATATGTTTCGATTGTTTCGTCGCGAAGGCGACGACGAAACAATTCCTGAAGGCGACGAAACCATTTTTTGTTTGTTTTGCAGAACTCCGGAAACGACTCGTGGTTATCAACACGACGGTAAAGACGGGCGGGGGCAGCGCCGGTCACGACCCGGAGAAATTTGCATGCGCGCCGCCAGCCTCATCCTCGCATTTGCTTTCGTAATCTCGGGGTCCACGATGGCCGGTTCGGCCTCGGGAGGCCTTCCGGGCATCGGGACGTTCGCGTATACGGGTTCGCCGATCACGGCGTATTCGTCGCTGGTCTTCGCATCGCGCTAAGCGGAAACGGAAGCAACAAGTCGCAAGGCTATCATGTTAGTTCGCATCGGCGCCCTCGCATTCGCTGCAAGCTTCCTCGTCAATCAATCCGCCTACGCTCAGGCGCAGATGCGCGCTGTGATGCGCATGCCCGATCCTCGCATGGAGTTCGTGCGCCAATGCGCTCCGCATATGCTTGGGCGCTGGGCGCATCCCGAGGAGGTTTGCGGTTGCCTGCACGACCATGCCGCCGCGGCGGTCGAAGACAACGACCTGCGCGAGGCGCTGTTGCGCGGCATCAGCGAGACCGGCGTTCCCACCATCGAAACGGAGTGGGTGCCGGCGTCCAAGCAGTCCGAGATCGGCCCGACCTTCACCAAGATCGCCAAGCCGACACTGCAGTGCATGTTCGATCCGGTATCGAACTGACCCAGAGCCGCCCATCCAGCAAGAGTTCCGGTTTTGATAGCCGCAAGCCGATCACGGCTTGGCAGATTCGAGGTGCGCCCCTTACTTCGTTTTCGGTCCGAGGCGCGGGATGCATCGGCGGGCGCGCATGATGCCGTTTGAGGTCATCTTGGCGCCAGACACCTCCTTGATCTGGCCAGTCGGGCAGGTTCCGTCGTCGACCAGCACCCGCTGACCGAGCTTCAGATCGACGATCTCCTGCTCCCGCCCGACCTGTTGCGCCATCGCATGAACGGACGGTGCCGTCAGCGCGAGCAGCAGGCAGCACACGCAAAGGGTCGAAAAAGGCGAAGCGGGGCAGGGCGCATGTGTCATGAGCGGCTTGCAGTGTAGGGATGCAGTTGCGATTCTGAAAGACATGACGATGCGGCCTGCATCACCAAGTATGATCTGATTCAGTCGTACAGGAGAAAATCGCGACATGAATGCCGACGCCACGCAACGAATCCTCGACGCCGTCGATGCCGGCTTTGATGCACAGCTTGCGGCCACGAGGGACTTCGTGGCGATCCCGTCAACCCGCGGCGCCGAGGGGCCGTGCCAGGACATGATCGGCGACCTCCTGCGTGAGCGCGGCTACGAGGTGGACGATTGGCACATCGAGCTCGACGATCTCAGGGAACTTCGCGGCTGCGGTCCGATCGAGCACGATTTCTCCAGAGCGCGCACCGTGGTCGGCACCTATCGGCCGACGAACAATGCGGGACGCTCGTTGATCCTGCAGGGCCATTGTGACGTCGTGCCCGCCGGCCCGCTCGACATGTGGGAGACGCCGCCGTTCTCGCCCGTCATCCGCGACGACAGGATGTATGGCCGGGGCGCCTGCGACATGAAGTCGGGCACGATCGGCGCGCTCTATGCGCTCGATGCCATCGCGGCGGCCGGGCTGAAGCCGACCGCGCGGATTCACTTTCAATCCGTGATCGAGGAGGAATCGACCGGTGTCGGAGCGCTTTCGACCCTGCAGCGCGGCTATCGCGCCGATGCCTGTTTCATCCCGGAGCCGACCGGCGGCAAGATGGTGCGTTCGCAGGTCGGCGTGATCTGGTTTCGCCTGAAGGTGCGCGGCTTTCCCGTGCATGTATTCGAAGCGGGCGCCGGCGCCAACGCCATCACCGCGGCCTATCATCTGATCGAGGCGCTGCAAAAGCTCGAAGTCGAATGGAACGAACGCGCCAGGAGCGATCGGTATTTCAAGGCGCTTTCGCATCCCATCAACTTCAATCCCGGCATCATCAAGGGCGGCGATTGGGCGTCCAGCGTGCCGGCATGGTGCGACGTCGATTGCCGGATTGCGATCCTGCCGGGCTGGTCGGTTGCCGATTGCCAGAAGGAGATTGTGGCCTGCGTGGCGAAAGCTGCGCGCGAGCATCGCTTTCTCTCCAACAATCCGCCCGACATTCAGTGGTCGGGCTTCCTGTCGGAAGGTTATGAACTGAGGGATTCCGCCGAACCGGAAGCCGCCTTCGGCAAGGCCTTTACGGCGGTTTACGGCGGCAAGGTCGAGGATCTCGTCTTCACCGCGCTGACCGACACGCGGTTCTACGGGCTGAACTACAACATTCCGAGCCTCTGCTTTGGCGCCAGCGGGGCGGCGATGCACGGCTTCAACGAGTATGTCGACCTTGCGTCGCTGCGAAAATCGACCAAGGCAACCGCGCTTTTCATCGCCGAATGGTGCGGGGTCGAGAAGGCGTAGCAGCCATTACCTTGGACGTCATTGCCGGGCTTGACCGCGCAATCCATCATCTCAAAAAATCGCTCTTCATATTCGATGGAGGAACCAGCGACCATGACGCCTCTCGAGAAAATCCAGGCGCTGAAGATGCCCTTTGCCGAGCTGAAGGGCGTGACCTTCGTCGAGGCGGAAAAGGATCGCGTCGTGGCGCGGATGCCGGTCAGGCCGGATCTCTGCACCCTCTTCCACGTGCTCCACGGCGGCGCGATCATGGCGTTTGCCGATTCCGTTGGCGCGGCGGCAACCATCATCAACCTGCCCGAGGATGCCAAAGGCACCACCACGCTCGAGAGCAAGACCAATTTCATCGGCGGCGCAAGGGAAGGGGAGACTGTGATTGCGACCGCGACCCCAATTCATCGCGGCCGGCGCACCCAGGTCTGGCAGACCCGGTTGCAAACCGAGGACGGTAAGCTGGTGGCCCTGGTCATTCAGACCCAGATGGTACTTTGACCGCAACCATTTGAATTCATTGGAATTACTATTTGTTAACAGCACCATTTTAAGACCTGAACCGGGCTTGAATTCTATGGTGCAATGCACAATATCGGTGTCCTAGGGATTCGACGCCTCCTCGAGGGCTACTGAGAGGAGTTTTAAACGTGCCACACGAATATACCCACCACCCGAGACCGGGGTTCGGCTATGTGCGGACCCTCAGTCAGCATGAAGAGCTGTCGCTGCTGCGCGATCATCTGTTGCGGCTCGATCCAGAGAGCCGCCACGACCGCTTCAACGGCTTTCTCGATGACAGTTTCATCGAGGGTTACGCCGCCCGATGCGCGGCCGACGACACGATCATCGTTGCCTACATGGAAAACGGCATCGTCCGCGGGGCGGCCGAGCTGCATCCGCCGGGGCAGTCGGAGGATCTCATCCCCGAGATCGCCTTCAGCGTCGAGGCCTGCGTGCGCCGGCAGGGCGTCGGCAGCATCCTGTTCCGCAGACTGTTGGCGGAAGCGCGCTGGCGTGGTTACCGCAGGCTCAGGGTCACGACCGGCGCACAGAACCAGGCGATGCGCGCGCTCGCCAGCAAGTTCGGCGCCCATCTGGTGTTCCGCTACGGCGAGTCCACCGGAACGATCGAGGTCGACCAGCGGCCGCAGGCGGAGTTCACGCGGCTTGCGATCGACGGGCCGTTGAGCGCAGCGCGCGCGGTGATGAACTTCAACCGCGCCTGCTGGAAGCTGTTTTCAAGGATGTACGATACGGATCGCGCGGCATAAGCCGCGCGACTCCGCCGCTCAGGTGCCGGTGCGTTTGTCGTTGCCAAAGCGCCGCACCACGCGGCGCTCGACAACGACGGCGCGTTGCGCACCCTGTTCGCCTGCAATCACCCGAGTCGTGGCGCGCGCGGCTGCGCGGCCCTGCTTCTTCACCTCGGCCAGTACCTGATCGAACGGCAGCCCCATCAGCGCTGCCGCAATCTCGGCCTGTTGCTGTTGATCGTCGGTGATGCCGACAGCCGCAAAAATGGCCTCATCGAGCGTTGGCGGGTCGCGCCGCACGCGTCGAGGTCCATATTTGGTGTTCCAGTCTTCGCTCATGGGTGCCCCTACCTTGGTGCCGCATACCTAGGGAGTGGCATGTTGCATTGCAATACGAATCTGATTGGGCAGGTCAGCCATGCACGCACAACTTTCGGTATGCTTGTGCTGGAACTGTCACACATCGCCGACCTCATGGAACGCGCCCAGTGTCGGCGCGATCGAGGGCATGTTGCGGCCAGCGCCTCAGCGCCGCGCGCCCGGCCTCGGTCAACGCGTAGATGCCGCGCTCGGTGCGGTCGAACCAGCCATAGACATTGTGCAGCAGGATCTTGCCGGCCTCGGGGATCTCCTTGCGCAAATCGCGCACCCGCTGCGGCCCGTGTGACAGCGCCGATGCACAGGCGAGTGCCTGCTGACGATAGGCCGTCATGATCGGAGCGCGCGTGGAACCGCCCATTGCGGGATCGCCGACGCGTCGCCGGTGCTCCGCCACCAGCCGCGATCGTTTTTTAGGATCGCGCCGCGGCGCCGTCGTCGGCGGTTTCACCAGGACCTCGACCGCACCGCTTGCCGTGACGCCGAGCATGCCGAAGCCCAGGCGGCGGCAGAGATTGCGGTAGCGCGCGTCGCTTTCGCGTCCCTTGCCGCGCGCCGACTTTTTTGCGGCCAGCCAGACCTCGTCGCTGGCTGCGGCCCGATCGACTGCCTGCAGGATCAGTTCGAGATTGAAGGCTAGCTTCAATTCGCCGATCACGACGATCGGCGGATCGTCGGCGGAGAGCGCCACGAGATCGCAGCCTCCGATCTCGCCCTTGACCGTGAAGCCCAACCCTTCCAGGAAGCGTTTGACAGGCAGATAGAGCGCGGTTTCCAAGCTGGCTCCGACATGAGGTGCGACTCAGTGCGCCGAGTCTAGCAGGATTGCAGACCGCGTTAGCCCTCTGGAAATCGCGGTCTCAAACCCGGCCCGGCACCGGGATGAGTGCGCCGGTGACGGCGCTCGCAGCGTCGCTTGCGAGGAACAGGATCACATCCGCAAGCTCGCGCGGTGCCACCCATTTGGAAAAATCGGCGTTCGGCATGCTGGCGCGGTTGGCTGCCGTGTCGATGATCGAGGGCAGCACCGCATTGACGGTGATCTTGCCCTTCCATTCCGCGGCCAATGCTTCGGTCAGG
>Ga0335069_10015180_pt1 | contig 10769 bp, 10 predicted proteins | sample Lox_Sample_11_FD_206714 | JGI IMG/M metagenome (GOLD analysis project Ga0335069, IMG submission 206714) | Soil microbial communities from Loxahatchee National Wildlife Refuge, Florida, United States - Lox_Sample_1.1 | ecosystem: Environmental > Terrestrial > Soil > Wetlands | place: USA... | reverse complement strand
AGGTTGTCACGCCCGAGGGGGTTTTCCGCGGTCGCGAGGCCGTCGCGTCCCTTTACAAGAAGAGCTTCGATGACTTTCCCGGACTCGAAGTCGATGTGAAAGCGGGCTTCATCGGTCGCGGCGCGCACTGCTTCGAGTACAGCGCGGTGCTCTCCGACGCCGCCGACAATCACTGGCTCGTCGAGGGCATCAACCTGATGAAACTGCAGGGTGGATTGATATCCAGCCTCCGCTCCTTCGAAGATGCCCCACGCCGACTGCCCGCCGGGGGCGCGTCCAAATGACCAAGGACAGCTTGGCGGGCGCGAAAGGGCTGATCGGCAAGCGACGCGACGAGGTTCCGACTCCCGCACTTATTCTCGACCTTCCCAAGGTCCGGAGAAATATTGCGGAAATGGCCAACCGGATGGCACCCCTGCCGGCCGCGCTGCGGCCGCACGCAAAGATACACAAGAATCCGGGGCTCGCCAGAATGCAGGTCTCCGCGGGAGCGATCGGATTGACGACCGCGACCGTATGGGAGGCCAGCGCAATGGTCGATGCGGGACTCACGAACATTCTGATCGCAAATCAGGTGGTCGGGGCTGCCAAGGTTGCCGAGCTCGCGCGCATCGCCGGCCTCGCCCAGGTCATCGTGGCGGTCGAGAGCGCGTACAACGCGAACGAACTTTCCGCCGCCGCAGTCGGCGCGGGTTCCCGGATCGATATTCTCGTGGAGATCGACGTCGGACTGCATCGGGCCGGCGTGCGCAGCACGGAAGCGGCGCTGGCTCTGGGCGAACACATATCGACGTTGCCGGGCCTGCGTCTGCAAGGCGTACTGGGATACGAAGGCCATAGCATGCTGGAGCCGGACCGGGCGGTGCGGATCGAAAAGACGCTGGCGGCGAATGCGGTCCTGATCGGCCTGGTCGACGAATTTGACCGCAGCGGTCTCGATACCACGATTGTGGCGGCCGGCGGCTTCGGTACCTGGGACATCACGGGGGCCAACGAGCGCATCACCGAGATTCACGCGGGGTCCTATATCTTCAATGACGCTTTCCATCGCAATCTGATGCCCGGGTTCGAGATCGCGCTGACGGTGGCGGCCACGGTCACATCGCGCACCGGCGAGAATGCCGTCGTCGATTGCGGGCGAAAATCAATCGGCATCGATCGGGCAGTGCCCGAGCTCATGGGCGATGTCGGCGAGATCAAGTTCGACCATGGCGAGTACGCGATCCATGAGGAGCATGTCGTCCTCAAGCTGCGCGAGAACTCGGGCCTCGCGGTCGGCGATCGGGTCGAACTTCTGCCTGGATACTCGCCGACCACGGTCAATCTGTACGACATCTATTGCGTGGTCGAAGATGACGTCGTCATTGACGTCTGGCCGATCGAGGCTCGTTACGGAAGGAGCACCATCGGAATCGGCCCGCACTGATTTGGGTAGACGCCGCAGCAGTCCGCTGTGTGCGAGGATGCATTCGTCGGCGACGTGTCGCTGACGATAACGGGGAGGGGAACTATGGCAACCAACAGCACCAACCGAGGGCCGGCCGATTTCGTCGAGTCAGCGGGCAAAGATTACATCGCGGTGACTGATCTGAAGCCGGGCGCCGTCGGTCTTGCCGGCGCGATCATGCAGAACATCACGCATATCGCACCCGCGATCGCCGCGTTCTTCTTCACGACGACCCTGGTTGGCCAGGCAGGCGGGCAAGCGCCGCTCGCCTATCTTGTCGGCCTGATCATCGTGATCCCGCTGGGCGTCTGTCTGATGGAACTGGCACGGAAATTCCCCTCGGCGGGCGGTTACTTCACCTATGTCAGCCGGACCTTGGGGCCCTCGATGGGCTTCCTCACCGCCTGGGTCTTCGTGCTCTATTCGCCGGTGGTGGCGGGACCCTCGCTTGCCGTGCTGGGGCAGATTCTGCAGGACCAGCTCTCCACCGACAGCTTTACCTTCCATTGGTACTACGCCGTCATCATCGGCATACCGCTGGTGGCCTGGGCTGGATACACCGGCATCTCGTTCTCCATCAAATTCATCGTCGCGGTCGGTCTCGCCGAGTTCCTGATCGTGCTGGCACTCGGACTGACCGGTCTCGCCGATCCAGGCCCGGGCGGCTTCACCTTCGCACCCTTCAGCCCGTCGTTCCAGGCGGCCGGCGCCCCGACGGTCCTTTCCGGATTCTTCGTTGTGGTGGTGTTGACCGTGCAGGGATTGACCGGGTGGGAGGCGGCGGTACCGCTGGCGGAAGAGACCGAGAATCCGCGGCGCAACGTGCCGCGCTCGATCATGGCCTCGATCCTGATCATCGGCGTCATGCTAGTGATCGCGCAATGGGGTCAGGTCATCGGCTGGGGCGTCAATGATCTGCCGAACTTGTTGAAGTCCTCGGTCCCCGCCATCGACATCGCGCACCGGGTCTGGGGCGGTCTGTGGTGGCTGACTCTGGCGGCCATGATCACCTCGGTGCTGGGCGCCAGCCTCGCCTGCCAGAACGTCGCGACCCGCATGTGGTACAGCATGGGCCGCGCCGGCGTGCTGCCGAAGTCCTTCGGCCAGGTTCACCCGACACGCAAGACTCCGACCACCGCCGTAACCGCACAACTCATTCTGTCGGTCGTGCTCGGCATCGGCGGCCCATGGCTGATGGTTAAGCTCTTCAGCGAAGTTCCGGGGTTCCCGGGTGGACCCTGGGCGCTCTTCATTTTCCTGATCGCCTATGTGCTGGTGCTCGGCGTGATCTTCGTCTACGTCGCGGCCAACATCGGCGTGGTTGTCTATTACTGGACCAAGGCGCGCGACGAGTTCAGCGTCATCAAGCACCTGATCTTCCCAGTCGGAACCAGTCTCATCCTCCTCGGCTCGATCTACGTGGGCTTCGTCTACATCCCGCTGGCGTCGCCCTTCGACTGGACGCCGTGGGTCGCCGCAGTCTGGCTGCTGGCGGGCATCGCCATCCTGATCGTCATGTCGGCGCTGGGTAAGAGGGACTGGCTCACCCGCGCCGCTGCCATCGTCGCCGAGCGCGAGGACACCGAGCACCACAGGCCGCTCTGAGGATTGCGACAGCAGCAGCGAAAAGGGGAAACGCGATGGAGCTGCCGAAGAAGACGCCGGTCCGGTCCTACAAGACCGAGTTCAAGAAGAACGAGACGCCGATCTCGGAAGGCGGGCTGTGGCTGAACGGACGCAAGGACGGTATCGACTGGTGCGACGTCCTGGTGAAGGACGGCGTCGCCTTCGGTGAAGTCTCGCGCAACCAGGTGGCCGAACGCCGCGCCGAGCAGGCGACGCTCGGCGCCGGCGCCGCAACCGGAGCCGCCGTCGGCGACTACGACGACCCGACGGCCGTACTGACCGGACAATGGGGGCCGAACCAGTACGGCAAGGTCAAGGTCTTCAGCCGGAACCAGACCGACAAGTATTTCCAGGAAGTGCAGATCCGCCTGCGCCACAACATGAAGCCGAAATTCTGCAACGGCTACGAGGTGTTCTTCCGCGTGCTCGACAGCGATGCCGGCTATGCCGAGATTGTCCGCTGGAACGGTCCGGTCGGCGGCTGGACCTCGTTGAAGAAACTGATCGGCAAGAAATTCGGCGTCAAGGATGGCGACATTATCGAGGCCTCGATCGTCGGCAACGTCATCACCGGCTATCTCAACGGCGCAGAGATGATCTCGGTGGTGGATGACAACATCAAGTCCGGCGCGCCGGGCATCGGCTTCAACTTCGGTGTCGGCACGACCAATGCCGACCACGGCGTGCGAACCTTCGAGGTGCATACTTACGATTGACCGGTCGATCCGGCATCGAAGGCGCGCGGTGAGAGCCCCGCGCCGCTCCCGTGTCAATGGAGACTAGCGATGACCCGACAACTAACCCCCGCCGCCCCCGTCTCGCTCGCCGCCTTCGACGCGATGTTCGAGAAGATCAAGAACTGGGGCAAGTGGGGCGAAGACGACGAGCTCGGCACGCTCAACTATATCACCCCGGACAAGGTGGCCGCCGCCGCGGCGCTCGTGCGCAAGGGCCGCTCGGTCTCCATGGCGATTCCGATCAACAAGCAGGCCGGCCCGGACAATCCGAACCCGGCCGTGAATTTCATGTCGCTGATGCACGACCTGCCCGTGAGCAAGAGCGGGCTTTCCTTCGGCATGTGCTATCTCGGCATGGCGAGCCATGGCGACTGCCACACCCATGTCGATGCGCTCAACCACGTCGCCTATAAGGGCAAGCTCTACAATGGAAAGCCGGCCTCGCTGCTCACGTCGCGCGGCTCGGAATGGGGCAGCATCGCCGCCTATCACGCCGGCATCGTCGGGCGCGGCGTGTTGCTGGACGCGGCGCGTTACCGCAAGGTCGACTGGCTCGAGCCCGGCGAGGCAGTGACGCGCGCCGAACTGGAAGCGATTGAGAAAGCGCAGGGCGTGCGCCTCGGCGAGGGCGATATCCTGGTGTTCCGGACCGGGCATCACGCCCGTCGACGCGCGCTCGGCGCCTGGAGCAACGACTATCCTCCGGCCGGAGAAGGCAAGGCCGGCCTACATGTCGACACCGTACCCTGGATGCACGAGCGGCGGATCGCCGCCTTCCTGCCGGACGGCGACGGCGAGACCGTGCCCAGCAACGTCGAAGAGATGCCCTATCCCATCCATGCCCTGCAGCTCACCTCGATGGGCATGCTGGTCTCCGACAGCCTTAACCTGGAGGAGGTCGGCAAGGCCTGCGAGGAGGAGAAGCGCTGGGAATTCATGGTCGTTGGTTTGCCACTCCGTCTGCCGGGCGCCACGGGCTGCCCCTGGAACCCGATCGCGATCTTCTGATCGTCCGCTGAATCAAGGAGACACCTATGGAACGCCGGTTCGCTGGCAAGGTCGCCCTCGTGACGGGCGCCACAACGGGCATCGGCCAGGCGACAGCGGTCCGGCTCGCTTCCGAAGGGGCGCTGGTCGGCGTCAACCGTAAACCCGACCTCGACGCCAACGAAACCCTCGGCATGATCAAGGCCGCGGGCGGCGAGGCCTTCGAAGTCGCTGCAGACATGCGCGACCCGAAGCAGGTCAGGGCCATGGTCGCCGCCGTGGCGAAGCGGGGCGGGCGTCTCGACTATGTCGTCTCCAACGCGGCGATCAATCCCTTCATGACCTGGGATGCGACCTCGGATGAGGCCTTCGACAATCTGTTCGAGACCAATGTACGCGGCGCCTGGGTGGTCTGCACCGAGGCTGCGCGGCAGATGATCAAGGAGGGCCATGGCGGCGCGATCGTCATGATCAGCTCGATCTCGGCCCACGTCGGCGCCCCGACCCAGGTCGCCTATTGCGGTACCAAGGGCGCCATCAGCATGCTGGGAAAGGCCCTGGGCGCTGTGCTCGGCAAGAACGGCATCCGCGTCAACGTGATCGAGCCGGGCGCCGTCGCCACCAATATGAGTGCCAGCCTGCTCGATGACGCGCCGGCCTTGAAATACTATAAGGATCGCATCGCCCTTGGGCGAATCGGCAAGCCCTCCGAGCTTGCGGCCAGCGTCGCCTACCTCCTGTCGGACGACGCCAGCTACGTCACCTCGGCGGCGCTGCTCGTGGATGCCGGCTTCATCGTCAACGCCGAGCTCTGATCCGGGCGGCCCGCGCGCCGCATCCGGAATCCATTATCGATCGCCGGCGACGAAGATGCGCGTCGTGCCTTCGATGGAGCGGTTGGGTTCCAGCACACGAACGCCATGGCTGGGAACGCCGGCGGCCATGCGGTTGAAACCGTCATTGGCGTTGCTGACGGGCTCGATGCAGACGTAGGGGTAGTCCCACGCACTGTAGATCTGCAGCTTGTCGAGCACGCCGTCGGCCTCGATCACGGTGCGGAAGCCGTCGCTGGCGATGAGTTCGGCGCGCCCGTCCCAGCCTTCATAGAGACGGTCGATTACCATCGGCGACACGTCAGGGCCATCCCTGAAATCGAGGCCTTCGGTCAAAGGCTGACATCCGAGGCCGACCGCTTCGGGCGCATCCGGTGGCCAGACACCCGCGGATTCGAACCGCAGGCGGGTGCCCGGATGCTTCGGGAAGTAGGGGTGGATGCCGAGCCCGGCCGGGATCGGCCTGTGCTCGCGCGATGTGACGCGCAGGAGAATTGCGAGGCCGGCGTCCGAAAGCGAGTAGCGAATATGCCCGCGGTACCGAAACGGAAAGCTGCCCGGCATCGGTTCGTGTTCCATCTCCAGCACGACCGCGGTGCGGCTCTGGTCGAGGATCCGGAACGGACCAAGCCAGGAGTCGCCGTGCGTGGCTGTCGGTTCCTCGCGAACGGTCCTGGCAAGCGGGTAGGTGACGCCGGCGAACGTGAAGCCCGGCCCGAACAGCGGCCCCGAATAGGGCATCAGCGGAAAGCCCGCGAAGCCATAGGTGATCGGCTCGGCCAGCACCGCGTCCGGCGTCGGCCGCAGGACGTCGCGGCCGGCGTAGCGAAAGGATACCATCCGCGCCCCAAAGGCGGGCGCCACGGTCAACGCGTAGGAATCGTGTTCCAGCGTGACGAGCGGCCCGGTTTCGGAGGGCTGGGAAAAGCGATGCGTCATCCTTCTGGCAGCCTGAGGGTGCCATCGATGACCAGGCCGGTTTCGCCACCGATGACGACCGTGTCGCCTTTATCCTCGCACCACAGGTCGCCGCCGCGGGGCGAGAGCTGGCGGCTATGGATCTTCGTTTTGCCGATCTTCGCGGCCCAGTAGGGAACGATGATGCGATGCGCGGTGCCGCAAACCGGATCTTCCGGCAGGCCGGCATTGGGCGCGAAAACCCGGATGACGATGTCGGATGCCGCGCTGCCCGGCGCCGTCGCGATCACCGCGGTACGGTCAAAGGCGGAAACGCGCGCCAGGTCCGGTTGCAAGTCAGCTATGACGGCCGGATCGTCAAAGATTGCGACATAACCGAATGGCGCGACCCACGTCTCCAGAGGGCGCGCGCCCAGCGCCGTCTCCATGTCGGCGATGCGGTCGATGCGGCTCCCCGGCATGGCCGGGAAATCGACGTAGATGCGCTCACCCTCGACCCGGGCCGCGCGGCTGTCGCCGTTCGGCAGATGAAACGTGATCGAGCGCAACGCAGCGCCCTTAGCGGGGGCGGAGCCGTCGCGAAGCACGGTGTGGGCGGCTGCCAGCGTCGCATGGCCGGCCCCGGCATGCGGCCCGCTCGCCGTGAAGAATCGAAGAGGCGTAGTGTCGCCGGAAGGCTCGCCGACGACCGCGACGACATCGGCGCACAATATGGCGCAGGCCGTCGCCAAGGCGTGATCGGATGCATCGCGTACGCCGCTCAGAACGAAGGCAGGATTGCCGTGCAGCGGATCCGTCGCGAAGGTGACGACCTGAAAGAGATTCGCCTGTGAGGACATCAAGCTGTCAGCGGCTTATAGGCCACGACTTTCATCTCGACCTTGCAGTTGAACATGAATCGCATGGGAAAAATCGAGCGGACCGGCGGCTCGGCCTTGAAGTAGGTCTTGTAGATCGCGTTGAAGGCGACAAAATCGCCCGGATCGGTCAGCCAGCATTCGCAGTTGACGACGTCGTCAAGCGTACAGCCGGCGATAGCCAGCGCCTCCTTGATGAATCCGAACGTGCGATGAACCTGCTCCTCGAAGCTCATCGACCCATTGCCCGTTCCATCGTCGAGGATGTTGCCCGCTTCGTCGAATGTAAGGTTCCGCGGGTCGAAGAGCCACGGCCCGTAGGCGGAGGTGAAGACGAAATCGCCGGCCCGGACGGCCTTCGAAATTGGCACTGCATGGTCAGCCCGAAAGGACTGCTTCATAGCTTCATCTCCTCGATCGTGGACCCCTATCGGCCGGACGCTAGTGACCTGGTCCCCGCGCATGGCGTGGAAGCGCCCTGGAGACTCGCGGTCGGATCGTAGTGTTGTGTCGGACATTCGGTGGTTGAACCGGGTTCAGGCCCGCCGGAACGCGGGCGTGGAACCTCGCACCGCCGCATCAATGACCAGCCTCCCACAATGTCGGATAACCCGTTGGACCGGCAGTTTTTTCGACGGCGCCCGGCGCAGACGCTCGCGTCGCTTCATGGCATGGCCGCAGTTAACTTGATCGGTTGCGCTGGGTCAAGGATAAATAGGATGAATACCTATTGACAGTTTGTTCCTTTTGTCGCGAATTGCCGCTTCGCGCCAGCATCGGGAATAAATGATTGTCCGCGCGCGCGAGGCCGACCATTTTCAAGTGACTGGAATGAAGACACCCCTATCCACCATGCCACTTGGCCGGCGCAAACGGGCGGACGAGATCGCCGAGCACATCGAACGCGCCATCTCGACCGGCGAGTTCAAGGAGGGCGCTCCGATGCCGTCCGAGAAGGAGCTGGCGGATCGCTTCGGCGTTGGCCGCCCGTCGGTACGGCAGGCGCTGTTCACCCTCCAGCAGCAAGGTCTGGTCGAAATCACCAGCGGCACGCGCGCGCGCGTGACCGCGCCCTCGGGAAAATTCCTCACCGGCCAGTTGGCGACCCTGATCCGCCGCATGACGTCGACCGGCCAGGGCCATGAGCATATGGAGCAGGCCCGCCTGCTCTTCGAAGCGGGGGTGGCATGGCAGGCGGCGCGGGTCGCCACCGACGAGGATATCCAGCGTCTGAAGGCGGCGCTTGACGCCAACGCCGCGGCCATCGGCAATACGGGCCTCTTCATACGAACGGACGTGGCGTTCCACGCCGAACTCACGGTCATCACGCGCAACCCGGTATTCACCGGCGTTCATGATGCTCTGGTCGGCTGGCTGATCGATCAGCGCACGACGACGATTCACATGCCCGACGCCGACCGCCTTTCGATCCGCGACCATACCGCCATCTACGAAGCCGTGGCAGCCCGGGATCCGATGCGGGCCTTCCATGAAATGACCAGCCATTTGCGGCTCATCAGCGAGCTCTATAGCGAATCGAAAAGGCTATCGGAGGATATCCTCCGTCAGATTGCGCGTGACGTCGCCGGCCGGATCGAACGCGAACGTGAATCTATGTGGGTCGCTGAGCCGAAGGTCGGGGACGGACATGGCAAGCTGGCGGAAAGCATCGCGCGCAAGAGCAAAGCGGGCCGGAAAACGACGAACATATAAGGACTCGGCCGAAGTTCCGCGAATTTGCGGTGACCGAAGGTCTCGCGAAAATCGAAGCTGACAGGGAAGGCAGGCGGTGACCACAGTTGTTCTCGGCGCGGGCGCGGTCGGCACGGCGACGGCCTGGTATCTCAGGAAATCCGGTCACGACGTCGTGCTGGTCGAACGCCAGCCGCAGGCGGCGATGGAAACCAGCTGGGGAAACGGCGGCGTCATCCATGCGAGCGAGGTCGAGCCCTGGTCCCAGCCGGGCATGCCGACCAAGATCATCAAATGGCTCGGCAAGGAGGATGCGCCGCTGCTGCTGCGCTACGGCGCCATACCGCACATGCTGCGCTGGGGCCTCGAGTTCGCCCGTAACTGCACACCCGAGCGGTTCCGAGAGAACGCAAAGGCCAACCTCCACTTGGCACTTCATTCGCTCAAATCCCTCCAGGAGATCGGCGCCGAAGCCGGTATCGAATACGACCGCGCGACGCGCGGCGTCCTCAAGATCTACCGGTCCCGTGAATCGCTGGATGGCGCGCAGCGCTCCGTCGACTATCTGGCGCAGCACGGGCTGCTCTACGAACGCGTCACTCCCGACCGCTGCGTCGAATTGGAGCCCGCCTTGAAGGACACGCAATCCACCCTCGCCGGCGCCCTCTATTTCGCCCGCGATGAGGTCGGTGATTGCAATAAGTTTACGCAGGCGCTGGCCGCGGCCTGCGCCGCGCGCGGCGTGCAGTGCCGGTTCGGCGAGACGGTCGAAAAGATCGAGACCGGCGATGGCCGCCTGCAGGCTGTCGTGACCGACAAGGAACGGATCGCAGCCGATACTCTCGTCGTCGCCATGGGCAGCTTCGCGGCCCCGATGCTGACCAAGATCGGCATCCGCGTGCCGATCTATCCGGTGAAAGGCATCTCGATCACGTTCAAGCGCGCCGGCTGGAATGCCGCACCGACGATGCCCGTGATCGACGACAGCAAATTGTTCGGACTGGTGCCGGTCGGCGACCGCATGCGCATTTCCGGCTCGGCCGAGATTACCGGCTACGACGCGACGCCCGCCATGGCGCGGGCAGAGGCGATCATCGCCAATGCGACCTCCACCTTCCCCGAGATGAAGCGCCATCTTGATATCGCGAAATCGAAGGTGTGGGCCGGCCTGCGGCCGGTCAGCCCTTCAGGCACGCCGATCATCGGCGAAACCCGCATCCGGGGTCTCTGGATCAACGCCGGCCATGGTCATCTCGGTTGGACGCTTTCATGCGGCTCGGGGAGACTCGTTGCCGATCTCATCGACGGACGTGACCCCGGAATTCCCCTGCTCCCGCCGCAGGGCGTTGTCGTCACGAGAGCCGCTTGAGCTGACGTACAAGGGCTGCCTTCTGGGGTGCATAGTCCACGTCCTTCTCGCCCGAAGGCCGAGGCACCGCCCTTCCCGTCTACTGACATCTGAGAACATGTTTCCCGCTCGCCCCATATCGGGCGGCGTCCGGTGTCTCTGAACTTCCCGAAACTATGGCCACGTCTTCCGACTGGCACTCGGGTCGATCGCCTCGGCCTCTCGTCCCTGAGAAAGGTAGTACTTCATCCACGGATAGAGACAATTGGACCTTGGTCCAATAGACTGACCTTGACGATGCCTCGTAGCAAGGAACCCTCGAAA
>Ga0335069_10015179_pt1 | contig 10769 bp, 14 predicted proteins | sample Lox_Sample_11_FD_206714 | JGI IMG/M metagenome (GOLD analysis project Ga0335069, IMG submission 206714) | Soil microbial communities from Loxahatchee National Wildlife Refuge, Florida, United States - Lox_Sample_1.1 | ecosystem: Environmental > Terrestrial > Soil > Wetlands | place: USA... | reverse complement strand
CGCTGTTGCTGAGTTCGGCGCTGTAGACGGATTGTATGGTGTGACCTGCCGGGGGCGGGGCTGGGAGCTGGATGCCCTGGAAATCGCGCAGCTCGATCCTGCCGCCCGTCACACCGTCCTCGAAACCGCCGCGGAGATCGTCTTCCTCCAGGCCGCCGACGAATTCATGCTGTTCCGGGGTAGTCTCGACGGCGGGAAGCTCGGGAACGGCCAGGTCAACGCCGCCGTACTGCGAATACCAGCGGAGCCGGTCCGCCTGCGATACGGTGCCCGGCTGCCAGAATGTGGCTGGGTTCTCCAGCGCCGTGCAGATTTCATCAAGTTCGGCGACGTGCTGCGCGCCGAAGCCGCTTATTGTAAGCACGGGCTGGCGCTCGTCCGTCACAGCGAATATGGAGGTCAGTCCGAGAAACTTTATCCAGTCCTGAGTGTTCCGTCGCTGCCGCGACCCGAGGCGGGCAAGCGTAGCTCCGCCGCGTCTTGCCGTGTCGATTGCAGCGGCACAAGCCGCGAAATCGGCGTTGGTCGAGCAACGCATGAGATAGCTTTCGAATTCCGTGACGGATAGCTCGGGCGCACTGCCGAGTTCCGAAAGCCTGCGTAGGACGCGCCATGCGAGAACCGCGGGCCGGATCATTACGCCGGCAAGGGCCTGCAATTCTGCGAAGGAACCCACATTGGCATAGGCGGTCCCTGCCAGCTCGTTACGCTGCGGCGTGCTCATCATGACATGGTGCCCGTTGGGGTACTGCATACGGAGCGCCTGAAGTGTCATGATTTCAGAAAAACCCATTGAACCGTCGAGCAGCGCGAGGCCCAGGGGCGTTGGCGTGATATCGGGCAAGACTTCCTGCGAATACATCAACCCGAGTTCGCTGATGCTCTGCTGGTAATCGCGCCAGGCGTCGGGCTGGCCGCTGTCCTCGCGGACATTGGCCGTCCATTGCTGGTTGGCGATCAGGTAATTGTTGATGTCGGCAGCGGGATCAGGGTTGCGCGAGAACCTGTTTGCCGCCCAGAGAATATGGTAAAGGTGCTCCGGCGTGACCCGGCCCATATGGTGCGTGATGCGCCATGAATAGCCGGGATGGGGAAGGTCCGGAAACAATTTTGTCCCGCTTTCCGCTCATTTGAAACGTTCGATGGCTTCGGCGATCTTTTTGCCCACTTCATAGGCGAGAAGCGGCGGAACCGCGTTGCCGACCTGCCTGTATTGCGCGGTATTTGTTCCCTGAAACTCGTACCAGTCCGGAAAACTCTGGAGCCGCGCCGCTTCGCGTACGGTGATGACGCGGGGTTCTTTTGGGTGGATGTGCGGCCGACCGCCGCCGCCGCCGGAACCGACAAGTACCGTACCGGACGGCCGTTCCGGGTCGATGCGGTCGGTATGGTCCGTGCGGTCGCGCTCTCCCGGCGAAATCTTACGGTAACGGTCTTTCACGCGCGGGCCGTGTTCCCGGATGTCGTGGTTCGGTAGCCCCTTCACGTCCTCCAAGGCCCAGGCGCTAGGCACGCCTTCGCCCTCGCGCTCGACCAGCGCGGCGATAATCGCCGCGGCTCCCGGACCGCTCGGTAGCGTTGGAAACTCGAACGCAACGTTCTGGCGAAGCCCCACGAGGATGACGCGCTCCCGGATTTGCGGAATGCCGAAATCGACGGCGTTGATGCGGGCGACGTGAAGATGGTAGCCGGTTTTTTCCTCGGCATAGGCGGCTAGCGTCCGCCAGTCCTCGCCCTTGTTGACCGTCAGAAGGCCCGGCACGTTCTCGAACAGGAACGCCTTCGGCCTGATGTCGGCGATGAGGTCGAAGTACTTCAGCGCGAGCTTGCCGCGCGGGTCGGCCAGCGCGCCGCGCTGGCCTAGGATGCTGAAGGATTGACAAGGCGGCCCCGCCGCAACCAGGTCGATTTTCGTGGTGTCCGCAAGCTTGCAAAGCTTCTCTTTCGTGAGTTCAAGGGCGTCATCCTTGCAGGCCTTTGCGTGCGGCAGGTTGTGGACGACACTATCCACGAAAGCGGGAGCTACATCGCTTGCAACTCGCGTGCCAAAACCGGCCAGGCTCAATCCGAGATCGAGCCCGCCGCCGCCGCAAAAAAGGCTGATGAGCGTAAAGGGCGGATTGTCGAGAAGTTCTTTTTTGAACCCGCTAAGCCTTGCGAGATAGGGATTGCGGGAGCCCGGCTTGTTGTCGTTAGCTGGAGCCGCAGGTTCGGCATCCCATAAAGGGAGTAGGCCATTCTTCGTTTTGAAGGGAGAACTAACGCGCCGTGGCGCTTCGACCAAACTCATCCTGTGAGTCGTATCGGCAGACTTCAACGGGGGTTTGAGTGCTGCGCGATGAAGGCAGTTTAGCATAGCAAGCGAGAGAGCTTACAGTATAAAACATAAATCAGGTTCAGTGTTTTTTCAACAGAAATCCACAATCAGAGGGTGTCGAGGAACGCCGCGACCTTGCGGCGCAATGCGTCCGCGTCGTCGAGTTCGCATTCCCACACGACAAGGCACTTCCATCCGAGTTGGCGTAGTTGATCTCGTACGCGCTTGTCGCGTGCGGCGTTGCCCTCTAGTTTTGGCTTCCAATACTCGACCTTCGATTTCGGCGGGCGGCAATTAGGGCAGCCGCGGTGCAGGTGCCAGAAGCAACCGTGTACGAAGACGACTTTCTGGCGCGCCCGAAAAACCATGTCCGGGCGTCCAGGCAAGCCGGAACCGTGCAGGCGGTAGCGGTAACCCATCCCATGCACCAGTCTCCGCACGGCTAGCTCGGGCTCCGTGTCTTTCGAGCGGATGCGTCCCATGCGGACGCTTCGCTCGGCTGGCGTCATAATGTCCATCGTTCGCGGCCCTTACACCCAAATGTACCCCGGACGGGTAAAATGAAGCATTGCCATGGCGGAAGAAACGCTCACGCGGTACGCAATAGCTCGTTGGGCGGCTAAGTTTTTTTGTACCGATTTTGTACCGCGACTATGCTTTTGAGGCTTTTTACGACTTCAGCGACTTTTTAGAATCAATAAGTTGCGGTACTTCAAAATCTTGTCAAGTTCGTGGTTCGAATCCATGCCGGGGAGCCAGACTCAACCCCCCTGTCAACAAATTGCATGACCCGCTGCAAGTCACTGATGGGGGCGAAGTTCGGGGCATTGAAGGTTGCGATTGGGCTCCCAGAGAAGCAAATTTCCAACTCGGTGCGCTTGTGTTGGTCGCTTGGAAAGGGAATCGGCCACGCCAAAATGCTGGGATTCATTTTCCAGATGGCACGAGAGTTCTCTAGAAAAAAAGATCAGCGGGTACGTGGAAGATCTCTGCAAGCTTCTTCGCCTGCGCCTTGCTGATCGCCCGCTTTCCGCTCACAACCTCTGAGGCTATGCCGCGAGAACCGAATACGTCGAGAAGATCTCGCTGGCGCAGACCGTGTTCTTCCATCAGAGTGCGCAGCCGGCTGTCGGGCGTTGAGCCTTCGAGTGCATAGTTGGCGTCCTCGAATGCTTCGATGAGCACGGTCAGGAGCTCGGCGTACTCCCGCTCCTCCGGCGTGAGCTTCGCATCGCGCCGATCGAGTTGCTCCAACTCGGAGATGAGGCGCTCATTCTCTTCCTCGGTTCGAATCACCGCCGGCAGCTTGCTCGCCAGAAGACGGCCGTAGCGCTTTGGATCGACTTCGAGTACTGAGCTTTTCATCGCTTCTTCCAATCCTTCCTACTGTATTCCTCGTGCCTCATCACATGGCGAATGTAAATCCTGCCGGTCCGATAGTTGATGTACGTCGCTAGGCGGTACTTGTTTCCAGCAATGTTGAACACCGTGAACTCGCCGACTGCATCCGCGTGCGGATACGTCTTTCGAACGTCTACGAGACTGGCCCACCGCGATCGTTTCACTGTCCGATACCAGTCGTCGAGGGGCGTCTCCGCGTCCTTGTGATCGTCAGCGAACTGGCGGAGGGCCTTGCGACTGATGACGCGCACGCCTTTATGCTCTCAAAATGAGAACAACCTGTCAAGAGCCTGGATTTCGGTGCTGCCCCCCAGAAGCTCCATGGCTCCTACGATGCACCGGCAGGATTGAGTCTGGAGACCGCCAGGTGCTTGGTCTTGGCGTCGAGCACAGCAGGTCAACTTTCTTGACCATTTATGCAAGCCGCCGTCGATCCCTCCTGCAGCGTTTATCTTCTTTGTAGATACAATAACTTACGCCCTAGAGAGGTGGTTGGAAACCATGCTTTCTGGGGAGCCAACTTCTGGGTCCCCAGGGATTCAACTTTCCAACTCGAATCGTTCTCTTGTTGACAGGGCACATTCAACTTGCTTCCATTAGGCACCGGGCCCGTCCTGAGGTGCACGTGGCCCTCGCGGTAGTCCGCGCCATGCCCCTCGTCGCGCGACTCCGTTATGATCAAGAGGGATCCCTTATGAGTCTCGAAGAAGCCATTCTGGATAAGGTCCGCCGTCTACCGCCTGCGAAGCAGGAAGAGGTGCTGCGGTTCGCCGATGTGCTACAGCATCGGTCCGCCACGAGACTCGTCCCCTCTCGTGACCGCAGCCGTGAAACTGTTTGGCTGAAGGAGAATCGTGGAAAGTATGCAGGTCAGTGGGTAGTTGTGGAAGGCGCCCGCTTGGTTGCGGCGGATGCTGACGCATTAAAGGCTTATGCCGCCGCAAAGGCGGGAGGGATTGAGGTGCCGTTTTTGATACATGTCTGTCCGGAGGATCCGCTTCCGTTCGTCCCTGCATGGTCGTAGCGAATGCCGTTATCCCTTGCTTTCGATGCTTCCCATCGCTATGCCGCCATCGACGGAATCGATGTCCCAATCGAGCTTCGTGTGGGCGAGCGGAAGGTCGAACTGTTAGCGAGGTTGGATACTGGCGCTGCGCACTGCATCTTCGAACGCCAGTACGCTGAGGCACTCGGATTGGAGGTTGAATCCGGAAGAGCACAACGTTTCCGGACCATGACTGGCTCGTTCGTTGGGTATGAACATGAGGTCACGCTTCATACGCTTGGCATCGAGTTTACAGCCGTCGTTTTCTTTGCCGAGGACCCGGGGATGGATAGTCGGCGGTCTCACGCCGATTGTGTCCGCCGCCGTCAACCGACGCGCTGCGCCGCGCCGGTCAGGTGGGCTTTTTCCTTCTTACCAAACCCGAATCGCTCGTTGTCGATGAGGCTCGCGCATCGGCCGCTTGGTGAGGAATAAGGCCGCGCGATAGCGCGGAGAGGTGGTTGGAAACCACGCTTTCTGGGGAGCCAGCCTTTCGCTTCAATAACTTAGAGATGCCGCAACGCCTTTTTGTACAGATTTTGTACACGAGCATAAAGACGGACGTTCATAACCGATTGATCCTGAACAGCAGAAGCGATGAGCATGGATTCGAGAAATGTAAATCCATGCTCACTAGAGCTACTTCTCGCTCCGTTTGCTGAGGACAGGAAGATAAATCGTTGTCGACGTACGCGGCGTCTCATTGAGCATGGCCTTCTGCACTATAGGCGAAGAGTATTGATCAAAGCCGAAAGCGCCGCCGGCTGTTGTCGTCGGCTCGGGTAATAAAGGAAGAACCCGGGGAACGGCTGGCACCAATCGTCCAGGACGCGAACGAGCGCGCCATTCGCAAGATGCTGGGCAACCTTATCTTCGCCCACGAAAGCGAGGCCGATGCCATCGAGCGCAGCCCGGATCACGATCTCCACGTCGTCAACGATCAGCGGCCCGTTAACGGCAACGGAGAGTGATTTCCTGCCCTTTTCGAACTCCCACCGGTAAACATCGCCGCCATGCCCGTGCCGGAAATTGATGCACCGCTGGCTGAGCAGGTCCCGCGGAGCTTTCGGCTTCGGGAACGACTTGAAGTACCCAGGCGAACCCACAATGGCTGCACGATGGTCTTTGGACACGCGGACCGCAATCATGTCTTTTTGAATGTATTCGCCGAACTGAATGCCAGCATCGAAGCCGCCGGCCACAATGTCACGATGCGTGTCATCGGCGGTGATATCGAGCACGACGTCCGGATAGTCGCGCGTAAATTGTGCAAGGTTCGGCGCGAGCAACTCCGTTCCCGCCAGCCTCGGTAGCAACAGCCGCAGACGGCCCGCAGGTTTGTTGCGCAGGCCAGAGAGCTGGTCCAGAGCTTCCTGCACCTCGGTGACCGCAGGACGCAGGCGCGCAAGAAGCTGCTCTCCCGCTTCGGTGGGCGCCACGCTGCGCGTCGTGCGCGACAACAGGCGCACGCCGATGTCCTCTTCGAGCCCGCGAATTGCATGGCTCATCGCAGAAGGCGAAACGCCGTGCCGTTTGGCGGCGCGGGTAAAGCTGCGTTCCTCTGCGACGGCAAGAAAAGCAGCTAAAGTGCTGAGATCGTTGCGTTCCATTTGTGAATCTGGCTCATAAGCCCTTGTCTTTAATACATACTACTCAAAAACTCTCTCCGGGCATACCTTGGAATTAGGGACAGCGGGAAGCATTGGAATGATTTTGAACGAGAGAGAGCACCTATGGAAATCATGCGAAGCGGATCAAGGCCATCTCAAAGGGGACCTGAACAGTACTTCACTGGGGCAGTGCGGATCGACCCGATTATCCAAGCGCCGGAGCCATCCCGCGTGACCGGCGGCCTCGTTACTTTCGAGCCCGGCGCGCGTTCGGCCTGGCATACCCATCCCTTGGGCCAAACCTTAATCGTCACCCAAGGCGTCGGCTGGACCCAATGCGAGGGCGGTCCCACCGTCGAAATCCACGCAGGCGATGTGATCTGGTGCCCGCCAAACCACAAGCACTGGCACGGCGCGAAGCCCACCACTGCAATGGCACACATCGCCATTACGGAGCAGCTCAACGGCAAGAACGTGGAATGGATGGAAAAGGTCACCGACGAGCAATACCTTGCCGGCCCGCAAACCAACGCGAAGGAGTAACAGCTATGCCAGACAATGCACGAAAATCATTTGGCGACATCGCACCGGCGCTGGCGCAATATACGGACGACGTTCTGTTCGGTGACGTTTGGGAAAGGCTGGGCCTGAAACCCCGCGACCGCAGCATAGTCACGGTCTCATGCCTGATTGCGCTGTACCGGACGAACGAGTTGCCGTTCCACCTCAAGAAAGCGCTGCAGAATGGCGTGACTCGAGACGAGATTATCGAAATGATCACCCACCTCGCTTTCTATTCCGGCTGGCCGACCGCGAACACGGCCCTGTCGATCGCGCGGAAAGTTTTCGACGAAACGAAATGAGATAAGACCGAGCCTTGATAAACCTCAAGGAGTGGAAATATGCCCCATATCATCGTGAAGCTCTGGCCGGGGAAGTCGGAGCAGCAGAAAGAGCGTCTCGCGGAAAGAATCGCTAAAGACGTTATGGACGTCCTCAACTACGGCGAGGAGTCCGTATCGGTCGGCTTCGATCAAATCAGTTCGAAGGACTGGAAACAAGCGGTCTACAAACCGGACATTAAGGACAAATGGGACAAGCTCTACAAAAAACCTGGATATGAGATGTGAACATTCACGGTCAGGAGGCCGCTTGACTGCGAAGCTCCGGGGGAAGCCGCTAATGGAAGGCAAATTGAAGGAGTCGATATATGCGCATGTCTTTTGAAAACCAGGTCGCACTCGTTACGGGTGCAGGCTCTGGAATAGGTCTGGCGACGGCGAAAGGTTTCGCCGAGGCGGGCGCGTCAGTTGTGCTGGCGGGCCATCATGAGGAGTCGCTGCGTGCAGCAGCCAAAGATCTGATTGATGCGGGCCACAAGGCTCTCGCCGTCCGTTGCGACGTCGCCGACGAGCATCAGGTGGCGGCTATGGTTGAACAGACTATTTCCACGTTCGGACGGCTGGATGCGGCCTTCAACAATGCTGGTGTGCAGAGCCCCATAGCGGAAACCGCCGACGCGAGCGGCGACGAATTCGATCGCGTGAATGCAATCAATCTCCGCGGCATCTGGAGTTGTATGAAGTACGAGCTCATTCAGATGCGCAAGCAGGGAAGTGGCGCAATTGTTAATACGTCTTCGCTAGGCGGGCTGGTCGGCATCGCCGGACGCGGCGCCTATCACGCCTCCAAGCACGGCGTTTTAGGATTGACGAAGACCGCGGCTCTCGAATACGCCTCAAGAGGCATCCGTATCAATGCTGTCTGCCCGGGGATCATCGATACGCCGATGGTTTCAGGCATGCTGACGAGTGAACCAGAAGCCATGAAAGAGCTCCTGAAAGAAGTGCCGATTGGACGGCTTGGCCGGCCCGAGGAGGTCGCTTCTGCAGTTCTTTGGCTTTGTAGCCAGGGCGCAAGTTTCGTCATCGGGCATGCACTGGTCGTGGACGGCGGGTACACCATCCACTGATGACCGAAGTTTGTGCGGACATGAAAGGAACTATCTCATGAAAGGTGCAGTTCTCTACGGACCAAAGGACATCCGGTTTGAACACCGCGATGACCCCGTAATTATCCAACCGACCGACGCGATCCTCCGGCTTACGGCGACCTGCGTCTGCGGGTCGGACCTGTGGCCTTACCGCGGCTTGCAACCCATCGACGGACCGACACACATGGGACATGAGTACTGCGGCATCGTCGAGGAAGTCGGGAGCGCCGTCAAATCCATCAAGCCGGGGCAATTTGTGGTCGGCTCCTTCGCGACCTCCGACAACACCTGCCCGAATTGCCAGTATGGCTACCAGTCCGCCTGCGTCCATCGCGAGTTCATGCTGAGGGCACAAGCGCCCTTCCTGCGCGTGCCGAATGCGGACGGGACGCTCGTGCCGACGCTAGGCGGCACTCCCTCACCCGGTCTCGTGCCGAGCCTGCTCGCGTGCTCAGACGTTCTCGGCACCGGCTGGTTCGCAGCGGACGCGGCCAATGTAAAGCCGGGTGGAACCGTGGTTGTCGTGGGCGATGGGGCCGTTGGCCTCCTCGGCGTTCTTTCGGCAAAACAAATGGGAGCCGGTCGCATTATCGCGATGAGCCGCCATGACAAACGCCAGAAGCTGGCGCGCGAATTCGGCGCAACGGACATCATGGCGGAACGCGGTGACGAGGCGGTGGCTCGCGTCAAAGACATGACCAAAGGTATCGGCGCTGACTCCGTGCTGGAGTGCGTCGGCACACAGGAGTCGATGATGCAAGCCATCAAGTCCACGCGGCCCGGCGGGCACATCGGCTACGTCGGTGTCCCGCACGGCGTTGAACTCGACGGGCAGCAACTGTTCTATGGTCTCGTTCACCTTCACGGCGGCCCCGCCCCGGTCCGGCGCTTTCTCCCCAAACTGATCGATCTCGTTATGAATGGCGCGATCAATCCGGGCAAGGTCTTCGACCTGGTGCTGCCGCTGGATCAGGTTGCCGAGGGCTATCGCGCGATGGATGAGCGCCGCGCGATCAAGACGCTGCTGAGGACATGACCCTATGAGCATCACATGGTCCGAAGATGAGCTACGTAAAATTGCCGAAACGGATGACCTGCACATATCGGTGCTCCGCGAGGATGGGAAGACCTACGGCACGCCAACATGGATCTGGTCTGTCGTGGTCGATGGCGCACTCTACGTGCGGTCATACAACGGCAAAGACGGACGTTGGTATCAGTCCGCGCTAAAGCAGAAGGCGGGGCGGATTAGCGCCGCCGGCATCACCAAGGAAGTAAGTTTTGAGCCTGTCAGCGGTTCCATCAATGACAGCATCGACGACGCATATCGGTCGAAGTATGCCTCAAGCCCATATCTGAAACCGATGATCAGTTCACGTGCACGCGATGCGACACTCAGGGTCGTGCCGCGCGATAGCAATTGATACGAGTAGTCCGGTCGTGAAGGATAAAAGTACTCGCAAAAATTTTTGTACACTTTTTGTACCGGATACCTGCTTTTAGCGCTTTTGACGACTTCCATGACTTTTTAGAATCAATAACTTGTGGACTTTCAAAATCTTGTCAAGTCCCGTGGTTCGAATCCATGCCGGGGAGCCAACTTCTGGGCCCCCCAGAGGAACGGATTTCCAACCGTCGATTGACAGCATGATTGATCGCTTGGGGATCAAATAAAGAGGTCGATTGGAACGTGGAAGAACTCTGCCAGCGCTTTGCCTGCGCTTTGCTAATAGACCGCCGTCCGCCCAATACCTCTGTGGCCGCACTCTTGTTGCTCAGGATGGGCCAGATATCCTTGTGCTTAACCCGCGCTCCTCCATCAACGCTCGCAACGACTCGTCCGGCGAGACGCGCGGTAGAGGATGGTACTATTCTTCGTAATCTTCGATGAGCAATGTCAGCACCTCAGCCAAGGCCTCTCCCTCGGGCGAAAGATCCTCGCGCTCATCCAGATCCAGGAGGATCTCCGTCAACCGTGAGTGCTCGGCTTCGGAATGAATCGGGCGAGGTAGAGACTTTGCCAATAGTTTGGCGTATACGGAATCCTTAATCTCGAGTGTGGCACTCATCGTTTCCAGTCTCCTTTGCTGTCCTCGACATGGGTGAGGACGTGCAGAATGAACACACGCTTGGTGGCGATCCGATACCAGTCTCAATTCTGGCTACCGTATGGCCGGTAATTTCTTAAATCGTTCTTCAACGGCGTCGAGCGTCTCGTCCTTTTTCGGAAAGGCGAAGCGCACCAGACCGCGGCCCAGAGCCGGAGAGGAAGCGTAGAAACTGGAACCGGGCACGGTGGCGACGCCGACTTCATCGATCAACCAGCGGGCGAACGCCATGTCATCGTCACCGCGGCCTAAGTGACGGAAGTCCGCCATCACATAGTAGGCGCCCTCGGGGACC
>Ga0335069_10015178_pt1 | contig 10769 bp, 11 predicted proteins | sample Lox_Sample_11_FD_206714 | JGI IMG/M metagenome (GOLD analysis project Ga0335069, IMG submission 206714) | Soil microbial communities from Loxahatchee National Wildlife Refuge, Florida, United States - Lox_Sample_1.1 | ecosystem: Environmental > Terrestrial > Soil > Wetlands | place: USA... | reverse complement strand
CACGGAGTTTCAGATCACGCGCGGCATAACCGACCGCGCGGAATAACGAACGTGAGCTGATCCGGGAGCGCTCAGCCGCCGGGCGTGAGGCCGCGCGCGCTCGCGGGCGGCATGGCGGTCGTCCGCTGCTCGTAACTCCAGACAAGTTGGCCGCAGCGATCGCGATGCGCGATCAGGGCAAGCTGACCATGAGCCAAATCGCGAGGGTGCTCAAGATCGGGCGCTCCACGCTCTACCAGCACCTTGAGCTCAGCCAGGCCGACGGCGACCCGAAGGAACTTGCGGCCTAATGGCCTGATCCGACTACAACACGACGGTGTGCGGATAGCCCCCGGCGAGTGAGAATCTTCAACGCACGGGTCTTACGAGACGCAACCGTGGACGGGCGCCCCGAGGATGTCGCTCGACGACCGTCGCGTACGGTGGTGGATCGTGTCATCGAACGCGCTTCCGGATCTCGATCAACCGAGAAGGCATGGAGAGCCGGACGGCCGAGTGTCGGGTTCAGGCGAAAGCAGCACCCCGCCGCGTGACCGGCGCGGCCGTCGTGTCGCACGGATAGCAGTAGCGCGGCCACTATGGTCGGATGCGCGCTCCTCGGGGACGGCGAGAGCCGGCGTTGGCGATGGGCGGTGCTTGCAAGCCAGGGGAATCTGGCGGTCCAGTTAGCGCCGCCCGCGACCAAGTCCCGGCCCGTCATGATCCCCTCCGGCGCCGGGGGTGACCGACTGCGCCGATCCGATGACCTCGAGCGGACGGCAGCAGCGGCTGTCGGTGCGCGGGCGCACTTTCCGCGCAATCCGAGACTGACTGCGCCCGAGGCAGGATGCCCGTCGGGTCATGAATTCAGGTGATGCCGGCGGCCGTGAGCAGTGTGGCCGTGAACGCTCATCGGTCGCGGTGGCAGTCGAACCGAACGAGTCCTGCCAGCTCGGTCAAGGCGCACGAGCGCGGCTCCACCTCCGGACGCGCGTGACGCGGGATCCAGCAGCCATAGTGCACCATCGGAACCCAGGCCGGACGACTCCGGAGTTGATCGACAACGGCCCCGGAGGCACGGTCCACGTCGTCGCCGGCGACCTCGAACCGGGCGGCAGCGGCGCGGCGCTGTTCACCCAGCTCGGAGCGGACGGCAACATCCGCCTGTACGGCGTCGAGAACATCCCCGGCCCGGGGTTCACCCGGCCACCCATCTTCGGACAGGCCCTCTGCACCGACGCCGCCAGCCTCGTCGCCGGCTGCGTGACCGCGCGCCTGGACCCGGTCAGCGCCACGCTCGCCCCGCCGAAGATCGGGCCCGACACCTCAGCCATCCTGAGCGGCTCGGTCAAGAGCGCGAAAACGCCCCCAGGCACGGCCGCCGCCGCCCGCCGAACGGCACGCTCGGCCGAGATCGCAATCCAGCGCACCTCCGGAAAGCGATGCTCTTGGTGGTCACCCCCGCGGCGTCGGTTCGTGCCACGCAGCTGCTACAAGCCCCTGTTCTTCGCGGTGAAGGTGACAGGGTCTCGCTGGAAGCTGCACACGGGTCGGCTTGGCAAGGGCGCGGCCACCGTCTGGGTTCGCGCGGTGAGCGGCCGGCGGGTTCAGCAGGTGTTCCGCAACGGGACGAACAAGCGGGCAGTTCGGATCAAGCGCACACCGTTGCCAGCCGACCGCTTTCCATCAAGTCAAGTCGCGTTTCGTGGTGTCGCTCGTGATCGTCCGTGCACGCTCGCTCCCGCTGCGCGCGGGATGGATGGCTCAGCGGGGCACGCAGACCCCGGGGCCGCTGACGCACACCCAACGCTTCCTCTGCTTGGACCAGGCCCATCTCTCGTTGTGAAGCTGCCCGTCGGGACTGTGGTTTGCCTTGATCGTCACGGCAAACCCCGATGGGGCACCCGGCTGTGAACGGATCCTCACGATCTTGTCGCCGGAGATCGCCTGTAGCGGCTTGAACCGGAGCCCGTGGTAGCGCGACTGGCGAAGGATCATGAGCTGCTCGCCGACCGACGACGTGATGAAATCCAGCACAGCAACCTCGTACCGCCTGTCGTTGTTGAGATCCCCGACGATCGCGTACTCGAGGCCGCTCGTCTGGCTGCCCGGGCTCGGACCGAACACGCGCGAGTACTGCGACTGCTCCCAGACCTGACGGCGTTGATGCCAGACGCTCAGGTACGTCGTGGGCTGTCCGCTCTGGGAGAGGTTGAAGACGAACAGGCGCTCGTTCGCGCCAGTGCCGTCGAGGTTAACGGCGAAGTTGCGGACCCGGGTCGCCCCGCTCGGAGCGGTGGGCTTCGGCTGTGTCAGGGCGATGGCGGCGACCGGCGCGAGCGCAACAGCGCCGGCGGCCATCAGCACAGAACGCCGATACCAGGGCTGAACACGTGGCATAGGTTGATGTTCCCATCCGCCGCCCGCACGGCAATCCGTGACACCTGCGGATCGCCTCGCGGTATGTCCGCAAACAGAAGCGGACCGGCGCGAGTCAAAGATGCGCTTGAGACGGGGCGTTCCATGATGATCGGCGGCGTCGCGCACGATCAGCTGATCCGCAGCGGTTCGAGCTGGTCTGCCGCTTGCACACGCTGCCGCTACCCGTCGTGATCGCCTGCACTGGCAACGCCGTGGCGCTCGGCGCCGCGCTGCTGCTCACTGGCGACCTGCGGCTCGGCGCGGAGGCGAGTTCACGATCCGCATCAACGAGGCCGCGATCGGATTCCCTCTGCCCGGCACGATGCTGATGCTCGCGGCCGAGCGCCTCGCCGAGGACGCATACGAACAAGCCACTATCGGCGCGCGGATGCACTCCCCGCAGCAGGCCCTTCGCAGCAGGCTTTCTCCAACGCGTCCTACCGGCGTCGGAATTGCTGCAGACCGCGATCGCCGAAACGGGCGCACTCGGCTGCCTCCCAGCCGACTCATTCCGGCAACAGAAACAGACCCGCATTGCCCAAAGAAACGATCGGATCCAGACGCAACTCCAAGCTGGCCTCGCAATGATCAAACGCATCGACGCCTGAGAGCTGCCAGATCACGGGAGTCGCGTCGGCAGCGCCGAGGCTGCTTTGCTCTTCATTGTCTCGAGGTGAAACCCGGCGGAGAAATGCCCGGGGCGCCCCGTGAGCACGATCTCCCGGACCTCCTGGCCAGCCTCGCCTCGGTCCAGCGCTTCAGAGAGCAGGCTGCTCATGCGTTGTTGGGACCGAGTTGCCCTTTCCGTCATCGAAGGTGATCACCGCGACGCCGTCGACGATCTCGACCTGGACGCGTGGTCGCGGCATATGGCCAGGATGGCTCAGGCGCCTCCCAGCGACGAGGCCCCGCCTCACTGGCATCGGCAGCCTGCGCCAGCGCGCAATCAAGAGGCTGGACTTCGCCAATGCTGGCTGGCGATCCATGACCACGGTGAAGTTGAAAGCGCAACCCCACAGCGGGTCTGCACCGCAGACGGTCGATGACAGCGTCCCGCTGCCTGTTGCCGAACGCATCCGCGCCTCATCCGGTCCGTTATCAGTAGAAATGCGTCAAGCACTCCTTCGCGATGTGTTCGATCTCGACCCCACCAAATCTCCGGCTCAGATGGCCGCGGGGCGGGGACGCCGGCACGACCTCCGCCGCTGCCGCTGGTGCGACCGTCTTCTACCTCAACGTAGACAAGAAGCAGCGCATCTGGTTCATGCAGCTCACGCTCGAGGCCATTTGTCCCTACCACGGTGGGATGTGGAACGCGTCCGATATGTCACCGCCCAGTCCCGATCAGCGCGGTGCGCTGAAACCGAACAAGCGGATCGAGGCAAACGGCCACTTCCGCGTGACTCTCCACACCAAGGCGTATCTGCACGTGGACCCCGAGGTGACGATTCCATACACCGTCGTGATCGACGGTCGCTTCACCGCTGCAAAGAGGGCGCGCGGCACAGCGACCATCAACGGGCCCTGCCAGTGGTCAAACGCTTACCGGCACTGGCGCATTCCCTAGTGGCCCCGAATCGGCGTCGATCCACTCGTTCGCGGCCGGGCCGCCAGGTGCGATCCCGACCTGGTTGGCCACGCGCATCAGACTGATGAATCGGGGTCGGAGGTCAACAGCCACGGCTGGGAGAGGTCGAACAGCCGCACGAGCTCGCACACGCACACCGTGCCGGCATGCTTTCGTAGCACGTCCACCAACTGCAGGCGCACGGGGTCGCCGAGCGCCGTGGCGATCGTCGCCGTCCGTGCGGCGTCGCCGCAGGCGGTCCTCGCAACGGGCGCTTCGCCGTCGCCGACGATGCCGCGAGCAACGTCCGGCCGTGGTCGCCGCGTCCCAGGCCGTGGCCGCCCGCGTCTGATCCCGATCGTCGTTGTCCTTTTCGGCGTCTCGCGGGCGATGGTCACGCCGCGTCAGCTACGGCGGATGGTTACTGCGAGACTGCTCGGCCCAGCCGATGATGGGTCCGTGTTCATGACGTTCGCTTGAACGTGACGTCCTGGAGCGTGTCGTCGCTGACTCCGGTGGCGGCCACGAAGTCGAAGTCCAGTTCCTCGCCGACGTCCCAGGAGAGACCGTACGCGGCGAGGCACTTGGTCATGTCGAGCGTGAACGTGATCATGTTGTTGGGGTTGGCGGCCCGATCCTGTTCGAGGTCAGTCAGCCCGCCTGGAGCCTGGAAGTAGGGTGTGAACTTGGCGACAGCCATCTGGCTTGGGTCGGCGGAGAGCGCGTTTTGCGGGCACGTCTTCCCGAGCAGCGGTCCCTTAGTCGAGCTGTTCTGCGCCCTGACGAGGTATGTGAGACCGCCCATGTCGATCCACGGGGCGGTTTCCTGTCCGATCGGCTGGCGTTGGGGCCGCCAGAACTTGAGCGTCAGCACGACGTGTCCGTCCGGGCCGGCGCCGACCGCGATCCCATTGTGGTGGGTGCCGGGGCCGCCTGGGATGAAGGGCGGACCGCCCGGCGGCGGATTCTCGTTCGTCGGCGCGACCGGATAGTGGACCGTCCCGGAGTTCTGAGGACTCGCGTTGTCGCTGTAGGAGGCGAGCGCCGGGACCGTCACGAACAGGTACTGGAGCGTGGCGAGCGACTCGCCGGCCTGCTGGCGTTCGATCAGCAGATCGCCGGTGCCGATCTGCGAGCTGGTCGCTCCGGGCCACGTCCAGAACACTCCGCCCGGGCTTTGGGGATTGATTGATCCTGGGGCAGGGGTGAGCGTGCCGAAGCCGTTGTTGTCGGGATCGCAGCAGTCTGGGAAATGCGCGGCCTGGTCGTATGGCGTTCCGGGCTGGATCACCCGCCCGGTCCCGCCCTTCGAGCAGTAGACGAGACCTCCCAGCTTGGGGTCGGTCCTGCTCTGAGGGTGCCCGCAGTCGAGCTCGACCGGTCCGCCGGGGACGATCCCGAGGCGCACCTGCAGCTCGCTCGGGAGGACCGCGTTGATGTCCGCGTCGGTTGAGCCTGCGTCGACGTTCGCGGTCTGGGAGATCGAGAGGGGCAGCTCGGACGCGAATTGAAACGCGTTTGCCACCTGCGCTGCGCGCGTCGTGATCGAGCGGTCGAGGTTGTTGAGGATCAGGTTGCCGTTGGCGTCGATGTCGAGAACGTCGGGCACGCCGTCGGCATCGATATCCCCAAGCGGCCGGGCCCTGGGCGCGGGCGGCTTTGAGCGAACGAAACCGAAGTTCCGCCCGTTGCCGATCGGCACGCCCCGTTTCGCCCGCGCCCAACGTGTGGCGACGAGGAACGCCTTGGTCAACTTCCCTCTGACCCTCGCGTATCCCGCTCGGACGTTGACGTCGATCCTGCCCAGCTTCGCCCCTGCCCTGACGCCCACGATCACGCGCTGTGCCCGCTGCTCGATGCCGAGCACAACCGGACCGGCGTACTTGCCGTTGGTGGTCCTCAGCTGCAGCGTCACGACCCCGGCCGGAGGACGAATGCTGAACCTGCCAGTCCTGGCCAGCACTGAGGTGGCCTTCCCTGCCGGCGTCAACGCGAGCACCGTGTAGCCAGGCTTGCTCAACGTGGCGCTGATCGACTTGAACCTCGCCGCCGCACCCGCCGGCAACGCCAGCGCCGCGATCACGAACATCGCGACAAACGACGCGCACCTCCAACCTCGCCAAGTCATTCAGCCGGACCCTAACCCGAACGTAGGACCAGCAGCATCGGCGATCATCCACCAACCCACTACGGTCATCTACTGACCGTCCGGGCTCGAGGCTCGCGGGACGAGAGCCAAGAACTCGACTCGCCGCCCCCTTCGCAAACAGTCGCATTCAGCGGCCCTCCTCACGCGAGCCGTCCGCGCGAGGCGGAGAACTTCGACCGGCTGCTTACCCGACGATTCCACTCGCGGTCCGCCGTCGCGATCCGGTCGTCACACCGGCGCCGAAGCTGGTGGCCCTCCGGATGACTTCCGGTCGCCCACGAGTTCCTCTCCGTCGGACCGCCGCATCGCCTGCGCGAGCGACAGCGCCATCTTGTTGGCACCCTCGACCGCCAATAACGCAGCACTGTCGAGTTGGACGAGGAGCGGCTGCTCGACCCGCGATCGGCTCAGTGCTGCTCGCGGCGCGAGCCGAAGCGACGACATGCTCGTCGCGACGCCAAAGCAGGACAGAAGCTCCCAGCGGAGCCGGTCTCGCAATTCGCCCAAACTCGAGACGCCGCAGTGTCCGCTCATCCTTCCCACGTGAGACGCTGGCGCGTTGACGCTCGGGACCCCGCCTCAGACCGCCGATGCGTTGCGGTGAGCGATCGGCGACTGCAACAGGTGGGGCTAATCGGACGCCCCGCATCCGGGCGCACTCGCCGTGTCGATCAGTCAAGGATCGCGGCAGTGTCCTGTTTCGCTGCGTCAGCGGCATAGCGGGCGTCCGGCCGCGGCGAGCGGGACGTCTCGTTCTGGCCGCGAATGCAAGCGTCGCGGCAAGCCAGCGGCGGCTGCGATGCCTACGACGGCAAACATTCGTCGTTCGGTTGGTGCTCAGCTCCCGGCTATCGACACAGCACCTTTCCGTCGGTGTCGCCGACCTTCGGTGAGCGAACAGCCAGACGTGGCGCACGACGCTCGCCCAAGAGCAGGGTCCGGGCGGCTACTTGACGGTCAGCTTGTAGGTGCGCATACCGACCTTGTTACGCGGCTTGCCTGCGTCGGTGACGTACACGACCACGTTGTACGTGCCCTTCGCTGTCGGCGCGCCGCTGATCACCGCGCCGTTCGCGCTCAGGCCGGGCGGCAGCCCGAACACCGCCCAGGTGTAGGGCTCCTTGCCGCCGCTTGCGCTCAGGCTCACCTGGTAGGTCGACCCCTTCGTCCCCTGCTTGAGCTTGGCCGGAGAGACGGTCAGAGCGGGGAGATTTCCGAGCGCGCCGTAGGTCTCGGCGCCGCCCGAGTTGCCCTTTGCGCCGACGCCGCCGGTCTCGCCGCTCGTGCCTGCCGTGCCGGCCTGGCCGTCGTTGCCGCTCGCGCCGCCCTCCCGGTCGACGCCGCCGAAGCCGCCCGCACCGCCCTGCCCGCCGCCGCCCCGCGGACCGGGAGCGCCAGGCGCCTTGCCGGCGGGGACATCGTCGCCGACGAGCGACAGCCCAGCGGTGAACACGATGCCGGCTGCGTAGATCGCACCACCGAAGGAACTGCCCGCGTTGCCGCTGTGGCCGCCGTTGCCGCCGTTACCGCCGTTACCGCCCTGGCCGCCGTTGCCGCCTGGAGTTCCCCACCCGGCGCCGCCCCATAAGCCTCGCGCGCCCGTGCCACCGGCGCCGCCTGCGCTGCCGAGCTCGCCCCCCACACCTGTCGCGTTGTTGGCCTTGAAGGAAGTCTTCTGGACGACGGAGCGGCCGGATGCGTAGATCGCGCCGCCCTCGCCGTTGGCGCTGGCGCCGGTGTTACCCGCGGAGCCGCCGTCGCCGCCATCACCGCCGCTCGAGCCGTTGCCGGGCCTGCCCGCGGGCCTGCCGCACGGACCCTGGCCGCCGTCGCCGGTACCGCCGTTCCCCGGGGCATAGCCGGCGGGCGAGCCACCGGCGCCGCCCGCACCGCCTTTGCCGCCCGCGGCACCGCTGGCGCTGTTGCTCTTGAACTGCGCGCCGATCACCGTCACACGCCCGCTCGAGTAGATCGCGCCGCCCTGCCCGCTGCCGCCGGCGCCGCCGCTGCCACCGGCACCTCCGTCACCCGCAGTGCCAGCCGCTCCGCCGTTGGCCCCGTTACCCGGCGTCCCCGCCGTCGCCGGATTCTCGATCCCGTTGGGCTTGTATCCGCAGCCGGCGGCCAGACCGGAGCCGCCCGACCCGCCGCGGCTGCCGTCCCCGATGTAATGGCCCAGAATCAGGACGAAATCGCCACCGCGGCCGCCCGCGCCCCCGCCGCCGCCGCTGGCGCCCTTGGCGGTGTTGCCCGAGAACACCGTGCCGAGCACGATCAGCGTCCCGGCGTTGTAGATCGCACCGCCTTGCCCGCTGGCACCCGGGCCGCCCGAGCCGCCGATGGCCCCCGAGCCGCCGTCGCCCGCACTCGCGCCGGCGCCACCGTTACCGCCGTTGCCGCCCGGCCCTCCGTTCTGCGGGTCGCCCGGCTGGCCGACACCGCCGAGCCCGCCCTGCCCGCCATTACCGCCAGTGCCCCCCGCGCCGCCCGCGCCACCCGCGCCGCCACCGCCGCCGGTGGCGCTGTTGTCCTTGACCGTGCCCCCGGCGATCGTCAGGCTCGCGCCCGCCGCCACGTAGATCGCGCCGCCCTTGCCGGCCAGGCCGCCGCCGCCGAGACCCCCGGACGTCCCGCGGCCACCGTCGAACCCCGGCGTCCCGGGCGCTCCGTCGGTACCAGGCGTGCTCCACGCGCCAGGGGTGAAACTGCCGTTCGCGCCATCGGTTCCGTCAGTGCCTTTCGCGCCATCCGCGCCCTTGCGGGCCGTGCCGCCCTTGGTGCCGGTCACGGCGCCGTTCTGCAGCGTCAGATCCACGAGCGCCAGCGCGCCGCTGGCGACGTCGAACAGCTGCGTCTTGCCGCCACCGTCGAACGTCACCGCCTTGCCCGCCGAATCGAGCGTCACTGACTTCGTGACCTTGATCGTCTTGCTGAACTCGATCTTCCCCTTGCAGCCGAACCGCACCACCCCTCCTGCTGCAACCGCCTTCTGCAGGGCCGCGAAATTGCATTTCGCCACCGTCGTCGCCTTGGCAGCGGTCGCGACGGGAGACCCGTTCGCGAGCGCCGCGGTCCAGCTGATCCCCAGCAGGCACGTAAGCCCGACCGTCAGAACCCACGAGTATCGACGCCATGCGCCCATCAGCCACCAACCTACGACCCCGCTTGCGGCCGCACATCCGTGTAACCCCCTAGCCGCGGCGCGCGGCAATCCACGGATCCGTCGTGGTCGCGTTCCGGACGGACGACGTGCCCAGTACCAGCCGCTCGCATCGAACATCGCCGAAGCCAAGCGCCGGGCGACTCTGTCGATCACCGGCACCCCGAGCCAACCGCCATCAGCATCGCCGGCGGGTGGATCACCCTCACGAACTCGGCAGCTTGCGCTTCGCTGACTGCCACGATGCGGGCGTTGGTTCCGGCCTCGGGATCCACGCCGGCCGAGCGTCTCAATCAACGAACGTCCGCGAACGGACATCCGAGGGCGACGAACATCCGTCGCGACGCCTCTGCCCCGCCGAGCGGCTCGCGACGCCGCGTCCCGCTCTTGGTATGGGCTGCGGTAGAGCCAGCGGGTTCCCTTCGTGCATGGCACCATCAAGCGGTGTCCGTTGACCGACCTCAGAAACTGAGGGTGCTCGAGGGCCGGTTCACCCTCGAGCGCGCGACCGACGCGCACGAGGTCGCCGCCGAAGCCGAACTGCTTGCGCTCGTATTCGGTCCGGACGGACGTACGACGGTACGACGCGACGACACAGCGCACAACGCATGGGCCGCGCTATGGAATGGTGACGAGGCGCACGATCCCCAGGCGACCGGGATGCTGAGCGCCATCGTGGCGCCGCTGGCAGCCGGCGAGCTGCCGGTCTTCGTTGCTTCGACGTTCGATGGCGACCTCGTCCTCGTCCCCGCGACGCTCCTCAACGACGCGATCGACATTCTGCGCCACGCCGGCCACCACATCGCCGAGTAAGCGCAAGTCGTCCTCGTCCATCGTCTATACGCCAGTCAACGATCCACCACCGGACGCACCCGGGGTCGACCGGCTGTGACGCTGGACCCGCAGAGCATGCCGTCGCAGTAGACCCGTCCGCTGGAGATTCGCGCTCGCGGGGGCTAAACGAACACGTCGCCGTCATACCCGCGGCCACACGAATGCGGGACAGGGGCGCGCACCGGGATCGGTTCTCCTATTCGCCACGAGCGCAACCGGTAGCGATGAGCTCTGCGGATGCTTCGCACCAGAATGGTCGAGCCACAGTCGGTCGGGCGGCCGAGCGCCCCAAGCGGCGCCAGCCGGACACGGCCAACGTCCCGAGCCATTAGCTGACGACCGGATTTGCCCTGAATTGCAAGCACCGTACAGTCCTGGCGCCGGCTCTTTCCGTCGCGTGAGATCCGGCGTATGCGGGGCAGTGCCAAGACTGCCGGAATGGACGATCAGCGACAGCGCGATGCTGAGCGCGGCCATGCGCAGCGGCGCTGTCGCTTCGAGGCAGGAGGAGCAGCCTCGGCGGCAACAAACCCAAGCTCGGAGACTGCCCCTTCTGGAGACAACCAGCCGCAACGTCGTGGACCTGATGCCGCGCGAGAACGACAGCGAGTCTCGACCGGCACGTGGCCGGGCACCTCCTGTTCGCGTCGAGATCGCCG
>Ga0335069_10015177_pt1 | contig 10770 bp, 10 predicted proteins | sample Lox_Sample_11_FD_206714 | JGI IMG/M metagenome (GOLD analysis project Ga0335069, IMG submission 206714) | Soil microbial communities from Loxahatchee National Wildlife Refuge, Florida, United States - Lox_Sample_1.1 | ecosystem: Environmental > Terrestrial > Soil > Wetlands | place: USA... | reverse complement strand
GGCTCGAGAACACGGGGCTCGAGAACACGGGGCTCGAGAACATGGGCCAGGAGAGCGGGCCGTCCTGACCTGGTTCGTCAACGCCCACGTGATCGACGTGCTGACGGGTGAGCGGCTCTACCACCGGGCCATCGAGACCGCCGCCGACGGCACAGTGACGCAGGTTGCCGCGACGGCCCCGGCCGGGCGGCCTGACGCCGAGATCGTGGACGTGGCCGGGCGCTGGCTGCTACCCGGGCTGATCTCCTGCCATACTCACCTGTCGGTCGTGTTCCCGTTCAGCGCTACCGACGAGGCGGAGAACCCGGCCGTGACCGCCTACCGGTCCGCGACCCGGGCCAGCGAGGCGCTGCGGGCCGGAATCACCACCGTCCGCTGTGTACACGAGCAGAACCGCGCCGACCTGCTGCTGCGCACCGCGGTGCGGCGTGGCTGGTTCGCCGCGCCGCGCATCGTCGGCGCGGGCCGGGCCATCTCGACCAGGGGCGGCCACGGCCAGGGGTCGGCGTGCGCCTACGCCACCGGAGAACAGGAGTTCTACCAGGCGGCGCTGGCCGAGCTCGCGGCGGGCGCCGACCACGTGAAGATCTTCATCAACGGCGGCCTGGCCGGCCGGGATGAGCACTACGAGCGGCCGGAGATGACCGACGGGGAGATCCGCGGGACGGTCCGGGCGGCGGCTGAGCACGACACGTACGTCGTCGCCCACTCGGGCGAGCCGACCGCGATCCGCCAGGCGCTGGCCCAGGGCGTGCGCTGCTTCGAGCACGCCTACCGGCTGGACGACGAGACCGCCGCGCTGCTGGCCCGCCCGGGCATCTTCCTGACGCCCACGCTCTGTGTCACCCGTTCGGAATCATGGATGCGGGACCGGGGTTTCGAGGAGCACTCGATCCGTAACGCCCTGAATGCCGCCGGCGAGCACCTGGTCAGCACCCAGCGGGCCATCCGGGCCGGTGTCACCCTGGTCAACGGCACCGACTTCCCGCCCGGGGACCACGTCGACGGGATACCGGCCGCAGTACACGAGCTGCTGCTGATGGCCGAGGCCGGGCTGTCCCCGCTGCTCAGCCTGCAGAGCGTGTCGGTGAACGCGGCCGCGCTGCTCGGCATCGGCGACCGGGTCGGGCAGATCGCGCCCGGCTACGCGGCCGACTTCGTGGCCGTGGCCGCCGATCCGCTGGACGATCTCGCCGCGCTGCGCACGATCTCGCTGGTGGTGCAGGGCGGCCGGGTCGTCCGCGAGGACGCGCGCCCGATCTAAAAGGCGTGGATGTCTCAGCCATGCTGATGTAGGGAAAAATGGCGGACATGACCTCGGATGCTGACACCATCGCGTTGCTGGAACGGGCGCTTGACCAGACGGCCGGGCTGATCGCGGCCACCGACGCCGACCAGGCGGGGCTGGCGACGCCGTGCGCCGGGTGGGACGTGCGGGCGCTGGTCAGCCACCTGGCCGGGCAGGACCTGCGGAACTTCCTCCTGTCCGCGCGGGGCGAGGCCGCCAACTGGCAGGCGCCCGCGGACGAGATCGGCGACGACTGGGCGGCGGCGTTCCGGGACCGGGCCGAGTCGCTGCGCGCGGTGTGGCGGGCGGCCGACCTGGGCCGGCTGGTGGCCGGGCCGGGCGGGGAGGCGCCGCTGCGCTTCCGCGCCGACCAGCAGATCGCCGAGCTGGCGGTGCACGACTGGGACCTGGCCAAGGCCACCGGGCAGCCGGCCGGGCTGGACCCGGCGCTGGCCGAGCACGCGCTGGGCTGGGGGCGGCAGATGCTGCGGCCCGAGTTCCGGGGACCGGACCGGCCGTTCGGCGTGGAGGTGCCGGTGCCTGATGACGCGCCGGCCTACGACCGGCTGGCGGGCTGGTTCGGCCGGGATCCGGGCTGGACGCCGTGGGGGGCTGTTACCCGATGACGCGGAGCAGGTCGGCGCGGGCGGTAGCGAGCGAGGGGCCGTACCAGGTCAGCAGCCGACCGGACAGGAGAACGACGCGCTGGGCGGGGAACTCCTCCGGGCCGTCGCCCGCGCTGAACGGGTAGGGCTCGTCGGGCAGCAGGACCAGGTCCGGCGCGGCCGTCCGGATCTGTTCGGCCTCGACGCGCGGGTAGCGGTCCGGGCTCGCGCCGAAGACGTTGTCCAGGCCGAGCCGCGCGAGCACGTCGCCGGTGAAGGTGCGCGCGCCGACGACCATCCACGGGTCACGCCAGACCGGCACCGCAACCCGGCGCGAGGGGCGCGGCGCGGGTCCAGCCCAGGCCTGCTCGGCGGCGGCCAGCCAGGCTGGTACATCGAGGCCGAACGGTCCGGTGAGCAGCCGCCGCAACGACGCCATCGCCTCCGGCACCGACTCGATCACGGTCACCCATACGGCCAGGCCCGCTGCCCGTAGCCGGGTGACGTCCAGCTTCCGGTTCTCTTCCCGGTTGGCGATAACAAGGTCGGGTGCCAGGGCGATGATCGCGGCCCGTTCGGGATTCTTGGTCCCCCTGACCCTGGTCACCGCCAGATCGGCCGGGTGGGTGCACCAGTCGGTGGCCCCCACCAGCAGGCCCGGTGCCGATACCGCAACCGCCTCGGTCAGCGAGGGGACGAGTGAGACCACCCGCCGGGCCGGGCCGTTCAGTTCGACCGGGTGCCCGAGGTCGTCATGCCAGACCGTCACCAGACGATCCTTCTATAGCGGTATCCACGGGGCGGATCGGGGCGGGCATCTGAGGTTTCGCTGCTGTTCCCAAATATCGGTCAGCTGACCGATGTCTCTCACTGCAACTTGCAGCACCATTTTTCTCGCAAGCGGCACCGGGCAGGTCATCACGTTGTCCGGACCCCGGGAGCGGGCGCATAGATACCCGCGCTCCCCCGGACCAGCGCCAAGCGGCCACCAGTCAATCCGATGAACCGCTGGTATGGCCCGTTCGACCGAACTGCGCCGGTGCCGCCTGCGGCTGGAAGAACCGGCGGTGAGGAAGGAAGGAACCGACGATGCCACGCAGGTTCACGCGGGCTGTCCGGGCCGCCGAGATACTCGGCGCCGTCGCGGCCGTCGTCGTCCTGGCGATCCTGTTCGTGCCCAGGCTCTCCGGTGGCGGGAACGCCGCCACGCCCGGCATCGAGCAGCCGGACCTCAACGTCGCGGTGGTGCCCGCCGTCGATTCGGCCGGCTTCTTCGTCGCCTTGCACGAGGGCCTGTTCACGGCGCACGGCCTGCACGTCACCTTCGTCCCGGCCGTCAGCTCCGCGACGGTCATCAACGCCCAGGCCGTGCCCAAGCCGGGCAACCGGGTCGACATCTCCTGCGGCAACTACGTCAGCTACATCCAGGCACAGGAAAACTACGACCGGGGCAGGAGGCCATCCTCGGCCCCTGATTCCATGGTTGCCGCCAACCTGAAAATCTTCGCCGAAGGCTCGGTGATGCAACCGGGGGCCCAGGGCCTGTACGTGATGCCGGGCTCGCGCGTCCAGACGCTGGCCAACCTGGAAGGCAAGACGATCGGCGTCAACGCGCCGGGGAACATCCTGTATCTGCTGGCCGCGTCCGCGCTAGCGGACCACGGGCTGAAGGTGTCCGGAGCGCACTTCGCGTACTACCCGTTGCCCGCGATGGCCGCGATGCTCAAGGCCGGGAAGATCACCGCGGCCGTGCTGCCCGAGCCGTTCGCCAGCCAGGCGGAGCTGTCGATAGGCGTCACCCAGCTCGCGGACCTGGACCAGGGCGCGACCGACGCGTTCCCGGTACAGGGCTGCGCCGTCACCCGACAGTGGGCCGCGGTGCATCCCCGGACCCTCGCGGAGTTCCGCGCCGCGTTCGAGCAGGGCCAGCGGATCGCGAACACCAGCCGGTCCGCCGTGGAGCAGTCCATGGAGGCGCTGCCGGCCCCGTTCGGCCTGACCAAGGTGCAGGCCGCGGTCATGACGCTCGATTCCTACCCGCTCGGCACGGTCGACGTGACCCGGCTGCAGCGCGTGGCTGACGTCATGCACCAGTTCCTCGGCTTCCCGGACTTCAACGTCAGCCAAATGACCCGCGGCTGACCGGGGCTTCGGTTGTACTCTCGGGTCGGGAGGCGCAGCCATGGAGCTGGTCGTTGAGGACGCTGTTTTCGTCACGATGGCGGCGGAGGCCGGGCCTGCCGACGGCATGCTGATCCGCGACGGCCGGATCGCGGAGATCGGGCCGGCCGAGGCGGTACGCGCGGCCGCACCCGGCGCCGATGTGGTCCGGCTCGGCGGGGCGACCGTTATCCCGGGCCTGATAGACGCGCACTGCCATGTGGCCGATGTCGGCTACCTCGCGGCCGCGGCTGACTGCAGCCAGCCGGCCGCGCCCGATATCGCGGCGATCCAGGCGCGGCTCAGGGAAGCCGCGGACCGGACTCCCGAGGGTTCCTGGGTCACCGGGGGCGGGTATGCGGAATACAAGCTCCGCGAGGCCCGGCACCCGACGCGGGCGGAGCTGGACCAGGCCGTGCCCGGCCGCCCGGCCGTGCTGTACCACACGTCGCTGCACGCCTGCGTGCTGAACACGGCCGCGCTGCGGGAGGCGGGGTTCGCCGACGGGCAGCCCGACCCGGGAGGGGGTGCGTTCGGCCGGGACAGCCAGGGCCGGCTCGAGGCGTGGTGTACGAGGCGCCGATGTTCGCGCTGTTCGAGCAGAACCTGCGCCGGGACATCGCCCGGATGGGCGCCGGCGCGGACGGCGGGCTGATCCAGGCGGCGGGCCAGCGGCTGGCGGCATTCGGCCTGACGGCGGCCTGCGACGCCGACATGCGCCGCGATACCTTCGCCGCGTTCGCCGAGGCGGACGCGGGCGGCCTGCTCAGCCAGCGGATCTACGGCCTGATCGTGCACAACCAGGTCGGCGCCGTCCGGCAGGGCCGCCACTCCAGTCGGCTGGCCACCGAGGCCGTGAAGATCTGGGCCGACGGCGGGATGAGCAGCCGCACCGCGGCCATCCACGGAACCTACCCGGTCCCGCCGCACGGCTCGGGCATCTTGTACTTCGAGCGCGACGAGCTGATCGAGATGGTCCGCTCGAGGCGGAACCCGAGCAGATCCCGGGCATCGGCATCCTGGCCACCGTCCTCGGCGGAACCCCCGTCCACCAGGCCGGAGACATCTTCCCCGGCGGCTGACTCCCGCGCATTTCCAGATTCCTGGAAAAGACATTTGACGGGCTTGACCCAGTCTCGGTATCGCGGTACCCGGGTATGCTTCCTTCCGGATATCAGGCCACGGTGTCGGCCGGCAATCGTTGGCGTTCACATCTTACGCAGACGATATTCTGGAGGCCCAGATGAATATCGGATCGGTTCTTGTTGCTATCTGGCTGGTCATCGGCGGTATCGCCGCCGGGCAGCGCGGCGATTTCAAGGGATCTATCGGGTGCAGCAGCGCAAGTACGATCGCGGTGACAATTCTGGCCGGCCCGCTCAATTACACGGGCGTGAACCCTGATATCAACTGCACGGTGCGGCACCCGAGCAATTAGCCACGACGAATGCCGCCCGGTGCCGCTACCAGCAATGGGCATTCGCCGTAATCGCACGTCCGGCCCGGGGGCTGCAGCGCGGGGACGTGCGGCCCGGCGGTTGCGGTTAGCTTTCTGTCATGGCCGCAGATGGGGTAGAGGTTGAGGTCGGGAACCGGTCGGTGCGGATCTCCAATCCGGACCGGGTGTACTTCCCGGCCCGCGGGGAGACGAAGCTGGACCTGGTCCGGTACTACCTGTCGGTCGGGGACGGCATCGTGCGCGCGCTGCGGGAGCGGCCGTGCATGATGCACCGGTTCCCGTCCGGGGTCGCCGGGGAGAAGGTGCACCAGAAGCGGGTCCCGCACGGCGCGCCGCCGTGGCTGGAGACGGTGCGGGTACATTTCCCCCGCTACGGCCGGCACGCCGACGAGCTGTGCGTGACCGAGCTGGCCGCGGTGATCTGGGCGGTGCAGATGTCCACGGTGGAGTTCCATCCGTGGAACTCCCGGAGGGCCGATACCGAACGGCCCGACGAGTGGCGCATCGACCTGGATCCCATGCCGCGCTGCGAGTTCGGCACCGTGCGCCGGGTCGCCCGCATCGTGCAGGAAATCCTCGGCGAGCTCGGCGCGACCGGGTGGCCGAAGACCTCGGGCGGCAACGGCCTGCACGTCTACGTCCGGATCGAACCGCGATGGGGCTTCGCCGAGGTGCGCCGGGCCGCGTACGCTTTCGCCCGCGAGGTCGAGCGCCGCGCGCCGGATGCCGTCACGACGACCTGGTGGCGCAAGGACCGCGACCCCGCCATGCTGTTCGTCGACTACAACCAGAACGCCCGCGATCACACCATCGCCAGCGCGTACTCGGTGCGCGGGGTGCCGGAGGCGACCGTCTCCACCCCCATCGGGTGGCATGAGATCGACGACGTGGACCCGCGCGAGTTCACCATCGCCACCGTGCCGGACCGGTTCGCCCGGCTCGGCGACCTGCACCGGGGTATCGACGACTCGGTCTACCGGCTGGACACCCTGCTGGAATGGGCCGACCGTGACGGACTCGACTGAATCGGACCGGCCACCCGGAGGACCAGGGCCTGGATCTGCGGAGGCCTCCGCCCGGACGCCTCAGCCTGCGGAGGCCTCAGCCCGGACCATTTCTTCAGTGAACACTCGGATATAGCGTAGTAAATATAGGTGTTACTTACAGGTAACTTCCAGTTAAGGTCCAGGTTCATGGCCGATTATTCTGACTGGCTACCTCCGGTGCCTTGCCGTCTGGGCCACACCGGGAATGCGCCCGAGAGCACCCCGCCGAGAACCCCTCTCCCCCGTGTCGGCGGGGTCTCTCGCCAAGCTTCCGAGGGGCACGGCAGCAGGTCGAGGCTCTTCACCCGAAGAAACGAGCGAGGCCGTGACAACTGCCGACCTGCTGGCCCTCGTCGAGCACGGCGACGGGAAGACCAGCCATGAGCGGTTCCGGACCTGGGTGGTGGCGCAGGCCGTCCGTAATGCGCTGCAGACGTTCCACGACTGCTGGGGCTTGGACCCGGACAACCCGCGCAGCGGGGACGGGTTCATCAGCAACCGTCAGATGCGCGCACTGAACATCACGATCCGCCGCGCCGTACACGAGGCGCTGCGCCACGCGGACATAGCCGACCAGGCCGCGGCGCAACCGCACCGCCGCACGCTGCACGCCAGCGAGCAGGAAGCGCTGGACTTCTGCACGTTCCAGCTCCAGACGGTCCGGGACTACATGGAGCCGCCGGGTTCGGCCGAGCTGGAGGAGGCCTACAAGCGGTACGTCAGGGATCCTGACGTCAACCGCTGACCATTCACCTGGCCGGGCGGGTCACCAGCGCGGGCTGCCACCCCGGTCCGGCTCCGCGGATAGGGCGGTGCCGGAGTGACGGAAGCCCGCTCTCGTGTCCAGGTGCCGCCGTACCGCAGCAACAAGCTGAGCGGCAATGCGCTGGAGGGACGCGTCCGAGACATAACCCGCGGCTGTCGCGAGGGTGCGCGCACCACGCGTCGCTGCCGTCGCGCGGCTGCTTACTGAGTGTCGAAAGACCCCTGATCAGGGTGTTTCGACACCCAATGGAGTGAGCAGGCAGGAAACTGCGAGGATCTTCCCGTCGGCGGCTGGCTGCGGGCCGCGCCCGATGGCAGGGTAGGTGGCGGGCCGTCGGGGTCCTGGGTACGAGGAGGCTGCCGGGTGATAACGCTCGTAATAGGAAGCGACGCGGTAGGTAGCGACGGGTACCGCGGCGAGGTGCTGGCCGTGGTCGTCGACCCCGCTGCCCGCACGGTGACCCATCTCGTGGTCGAGCCGGAGGGCCGTCAGGGGCTGGCCCGGCTGGTCCCGTTCGACCTCGTCGATCCCGCCGGTGCGTCGCCGGGACCGGTACGGCTGGGCTGCACCGAGGCGGAGTTCAAGAACCTGCCGGCCGCCGAGGAGACCGTCGCGGAGTTCGTGCCCGGCTACCCGGACCCGGTCCAGTTGCTTCCGCCCGGCTGGCGCGGCGCGGGCGGGCCGACTGCCGACGGCGGCGCGGTCCTCCGGATCCCGGAACAGGAGACCGTCGACATCGTCCCGCCGGGCGAGGTGGAGGAGCACCGCGGCGAGCATGTGCACGCCACCGACGGCGACATCGGGCATCTCCGCGCGCTGCGCATCGACCCGGGCAGCCGTCAGGTGACCTACGTGCTGATCAGGGAGGGGCCGGCGTGGGACCGCAAGGATGTCGCCATCCCGGCCGCCCAGGTGGCCGGGTTCGACGACGGCGTCCGGCTCAGCATCACCCGGCAGCAGGTCCGGGACCTGCCGCCGGCCAGCATCGACCACCCCACCTGACCGGCACCCTAGCCGAAGGTGAACGCGTAGGCCCCGACGCCGGGGGCGAGGAACGTGATCTCGAAGGTGCGCTCGGCGACGGGGCGGCGCTGGCGGATGAGCTGGTACAGCCGTTGTTCGGCGACCGCGCCTGCGCCTTGCTCGTCCACGTCGATCCCGTGATCCGGGCCGGGCGGCTGCCCGTCGATGAGCACTCGGAAGCGCACCGGGGTTCCGGGGGCTGCCGGTCCCATAACCAGATTGAGGTCGCGAGCCTGGAAGCGGTAGACGATCCGCCCGTCGGCCTCCTCCACGGTGGCGGCCTGTTCCCCGGCCGCCCACTGCCCGGACAAGGCCCAGTGGTTGAGCCGCAACTGGGCGGGAGCAGCGTATCCGTGCGGCCGGTCCGGGACCAGGCCACCGGGCGAGGCGAAGTTCTCGGTGCGTGCGTAGCCGGTGTAGTTCTCCGGTGATCGCAGGGTGGCCCAGTCGGCGGGCGCTTCCACTCCCCAGGCATCGACCGACGCCAGCTCATGACCCGCACCGCCGTATCCGGCGTCGGCCAGCAGCTGCTGGATGATCATTTCCGACTGCTGGTATTCCCCCTCGCCGAAGTGGTGATGCCGGACCTGCCCTTGCGCGTCGGCGAAGTAAAGAGCTGGCCAGTAGTGGTTGTCGAAGGCGCTCCATACCGCGTAGTCGTTGTCGACCGCGACCGGGTAATCGACCCTCATGTCCCGAACGGCCCGGCCGACGTTGTCCACATCGTGCTCGAATGCGAACTCCGGCGTGTGCACGCCGATCACCACGAGCCCCTGGCCGGAGTATTTCCCGGCCCAGGCGCGCAGATAAGGCAGCTGGCGTAGCCAGTTGATGCAGGTATAGGTCCAGAAATTCACCAGGACCACGCGCCCGCGCAGGCCAGCGGCGGTCAGCGGCGGCGAGTTGAGCCACTCGGTCGCGCCGCCGAATGAAGGCAGCTCACCCTCCATGGGCAGCCGGACCGAGGCCGTGTGCAACCCGGCGGGCGCACGCCAGTGTGCTGTCATGGCACTACTGTCGCATGACCGGATGAGCTGGTCACAGTGTTGCTGGTCCTCCGACATGCCGTCGGCACGTGAAACACTTACACCGGTGAGGGGCTATGAACCTGCGTGAGCGCATCGCGAGCCTGATGGGCCGGGTGCAGCCCGAGCTGGCGGAGCTCGTGGCCATCCGGTCGGTGGCTGACCCCCGGCAGTTCCCGCCGGAAGAATGCGCCCGCGCCGCACAGTGGGTGCTGGACGCCTTTGCCGGGGCCGGCTTTTCCGACGCCCGGCTGGCGGAGATGGCGGACGGAAGCCACGCCGTGCTCGGGACCCGGCCGGGCCCGGACCCGAACGCGCCGACCGTGCTGCTCTACGCCCACTACGACGTCCAGCCGCCGCTGAACGAGGCCGACTGGCGGACCCCGCCGTTCGAGCTGACCGAGGTGGGCGGGCGCTGGTACGGCCGCGGCGCCGCCGATTGCAAGGGCAACATCCTGATGCACCTGACCGCCCTGCGCGCCCTGGGCGACCAGGTCCCGGTCAACCTGAAGCTGGTCGTGGAGGGGTCCGAGGAAACCACCGGCGCCTTGGAGGGCTTCGTGCCCGGACACGCCGACCTGCTGCGCGCCGACGCGATCCTGATCTGCGACGCCGGGAACGCGGCCGTGGGCCACCCGGCCGTCACGGTGAGCCTGCGCGGCGTGGCCGACGTCGTGGTCCGCGTGGAGGCACTGGCGTCTGAGCTGCACTCGGGAATGTTCGCGGGAGCGGCTCCCGACGCCCTGGCGGCGCTGGTCGCCATGCTGGCCACGCTGCGGGACGCTCATGGCAACACGACGGTCCGCGGGCTGGACAACACCCAGGTGTGGCCGGGTGCGCGCTGGTCGCCCGAAACGTTCCGGGCGGATGCGGGCGTCCTGGATGGCGTGTCGCTGCTCGGCGGCGGAACGGTATCGGACATGGTCTGGTCGCGTCCGGCGGTCACGATCTGCGGCATCGACTGCCCGCCGGTGCTCGGGTCGGCGGCCGCGATAACGCCGCGAGCGAGCGCTCGCCTGAACCTGCGCGTCCCGCCCGGGATGCGGGCCGGTGACGCCGCCCAGGCGCTGGTCAGCCACCTTCGCGCCGCTGCCCCCTGGGGGGTGCACGTGACGGCTGACATCGAAGCGTCCGGATCTGGACTCCAGGCCAGAACCGGCGGCCCCGCGTACCAGGCCATCGCCGCGGCCATGCACGAGGCCTACGGCCGGGCGATGGTGACGCTCGGGCAAGGCGGCGCGATCCCGCTGTGCAACGTGCTCGCCGAGACCTACCCTGACGCCGAGCTCATCTTGATGGGCGTCGAGGAGCCGCTGGCCCTCATTCACGCCCCCAACGAGAGCGTCGATCCGGCCGAGATAGCGGCGATGGCCCTGACCGAGGCGCTGTTCCTGCAAC
>Ga0335069_10015176_pt1 | contig 10770 bp, 8 predicted proteins | sample Lox_Sample_11_FD_206714 | JGI IMG/M metagenome (GOLD analysis project Ga0335069, IMG submission 206714) | Soil microbial communities from Loxahatchee National Wildlife Refuge, Florida, United States - Lox_Sample_1.1 | ecosystem: Environmental > Terrestrial > Soil > Wetlands | place: USA: Florida... | reverse complement strand
TGTCGTCGAGCAGAGGCTCTCCCTTGGAGTTGCGCCCCGCGGCCAAAATCAAGTTGCCGGCAATGTCGCGCAGGAAGATATAGCCGCGCTCGGCGCGGGTCAGCTTGAGGGTCGCCTCGATGAGCGTGACCAGAATCTCGTCGAGAACGCCAATGGTGTTGAGCTTGCGGGCCGCCTCCATGAAGAGGGTCAGCTTTTCGAGGTCGTTGGCTTCGGGCGCGATCTGGATGCCGGAGATCTGGCTGAGAAACTCGCGGGCGGTGTTCGACGTTGTGTGCAGCGGGTGGAAGATGAGGTAGGCGACGTCGCGCGCGCCGAATTCCAAGCGGTCATTGCGCTGGAGCTTGTGGCGGTCGACACGTTCGCCATTGACGTAGGTACCGTGCTTGCTTCCCTGGTCGACGACAAAAAACTCGCCGTTCTCGGCAACGATGGAAGCGTGCTCGCGGGAGACGCGCGGGTCCGCGATGACGAGGTCGCGGTCGACTTTTCGGCCGACGGTGTAGGGGGTGTGATTGAGCGAGAGAGTCTGCTGCTCAGTTCCCTGCACGTAGATCGCGACAGGAAAGATGCTGGAGATTCCGGAATGAGAGGACGCTGCCATCTATGCGAGATTCTCGTTAGATCTTTAGCTAATGCAATTGGTCACCGGTGACTGGCCACCGGTCATCGGGCTTCTGCAAAACCGTATCATCCCCCAAGCATTCTACGATGTTGCGGCCACTACCGAGTCCGCAAAAATCCCACGTGCCGCATGGGCCAGCATCAGCGCCGCCACCCCCAGCGGAGTTGGCACAACCGTCCAGAATGGCACGGCCCAGGCTCCCTGAATCGTATCCGACGGCAGGACGAGCGACAAAACAACCAAGCCGACACTGCTGATCCAAGGCCACACGACTAACACGGCTACTATGCCAAGAAACAACCGGCTGCCCATGCCCCGGTCCCAAATGGCACGCCGGTCCCGGACGAGCAAGAGCAGGGCCGGCATCAAAAGTACTTGATTGTAAACCGAGTCAGTGGGGATGAGGAGAACCGTAAGAGCCAATACCATGCTCGTCGTGACCGCAAATGTCGACGAGGACGCGGGGTGAGGACGGGCTCGCCAGCACGCTCCTATTAAGAGCACGAACGCGAGGACTTCCACTATTCGGCCGAGTATGGTCCCGGTAAACACTTCCGCAACCGGCATTGCACCGGTGTATTCGCGGTACTCGCGAATTGCCTGCCAGAAGCGCGGAATCCAGTGAGGCACGTAATACTCGGCGGCGGCAATCTGGACGGCCATGACGGCGGCGAACGCCACAGCCCAGCGATAACGGCGGCGGATATCGCCGAAGGTCCAGATCGCGAGCCAGAGGAGAGGCAGTACAGCCACCTGCGGCTTGATGCTGGCCGCCGCGAGCAATACCCCGGCGATTACTTGACGGTCCTTCAACAGCAACAGAATCGCGATTGCCAGTAGGCTTGCCACGAGCAAGGTCATCTGCTGAAGCTTGAGTCCTTGCATGGCAGGCAAGCTTCCCAGGGTCAGGACTAAGACCAACGCTTGCATCCCACCGGACTCTGGCCAATGGAGGACTCGCATCCAGATCAGCGCGCTCGCGAGCGTCATCACCACAAGCAGCCAGAGGAATGCCTGCTTGACGACGGCAAATGGCAAATCAACGACGGGAGCAAGGTAGAAAACAATGTAGACAGGATAGGCAAAGGCTTCCTGATCCTTTGGATCATTCGGTCGAACTGGATCGAGGACACGTCCATAGTAGCCAGCCTGGATTTCACGGGTGACGTCAGGGCTGTAGGGATTGCGCTTGTGAAGAAGCAATTCGCGCGCTCCCAGCCAGCGCGGATAAAGATCGGAGAGATTACCGCGGGGCCGCTGATGGGCAGCCGCGTCGACGACCTGAAACGGAATGAGCACACGTTGTGCAAAGAGCCAGATACCTGCCGCACAAACGAAGGCTGTAACCCACATCCAAAGTGCCGGGGAGCCGGTTCCGGGGTTCTTCATGCGGTCCGATAAAGGTGCCGAGCGATGCTCAACATGAAAAAAGCCAAAGCAAAGGGAGAAAGAAAGGCCAGCAGTTCTGGCCCGCCAACAATTAACGAAGCTTCACGTTGGAAGGTGTGATGCAGGACGAGCGCGGCGAGAGAGACGGGCAATGCCAGCAACCACTGCCCAGCCAACGCGAACGCGGCCAGTCGCCATGCACTTGAGTTAAGGAGACTATTGCCGGCCATCTCCCGGCCCCGTGTAAACAACCAGACAGCTGAGGGAATCAAGAGAATATGGTTGTAGAAGGCCCCCCCTCCCGCGTTGGGTATGGTCAATTCGGTGAGGACCAATGCGCCGATCACCGCGATGTTAAACCGGTCGGAACCGGGCAATCGCATTCGACCACGCCAGAAAAAGAAGCAACACAGAAAGATTCCGAGACATGCGGTGATTGTCGAAAGCGGCTGTCCCAGCACAGTCGTAATCGCGGAGGGCTTGTGGGAGCGCGCGTACTCGGCTGCGGCCTGACTCCAGAAACGGAACCATCCTGGGAGCAAGATTTCTGAAGCCAGCAACAGGAGAGCCATAGTTCCTACAAATCCAATCAGGAACCATTTTCGAGAATGGCACTCCGACACCGCCCATAACAAAAGAAACCCAACGACGAGAATCACCAGTTGTGGCTTGATAGTGGCCAGAGCGAGGAGAACACCCGCGAGCGCCATGTTTCCGCGGGACAGAGCGGCAAAAGAGGCGGAAAGAAAAAAGGCCACGAGAAGGGTGAGTTGCTGCAGATGAGCGCCGTCAATCGCAGCATGACTTGACATAACCGCAATGCACGTGAGCAAGAATGGCCACGGGCGCAACGAGAAATTGAGTCCCTCCATCCACTGCGGAACGCTGGCCATGGTGATCAGCAATAGGAAGCAAGTGAATGGCGTTTGCACCAAAGCGAAAGGGAGGTTTACCAATGGGGCCAGCAGAAAAACCACGTAGACGGGATAAGCAAAGGCCTCCGAATCGGTTGGATCTCCGGGTCTTGAGGGGTCCAGTGGACGGCCGTAGAAACCGCTCTGGATGTCATGAGTAACGCCGGTCGAGTAAGGATTTCTGTGATGCAAAAGGAGTTCGCGCGCGCCCAGCCATCGGGGATACAAATCAGACCAGTTACCTTGGGTCGCCTCAGGGAATTGAAACCGTCTCGATCGAATGGGGAGTAGAACGCCGAAATAGTAGTAGACCATCCCAAAGGCGAGGGCGAGGACGACAGCGACGAGGATGATCCGCTGCCATGTGCTCAGTTGCACTGTTGCCGTGGCCGCCATGTCTCCCCTGCCATCACCGAAACCTCTAGAGCGACTCTCGAACAGGAACAAATGTTACGCAACCGCCGCCATATTCTACAGAATTGGCAAGGCTTTGCTTAGGTTCGAACTGCGGGGCCGGCGGTGTGTTCATGCAATTGCCTCATTCATCCGAAGGACATCTCTTTTGCGAAAGAGCCAGAGCAACGCCGGCAGAGCCCAGATCGGACTAAGCCGTGTCCAATAGGTCGAAATCCACAGGATCGCGTAGAGAAGAATAAGCAAGGTTGCATCGCTTCGGACTTCCTGGGTCTGTTCCGTCGACGGCGCCGCAAATAGAAGGAGCACGACCGGCACGAGCAAAGACAGATCGTGCCAGATCGCGTGATAGCTGACTAGTATCGCGGTGATGCTGGCGACGGCAAAGAGAAAACGGACGGAGGCATTACGGCTGCGGACGAGCCAGGCTGCCAGTCCGACGGCAACGACAGAGGCTGCGATGGTGGACCAGGTCACGAAGGGGCCCTTCCCTTGTCCCAATGTCGAGGCGATCAAACCGTGGAGGTTCGGCATGCTTGACGCCTGAATGGCGCCGCCGGCACCGGTCTTCTCGAGCTTGAGCACATAATCCACATACTGAACCATGCCGTTCCATCCCACCATCGTTGCTGAAATCACGGTGAGCGCCGCAGCAGCCGGCGCAAAGCCGGCAAGCAACCGCGGTCTCCGCAACGCGAGGATTAAAGTCAGAGGCAGCGCGATCTGGAGCTTGAAAAGGCAGAGAGCGAGAGCGACGCCGGCCGCGGCATCCCGCTTCCTCTCAAGCAGTATCAGTCCCGCAGTGGCAAAGAACATGAGCACGACAGAGTCTTGACCCTGCATGAGGGCGATGGCAATCGGGGGGAAGGCGCAGACGGCCAGGAACAAGAACCAGTTGTGCAGGTCCGACACCTCCTTGAATGTTCGTTTGACTATTGCCACTCCCACCGTGAGCATGATCGCGTTCAGGAGGTTCCAAACGAGATAGGCTGGGAAGAAACTGAGATAGGCAAGCGGCCAAAACAACAGCGCCTCAAATGGTGGATGGTTGTAGGGCAAGGCTACCTGGCGGATGTCCACATAAGGGGCGAACTGCAATTGCACCTGATATTGGCGCTGAAGATCGTAGAGACGGGATACCTCTCCGCCGCGAAGCATGAGTCCGCTGCAGTAGAAGATCGTGAAATCCTGATAGCCGCGCCGCAACTGGGAAGCGAGGGAGAGGATGCTCGCGGCATTAATGATCGTGAGCGCCAGAAGAAACAGCCCCGCCAAACGCTCTTTTCGTCGGACCAATTCGGTCATGGATAGAATTCCGGACGCCTGATTCTATAATTGCGGGTTCCGTTTTCCATGACCATTCTCGGCAGCAAGCGCGGGTTGTTTGGGGTAGTCCTGTTCCTGGGCCTGCTGGCGATGACGAGCCGCAGCATCACGGACCCGGATCTATGGTGGCACCTGCGCACCGGACAATGGGCCGTAGAGAATGGCCGCGTTCCTCATACCGATCCTTTTTCTTTCACCCGTGGCGGCAGTCCATGGGTCTCGCATGAGTGGCTGTCGGAAATCATCTTCTTTGAACTCTGGAAGCGAGGCGGCCCGGGTGCGCTGATCGCTTTTTCAGCGGTTATCACGACCGCCGGTTTCCTGCTGCTCTACTGGCGGTGCCCGGGACGACCGCAATGGGCAGCGGCGCTCACGGCGCTGGGTGCGACGGCTTCGGCGCTGAGCTGGGGCGCGCGTCCGCAGATGTTCACGTTTACGCTCGCGAGCCTGCTTCTGTGGCTGCTCGAACGCGGCGAGAAGCATTCCAGGATCGTTCTTCTGGTCCCTCCGCTCTTCCTTCTCTGGCTGAATCTGCACGCCGGCTTCGCGCTGGCTCTGGCTCTTCTTTTGCTGTACGGGCTGGGGCTTGCATTGGAATGCGTCTCCGGTTCGGAGCCGTGGGAGAAGTCGGGACCGACGATAGCCCGCGTTTTCGCGGTTACGCTCGCCTGCTTCGCGCTTGTGCCACTGAATCCAAGCGGCGCGCAACTTTACCGCTACCCGCTTGAAACGCTGTTTTCTGGCGGCATGCGCGACGTGATCATGGAGTGGTTCTCGCCCAACTTTCACCAATGGCTGATGGTTCCGCTCCTGCTGGTTTTCCTGATCCTTATCGTGGCCATGGCTCGTTCGAGGCCACGGGTCAAGGGGCGCACTCTTTTGCCGCTGCTGTTTACGGCTGGGGCCGCTCTGGATGCAGTGCGGCATATCCCCATCTTCATACTGCTGGCGATTCCGGTGGTTGCGGCGGCGCTTGCTCCGACGTCAGAGGCGCCTCTCTTGATGCGGCGACGACCTGTTTCAAGATCGGCGGCAGCGATCATCAACGGCGCGGCACTGATCCTACTGTCGGCGTTTGCTGTAGGCCGCTGGATCGAACTGGCCCGCCAGCAACCAGTTCAGGAAGCGGCGCACTTTCCGCGGGCGGCTGTCGCGTTTCTTCAAAGTCATGAGGAAGGTGAGCGGCTTTTCGCCTACTACGACTGGGGAGGGTATGCGATCTGGGAGCTGTATCCCAGGTATCGAGTCTTCGCAGACGGGCGGGCCGACCTTTACGGAGACGAGTTGCTGCGCGAGTGCAGCCAGACGGTGCCGCAGATTCGCGCGGGATGGGAGCAGGTGCTGCAGAGCTGGGACGTGCAGACCGTTATGATTCCGCCGAGTACTGCGCTCGCGCAGGCACTGATGATTCATGGTGGCTGGAGCCAGGCGTACCGCGATCAGCAGGCGGCGATCTTCGTGCGAGTGCGTGCGAAGCCCGACAAAGCTGAGGTGATCGAAGATGGTTCGCGGGCGAAAAAATGTATACTTGTGCATCCTGATTCTGCGAAACTGATGATCACACACTGGAATGGCTCGTCCGTTGCAGGGGTCGAATGGGTCGGTCCGCGCCGTTGACGCGGCCCAGTGACGGAACTAAGTGTGCCATCCATGGTTGACTGTCACGGAGAGTCGATGCCCAGCTCACCGATTCTCGGCACAAGTCGAAGGAGAATGCGAATGTCAGGCGTGATAAGAGCGCTATGGCGTGGCGAGGAGGGTCAGGATATCGCCGAATACGCCGTCATGCTGGCAGTGATTCTGGTTATCGTGATTGGAACGGTGCGGCTTATTGGCACGAACGCAAATACGGTGTTCTCGGAAGTAGCGAGCACGATCCAATAGCGGCATTGGCGCGCGATCGGTTTGAAGTAATGCCGGTCTGACGCGCGGGTTAAGGAAGCTTCATGAATCGAAGTCGCCTTTTAATGATCGGAGGGTTGGCGCTGGCGATCGGCCTGCTGGCGAGCTACTACGTCTTTAACATGCTGAAGGGCAGCACCAGGGGCAAAGAGACCATGGTGATGGTGGTGGTGGCGGCCAATGATATCCAGATCGGGTCGAAGTTGGCGGACCATGATCTGGCGCTGGCTGCATTTCCGCAGTCCAGTGTTCCTCCGGGAGCCTTTGGGCGAATCGCGCAGGTTCGGCAGCGCGGAGTTGTTATTCCCATCAGCAAGGGCGATTTCATCCTCCCGAATAAGCTGGCGGCGGAAGACGCGGGCGCAGGGCTGCCTTCGATGATCCCGCAAGGTATGCGCGCGATTTCTGTGCGGGTAAATGACGTGGTCTCGGTGGCGGGGTTTGTTCAACCGGGTACGCACGTGGATGTGCTGGCGACCGGACTTCCCGGCTCAAGCGGCAACGAGGCCCAGACCACAACGGTATTGGAAAACGTGGCCGTGATTGCGGTCGGGCGCAGTTTACTGGACCGAATGATGTCGGGTGAGACACAGAACGCTGCGGTTATCACGTTGCTGGTTTCGCCGGGGGATGCACAGAAGTTGACGCTGGCCTCGCAGGAAGGAAGAATCCAGCTGGCATTGCGCAACCCGCTCGACATCCGCAAGGAAGAGATCGCACCGGCCAGAGCCAGTTCCCTTTCCCCGGGAGCGGCGGCAGCTGTAGCCACGAGCAAGCCCAAGCTTCACAAGGTGACTGAGAAGGTCACGCCTCAACCTCCTCCAGCGCCGTACCAGATAGAAATGATTCGCGGAGGCAAACGCGAAGAAACAAAATTTAAACAGGATGAGACCCACTGAGCCGTCCCGTCCGCACTCGTGTGTGCGGATACATGATCTCAACGAGGCTGCGGTTTCCTGGCCGAGGTCTGTCTTCATGAAATTCGTACTGCCTATTGCGGTTGTCGCGCTGCTGGCGGCGCCAGTCTACGCAAAACGTACGGCGGAGACGCCGTCTGTAGCCGCTACTCAAGACACTGCGCAAACCACTGTGCCTGCGCCCTCGAACGCGGCGGAGAATGCGAGCGCGGCGCCTTTGAGAGTGATGGTCGGCAAATCGCTGCTGATCAACACTACCGAGCGGCTCAAACGTGTTTCGGTCACCGACCCCGCCGTTGCCGATGCGCTGGTGGTAACGCCGACGCAGGTCCTGGTCAACGGCTTGGCACCGGGCGAAACGTCGCTGCTGATCTGGGACGAACTGGAGCGGTCACGCAGCTTCGATTTACGCGTGGACGTGGACATTACGGCGGCGCGCGAGGAAATGCAAAAGCTCTTTCCTAACGAGCAGATTCAGGTATCGCCGTCGCGATCGGCGATTGTCCTTTCCGGGCATGTGACAACCGAGGACGTGGCCAAGCATGCGGGAGCCCTGGCGTCGGCTTATTCGAAAAACGTCGTCAATGTGCTCACGTTCGGGCCGGTTGGAGCGGATGAGGTCCTTCTCGAGGTGCGTTTCGCGGAGGTGGATCGAACAGCGCTCACACAACTTGGGATCAATATATTCTCGACCGGCGCTGGCAATACGATCGGAACAATACAGACCGGGCAGTTCGGCGGGGTCACTGTCAGCCCCGTTCAGGGAACGACGGGTGGGACGGGGACGACAACCCACACTACTACGACGACGGTTAACAACTTTCTCAATCTGTTCTTCTTCAATCCGCAGGTGAACCTGGGCGCGGTCATTTCGGCATTGCAGCAGAAGAGCCTTCTCCAGATTCTCGCCGAGCCGAATCTCGTCGCGCTCAATGGCAAGGAGGCGAGTTTCCTGGCGGGCGGCGAATTTCCCTTCCCTGTGGTGCAGCCGAATGCGACCGGGCTGTCGACGGTGACGATCCAGTTCCGCGAGTTCGGGGTGCGGTTGAAGTTCACGCCGGTGATTCAGCCGAACGGAAGCATCCACTTGCACGTCGCGCCGGAAGTGAGCACCCTCGATTTTGCGAACTCGGTCACGGTATCGGGGACGACGATTCCCGCACTCAGCACGCGCAAGGCGGATACAGAGTTCGAACTTCAGGATGGACAGAGCTTTGTTATCGCCGGACTCATCGATAACCGCGTGACGGATATCATGAACAAAGTTCCCGGCCTGGGAGATATTCCGATCCTGGGGAATTTCTTCCGGAGCAAGAGCGCGCAGAAAAGCAACACCGAGTTGATGGTTTTATGCACGGCGCGGCGCGTTTCGTCGACTGGCGAAATGCCCAAAGGGCCGCCCATGCCTCTACCGCTACTTGACAGGGATCAATTCGACAAGAAGAAGCCGTAAGTCGCGAAGCGAGTGCAAGAACGCGAGGTCGATTGCGTCCGCCATCGCCTGGAAGCCGTCATCATTCGGATGGAGATGGTCTTCTGAGGCAAAGCGCGGCAAGAGTCTGCTGGGGTGATCCGGATCACTCAGCGCGGCGTCATTAATTATCCCGTCGTAGTCACCTCAGCGGCTAAAAACCGCCCGTCGAAATAGCGCCGCGCCACCCAAAAGCCGGTCATGAAGTCACTCTAGAAACCGCAGATCCGGCGCGGGTTTTGCGGGCTTATTCACTGCTTCCATCTGGCTTCGAGGTAGGGTAATCTAATAGCCCCGGGCGCGGGGGGGGTTCCGCGTCTCGGCTCCCCCATGCCGGAACTTTCCGTAGCTATTTTTGCGACCGATAACGACCAGCGCGCCGTGCTGCAGGTGCTGGTCGATTCCACGAGTGTCGCGCGCACGGTGTGCAGTAACTCGACGCTGCCACTGTCGGCAACCGACCCGGTCATCCGCAGAACACAGGCATTCAACCCGGATGTAATTCTGATTGACCTGACGGCCGAGGGCATTGCGGGAGCTCTGCGGGCGGTGGAACTACTGCACCAGGAAATGTCGCAGGCGGCTGTATTTGTTGTCGGACCGATGACCCAGCCGCAACTCATCGTGAGCGCGATGCGGGCGGGCGTGCGCGAATACATCGAGAAACCACCGACCACGACCGATCTTCTCGAGGCATTTGTGCGCCTGACCTCAACGCGGCGCAAGCCGGGGCGCGAGTCGACTCGCGGCAAAGTCTTTACGGTTGTTAACGCCAAGGGCGGAAGCGGAGCAACAACGACGGCGGTCAACCTCGCGCTGGCGTTGCAGAACGTCCATCCCAGCACGGCCCTTGTCGACCTGGCACCGCTTGGGCATTGCGCGTTGCACCTTAATCTGAAGCCCGCATTCACGATCACCGACGCCATCACCAACCTCCACCGGCTGGATACCTCTCTGCTCGAGAGTTTCATGTCGCGGCACGAGCGGGGATTGCGCGTGTTGGCCGGACCCAATGTGCCGGTCGCAACGGAACATTCTGCCTCCGACTATGCGCGGTTGTTCGACATGATCGCGGGGATGTTCCATTACATCGTGGTGGACGCCTCATCCCGTCTTGACAGCGCGACGCGGCTTTCCAGCAACCTGTCGGAAAAGATTCTGATGATCGCCCATGCCGACGTGGCTTCCCTTTGGAGCGCCGGACGAGTGGCACAATACCTGGGCGAGAGCGGCTCGCGTGACCGGTTTGCGCTGGTTTTGAACCGTTACCGGAAAGTGGGCGGGTTCAACGAGGCGGAAACCGAGGCGGCGATCGGAGCGCCGGTGCTCTGGCGCATCCCTAACCAGTATTTTGTTGTGTCGACCGCCATCGACCGCGGGGTGCCTTTGATGCAAGGACCGAACACGGAAATCTCACGCTCCATCGCAGGGCTGGCTAAAGTATTGACGAAGGACGACATTGAGGTGAAGCGGAGCGCGTGGTCGTTGTTTAAGACGGTGTGATTTGTTGGTTCGGGAGCGATTTCAGAGCAGGCGAACGGACGGGGCGTCCCTCCTGATTGTGTGCCATAGCCGCTCTTACGCCCCTTCGGGGCTAAGTCGAGTTCCACTTTTCACCCACGGCTTGCCTCCTTCGGCAGGCTCAGGACGGGCTGCATTCCTGCGCCGCTGCGCGGCTACCTAGGATCCAGGCAATCTTTTGGTCTAGAACTTTAGTAACAGTCACCTGCTAAATAACTTGTTTCCAACGCATCAAAGTACTTAGAATTACCCCGTCCCAAAAAACTGAATTTGGTTCAAGGAGTTAGCATG
>Ga0335069_10015175_pt1 | contig 10770 bp, 10 predicted proteins | sample Lox_Sample_11_FD_206714 | JGI IMG/M metagenome (GOLD analysis project Ga0335069, IMG submission 206714) | Soil microbial communities from Loxahatchee National Wildlife Refuge, Florida, United States - Lox_Sample_1.1 | ecosystem: Environmental > Terrestrial > Soil > Wetlands | place: USA... | reverse complement strand
AGCGCTACGGTAGGAATGTCGTAGGTCTGTCCAAACAGAAGAGTCATCTCTTCCTGCGCCTTCTTTGAAAGCGCATACACCGACGTGCATTGCAGAGGTTTCTCTTCCGATGTTGCGACCGGCTCCACAACGTTGTTGCAGTTCGGACAATTCAGTTCCCATTGCTTCCGCTTCAGCTGCTCAATCGTCCTCGGCAGGGGAGCCACATCACCGCATTCAGTGCAGGAATAGCGTCCTTCGCCGTAGATCGACATCGACGAGGCCACGACCAACTTTTCCGGCCGGCTGCGCGTGTCCAGAATCGCCTGCAGGAGGTTGGCTGTCCCTTGAATGTTGCAGGAGCAATAGTTGGAAATCTCATACATCGACTGGCCGACGCCGACCGCCGCTGCCAAGTGATAGATCACGTCCTCTCCCGCAACTACCTTGGAAAGCGACCCCAGATCCCGAACGTCCCCCTTCACAAATTCCACATCACGTGAGAGATAGGACGGAAACCCGGTAGGATGGACTTGCTTGCTCAGATTGTCGTAAACCGTGACCCGATGTCCCGCCTGCAGCAGCGCATCGGCGGTGTGCGATCCCACGAACCCACATCCTCCGATGATCAGCACCTTCTTCATGCGTTTCAAAGTCCCTCAGCTTCGCAGGTCACGGCTGAGATGACAGGCCAACGTAAGTAGGTTGCTTTCTGGTGTGTAATTCTGAGGATATAAGTCTAGTGTTACGGTTTTCCCTGAAGGCTGGCCTATAACTCATTCAGGGCAGATGTAGCACGAGCACTTTCCATTGCAAGCAGATGACTCGCGGTGGTTTGCGCTGGCGCGTAACGAGCAGTGGCCCAGGCCGCGAAGTCGGCAAAGTCGGCTGCGTGTTTCGGTGGGCTCGTGTGATGTTTCGCTTCTCCCAGGTGCTCGGGAGTGAAGCAAAGTGTCATGGTGACTTCAAACTCCCAAAGACATTTCATCTGATGGTCGAACCATTGCTCCGCCCCAGGCCGGAACGAGTCAGCCCAACTGATCCCGGTTCGAAGATGTGACACGCCCAATCGCCGCAGCCAGTCAATCGCTGTATCCAGCCTGTGATCCTGAAAGTGAAACCATTGGCAAATTCCCATACCCGCAGGAAAATCCCTCGCCGCAAGTTTTGGACTGCCGTCTTCCCTAAGCAGTCCCATGTAGTAGTGGCGATAGTAGGCGCTGCCCTCCGCTTCTTTATGCCGCGTCGTGGCCGGCCATGCTGCCGGCAAGTCGAACAGGCTGTACCAATGCACTCTCTCGACCACGGGCAGCAGCAGTTCCGCGGTCCGCTTCAGGCCGAATTCCTGAACCTCTTCGGCCCCAAACGACGACACCCCCGCCTCGGACACCCATATAGGTGTGTGCGTGACGGCGCGAACCTCCTCGATCTTCTTCGGCCAATCGTGAATCGACCAGTGATTCCAATCCAATGGGAAACCGTGCACAGCCACCGTATCCACTAAGTCGAGCACTCCGTGACTCCCCATCAATTCAAGAAACTTCGGATCGATCGGAGAGATCCCTCCCAACACGATCTTCAGCCTGGGATTGACTTTCCTGATGGCATGCACGGCCACCGTAACCATCTCAGCAAACTTGCGCCAGTCAGGATCAAGGTGAAAGTCCCAGTGAGAGAGATTGTTCGGCTCATTCCACAGCATCACTGCTTCGACCATCCGGTTCTCCTTCGTCGGCAACGAGTTCTCCAGCAAGTTCCAGGTCAAGCGCGTAGCGCCCGTTCGCCCGGCTGCGGTCCGGTTTACAAATCCACGTCTCTTCCTCTGGATGCGAGACGATCTCAAGACCCGCGCTGCGTAGGATTCCTTCCGCAGCCGTGCGATTCGGGATCCACCAGTTCGTGGGATCCGAGGAATACTTCTTCTCGATGAAATACATGGCCGGGAAAGTCGGATCGAGAAAGATGTCTTGCCGCCAAAACGGATAATCCCCTTCCCATCGGCGACTTTCTTTCGATCCGCGCAACATCGTCTGAAAGATCATCTGCCCGCCGACCTTCTTCACCGCTAGATCCAGTCCGAGCAGGGGATAGCGCAGGTGATAGAACACTCCCATGAACACAACGTAATCAAATTGCCCCGGAATCGACTCGAGGTCGTACACCGAGCAGCGGCGAAACTCGATGTCCAGATCGAGGGTCCGCGCCGCGAACCGCGCCTGGTTCAGATAGCGCTCATCCACATCGATGCCCAGCACGTAGTCCGCGCCCCGCCGCTTGAACTCAATCGAGTAGAACCCGCCATTGCATCCGATGTCGAGAACCGAGGCACCGTCAAGGCGTAGAGGAATTTCTTTGCGTATCTCCCTCCATTTGATGTTGGGAAAATCGCCCAGAAAATGATTGGGCGCCGTGGGCACGCCATGAAGATCAAGATTATGGAACCACTCGCCCATTTCCCTGATTTGGCGCGTCAGTTCCACTTGATTTCCACCTTCCGGAATGGGGGCCTGACTTGAAGTCGACATATTCGGACTTGCGGAACAGCGCTTGGATGACAACTCTCAACATCGGGTGGCCCGGCCCACGAATTTTGTTGACGCCCGCCTGCTCTCCGCAACATTTCGCCCGCGTTATAACATCCAAGATGCTTCCGAAGGAGGCGTCTCTTGCTTACTCCAATCCCAAGCGCTCTTGCGCAAAACCTGACCTCAATCCCTTCTTTGCGGGAAAGCGACGCAAGTTTGCTGGCTCAGGTTCGCTCAAAAGAAGCAAAGATTGCAGTTGTTGGTATGGGCCACGTCGGACTGCCAACAGCTCTTGGTTTCGCTTCGCAGGGTTGGACAGTCCTAGGCGCAGACTCCTCGCTGCCACTGATTTCCATGCTCCAGGCCGGCAAGGCGCCTTTCTACGAGCCGGGGCTCGACAGGCTGCTCTCGGAACATATCGGGACACGATTCTTTCCCGTTGACGATCTGAATGAGGCGATCCGCGAAGCCACCATCATCTTCCTCTGTGTAGGTACTCCTCAGAAAACATCCGGAGAGGCCGATCTGTCGCAAGTGGAAACCGCGGCCCGCACGATCGCGCACAATTTGAACGGCTACAAGTTGATCGTTGAGAAGAGCACCGTCCCTGCAATCACGGCGCAGTGGATCGACCGCACCATCCACCGATTCGCCCGAAACGGATGCGGCGCCCACACCGTCGATTTCGACGTCGCCTCCAACCCCGAGTTTCTGCAGGAAGGTCTTGCTCTCAAAAACATTTCGCAACCGGAGCGCATTGTTTGCGGAGTCGACTCCGAACGTGCACGCACCATCTTGCAGGAGATTTACGGACCACTTCGCTGCACGTTGCTCATGACGGGACTGAGTACCGCCGAGGTCATCAAGCATGCCGCCAATTCATTCCTGTCGATGAAGATCTCCTTCATCAATATGGTCGCCGATCTGTGCGATTCCATCGGCGCCGACGTCACCCAGGTGGCCGAAGGAATAGGGATGGATCCTCGCATCGGTTCCCGTTTCCTGCAGGCTGGAATCGGCTTCGGCGGTTATTGCTTCCCAAAAGATCTCCGCGCGTTCATCTTCCTCGCAGAGGAATATGGAGTGGACTTTTCCCTACTGAAAGAGGTTGAGGCCATCAACGAACGCCGCGCTGAACTCTTCGTGAAGAAAGTCCGAAATGCTCTCTGGGTGTTGCAGGACAAAACCATCGCTGTACTCGGCCTCGCATTTAAGGCCGGGACTGACGATACCCGCGAATCCCCAAGTTTGCGCATCGTCAATGCATTGCGCAACGAAGGGGCCATCCTCCGGCTGCACGATCCCAAAGCCATGCCCTTGTTACAGAACGTGCTCAAGCCACATGATGGAAGCCTTGCCTATTGTGAGTCTCCGTATGACACCGCCGCCGGCGCGGAGGCACTCCTTATCCTGACGGACTGGCCGGAATACAAGCAGCTCGATTGGCAGCAGATCCGCTCTCGGATGGAACTTCCACTCGTCGTGGACGGCAGAAATTTGCTGGACCCCGAAGCCATGCGGCGTGGCGGCTTTGAGTACATCTCGATTGGCCGTCCGAATCCGCCGGTTCGCTATAGCGAAGCCACTTCGATATCAGCGAGCAGTCTCAGCGCGTCGTGATACCCGTGCAGCGTACCCACATCCACATACACTTCGCCACGCTTCACCGCTTTGACCTTCCCGCCATTTGCGATGAAGGCATTGACCAATGTGCCGAGATATTCGTCTCTTCGCATGCGTTCACACCACAGAGCCTGTAAAGACGCGAAGGTTCGTCCGGGTAATCGAAACGCTCCCCATACCCAATTCGAATCGGGATAGGGAACTTTAACCTGCACTTCTTCCACGCTTCCATTCTCGTCGCACTTCACCGCATCGAAGAGATGTGGGCGCTGCACTTGAAACAACAGAAAGGAGAACTTCTTTTCAGGCAGATGCTGGAATCCGTCTATTGGGAACCAGATCGTATCCGGCAAGCCTACGAGGACTTCATCATCCGGTGAAATGAATGGCAAAGCGGTGAACAACGCGTCACACAACCCTTTCGGATCCTGTTGCACGGCATAACAGATGGCGGCGTCGCCGAATCGGCCCCCAAAATATTGCATGATGTCGGCTTTCCCCGGCGAAACCACAAAGCAGAGCCGTGTCGCTCCAGCCACAACCATTCTCTCCACCAGGTGTTCGCTGACGGCTCGCGGCCGCTGCTGTTCGGCGTCCATTCGCGATCCGACTGGCAACAACTCCTTCGAAAATGCGAGCGGCTGAATTCGCGTCCCCAGTCCGGCTGCTGGTATGACTCCCCATGTCTGACTCATCTGCTCTTCCTCATGCTCATGCGTTTGCTTCGATCAGGGTGATCAGCTCAGCCGCGCGATGCGCGGCCGTATGTTCGTTCAGCGCCCGTTCCTGAGATGCCAGTGACAGCTGTTTTAGTTCATCTTCACTCAGCTCCATGGCGTCCATCACATCTTCGGAAGTCCGGGCAATCAGGATCTCCTGCCCTGGTTGAAAGAATTCCTCCAGACCAGTCCACCAGTCGCTGACAATCGGTGTGCCGCAGGCAGCCGCCTCAAACAGCCGCCCCGAAGGGCAATATCCCATTTGCGCCATAGTCCCCCGCGTCACGTTGAGCGTCATCTTCGAAGACGAATAGAACGCCGGATGTTCCGGAGGCGACAAATGCCTCACGAAATACGTATTGCTGGTCCATGGAAAATCAGCCGGGTACATTGCTCCGGCAATGCAGAACTTCTTCTCCGGAAGCCGGGTAGCTGGTCTCAGAAACAGCTCCTCCAGTTGCGATTGCCGGTCAGCCGCATATGTGCCCAGATAGGAAAAGTCCGAAGAGAACCGGTCATCTAGGGGCACACGCCGGTGAGAACTTGGGTCGACGCTGCCATACAAAGGAGCCACCCGTCGCGCACCCAATTGCCTCGAAAGCTCTTCCAACGCCTTGCCCCCCGTATAGCTCAGAACCAGATCGAACGGTTCCAGCCCATACTCTGGGATGTAACTCACCTCGCCCGCGCGCGACAGTGCGTCCAACGTCACAGGCGTATCCAGGTCGTAGAAAACGGCGAAAGTGCCCGAGTCGAGAATCAGGTCCGATGCCGGTCGCGCGTCTGGACAATATGAAGTCACAATGGCGCAATCGCTCTCAGCTGCAGCGACTCGCGCCCGTTCTGTTACCTCGTCCCAGTCGCGATAGAGTTCCAGGTCATAACGATCCGGACGCGTGAGATCCCGGTGATTGCGGTAGTAAGGAACATCTTTTTCAAAAAAAGTGACCGAATGTCCCTGCTGACTAAGCGCTTTGCAGAGCCCGCGCCAGATGGTAGCGTGCCCGTTACCCCACGACGAACTGACGGTTAGGCCGACGATTAAGAACCGCATTGCTGTGACAAGGAGAGATGCTGAAATGCCTCCAGATGCTGTCAGCGAAGAAAGAAAGAGCTGAAGTCTGGACTGGACACACTCCCACTAAAGCCTGGTTCTACCTAGAGACTATTCCCTTCGAGAACTTCGAGACCGAGTTGCAGATTTCCGCCAAGCGGCCATTTTCGAGAACAAGGATCATATTGCACGACCGCAGTGTTTCCAGCCGATGGGCAATCATGAATGTCGTTCTGCCCTGCATCAGCGTGCTGGTGGCAGTCAGAATCTCGCCCTCGGTACGAATATCGACTGAACTTGTTGGCTCATCCAGAATGAGAACCGGGCTGTCCCGCAGAAATGCGCGCGCCAGCGAGATCCTCTGCCGCTCGCCCCCGGACAGTCCGCTCCCGCGCTCCCCCGCCAGAGTCTCGTAACCCTTCGGCATTTTCATGATGAACTCATGAGCGCACGCCGATCTTGCCGCCGCCACGATTTCCTCATCCGTGGCAGTCCTTTTCCCATACGCGATGTTCTCCGCGAGACTCGCATCAAATAGAACCGGCTCCTGCAGCACCACGGCAAATTGCTTTCGCAAATCCGCGATCCGATACTGTCGCAGGTCCGTTCCATCCAACAGCACCTGCCCTTCCGTCGGATCGTAAAAGCGCATGATGAGATTGAGCAGAGTAGTTTTACCAGCGCCGGTCGTACCGACAATCCCCACTCGCGACCCAGCGGGCACCGTGAATGAAATATGGTTCAATCCGCGTCCGCTCCCGCTGTACTCGAAGGTCACGTCGCGAAACTCGAATTCCCCGCGCGCTCGCCTCACGCCGATCGCTAACGGATCCTCCGCAATTTCCGGAGCGTTATCCATCAGCACAAAGCATCGCTCCATGCTGGTCATCCAGCTCTGCAGATCGCTCGTCTTATTCGTCAGCGCCTGCAATGGCTGATAAAGCTGCGCGATGTATGCCATGACCACCAGTAGTGAGCCGATCGTCAGCACGCCCGCCCGCACATGCCGCACACCAATGTAGAGCGATGCCGCCGTCCCTCCAGCAATCGTCAGTCCGATGAACATGTTGAACAGCGCCTGCAACAATGCCAGCCTGACCTGCCCTGAGACCCTCTTCGTCGACCGTCGCACGAATCGCTCGTGTTCCTGGTCCTCCTGCCCGAACGCTTTGATCACGCGGATGCAGCCAAGAACCTCCTGAATCACCGACATCGCGCTGCTGTCCAGCTCTTTAATCGTTTGTGAACGTAATCGGACCGCGCGGCTCGAGGCTAGCGTCAACAGTAGAAGAACAGGCACGATTCCCAATGCGACCAAAGCAAGCCACGTATCGATTCGAAGCGTCACGTAGACCATGCCGAGCAGAGTCAATAACGCCGTCAACCACGGGATCAGCCCCTGAATCAGCACATACTGAATCGCCGGCGCGTCATGTTGAATGCGGTAGACCGAGTCCGTCGCTCCATATCGGTCATGGAAATACAGCGGCAGCCGCTGCACGTGATTCAACAATCTGGCGCGGAAGTCCCACACCAGCTTCTCGCCCACATATGTCTGCAGCCACCAGCTTGCCAGGCCCTGCAGGTTCACGGTCACCGCGATCGCAAGCAACAGGGCAACCGCAATCCCCAGAGCGGAAGCTCTGGAGTGTACCGGCACCAACCCCGCAATGCGCCCGGCCAGCTGCTTCTGTCCAAGCACGTTGTCCACGACAATTTTCAAGGGCAACGGATACAGCAGGGTCAGTGGCAGTGACAGCAGGCTCAACAATGAAATTAACGCAAGGAAACCCGCGCAAGATCGCGACTCCGATAGAACGCGCAATAGCGCGGGGAAGCGCTTCGCTAATACAGGAAACACAGTACTCCGGGGACTCTTGGCCCTCACCATACGCGATCTACTTACAACGCGCAATAAGGATCGGGGCTTAAGCCCGGCAGCGGGCGAAATACGTTATCCGTGCTGGATCAGTTCGGCGCAAGACTGGCAGCATTCGTCAGGCTGCAGAGCTGCCAGAATCTCGAATGGAAAGGTCCCAGTAGACACGGCGATGATTTCTGCGTTCACCAGCCGGGCAGCTTGGATGTCATCGGGTGTGTCCCCGACAAAGCACACTTTCGCGCTATTTCCCAGCTGCTGTTTCGCCACTCGCAATGCATTGTGGAAAATGGCTGCGCGCAGTTCGCATTGATCTCCGAAGCTGCCCACCGCAAAATACTCCCGCAGCCCCGCGGCCGACACCTTGTGCCATCCCACGCTTTCAAGGTTTCCGGAAGCCACACCGAGCAGTTTCCCCCTATCCTGAATTCGTCCGAGCACCTCCGGGATCGCTGGACACACCTCTGCCGCAATTCCCGACGCATTCGCCGCCACTTCCCGGCACACTACTGCCACCGCAGTCGGAAGCTTACGGTAGTACTCTTCCGCCGAGACTCCACAGCGCTGCAATGCTGCCCGCAAAATGGCGACATCCGTCTTCCCGTGGTACGGCAGCCCCTCGATTGTTGTGTCGATGTTATAAACTTCCAGCATCGCTTGATGCAGCGCATTCCAGTGCACCAGGTCGCGGGTTATCAAGAGGGTTCCATCGATGTCGAAGAAACATGCATCGGTCTGATTCAGAGTTTTCGAGAACATCTATGGGCACTCTCCCGATTCTCGGTTTGCTGATGCTTCGATGCCCTCGCACCTGTAAGGGATTATCCCTATCCGCACCGCAGCTATTCCCGATTCTTGTCAGCAGTCCTTACGTCGGAGTTATGATGGAGCGCTAATGAAGAAGAAAGCGAAAGCCGCCGCCCAGCCCGAGTGGGTTTCCCAAATCATCGCCTTGCGCGAGCGCCTCCACATCAATCAGGCAGAGCTGGCCCGCAGAATGGAATGCTCCGCCATGACGATCTCCCGCTGGGAAAGGGGGCTGCTGCAACCCTCGGCCGAGCACTTCATTCAGTTGGGAAATCTCGGTAACAAGAATGATGCATGGTTCTTTTGGGAGATGGCAGGAATCCAGCCGGCAAAAATGATCCAAGCCCTCGATGGATCTTCGCGATCGAGGAAAGCCACGCAAGCTCCATCCATCCAATTTCCCGATTCAGACCGCCAGCCGGTCCACCCCGAAAAGTCCGGCAAAGTCGTTGGCATTCCCCTTTTGAAAGCGTCTGCCGGTACGCACGGGACCACAGGCGACAAGCGCAACAGCCTGCGGAGCATTCCTTCATCCGAGTTTGTCGGCGTTCCAGCTGCCTGGTGCCCCAATCCCGCCTACATAAGTCTCCTACGCGTGAGCGGACACTCCATGGAGCCGGCCATTCGCGATGGTGATGTCGTCGCGATTAGTGGTTACGAAACTGAGCGGCGCGATTTGTACGGCGAAATCGTCTTGGCTACCAGCGAACCGCTGGGCTTGTTCATCTCCCGTCTCCGCCGCTACGACACCATCGATGTCTTGGAAGCGGACGATCGCACGTGCTCGCCGATCATAGTGAAAAAAACCGGTGGACTCAGGATCGTAGGTAAGGTCCTTTGGTCCATCTCGGGAATTCCTTGACCTGCCGCTGTATCGCACAACCCCACTTTCTCCCACGTGGCGCACCTTGACGCTTGCTCGGCTCCGGGGCGGCTGGCTATCGTACAGGCAGGGGAAATTCTGAATGTCAGCTACCAAGTTCCGACTGGAAACCAAAGCTAAACACGGCGCGAACAAAGCAAACGGCGAAACGGAACGCCAGGCCGAGCAGTTGTTGAACGAGATCGACAACTTGGCCCTCCTGCTTCATGAAGTGCGCAAGCAGACGGATCGCATCGAAGCGGCCGCCGACGCGATCGGGGATGCCGTGTTGAGCCACCTCCCTGTGACCCTGCACCGTGCAACCGATTCTCCCAACGCCCGGAAGGCCGTTTCCATCATGCAGATCAAGTCCTCTCCTCAGCCGCGTACCCTGCTTCCTCGTTTGTTCGACGTCCGCAACGCCTGAGCGATTCTCACCTCCGGCTGCGGCTCCCAGCCTGGTGGCCCATCACCCTCCTTCTCCGTCGCTTGTAACGTTAGCGTTACATCTGCGCAATTACTGTTCGCGCTGTATTGTGACGGGCAGTCCATTCATGTGAACTGAGCATCCGGGAAACATTCCAGTGGATCGCGCACTTCAATCGGCGCCGTATGGACAAAATGCCTCCCCCAGTGCGGCGTCCGAGACAGACGCCCCTGTTCGCTGGCAGGATGCATTCTTCTCAGCCCTGCTTGAGACAGATCGAAGAAAAGCACTTCCGCTCATTCGCCGCGCCCACGACGCCGTAGAAAGTCGTCTCGCCGATATTTCTCTTCACCATTCGCTTGACTCGGCCGAACTGCTCGATCTCTGGAATTCCCTTACTTACCTTGGCATTCTCTCGGAGTGCTTCGGCAATGGACGAGGAGGTTTTCTGTGGGACTGAATAGCGCCGGTGCCGGTGTCCCTTCTTTTCAGAGCAAAGCGGGTCAGCCTCAGCTGCCCCATCGGCAGCAACCTTGGTACGCGGCTTACATGGCCGCGCTGTTCGAATCCGACCGCAAATACATGGGCGAGCGGATTCGGCAGGCAGAGCATCTGATTCTCGCTCGAGAGCGAGAGCTTCGTGCCGAGCAGGCGGGATCAGAGGAGCGGCGTGCGCTCAATAATGCCCTCCAGGCTCTACGCGCCCTCGCGACCTGCTTGGGTGTGTAGTGCGGCGAAGTGTGCAGCTGCCGCGAAACTGATCAATACACCTCGAATGGCGCAGGAGGTCTCTGATGCAACCCAAACATACTCGGTTGAGCCTGACCAGACGTTCGTTGCTGTTGAGCATGGGAGCCCTCTTTGGCTCCTCGGCCATACCATCTGATTCCTTCGC
>Ga0335069_10015174_pt1 | contig 10771 bp, 11 predicted proteins | sample Lox_Sample_11_FD_206714 | JGI IMG/M metagenome (GOLD analysis project Ga0335069, IMG submission 206714) | Soil microbial communities from Loxahatchee National Wildlife Refuge, Florida, United States - Lox_Sample_1.1 | ecosystem: Environmental > Terrestrial > Soil > Wetlands | place: USA... | reverse complement strand
TCGACCCGCAGGTGCGCGCTTCGCTGCGGCTCGGCGCGTACCAGCTCGGCTACACGGGAACCGCGTCGCACGCGGCGGTGAACGAGTCGGTCGAGCTCGTCCGCCGCGCGCGGCTCGAGCGGGCGGTCCCGTTCACGAACGCGGTGATGCGCCGGCTCGCGGGCGGGATCCGCGAGCTCCTCGACGCGCTCCCGGACGGCGCGCTGAAGGAGTCGTACCCGGACTGGATCCACGAGACGTGGGTGCGCGACCTCGGCCCCGACGACGCGCTCGCGCTCATGCGCGCGCAGAACGAGCCGCTCGAGACGGTCGTGCAGCGGCTCTCCGGCCCCGTCCCCGGCGAGCCGACCGACGTCCCCGGCGCGTACCGCGTGCGGCGCGTCGACCCGGAAGCGATCGCCGCGGGACGCGTCTGGCCGCAGAGCCGCGGCTCCCAGCTCGCGGGCATCGTCGTCGGCTCGCAGGAGGGCGAGCGCGTCCTCGACGTCTGCGCCGCGCCGGGCGGGAAGACGATGCAGCTCCGGGGCGAGGTGACCGCCGTCGAGGTCGACCCGCATCGCGCGAGCGAGCTGCGCGAGAACCTCGCACGCGCAAGGAGGGAGAACGTGACGGTGGTGGAGGCCGACGGCACCGCGCTCCCGCTCGAGCTCACGGGCTTCGACCGCGCGCTCGTGGACGCGCCCTGCTCCGGCCTCGGCGTGCTCGTCGGCCGCCCCGACCTCCGCTGGCGCGCGACCCCGCTCCCGGAGCTCCAGCTGGCGCTCCTCCGCAGCGCCGCTGCACGGGTGCGGCCCGGCGGGACGATCGTCTACTCGGTCTGCACCATCAACGCGGACGAGAACGAGGCGGTGGTGGAGGCGAGCGGCCTCGAGGTCGTGCCCCTCGGGGAGGAGTGGCCGGCGTTCGCCCACCCGCGGCGGCCGGAGTTCCTCCTGACGCTGCCCCATGTCCACCGCACCACGGGCTTCTTCATCGCCCGGCTGAGGGCGTAGCATCGGCCTGCGACTGTGGCCTGGCGGGACTGGATCAGGACGGTGGAGATCGAGCCGTCGCTGTACGCGGCCGATTTCACGCGGCTCGGCGAGCAGGTCGACGTCCTGCTGCGCACCGGCGTGCGCGTCTTCCACTTCGACGTCGGCGACGGCCACTTCGTCGAGCCGATCACGATGGGGCCGATCGTGCTGCAGGCGGTCGCGCCGCTCGTGCACGCAATGGACGGCGTCATGGACTGCCACCTGATGGTCGACAACCCCGTGCACCACTTCGAGCAGTTCGCCGTCGCCGGCGCGGACAGCATCACGTTCCACTACGAGGTCGTCGACGACGTGCCGGCGACGATCGCAACGGCGCGCGAGCACGGGCTGCAGGTCGGCGTGTCCTTCAAGCCGGAGACGGAGCCGGAGGACGTCGCGAAGGTCGCGGGCGACGCCGACCTCGTCCTCTGCATGAGCATCCACCCCGGGTACTCGGGGCAGGAGTTCATGCCCGAGGCGATCGACCGGATCGAGCGCCTGCGCGCGGCGCTGCCCGACGAGGTCTACGTGCAGGTGGACGGCGGAATCGACAACGAGAACATCCGGAAGGTGTACGACGCCGGCGCGCGGCTGATGGTCGCGGGCGCGGCGATCTTCCAGCGCGAGGATCTCCCGCGCGCGTACCGCCGCCTGGTACAAGCACTCGCGTGAGCGACTTCATGGCGCGGGCGCTCGAGCTCGCGGAGCGCGGCCGCGGGAAGGTGCGCGACCATCCGCTCGTGGGCGCGGTCGTCGTCGCCGGCGGCGAGGTGGTGGGCGAGGGGTGGTACGAGTACGACGCGGTCGACCACGCGGAGACGGTCGCGCTGCGCGCCGCCGGCGACCGTGCGCGGGGCGCGACGCTCTACGTCACGCTCGAGCCGTGCGCGCACCACGGGCGGACGCCGCCGTGCGCGGACGCGGTCGCGGCGGCGGGCATCGCGCGCGTTGTCGTCGGCGCGCTCGATCCCAACCCGAAGGCGGCGGGCGGCGTCGAGCGCATGCGCGTCGCGGGGATCGAGGTCGAGGTGGCGGAGAGCGAGGACGCGCTGCGGCAGAACGAGGCCTGGCGCACGTGGGTCGCGCTCGGCCGCCCGTTGGTCACGTACAAGGTCGCGGTCACGCTCGACGGGCGCGTCGCCGTCCCCGGACGGCGGTGGGTGTCGGGGGAGGAGTCGCGCCGCCTCGTGCACGAGCTGCGCGCGCAGTCGGATGCGGTCGCGGTCGGGATGGGAACCGTGCGCGCCGACCGTCCGCGCCTCGACGCGCGCGGCGTGGATGCGCAGAGGCAGCCGCGACGCCTCGCCTTCGGCCACGGCGACGCGGGCGAGCTCGAGGTGCGCAGCGGCCCGTTGGAGGACGAGCTGCGCGCGCTCGCGGCCGAGGGCGTGCAGTCGCTGCTCCTCGAGGGCGGGCCGACGCTCGCCACCGCCTTCCTGCGCGCCGGTCTCGTCGACAAGCTCATGGTCTTCGTCGCGCCGGTGCTCGGCGGCGACGGGCCGCGCTTCCTCGGCGAGCTCTTCGAGCCGGTCCCGCTCTTCGACGTGCATGCGCGTCCGGTCGGAGAGGACGTCCTCGTCGAGGCGTCCATCCACCGGCCGTAGAAGTGGGGGGCGGTGGTGGGCCGCCCCCCGGCGTCCGCAGGGAGTCGCTGCTGCGGACTGAGCGACCGGCCAGCCCGGTCGCAGTCTTGGCGAGGACAACTCCCGACGTGCACTTCGAGCATCGCGCCTGCCGGAGGCGCCGTCTGTACCGAACGCCTCTTAATCGAATGCGGGAAAGCCGCAGCTACTTTGTGCTCATGTTCACGGGGATCGTGCGCGAGCGCGGGCGCGTCGCCGCCTTCGACGGGGCGCGGCTCGTGGTCGCGGCGGGCACCGAGGCCGCGATCGGCGACTCGGTGGCGGTCTCCGGCGTCTGTCTCACGGTCGTCGCGCACGAGGGCGGGACGCTCGCCTTCGACGTCACGGCCGAGACGCTCGCCCGCTCGACGCTCGGCGCGCTCGGCCCCGGCGACGAGGTGAACGTCGAGCCCGCCCTGCGGGCGGGGGAGCCGCTGGGCGGCCACCTCGTCCAGGGGCATGTCGACGGCGTCGGGACGTTCCGCGGCCGCGACCGCGACCTGACGTGGTTCGACGCGCCGGCGGAGCTCCTGCGCTACTGCGTCGAGAAGGGCTCGATCGCCGTCGACGGCACGTCGCTCACCGTCGCGGCGCTCGACGAGCGCGGGTTCGCGGTCGCGCTCATCCCGCAGACGCTCGAGGCGACGACGCTCGGGTCGCTCGAGCCGGGCGATCCCGTCAATCTCGAGGTGGACGTGCTCGCGAAGTACGTCGAGCGACTTACGATGGGCCGATGACGTTCGCGACGGTCGACGAGGCGATCGAGGACATTCGCGAGGGGAAGATGGTCGTCGTCGTCGACGCGGCCGACCGCGAGAACGAGGGCGACCTGACGATCGCGGCGCAGTTCGCGACCCCGGAAGCGATCGCGTTCATGGCGAAGGAGGGCCGCGGCCTCATCTGCCTCTGCCTCACCGGCGAGCGCTGCGACGCGCTCGGGCTGCGGATGATGACCGACCGCAACGAGACGCCGTACGGCACCGCGTTCACCGTCTCGATCGAGGCGCGCGAGGGAATCTCGACCGGCATCTCCGCGCACGACCGCGCGCGCACTATCCAGGTCGCGATCGACCCGTCGAAGAGCGCCGGAGATCTCGTGCAGCCCGGCCACGTGTTCCCGCTGCGTGCGCGCCCCGGCGGCGTGCTGCAGCGCGCGGGCCAGACGGAGGCGGCGGTCGACCTCGCGCGGCTCGCGGGGCTCAACTCCGCCGGCGTCGTGTGCGAGATCATGAAGGACGACGGGACGATGGCGCGCGTCCCCGACCTGATCGAGTTCTGCGCGCGGCACGGCCTCAAGCTCGTCACCGTCGCCGACCTCATCGAGCACCGCCGCCGGCACGAGAAGCTCGTCGAGCGCGAGGTGACCGTGAGGCTTCCGACCGCGTACGGCGAGTTCGACGCGGTGCTCTTCAAGGAGACGCTCACGGGCAAGCAGCACGTCGCGCTCGTGCGCGGCGACGTCGCGGGCGCGGAGAACGTCCTCGTTCGCGTCCACTCCGAGTGCCTGACCGGCGACGTGTTCCATTCGCTCCGCTGCGACTGCGGCGAGCAGCTCGACGCTGCGATGAAGCTCATCGCGGAGGAGCCGCGTGGCGTCCTCCTGTACATGGCGCAGGAGGGCCGCGGCATCGGGTTGCTGAACAAGCTCAAGGCGTACGAGTTGCAGGAGGAGGGCCTCGACACCGTCGACGCGAACCTCGCCCTCGGCTTCGGCGCCGACGAGCGCGAGTGGGGGATCGGCAACCAGATCCTCTCCGAGCTCGGGCTCACCACCATCCGCCTGCTCACGAACAACCCGAAGAAGGTCTCGGGGCTGCAGGCGTTCGGGCTCGAGGTCACCGAGCAGGTGCCGATCGAGATGGCGCCGCACCCGGAGAACCGGCGGTATCTGGCCGCCAAGCGGGATAAGCTCGGCCACGGTTTGCACCACCAGGGGCTGCGGTTCGAGGAGGATGCGTGAGCGAAGACGAGCAGTGGCCGGGCGAGCAGGTCGTGGAGGCCCCGCCCGAGGACGAGAGCGGCGAGGACACGGGCGAGACCCCGGCGGTCGAGGAGCCGGCGCTCGAGGAGCCCGCGCTCGAGGCCGAGGCGCCCCCTGCCGGCCACGCCCCCGGCGAGCTCTCGATCCCCGACGGGCTCGACACGCTCGAGGGCACGCCGTCGGGGACCCGCAAGCGCGTCGCGATCGTCTGCTCGCGCTTCAACGGCGACATCACCAACCGCCTGCTCGAGTCGGCGCTCGCCGAGCTCGAGCGCGTCGGCGTCGACCGTGAGCACGTCACCGTCATGCCCGTCCCGGGCGCGTTCGAGCTGCCCCTCGGCGCAATGGCGCTCGCGAAGACGCGCCGCTACGTCGCCGTCGTCGCCCTCGGCTGCATCATCCGGGGCGAGACCGCCCACTTCGAGTACGTCGCCGGGGAGGCGGCCTCGGGGCTCCAGCTGGCCGCCCTCGAGACGGGGGTGCCGGTGGCCTTCGGCGTCCTCACCACCGACACGCTCCAGCAGGCGATGTCCCGCGTGGACAAGGGGGCGGAAGCGGTGCGGAGCGCCCTCGAGATGGCCGATCTCTTCGCCCAGCTGCGCGCGACCGCGAAGTCGGACGCATAGGTTCGGCTACACTGGCGCGCCGATGTCGAAGGTATGCGCCATTTGCGGGAAGAAGCCCAGCTTCGGGCACCACCGGAGCCACTCCATGGTGGCCACGAAGCGCCGGTTCGACCCGAACCTCCAGCGCGTTCGCATCCTGCTGCAGGGCAAGGCCACGCGGGCGTACGTCTGCACGCGCTGCCTCAAGGCCGGCAAGGTCACCAAGGCCATCTGAGCCGCGGGCGGGCCGCGTTCCGCCTGCCGAGCCGCGTCCCGAAAGGGATGTGCATGCCTGCACATGGGCGTGTGTGCACATGGGCCGTGGGGGTGAGCACACATGTGCAGTCGTCCGCTCGGGCCGTGCCGCAACCCTGAGCCGCGTCGGGCGGTCCAATCCGTTGGTGCAGGCCGTGTCGACTCCCCTCGGACGCATCACCATCGCCAGCGAGGCCATCGCCCAGATCGTGGGCGAGACGGCGCGCGAGTGCTACGGCGTCGTCGCCATGGCCGGCCCGAAGTGGTTGCCGGAGCGCGCCCGCAAGGGCATCGAGATCACGCGCGCGGGCGAGGAGGTCACGATCGACCTGCACGTCGTGGTCGAGTACGGCCTCAACCTCGCCGAGGTGGCGTCGTCGATCCGCAACCGCGTCTCGTACGAGGTCGAGCGGATGACGGGCCTGCGTGTCCGCGCGGTCGAGGTGCACGTCGACGGCGTCCGGAGGAGCGCATGAGCACCGCGGGCGCGCTCAACGGCGATCTCGACGCGCTGCGCCAGGTGGTGACGGGCGCGCTTGCCTCGCTCGAGGCGAGCCGGCAGCGCATCGACGACCTCAACGTCTACCCGGTCCCGGACGGCGACACCGGCACGAACCTGACGATGACCGTCCGCGCGGTCGCGGACGCGGTCGACAAGACCTCGGCCGCAAGCCGCGCCTCGCTCGCCCGAGACGTCGCGCGCGGCGCGCTCATGGGCGCGCGCGGGAACTCCGGCGTCATCCTCTCGCAGATCGTCCGCGGCGCGGCCGACGTCCTCGCCGAGACGGACTCGAACCACATCGACGCGCATGCGGCCGCCGCGGCGCTGCGCAGCGCGTCCGACGCCGCCTACCGCGCGGTGCGCCGGCCGGTGGAGGGGACGATGCTGACGGTGATCCGCGAGCTCGCCGAGGAGGCGGAGGCGCGGGCGGAGGACGCCCCGCCGCTCGGCGACCTGCTCGTCGAGCTCGTCCGCCGGGGCGAGAGCGCGGTCGCGCGCACGCCCGAGCAGCTCGCCGTCCTGCGCGAAGCGGGCGTCGTCGACGCCGGCGGGGCCGGGCTCGTCGAGCTCGTGCGCGGCGTCGCGGCGACCGTGAGCGGCGAGCCGCTCCCTGCTCCGGCCGCGACCGACGAGCACCTGAACGTGCACGCGATCCACCAGGAGCTCTCGAAGTACCGCTACTGCACCGTGTTCCTCGTCGAGGGACGCGACCTCGACCGCGAGGCGCTCGAGGAGAAGCTCGAGCAGCTCGGCGACTCGCTGCTCGTGGTCGGGGACGAGAACGCGCTCAAGGTGCACGTGCACACCGACGACCCGGGCGCGGCGCTCTCGCTCGGCACCGCGGCCGGGACGATCGACGGAGTCGAGATCGCGAACATGCACGAGCAGACGCACAGCCGGGAGCAGCGGCTGCTCGCCGCCGTTCCCGACGAGGCGCGCGCCACCACGGGCGTCGTCGCCGTCGTCGCGGGCGACGGCAACCGCCGGCTGTTCGAGTCCCTCGCGAGCGGCATCGGCCCGATCGCGATCGTCGAGGGCGGCCAGACGATGAATCCGTCCACCGCCGACCTGCTCGCGGCGCTCGAGTCGCTGCCCTCCGCCGAGGCGATCGTCCTGCCGAACAACTCGAACATCGTCCTCGCCGCCGAGCACGCGGCCGCGCACGCGAGCCGTCCCGCCCAGGTGGTCGCTGCCGACTCGATCCCCGCGGGCCTCGCGGCGATGGTCGCCTTCGACGGCTCCCGGACGGCCGAGGAGAACGCCGAGGAGATGCGGGAGGCGATCGCGGCGGTCGCGACCGGCGAGGTGACGACCGCGTCGCGCGACGTGAGCATGAACGGCCTCTCGATCCGGAAGGGCGACTGGCTCGGGCTCTCGGACGGCGAGCCCGTCGCGGGCGGCGGGAGCTTCGAGGAGGTCGCGTTCGACGTCGTCCGGCGTCTGCTCTCCCGGCCCCGCGACCTCGTGACGCTGCTCGCCGGCGCCGACGCGCCGCCGCTCGACGTGCTGGTCGACCGCATCGCCGCCGCGTATCCCGAGGTCGACGTCGACATCCACGCCGGCGGCCAGCCGCACTACCACCTGCTTCTCTCCGCCGAGTAGGGTCCAGGGACTGTGGCCGGTCCGGTCCGGATCCTCCTCGTGGAGGACAACCAGGTCTTCCGCGAGGCGCTCGAGCTGCTCTTCTCGCTCCGCGACGACATCGAGGTCGTCGCCTCGGTGAGCGACGGGCACAACGCGGCGCCCGCCTGCGTCGAGCACCGGCCCGACGTCGTGCTCATGGACTACCGGCTCCCCGGGCTCGACGGCGTGCAGGCGACGCGCGCCGTGCGGGAGGCGTGCCCGAGCGCGGCGGTCGTCTGCCTCACCGCCTCCGCCGAAGGGCGCGAGATCGAGGCGCTGCAGGCGGCGGGCGCGATCGCCTGCCTGACGAAGGACCAGGAGCTCGAGGAGATCGTCGCCGCGATCAAGCGCGCGGCCGCAACGCACGGATGAACCTCACCGCCGCGAACACGGCGATCGTCCTCGACTCGACCGCCGACTTCCCCGACGCCGCCGAGCGGTTCCCGAACTGGCGCGTCGTGCCGCTGTACGTGAACTTCGGGACCGAGAGCTACCGCGACGGCGTCGACTTGACCGCGGCCGAGTTCTACGTGCGCCTGCCGCAGGCGCAGACGCTGCCGACGACCTCGCAGCCGACCCCCGCCGACTTCCTCGCCTGCTACGAGACCCTCGGCGCGTACGCGCGGATCTACTCGCTCCACATCGCCGCGAACCTCTCGGGCACGGTCCAGAGCGCAGGCACCGCCGCGGCAGAGCTCGGGGGCGGGCGCGTTCGCACGATCGACACCGAGACCGCTTCCGCGGCGATCACGATGCTCGGCCTCGCGATCCAGCGCCGGCTCGACCGCGGCACGACCGACGAGGAGATCGACGAGCTCGTGCGCACGTACCGCGAGTCACATGGGCTGCTGTTCACGGTCGAGACGCTCGAGTACCTCGCGCGCGGCGGCCGCATCGGCCGGGCGAAGGCGTTCGCGGGCGAGCTGCTGAACGTGAAGCCGATCCTCTCCATCCGCGACGGCGAGGTCGTGCCGGTCAAGCGCGTGCGGGGGAACCGCAAGGCGTTCCAGGAGTTCGTGGACGCCGTGCAGAACGACACGACCGACGAGCCCGGGCTCCGCTTCGGCGTCGCGCACGCGGATGCGCCGGAGAAGGCGGCGGAGCTCGTGAAGATGGCGCGCGATCTCCGGCCGCACGCGACGATCGAGGTCGAGACGTCGCTCGGGGCGGTCATCGGCGCCCACGCCGGCCCCGGCACGGTCGGCTTCTTCTGGTTCGTCGACCGCGGCTGACTTCGGCAAAGTCCTGATGGGCGGCCCCTGTCCGCGGGGCTAACGGTGGAGACATGAAGATCCTCCTCGTCGAGGACGAGGACGCGATCGCCGAGCCCCTCACGGCGGGACTCCGCCGCGAGGGCTTCGCCGTGGAGCGGGCGGCGACGGGCGGAGCGGCGCTCGAGGCGGACGACGCGGACCTCGTGCTCCTCGATCTCGAACTTCCGGACCTGGACGGAGCGGTCGTGGCCCGCATCCTCCGTGAGCGCATCGACGCTCCCATCATCGTCGTCTCCAGCCGCGGCGCGACGCCGGACGTCGGGGCGGACGACTACGTCATCCAGCCCTTCGGCATCCGCGAGCTCATCGCGCGCATCCGCGCAGTGATGCGCAAGACCTCGACGAACGGCCACGGCGCGCCGATGCGCGTCGGCGGCCTCGAGGTGGACGAGCGCACGCGGCGGGCCGTGCTGGACGGGATCGAGCTCAACCTGACGCCGAAGGAGTTCGACATCCTCGCCGCGCTCGTGCGCGACCCGGGTGCGGTTCTCAGCCGGCGAAGGCTCCTCGAGGAGGTCTGGCAGACGACGTGGTACGGCTCGGCGAAGACGATCGACGTCCACGTCGGCGCGCTGCGGCGCAAGCTCGGCGACCCGGGATGGATCGAGACCGTCCGCGGAGTGGGGTTCCGGCTCCGGTCGGCATAGGGGTCCGTCCGGTCCACGTTCTACTCTGAGCGCGCTCTGGCGCCGAGCACCGTGACCATGACCCGTCGACCGACGGCCTTCGCAGGCTTGGACCAACCGCCCGCCTGGCCCGCGACCCGCGGCCGGATCCGTCCGGTGCGGCTCGAGGCCCCGATCGACTCGCTCCCGGGCGTCGGCGCGACGCTCACGCGGAGGCTCGGCCGGCTCGGGATCGCCACCGTCGGCGACCTGCTCGAGCACCGTCCCTTCCGGTACGAGTCGGCGGCGGACGAGGTGGCGATCGCGGCGCTGCGCGGCGACGACGAGGTGGTCATCGTCGGCGAGGTGCTGAACGTCTCCACCCGCCCGCTGCGCGGCCGGCGGACGCAGGTGACCGCGCGCATCTCCGACGGGACCGCGACCATCAGCGCCGCGTGGTTCAACCAGCCGTGGGTGGCGGAGAAGCTGCGGCCGGGCGTGCGCGTGCGCCTGCGCGGCAAGCCCGGCCGCTACGGCTTCGACGTCAAGTCGTACGACCTCGGCGACGTGAAGGCGACGGCGGACTTCGCGCCCGTCTATCCGGCGAGCGAGGAGGTCACACCCGCGCGCCTCCGCGGTCTCGTCGCGAGCGCGCTCGCGCACGCCGGCGACTACGGCGACCCGCTCCCGGCCGGGCTCGCCGCCGACGAGCGCCTGCCGCTCAAGCGCGACGCGATCGTGGCGATGCACGCGCCCCGCTCGGAGGACGAGGCCGAGACGGCGCGGCGGCGGCTCGCGTTCGAGGAGCTCCTCATGCTCCAGGTCGGGATCGCACGGCGGGTGGCGGCGCGCGAGCGCACGCTCGCCCCGTCGCTCGGCCAGCCGGGCGAGCTCATCGCCCGCTACCGGAAGGCGCTGCCGTTCGCGCTCACCCCCTACCAGGAGCGCGCGATCCGCGAGCTCGACGAGGACCTCGAGCGCACCGTCCCGATGCAGCGGCTGCTGCAGGGCGACGTCGGCTCCGGCAAGACCGTGGTCGCGCTGTACGCGCTCCTGCGCGCGGTCGAGAACGGCCGCCAGGGCGCGCTCATGGCGCCGACCGAGACGCTCGCCGAGCAGCACTACCTCACGGTCGCCGCGCTGTGCGACCGCATCGGCGTCACGTGCGGGCTGCTCACGAGCGCGTCGCGCAAGCGCGACAGGCTCGCGCTGCTCGGCGCCGACGTCGTCGTCGGCACGCACGCGCTCATTCAGGAGGGCGTCGAGCTCCACGACCTCGCGGTCGCGGTCG
>Ga0335069_10015173_pt1 | contig 10771 bp, 9 predicted proteins | sample Lox_Sample_11_FD_206714 | JGI IMG/M metagenome (GOLD analysis project Ga0335069, IMG submission 206714) | Soil microbial communities from Loxahatchee National Wildlife Refuge, Florida, United States - Lox_Sample_1.1 | ecosystem: Environmental > Terrestrial > Soil > Wetlands | place: USA: Florida... | reverse complement strand
CGTGCGCATGATGGAGCCTGAAGCCGGCGGGCACCTGCAGACTGTGTCGAGCACTTCCGGGGATTGCGCCGGCAATGCAGCGCCATCCGAAGCCCAGCCGACGGGCGCGTCGAACGTCATCCAGGCGAAAGCGACGCTCGCACCGCATCACGCGCATCCGACGCGAATCTGACCCGTTCGCCCCCCGCGTCGATGACAGAAAGGGGACCGTCCGGCGCGGTCCCCTTTTTGTTGCCTGCTATTTGAAGGCGTAAGTCAGCGTGACGCCGTAGGTGCGCGGCGCGTTGAAGATGCGATAGCCGTCGCTGGTGCCGTCGTCGGTCGCCTGCACCACATGCTCTTCGTTGAACATGTTGCGGATCCAGCCGGCGAGCTCCCAGCTCTTGTCCTCCGTCGACAGCGAGACGCGGCCGTCGAACACCCAGTTCGATTTCGTGAAGAGATAGGGCGTGTTGAGCGCTTCCTTGAAATTCTCCGATGCATAGGTGCCCTGGAACTGGACCGCGCCGATATAGGCGCCGCCGAGCACCGCGTGCTCGTAGCGCGCCGTGCCGTTGAAGGACGTATCGGGCGCATCGGGCAGCTTGTTGCCGGCCGGCTCGGTGAAGGGACCGCCGGCTGTCGCATAAGGGAAGCTGCCGAGATGCGTGTGCAGAAGCCCCAGACCGCCGCGCAGGGACAGGCCATCCAGGGGCACCCAGGTCAGACCAAGATCAAGGCCGTAAACATTTGCCGTCTGGATGTTCGACAGCTTGATGAGCGAGACGGCGCCGACATTGGTGAAGGTTTGCGCCTGCAGGTCGTGATAGTCGTAATAGAAAGCGCTCGCATCCTCGAGCAGCGTGTCGCCGAAGAGGCTCGATTTTACGCCGACTTCGTAATCCGTGAGCGTTTCGGGCTTGTATGGCGTCAGCGCCGCATCGTTGGTGCTGATACCGTTGAAAAAGCCGCCGCTCTTCGTGCCGCGCGAAACCGTCGCGTAGACGAGCATGCCGTCCCTCGGCTTCCAGTCGAGAGTCTCCCGGAAGTCGATGCTGCGATCGACGATCGTGTCGCTCAGGAAGGTGTCGAACGGCGCGAACGGGATGGTCGTGCCGGAGACGAAGAAGTTCGAGCCGCCGACATAGTGCTTGTCTTCGTAAGCGAGCCGCACGCCCGAAGACAGCGTCACATGGTCGAACAAAGGCCAGTCGACCTGCGCGAAGGTGGCCGCGTAATGCGTCGTCTGGTTCGACGCGATGACGGTGTCGAGACCGAAGAGATCGACCAAGGAGCCGGGCGTGTAGCTCTGCACGCGATCCCAGGCGTAATCCGCGCCGACGAGCCAGGTGACGCCGCCGGCCGTCGTGCCGTCGAGGCGCAATTCCTGGCTGAACTGATTGACCTTGTCGTTCTGGTCGAATTCGGAATCGACAAAGGGCGTCGCGTCGGCGTCGATATAGAAGCCACGGCGAAAGCCGATATAGCCGCTCACCGACGTCAGCGTCGCCCAGCCGAGATCGTCGCTGACGTGGAGCGTCGCGTTCCAGCGGTCGATGTCATAAGGCGCGGGATGATTCCAGTCGCCCTGGAACGGATCGGACGACGTGTCGGTGTAACCGTGGACGTCGACGCAATGGCCGGGGTGGCTGAAATCCGGACAGGGTTCGCCGGCCGCGGTCGAAATCGTGCCGAAGAATTTGCCGACGCCGATCTCAGAATGATTGTGCTCGCCTTCGAGTTTGAGCAGGACCGAGATCGACGGTGTCGGATCCCACAGCGCCTGCGCCCGGCCGAGATAGATGTCCTGCCGGCCGAGATCGGTGTCGAGCGTGCGGCTGAACCAGTAGCCACGGCCCTGCTGGATGGTTTCGCCGGCGAAGCGCAGCGCGAAATTGTCGGTGACGGGCACGTTGATCGCGACGTCGCCCTGGAAGTCCTGGTAATTGCCGTAGCCGGCCGAGATGTTGCCGAACAGATCGCCGAATTGCGGCTTTGCCGAGATGATGTTGATGGCGCCGGCCGTGGCATTGCGGCCGTAGAGCGTGGCCTGCGGGCCTTTCAGAACTTCGATGTGGTCGAGATCGAAGAAGTTGAAATCCTGTTCCGCGAAGGACGACAGATAGATGTCGTCGACATAGATGCCGACCGTCGAATTGTTGGTCGACGAGAAATCGTCGAGGCCGACGCCCCGGATGGTGACGATCTGCTGCGCGCCCGCGATATTGTCCTTCACGTCGAGGCTGGGCACGACCATCATCAGGTCGGTCGAGGTCTGGATGCGCGCCTCGCGGATTTCTTCCGAAGAGACCGCCGTCACATTGATCGGCACGTCGAGGATGTTCTCCACCCGCTTCTGCGCCGTGACGGTGACCGTCTCGATGGTGGGACCGGCATCCTGGGCGGCGGCCGGAAGGCTCAGCGCGGACAACGCCGAACAGGCAAGAAGCAGCGTGCGGAGCCCTCCGCTCCGCGGCAGGCAAACAGTCACGGCAACCTCCCCTTCGCTCGGCTCTCGCTCGGGCCGATTTGACACTCAAGTATGCAATCGTAACTACACGACGAAGTCACTTGTCAACCGATTTGACACGCGGGTATGTTTTCGTGATCGTGTGACGGGCGAAGGAAGAGACTCTGATCGGATGCTGATGCCGGGTGCCGGATCGGGACGCGCTCAGGCGCAGGAAGGCGCCTCGAAGGAGCTGCGTCTCATCGAGGCTGCAGCGCAGGAATTCAACGCCCGCGGCATCGCCGGCGCTTCGATTGCGCGCATCGCCAAGGCGATGGGTCTGACGCGCGCCGCGGTTTACTACTACGTCAAGGATCGCGACACGCTGGCCGCTCAATGCTACGCGCAGACCTGCAGCACGATGCGCGCCGATCTCGACACCGCGTTAAGGTGGCGTGCCAAAGGATTGGACAAACTTCTTGTTTTCCTGCGGCTTTCGCTCGATCCCAACCGTGCGCCGACGGCCGCGCTCAGCGAGCTCGACTATTTCGACGGCCCCAGGAAAGCGCAGATTGCGGCCGCGCATCACAGGAATGTCGAAGCGCTGCGCGCCCTGATCCGCGAGGGCATCGAGGACGGCAGCATCAGGGCTTGCGACGACGAAATCGCGGCGCAGACCATTATCGGTCTGGTCACCTGGATCCCGTTGTCGGTCGACTGGGTCGAGGGCACCGATTCGACGTTCCGTGCCCGCACCGTCGAGGCCGCATGCGCACTGATCGTGAACGGCCAGGCGGCCGACCCGGATTACGAATTCGTGCCGCCGGTCGCCATCGAGTCGTTTTTTGCGCCGCCGCCGCAGGCCTTCGATCGCGAGAGCCTCGCCGCCGCCAAGATCGAGCAGATGCTGATGACGGCGTCGCGCCTCTTCAACACCAGGGGCATCGACGGCACCTCGCTCGACGATGTGATGGCCGCACTCGGCGCCACCAAAGGCACGCTCTATCACTATCTCGACAACAAGACCGATCTCGTCGCCCGCTGCTACCGGCGCGGCTTCCTCCTGTACGAGCGCTTTGCGGATGCTTGCGAGCTCTACGGCCGCAACGGCCTCGAGCGCGGCCTGATCGGCACCTATCTCAACGTCCAGGCGCATGCGCGCGAGCTGTCGCCGTTGATCCAGATGGCGGGCGCGGCCGCCCTCCCCGCAGCCGTCAAGCGCGATGTGACGCGGCGTTCGCGCGCGCTCCAGAAACGTTTTCGTGCCTTCGGCGATCAGGGATTGGCCGACGGCAGCTTCCGCCCCCTCGATTTCGACGCCATGGCGCAATTGGGCGCCGGCGCGTTCGAATGGCTGCCGAAATGGTTTCGTTCGGGCGATCCGCGCGCGGGATCCGTCCTGGCGCAAGAGATCGTCGCGATCTTCATCAGGGGCCTGCGCAAGCGATGAACTACACGATCGAAGGATGGGTGGCGCCGGGTTTCGAAGCGGCGAAAGACGCGTTCGCGGCCAACTTCGCGCGCCAAGGCGACTATCAGGAAGTCGGCGCCTCCTTCGCAGCCTTTCATCGCGGGCAGCCGGTCGTCGATCTCTGGGGCGGTTTCAAGGACAGCGCGCGCACGAAAGCCTGGTCGCACGACACCCTGGCCAATATCTGGTCGAGCACCAAAGCCGTCACGGCGGTCGCGGTGGCGCTGCTCGTCGATCGCGGGCTCCTCAGCTACGACGACAAGGTCGCCTCGGTGTGGCCCGATTTCGCGCAGGCCGGCAAAGAGGACGTGACGGTCGCGCAGCTTCTGTCGCATCAGGCGGGTTTGCCGGGCTTCGTCGAGCCGACAAGCGTGCTCGATCAATGCAACTGGGACGGTTGTGTCGCCAAGCTCGCGCGACAGAAGCCGGTCTGGATACCGGGTACGGCGACGTCCTACCACGCCATGACCTATGGTTGGCTCGCCGGCGAAATCGTGCGCCGCGTGTCGCGCAAATCCTTCGCGCGTTTCGTCGCGGAAGACATCGCGAAGCTGCTCGACGCCGATATCTTTGTAAGCCTGCCCGCGCAGCACGATCATCGGGCTGCCGAAATGATCCCGCCTCAGCACATGGCGCCGCCGCCGCCGCTTCCCGAGCCCGCGCTGATGGCGCTTTCCAATCCGCAGCAGGATCCGGCGAGTACGAATTTGCGCGTCTGGCGCGCGGCGGAAATTCCGGCCGCGAATGGACAGGCGAACGCCATGGGCCTTGCGCGCTTCTACGCCGCGCTCATCTCCGGATGCGAAGGCGTGCGCCTGTTGTCGCCCGAAACGCGCCAGCGCATGACGACGCCAGCCACACAAAACCGTGCGGACTTGTTTCTCGGCTTCAAGGATTCCTGGGGCATGGGCGTCGCGCTCAACGTGCCGGGCATCTACGGACCCAATCCCGGCGCCTTCGGTCATTCGGGATGGGGCGGATCGTTCGGCTGCGCCGATCCGGATGCGGACGTGGCCATCGGGTATGTCTGCAATCAGATGGGCCCGGAACTCGTCGGCGATCCCCGGACGGCGGGTTTATGTGCCGCAGTTCTCTCTTGCGCTGCAGCGCAACGTTAGGCCGCGCCTCGCTTGAAGCGGACCGGGTCGACCATTAGGTTCGGCAGTGAACGATACCCTTCTATGACCTGATGGACATCAAGCAAGACGCGCTGGCCGCGATAGGGAACACGCCCCTCATTCGCCTCAGACACGCGTCCGAATTGACCGGCTGCGAAATCTACGGCAAGGCCGAGTTCATGAATCCCGGTCAATCGGTAAAGGATCGCGCCGCGCTGTGGATCGTGCGCGATGCCTTGAAACGCGGCACGCTGAAACCCGGCGGCGTCATCGTCGAAGGCACGGCAGGAAATACAGGTATCGGTCTCGCCGTGGTGGGCAATGCGCTCGGTTTTCGCACCGTCATCGTCATTCCCGACACACAGAGTCAGGAAAAGAAGGACGCGCTGCGCCTCCTGGGCGCGGAGCTGATCGAAGTGCCGGCGGTGCCCTATCGCGATCCCAACAACTATCAAAAGTTTTCCGGCCGTCTTGCCGAGCAGCTCAATCGAAGCGAGCCCAACGGCGCGATCTGGGCCAACCAGTTCGACAATCTCGCCAACCGCCAGGCGCATATCGACTCCACAGGCCCTGAGATCTGGCAGCAGACCAACGGAAAGATCGACGGCTTTACCTGCGCGGTCGGCACCGGCGGCACGCTCTCGGGTGTTGCGATCGCGCTCAAGGAGCGCAACCCGAAAATCCGAATCGCCGCCGCCGATCCGATGGGCGCCGCGGTCTATAGCTGGGTCAAACACGGAACCCTAACCTTCGAGGGCAGTTCGATAACCGAAGGCATCGGACAGAACCGCGTGACCGCCAATCTCGAAGATGCACCCATCGACGACGCCTATCAGATTTCGGACGAGGAAATGCTGCCGATCGTGTTCGATCTGCTCGAGCATGAAGGCCTTTGCATGGGCGGCTCGACCGGCGTCAATGTTGCGGGCGCAATCCGTCTGGCGAAGGATCTGGGACCCGGACACACGATCGTCACCATCCTCGCCGATTACGGAACGCGCTACCAGTCCAAGCTCTTCAATCCCGAATTCCTGCGCAGCAAGAATCTGCCGGTGCCGCACTGGCTGGCCGAAGCCCATCCTCAACGGGAGCTTCCGTTCGTCCGATGAAACCGCTCTCACCCATTGTCTCCACCGAATGGCTCGCCGCCCATCTCATGGCGCCGGATGTTCGCGTGGTCGATGCATCTTGGTATCTGCCGCAGGCTGGCCGCGACGCCAAGGCGGAGTATCGCGCGGCGCATATTCCGGGCGCGATCTTCTTCGATATCGACGATCTTTCCGACGAGAAGAACGAGCTGCCGCATATGCTGGCGCCGGCGCCGAAATTCGCCAGCCGCATGCGCAATCTTGGTCTGGGCGACGGCAATCTGATCGTCGCCTATGACGGCGCCGGCCTCTACTCCGCGCCGCGCGCCTGGTGGATGCTGCGCGCTATGGGCCACGAGGACGTCGTCGTGCTCGATGGCGGCTTTCCCAAATGGAAGCGCGAAGGCCGTCCCATCGACGATCTGGTCCCCGCGCCGTTCTCGCGCCATTTCACGCCGCGGGCGAATTTCGCGATCATCCGCGATTTCGAGCAGATGCTGGCGTCACAGAGAAATCGCAGCGAACAGATCGTCGATGCGCGCAGCGCCAGCCGCTTCGCCGGCCGCGAAAAAGAGCCGCGCCCGGGCGTGCGTCCGGGTCACATCCCCGGCAGCGTGAATGTTCCTTATACGGAGCTGACCGAAGAGGACGGCACGTTGAAATCGCCCGAAGCGCTCAGGAGGATTTTCGCAGCACGCGGCATCGATCTCACGAAGCCTCTGGCCACCACCTGCGGCTCCGGCATCACCGCCGCGATCGAGATGCTTGCGCTCAACGTCGCCGGGGCGGAGAAGATCGCGCTGTATGACGGCTCCTGGGCGGAATGGGGCGCGCGCAACGACGCGACCGTCGAGACCTCATGATCGGACGCAAGACGAAAAACACGACGCCGTCGAAGCCGGTGCGCGTGCCGACGGTTGTCACCTTCCTCGAGATGCATCAGAAGCCGTCGGCGCTGCCGCCGCCGCAGCCGAAGGGCAAGATCGCAATCCTCAAGGCGGAAAAGCCGCCCGTGCACTTCTATCGCTATCTCTACGATACGGTAGGCGGCGAATACAAATGGGTCGACCGCAAGAAGACGAGCGATGCGACGCTCGCCGAGATTCTGAACGATCCGCTGGTCGAGCTTTTCGTGATGTATGCGGACGGATGCCCGGCGGGCATGGCCGAGCTCGACTTCCGCCTCGAGAGCATCGGCCAGCTCGCCTATTTCGGCCTCCTGCCCGACTATGTCGGCCGCCGCCTCAGCTACTTCTTCCTTTACCATACGACGATCAATGCCTGGCTGAAGCCGATCACCAAGTTGCTGGTGAACACCTGCACGCTTGACCACCCCAGAGCGCTCCCACTCTACCAACGGATGGGCTTCGTGCCTTACGCCCGCGAGGACCGCTACATCGAGATGCCGTAAAGGACGCGGGGGGAGGCCCATTCCCTTCCCCGCAAGCCCAAGGCATGCTCGCGGCCGTCACAAAAGATAGTGGAGTATTGGGGGATGACGACGATGGACGCAGCCGCGCCCAAAGAGGCGACGCTGTTCGGCCACCCGCGCGGGCTGACTTTCCTGTTTTCGACCGAGATGTGGGAGCGCTTTTCCTACTATGGAATGCGCGCGATCCTCGTCTATTCGCTCGTCAACTATCTGCTGCTCCATCCGACCGTGGATACGATGATCGGCTACCACGCGCTCAAGCGCGGGCTGGAGCTCGTCTTCAACGCCGGACATCCCTTGGCGCTGCAGCCCCTTTCGTCGAACATCTACGGCACCTACACCGCTTTCGTGTATCTCACTCCTGTCTTCGGCGGCATGATCGCGGACCGCTGGATCGGCCAGCGCTACAGCGTGATCATCGGCGGCATCATCATGGCTCTCGGCGAGTTCGCGCTGATGCTGCCATCGACATTCCTCATCGGACTGCTGCTGATCATCACCGGCAACGGCTTCTTCAAGCCGAACATCTCGACGCAGGTCGGCAATCTCTACAAGGCCGGCGACAGCCGCATCGATCGCGCCTACTCGATCTTCTATGTCGGGATCAATGTCGGCGCGACGTTCTCGCCGCTGGTCTGCGGCTCGCTGGGCGACGCCTACGGCTATCACTGGGGATACGGCGCGGCCGGCATCGGCCTGATCGTCGCGTTGATCGTCTACCTGTCGGCACTGCGCACGCTTCCCGCCGACCGCATCGGCAGGATCAAGGCGCAGGTCACGGAGAAAAAGCCGCTGACGGGCGAAGATTGGAAGGCGGTCATCGCGCTTGTCCTGCTCGTTATTCCCGGCAGCCTTTTCTGGGCCGCCTACGAGCAGCAGGGCAATACGATCAGCCTCTTCGCGCAGGACCTGACCGACAAGCATCTAATTCCGGGCCTCATCAACTGGCAGATTCCGGCGGCCTGGTTCCAGGCGTTCAACCCCGCGATGATCGTGGCGTTCACGCCGCTGGTCGTCGGCTTCTGGGGGTGGCAGTCCAAGCGCGGCAAGGAGCCGAGCGTGCTTACCAAGATGGCGCTCGGCAATTTCATGCTGGCGCTGTCCTACGTCATCATGGCGGCGGCGATGTATTTCAGCGGCGCCGGCCAGATCTTCTGGCTCTGGCTGTTCTTCTACTTCGCCGTGATCACGATGGGAGAGCTTTACTTCTCGCCCATCGGCCTTGCGCTGACGGCGCGCGTGGCGCCCGCCCAAGTGCTCTCCATGATGATGGGCTTCTGGTTCATGACCAACTTCTTCGGCAATCTGCTTCAGGGCTATATCGGCAGCTACTATTCGAGCATGTCGAAGTCCTCGTTCTTCCTGCTGTGCGCCGCAGTGGGAGCGGTCGCCGGGGTGATCTTCTGGCTCTTCAACTTTCCGCTGAAGAGCACCCTGCACAAGGAGAACGGTCCGTTGCCGCACGCTCTGCCCCACGAGGAATAGCGGACCCGACATGCGCCGGCCTTGTCACCGCCCGCCGCGGGACCGATAAGGCGGACTTGCGAGGACGAGAGCCATGGCGAAGGAAAAACAGAAAACCGAGACGACGGCGGTTCACGCCGGACATATGAGCGCTGAGCATTTCGGCGTCGTGAACACACCGGTCTATCGCGCCTCGACCATCCTCTATCCGACGCTGGAGAAGATGGAGGCTCGGGATGCGCCGTTCACCTATGGCCGCCGCGGCACGCCGTCGTCGAAGAGCCTGGAAGAAGCGGTGAACGCGCTCGAAGGCGGCGCGCGTACCGTGCTCTGTCCCTCCGGCGCCAATGCCATCGCCACGGCGATCCTCGCCGTCTGCCGCGCCAGCGATCATCTCCTGATGGTCGATTCCTGCTATGGCCCGACACGCATCTTCTGCGACAAGTTCCTGAAGCGCTTCGGGGTCGAGACGACCTATTACGATCCCCTGATCGGCGGCGGCATCGAGGCGCTGTTCAAGCCGAACACCAAGGCCGTCTTCTGCGAGAGCCCCGGCTCGCTGACTTTCGAAGTGCAGGACATTCCCGCGATCGCGCGCATCGCGCATGCCAAGGGCGCCAGCGTCCTGCTCGACAACACCTGGGCAACGCCGCTCTATTTCAACGCGCATGCGCACGGCGTCGATCTGTCGATCATGGCGGCGACGAAATATGTCGGTGGCCACGCCGACCTGATGATGGGCTATGTCTCCGCCAATGCTTCACACGAAGCGCGGCTCGCGGCGGCGCATGACGAACTCGGGCTTTGCTCCAGCGGCGACGACTGCTTCCTCGCGCTGCGTGGTTTGCGCACGATGCCGCTTAGGCTGAAGCAGCACTACGAGAATGGTCTCAAGCTGGCCGAATGGCTTTCGGCGCGCCCCGAGGTCGAACGCGTGCTTTATCCGGCGCTGGAGAAGGATCCCGGCCACGCATTATGGAAGCGCGATTTCACCGGCGCGACGGGACTTCTGGGCGTCGTGCTGAAGCCGGTGTCGCATCGGGCGCTGGCCGCTTTCATGGGCAGCCTCGAGCTGTTCGGCATGGGATTCTCCTGGGGCGGCTATGAAAGCCTCGTCGTCACCTCGCACACGCATCGCACGGCCGCGCCGTTCCACGCAGACGGTCCCCTCATCCGCTTCCACGCGGGCCTCGAGAACGCGGACGACCTCATCGCCGATCTGGCGCAGGGCTTCGAACATATGCGGCGCGCCTCATGAGCGAGACGATCTCCCGCGAGGAATTTCTCGCAGGCGTTTCGTTCGACGCCGACGGCCTTGTAGCCGCGATCGCGCAGGATCACCGCACGAACGAGATCCTGATGCTTGCCTGGATGAACCGCGAAGCGCTCAGGCTGACGCTCGACACCGGCGACGTCACCTACTGGTCGCGCTCACGCCAGGAGCTCTGGCGCAAAGGCGCCACCTCCGGCCACACGCAAAAGCTCGTCGAGGCTTACATCGACTGCGACGGCGACGCGCTGCTGTTCAAGGTCGAACAGACGGGCGCGGCGTGCCACACGGGCAACCGCAGCTGCTTTTACCGGAAGCTGGGACAGTAGACCGACGCACTTCGGGAGACGGAGAAAACGCCAATCCTCCCCCGCGCGAAGCGTGGGGGAGGTGTCGAGCGTAGCGAGACGGAGGGGGCATCGCCGCACACTGTGCCAATGTCGGGGGGGGCCCCCCCCCGCCGGGGCCCCGCCCCCCCCCCCCCCCCCCCGGGGGGGGGT
>Ga0335069_10015172_pt1 | contig 10772 bp, 11 predicted proteins | sample Lox_Sample_11_FD_206714 | JGI IMG/M metagenome (GOLD analysis project Ga0335069, IMG submission 206714) | Soil microbial communities from Loxahatchee National Wildlife Refuge, Florida, United States - Lox_Sample_1.1 | ecosystem: Environmental > Terrestrial > Soil > Wetlands | place: USA... | reverse complement strand
CGTCCCCCCTCGCTGCGCTTGCTGCCACTAGGGCCCCACGGTACGGTCGCGCGGCCGGTTCCATGGAACGCGTCATCGATTTGGAGGGGTGTCTCAACTTTCGCGACCTGGGTGGGTATCCCACCGATGACGGGCGGCGGGTGCGGTGGCGTCGGCTGTTCCGGAGCGATGCGCTCCATCTGCTGACCCCGGCCGATGTCGCGCGGCTGCGGGACGAGCTGGGGGTGCGGGACGTCGTCGACCTGCGCTCGACGGCGGAGCGCCGGGGCGGGGGCGCGGAGCCGCTCGCGGGGTCGAGCGTCACCGTCCACCACGTGCCGCTCTACGACGGCGAGACGCGGTCGGGGGAAGGGATGGGGGCGGCGTTCTCGCTCGCCGACCGGTACTTCCTGCTGGCCGAGTTCGCCCAGGACAAGATCGCTCGCGTCATCCGCCTCCTGGCCGACGTCGACGGGGCGGCGGTCTATCACTGCGCCGCGGGCAAGGACCGCACGGGCGTCATCTCCGCGGTCCTGCTCGGCGTGCTCGGCGTCCGCGACGAGGTGATCGTCGCCGACTACGCGGCGACGCGCGAGAACCTGGACGCGATCGTCGAACGGCTGATGGGCACCAGGGGCTACCAGGCGATGCTCGAAGCGCTGCCGCCCGACACCATGCACGCCGAGCCCGAGACCATGGTGGCGCTGCTCGCGAAGGTCCGCGAGCGCTACGGGTCGATGCGCGGCTACGCCCGCGCCGCCGGCCTCGAGGACGCGCTGCTGGCGCGCCTCGAGGCCCGCCTCCTCGAGGAGTGAGCCACATGTCCACGGTCCGCATCGCGACCGACGGCCCGGTGACGATCGTCACCATCGACCGACCCGAGGTCCGCAACGCCGTCGACGGTCCCACCGCCGACGCGCTCGCGGCCGCGTTCCGCGCCTTCGACGCCGACGCCGCGCAGAGCGTCGCCGTGCTCACCGGCGCAGGCGGCGTCTTCTGCGCCGGGGCGGATCTCAAGTCGATCGCCGGCGGCAGCGGCCCGCGCGTCACCCCCGACGGCGACGGTCCCCTCGGCTGCACGCGGATGCTGCTTGGCAAGCCGGTGATCGCCGCGGTCGAGGGCTGGGCGGTGGCGGGCGGCCTCGAGCTGGCGCTCTGGTGCGACCTCCGCGTCGCCGCGACCGACGCGGTCTTCGGGGTCTACTGCCGGCGTTGGGGCGTGCCGCTCTGCGACGGTGGGACCATCCGCCTGCCGCGGCTCGTCGGCCACAGCCACGCGCTCGACATGATCCTCACCGGCCGCGGCGTCGCCGGCGAGGAGGCGCTCCGGATGGGCCTCGCGAATCGCCTCGTGCCGGCGGGCGGCGCGCGCGACGCGGCGGTCCAGCTCGCCCACGACCTGGCGCGCTTCCCGCAGCGCTGCCTGCGGTCGGACCGCACGTCGAGCTACGAGCAGTGGAGCCTGTCGCTGCCCGACGCGCTCGCCAACGAGTACCGCCACGGGATCGCCACCATCCAGTCGGGCGAGACCGTCGCCGGCGCGACGCGGTTCGCCAAAGGGGCGGGGCGTCACGGCGCCTTCTAGCACGCCCGGCGTGCGCGGCGCGGCGTTGGCGCTGCTGGCGGTGCTGGTGGCCGCGCGCGCCGGGGCCGCGGAGCCCGCCGTCGAGTACCGCGACGACCTGGTCACGCTGCGCGCCGTCGACGTCCCGCGCGCCGACGTGCTGGCGGCGGTGGCGCGCGCGACCGGCGCGGAGCTGCGCGGACAGGTGTCGGATCCGGGACCCGTCACCGTCACGCTCGACGGCGTGCCGCTGAACGACGCCCTCCACCGCCTCCTCGGCACGCAGAGCTTCACCGTCACCTACGGCGCCGGCGACCGGGTGACGACGATCGCGCTGCGCGGCGGCCCGCAGCAGGCGACGGCCGGTATCGCCGCGGGCGCAGCGGTGATCGCGGCGTCGTCCGAGTGGCAGACCGACGAGCGGCTGCAGCGCGCCGCGGCGACGCTTGGCGGCGTCGCGCAGCGCGAAATCCCGGTGAACGGCCGGCTCGCCGCGGCGGTCGGTACCCGCACGCCGACCTTCGAGCGCCTGGCGCAGGCGGCGCTCGTCGACCAGGATCCGCGCGTGCGGGTACGGGCGCTCCGGAGCGCGCTCGCCGCGCTCGAAGGGGATCCCGAGCTGTGCGACGCGCTCGCGGTCACGGTGACGGTGCTCCCGCCCGACGTCCTGGTGCGGTTCACCCGCGAGATGGCGGGCGAGGACTCCGGGGAATTCGCGGCGCGCGTCGCGCGCTTCGCCCGGACCTCGGAGGTGCGGGAGACGGCGCTCGACGTGCAGCGCCGGCTGCGCGCGCCCGAGTAGCGCCGTCAGGGCGCCGAGAGGCTCGGCACGCGGTAGAGCGGCGGCCGGCGGAAGGGCCGGTGGTCGTGCGGCTCGAGGAAGGCGTCGTACTCGGCGCCGATCGCGTCGACGGCGGGGTTCTTGGTGAACGCGTCGAGCGCCTCCTCGGACGGGAAGCCGAAGATCGTCACCAGCGCCGGGCTCGGCGCCCACGCGTCGACGTAGGTCTCGATCGAGACCATGCCGTTCAACGCGAGCAGCCTGCGCGCGCCCGTCGACTTGAACCAGGTCTCGAGGTCCGGGAGCCGCCCCGCCTGGACGGTGTAGCGCTGGGCATAGAAGGCGGTCGCGCGCTGCGCGGCCGGCGCCGGGACGGTGGCGTCGTCGGGGGGCGCCGCGGGCGGCGGCATCGGCACGGGCGCCTCGCCGGTGCGGAGGCTCTGGAGGTAGGCGACGAGGTCCGTCAGCTGCGCGGCGGTGAGGTCCGGGTAGCTCGGCATGATCGAGCGGCCGTCGGGACCCAGGTAGCCCTCGCCGGACACCAGGACGGCGTCGGGGTTGAGGATCGACTCCGCGAAATAGCCCGGTGGATGGTGCGAGCCCATCCCGGCCAGGTCGGGGCCCTTGCCGCTGCCGGCGGGATGCTCGGGGCCGACCGCGTGGCATGTCCCGCAGCCGAGCTCGGTGAACGCGATCCGTCCGCGGTCGACGCTCCCGGGCGGCAGCATGAAGCGCCAGCCCGCCGGCACGCCGCCGTTGGCGTGCAGCGCCATCATCGTGACCCGCGGCCCGGGACTGGCTGCGCGCGCGAGCGTCGACGACGACGCCGGCGTCTCGCTCCGGCAGCCGAGCGCGACGGCGGCGAGCGCGACCGGGAGCCAGCCGCGCGCCGCGCCGCGCATCGTCGTCCGCCCGGGGTCGTTCCTGCCGTCGCTCGCCACGCGTGCCCTCCGTGTCCGGCGCATACTGCCGGCGAGGGTGCGGGTCGGCAAACGCAGCGCAGCGGCGACGGACGATAGCGGGCCCCCGATCGCCGCGGGACCCGGGGCCGTCCTGGCGATCAGGCGATCGACGCCGTGTCTGCACTACTTGAGCGTCTTGCCGCCGTTGCTGAGCCTGCAGGCTTGCAACGCGGGCCGGCGGGCGTTTCGTTGGACTGGCCCCTGTGATGATCGGACGAAGGGCAAAAAGAGGGTGGGACTCATAGGGCCGCGGACTTGCGCTCGACGACCGGGGTGGATGCGGGTTGCTCGACGACGGGGACAGTCTCACGCCGGCGGCGTTGCACCCCGTGAAGGAGCTCTGGGCCGAACGCCACGGCGACCGCCGCCGCCGCTAGCAGAATGCCTACTACGATGCTCCCGAGGGAGCCCCCTCCGTCCAGGGTATACACGAATCAGGACCTCCTGATGGAGCTAGGTCCGGCGGCGGGAGGCGTAAGCGCAGGGCGTAGTTCTGGAGTCACCGTCGCCGTTCCTGACGGTCGCGTTGTCTCGCAGTCGAAGCTCCCTCGTCAAGGAAAAAATGACAAGACAACCAAGGCTCGATTGGCCCTTCGAAGAGGAACGCGCGGCATGTCGCACTGCGGCGAAGGAGGATGTTTGCGATGGCATCGCAGACGCGGCAAAGCGCCTCACATGCGGATTGCCGTAGCTCTGGCGCTCCTCGGAGCGCTCGCGACGGGATGCGCGGCGCGCGCGCCGCAGCTCGTCGTCGGCGCGGGGCCGGGAGATCTGCGCGCGTTTCTCGCGACGCATGCGCCGGCGCCGCAGCAGGAGATCCGCGCCGACGAGATCGGCCGGACCGCGACCGCGAGCTATCACGTGGTGCAGGTGCAGGGCGCCGAGCGGCCGCACTTCCACGCGAGTCATGACCTGACGGTCGTCGTGCTCGCCGGTCGCGGCACGTTGCGTCGCGACGGCGCAGCGCCGCTCGCGCTCGCGGTGGGCGACGCGGTCGTGATCCCGCGCGGCCAGGTGCATTGGTTCACACGCGAGGGACGCGAGGCGGCGGTGGCGTTCGTGACCTTCAGCCCGCCGCTCGACGCGCCGGACACGGTGCCGGCGCCGGGCGCGCCGTCGCGCTAGAAGAACAGGTGGAACTCGATCCAGAGCTCGTTCTGGTTGTTCGAGAGCTGGTTCCCGGGGGCGTTGTTGATGCGGTACTGGATCCGGGGCTGGAGGAAGCGGCTGATGAACGGCTCCGCGCCCACCGTGTAGCGCGTGCGATCACGGTCGCCCGCGACCTTGAGGAATTCGAACGTGCCGCGCAGGTTGAGCCAGTCGAAGGTCAGCCAGTCGAGCTCGAGATAGCTCGCGTACTGGTCGCGACGCGTGGCCGATCCCTGCTTGCGGTCGTCGATGATGTCGAACTCGGCGAGGTACGTGAGCGTCCACGCGTTCGCGCCGGCGTAGAACGCGGAGACGTCGCGGCGATTGGTCTGGCGCGCGAACGACGCGCCCGCGACCACGTTGCGGACGAACGGGATGTCCTCCCAGACGCCGTAGCCGTTGACGCTGGTGGCGATGTCGTGATCGCCCGGCGGACCGTTCGTGAACGACGCGGCGAGGAAGAACGGGCCCGGACCGAAGCCGATCTCGCCGCCCTCGTCGGGCGTCTGGAACGTGTAGCCGCTCTCGGAGCGGACGAACGCGGCGTCGTCCTGGACGCGCAGGCCGAAGGCCGGGAAGAGACGGCCCGCCTTGAAGTACGTCTCCCACGGCATGCCGCGGATCATGCCGAAGATCTCGCGGTTGGTGGCGCCACCCTTGACGCTCTCGTCCATGTAGAAGGTCGCGATGTCGGGCCAGAGGTCGACCTGGAGGTAGAGCAGCGCCAGGTTCACCGCGGTGTCGTTCGAGGTGACGTGACGACGGAAGGCCTCGTTCTCGGGCACGCGTCCGTTCGCGTCCGGGCGGTCGTCGAAGAGCGTCGTGTTGCGGACGCGGAGGTCGCCGCCGATCGAGATGTACTGGTTGATCTCGCCGTTGAACGCCTTCACCCCCTTCGGGATGGGCAGCAGGTCGAGGTCGTGCTCGATGTCGTGCGCGTGGATGTGCGCGAACGCGGTGCGCTTGCCGCCGCCGGTTTGGTTGGTGTGGCAGGCGCTGCACTTGGCGCCTTCGCGCACCATCAGGTAGGGCTCGGCGCGTGCCATGCCGGCGCCGAAGATCAGGAGGACCGTCAGGGCGAGCGCCCCTCTCACGGGCACGGCGTCGTGTTGAGGGCGCATTCGGTTACCCATTGGCTAAGCGCAGATGTCTCGTCGGCGGTGAGGCACTGTGCGCCGTTGGCGGGCGCCGCCGGACAGCCTTGCGGCATCTGAACGCCGGAGATGGCGTCGGGGCCAGGGGAGGGGGGCGGGATGATCTTGCGCACGATGTAGCTGTTCGCAGGGTTCCCCGGATTGATCAGCTGGAGATTCGCCTGCTGCCGTGACTTCACGCCGACGATCGCGTGGTAGGCGTCACCCGCAGAGAGGTCGGGGAACTGTGCTGCCGGCACGTGGCAACTCGACAGCGCGCACGACTTGTTGAAGATCGGCTGGATGTTGCTCGAGAAGCAGACTGTAGGCGTCGCCGGGGGCTTGCAGGCGGGCTTCCCTTTGCCGCCCTTGCCGCCGCCGCTGCCCGCACATCCCGCGACCAGAGCGGCGACGATCGCCACCGCCGCCATCCTCCCCGCCCGCCTCCGCTGCATGATGTGCGCGTGGCCTTAGCGCAGCGCAACCCGGATGGTCAATACACGGAGCCCCGACGACGTCGGGCAGGCGTCGCGCGGGCGCGCGTCCTGCCCGACGCGTCGGATCTCAGTGCCCGGTTTCGAGCGCCGCCTTGAGGGCGGAGAGGTGACCGAGCTCGTCGGACAGGCGCTTGAGCTGCTCGAGCACGCGCGTGACTTCCGCCTGCGCCCACTCGAGCTCCTGTCCGCTCACCTTGGCGAGCGCCCCGCGGAGCTGATCGTACAGTCCGACGAGTCCCTCGACCCCGGAGATCCCCGACTCAGCGATGCGCCGGTTGACCTCGCGCGTGAAGTTGATGATCTGATCCGTCTGCCGCAGCATTTCCTCCATGAGCGCCTCCGAACAACGTGACGGGTTGTTGGCGCCGGTGAATACCACCACACCCGCGAGGTGACAACGCCGTTCCGCAGGATTTTCGGTTTCGACGCGCACCGCACGACCGTCGAGGTCGGCGCGACGCGGCTCGCACTGTGGCAGGTGCGCGATCTCGAGCGTCATGTCGACCGCGCGGCGCTGCTCGCGGCGGAGGATCCGGCGGAGCCGCCGTACTGGGCGTATCTGTGGACCGGGGCGCGCGTGCTCGCGGAGCTGGTGCCGCCCGCGGCGGGCCGCGTCGTCGAGGTCGGGTGCGGGCTCGCGCTGCCGGGGCTGGTGGCGGCGGCGCGCGGCGCCCGCGTGACGTGCGTCGACCGTGCGGTTGCGTCGCTGGCCTTCGTGCGCGCGAGCGCGGCGGAGAACGGGCTCGACGTCGACGTGGTGGCGGCCGACGTGACGAGCGGCGCGCTCCGCGGGCGTTTCGACCTGGTGCTGGCGGCAGAGGTCCTCTACGAGCGGGCCGCGTTCCCGCGCATCGTCGCTGCGCTGGAGACGTTCGTGGCACCGGGTGGCCGCATCCTGCTGACCGACGGCGGCCGCATCGACACGCGCGCGTTCTACGACGAGCTCGACCGGGCCGGGCTGCCGTGGCGCGCGCACGACGAGCGCCGGCGGGAGGAGGGCCTCCCGGTGACCATCCGCGTGGTCGAGATCACGCCGCGCTAGAGGCCGTACTTCTCGATCTTGCGGTACAGCCGCTGACGGTCGATGCCGAGGAGGCGGGCGGCGTGGTTCTTGTTGCCGTGGCTCGCGGCGAGGGCGCGCGCGATGGCCTCCCGCTCGGCGTCGGCGAGCGACGGGACCGCACCGTCGGCCGTGGCCGCGGGGGCTGCCCCGGCGGCCTGGCCCATGACCGTGGCCGGCAGGTCGGCGAGCGTTACGGTGTCGGCGCTCGATAGGGCGAACGCGCGCTCGATCGCGTTCTGGAGCTCGCGGATGTTGCCCGGCCAGTCGTGGGCGCAGATGCGCGCGAGCGCCTCGTCGCTGATGCGCTTGGGGGCGACGCCGTACTCCTGGGAGAAGCGCGCGAGGAAGTGGTCGACGAGCCGCGGGATGTCGTCGGGACGGGCGCGGAGCGGCGGCAGCTCGATGTGGACGACGTTCAGCCGGTAGTAGAGATCGGAGCGGAAGCGGCCCTGCTCCACCTCGGTTGCGAGGTCGCGGTTGGTGGCGGCGACCAGACGGACGTCGATCGGGACGGGGCGGCTCGAGCCGAGCGGCGTCACCTCGCGCTCCTGGATCGCGCGCAGGAACTTGGCCTGGAGCCCGAGCGGGACCTCGGCGACCTCGTCGAGGAGCAGCGTCCCGCCCGCCGCAGCGCGGAAGACCCCGTCGTGGTCGGTGACCGCGCCGGTGAACGCCCCGCGCCGGTGGCCGAAGAGCTGGCTGTCGAGGAGCGTCTCGGAGAGCCCCGCGCAGTTGACCGCGACGAACGGGCGGTCCGCCATCGGGCTGCGCTGATGGAGCGTGCGCGCCACCAGCTCCTTGCCGGTGCCGCTCTCGCCGCTGATCAGCACGGTGCTCCGGTTCTGGCTGACGGCGTCGATGATGCGGTAGACGTCCTGGATCGCCGGGCTCTCGCCGATCAGCTGCCCGAACCCGCCCTGCTGGAAGATGCGACGCCGCAGCTCGGCGTTCTCGCGCCGCAGCGCCTCGACCTTGAGCACGCGCTCGACCGTCAGCAGGATCTCCTGCGGGCGGGCGTCCTTGATCAGGTAGTCCGCGGCGCCGAGCTTCATGGCCTCGACGGCGGTCTCGATCGTCCCGAAGCCGGTGAGGACTACGGCGGCCGTCCGGATGCCGCGCTCGTGCATCGCCCGCAGCAGCGCCATGCCGTCCATGACCGGCATCTTCAAGTCGGTGAGGACGACGTCGAACGCGTCCTCGCCGAGCCGCTGGAGCGCCGCCTCGCCGTGCGGCGCGCGCTCGACGGCGTAGCCCGCGCGGTTCAGGTTCTTGGCGAGGGTGCTCGCCATGTTGGGCTCGTCCTCGACGAGGAGCAGTCGCGGCGACATCCGAGTGCTAGCCGGGCGGGGTGGGGACGGCCTCGGCGTGGCAGGGGCAGGGGAGCTCGATCGTGAACGTGGTCCCGACGCCGACCTCGCTCGTGACGCGGATCTCGCCGCGGTAGCGTTCGATGATCGAGTGCACCACCGACAGGCCGAGGCCGGTGCCCTGGCCGGGCGCCTTGGTCGTGTAGAAGGGGTTGAAGATGTCCTTGAGCCGCGACTGCGGGATCCCCACCCCCGTGTCGTGGACCTCGAGCTTGATCCGGTCGGTCCCCGAACGGGCGGTGCGGAGCGTGAGCTCGCCGCCGTCGGGCATGGCCTGGACGGCGTTGGTGATGAGGTTGAGGGCGATCTGTCGCATCGCGTTCCCGTTCGCGATGCAGGCGGGGACCGGCCCCAGCTCGGTGTGCACGCGCACCCCGTTGTCCTGGAGGTACTTCTGCATGAGCTGGAGCGTGCGCGTCAGCAGCTCGTTGACGTCGACGTGCTCGGCCTCGGCGCTGGATTCGCGGGAGAACTCGAGCAGGTTCTTGATGGTGGCCTGCGCGCGCGCGATCTCCTCCTCGGCGATGCGGAGGTCCTCCTGCACCTCGGGATCGGGCGAGCCGAGCAGCTGGCGGAGGTCGTAGAGCGCGTTCATCACGATCGCGAGCGGGTTGCGGAGCTCGTGCGCGATGCCGGCGGCGAGCTGGCCGATTGCCGCCATCTTCTCGGACTGGACGAGCTGGCTCTCGAGGGCCTTCCGATCCGACAGGTCGACGCAGATGAGCTGCACCCAGCGACGGTCGCCGTACTCGATGTAGCCCGCGTTGACGTACGCCGGCAGCGGCTCCGAATCGCGTCGCAGCAGGTGGAGGTCGTCGCGCCTGGCGTGGCCGTCGGCGATCGCCTGGTGCCAGAGCGCCTCGGCGCGTGCGCGCTCGGCCGGCGGGTGCAGCTCGGGGAAGGTGCGGCCGATCAGCTGGTCGGCGCTCCAGCCGAGGAGCCGCTCGGCCACCTGGTTGGCGCTGAAGATGCGCCCATGCCCGGCGTCGGCGAGGAGGATGCAGGCGGGCGCGTGGTCCGTGTTGCGACGATAGCTCTCCTCCTGGTCGCGCAGCTCCTCTTCACGCGCTTCGACGAAGAAGTCCGTGATGTGCAGCACGCGGGCCTGGAATTGCTGCATCAGCAGCCGGGCGAGCGCCTCGGCCTGCTCGGGCTCGGATGCGTAGCGCTCGCGCAGGTCCTCGGTCAGGAGCTGGACGAACCGCATCTGGGAGGTGAGGAAGCGGGAGGCCGGGAAGCGGGCGATGAACCCGCTGCGCGTGTGCCGGCGCAGGAAGACGTAGGTGTCGAGATCCGCCGGGTCTGCGATGTGCCGGGCCCAGCGCCGGATCGCGGCCTCCTGGTCCCCCATGATGCCGGGCCACTCGGCTTCGGGGATCCCGAAGGTGGACCCGATCTCCCGGATCCACGGCTCCAGGACGAATGCGATGCGCTCCTCTATGAAAGCTGCGAGGCGCTGGCGCAGATCGCCCCGGTCGGTGCCGGGCCGGAGCAGGCCGGAGTCCCGCATGTAGCGGTTGATCCGGGCCAGATGGTGGGCCAGCGACGGATCCGGGTCTTCGACGCTCACTCTTCGGGCGATTAGCAGCTTCCCCGGGGCCAGACCAGCGCGTCTGCGGGGGCGAAACCTCGGCGGATCGGGGGTGTTGCAGCTCCATCGTGACAGCCTACGCGACGTCCTGGGCTCCCCCCATCGGTTGGCCTAGAATCCTCCTCCGCATGCCCACGCGGGGATACGAGGGGACGGGGCTTCGGGCCGGGGCGGTGGAGGCACCCCACCTGGCCGACGCCCGGGCGGCCGCCGCCAGCGACCCCGACGTGGCCCTCATGCTGCGGGTGCAGCGCGGCGACCAGGCCGCCTTCCAGGACCTGTTCCGGAAGTTCAGCCCGCGCGTCCTCCAGTACATCCGTCGCCTCGTCGGCAGCCAGGCCCGGGCGGAAGAGGTCACGCAGGAGGTCTTCGTCCAGGTCTTCCGGTTCCGCGAACGCTACGAGCCGCAGAGCCGGCTCGCGACCTGGATCTTCACGATCGCGACCAACCTCTCATTGAACGAGCTCCGCCGGCCGGAGCGGCATCTGCGCGTCGACCTGTGGGCGGAGCGTGGCGACGAGGAGCATCGCGAGGGGCCGCCGCTCCCCGACCCGAACGCCGTCGACCCGGAGGCCGGCGCGGCCAGCCGCGAGCTCGCCCGTCACCTCGAGCAGGCGGTGGCGGCGCTCCCACCCAAGCAACGCGCGGCGCTTCTGCTCTCCCGGGTCGACGGGCTGGCGTACAAG
>Ga0335069_10015171_pt1 | contig 10772 bp, 13 predicted proteins | sample Lox_Sample_11_FD_206714 | JGI IMG/M metagenome (GOLD analysis project Ga0335069, IMG submission 206714) | Soil microbial communities from Loxahatchee National Wildlife Refuge, Florida, United States - Lox_Sample_1.1 | ecosystem: Environmental > Terrestrial > Soil > Wetlands | place: USA... | reverse complement strand
GTTGAGCTCTTTCTTGCGTCGGGTTCCATAGACCTTGACGTTGGGGAAGGATCGCTTGAACAGTCCTTCGAGTCGGTCGTCACAATCCAGGATGAGCCGCTTACAATCACGGGCAGCGTCAGGGAGAACAGATGCGAACGAAATCTCATCCCCCAGTCCCTGATCACCATAGAGAGCAACGATCTTGCCAGGCGTTCCGTCCCATTCCGGTTCGTCGCCATACTTCACCTTTGGGCGCCAGTCGCTGCCGATGGTGTTGCGATATCCCTTCCAGCCCGACCAGTCGCGCAAGGCGAGTTTGCAAAAGCCTAGGTTGGCCTGCGCATTGTGGTGGTCCGGGTCGATCTCCAGGACCTTCTCGATATAGCCGCGCGCCTTCGCAAAGTCGCCGTTATCGAGGTACAGGGCGCTGAGGTTGGTCCACAGCACCTTTCTGTCGAAGTCCGTCTTCGAGCACTCCAGCGCACGCTTGTAGTACGCCTCGGCCTCGTCAATCAGCCACATCAGCGAGGCGGCATGACCAAAGTTGGTCCACGCTGCCGCATCGTTCGGGATGACCTGCGTGGCCGCGCGGGCGAAGTGGTATGCCTGCTGCCATCCGCCGAGGCCGCGCATGACGTAGGAACCCGTGACCAGAGCCCGCGGGTCCATCGGGTTTTCCAGCAGCAGCTTGCCGACGATCTTCCAGGCAGCTTCGTACTTGCCGGCCTCGCCCAGATCCGCGGCGACCTTACACGGGTCAGACATGCAGCCTGACCTTGCCGCCGGCGTTACCAGTCGTGCACTTCAGGTGCGGGTAGTGCGTGTTGATTTCCTCAAACATCCGATTCTGGTCGTTCTTGTCGAATACGTTGATGCCCTTCGCGCGCATCTGCAGGATGACGATGGGCGGGAGCTTGGCGTACAGCCACCAGCCGTCCTTGATGCCCTGCTTGTTGATGCCGACCTCGTTCGCCATCGTCTTGCTGAAGTCGAGCACCGGCTCCACATCAGCAGTGCGATGCAGCGTCATCTGGCCGGTCATCTCGTCATAGGACGTATCCGTCCTGATGCCGGTCAGCGGGTCAAGTTCGAAAAACTCAGGCATATGACTCCAAAGAGGGGGAGAGGCTTGCGCCCCTCCCCCGTTCGCTCAGGTCAGGCCGACGATCTTCGACGAGGACTGCCAGTTGCGAGCAACCAGCGTGGCCTCGGTGATGATCTGGTACTTCGTACCGTCGCCGGTACGCGCCAGCTCGCGAGCCATCGGGCGCCGCAGGAACGCGATAGCCCAATAGTTCGGATCGAGGCAGAGCGTCGTCACGGTGCGCATGTAACGATGCAGGACGATGGTGTGACGACCAAAGTCCGACACGTACACGTTAGCCGCGCCGATGATCGGCGACTGCGTAGACGCGTCCACATCCACGAACCGGGTCGCAATCGACGTAAAGCTGTCGATAGCGGTCTTGTTGTTCGCGGTGCAGAGCACGACACTCGGGTTGCCACCATTCGACCACGCGCCCTGAAGCGCATTGTTGAGGTTGGTGCTGGTGAGCGTCGCAGTCGTCGTGCCGTCGGTCGGAGCCGTACCCGGGACGCCCGAGGACGTCACAGGCGTGGTGCACGTATTCGCCGTGGTCGTGCTCACGACCGCCGTCGAAGCCGTGGTCGTAGTACCGACAGCCGCGTTGTTGAGGTAACCGCCGATCCAGGTCTCCATGCCGGCCATCGAACGGCCAGTCGTGGAACCGCCAGCGGTGCCGATCGCATTGCGCGTGATGGCGTACTCAAGATCGCGCTTCAGTTCGCGCATCTTGACCATCGCGCCACGCGCCACCTCTGACCCACGACCGGCCTTCTTGGCCGCTTCGAGGGTGTCCGAGACCAGGAAGGTCTTGGACAGGATCTGCGTGTAGTTGCCGTAGCGGCTCGGCGAGGTCAGCGACGTGAACGAGGCATCGTCGCCTTCAACACCGATGTTCGCCGCAGCAGCCGCGAGCGTCTGGCCGAGCCACTCGTGGGTCGGCGCCGTCGCGTCAACCTTGTCGAGGTTCGAGACGGCCCAGGTGTCCTCCGGGAAAAGATCCCAGATAACGTCTTCGAGATCCTCTCGGATACCGCCACCCGAGCTGACGCCGAACGTCAGGGTGGTATTAGTCAGAACAGTCATTGCGTGTGACCCTTACTTGCTGAAAACTCCAGCAAGGCGCTGCTCGATGATTCGAGCCTTTTCGCCGCTGGTGGCGGCGGATTTCATCGCCTTGTTGAAGTTGAGCCGTGATGCAGTGTCGGCGGGCATCCTCTCGCTGGCTGCGCCTGGCTTGAGCATCGGATTGGCTTTTGTGGCCTTATCCGCCGCCTTGGATGTCGATGCCTTGATCTTGGAGAACTGCGAGGCTTCCCACAGGATCTCAGCCGAGCGAGGATCAAGCAGGACGTTGTCCACTTCAGCCTTGCTGAGACCCTTCGCGATGGCGTAATCGCCGACCGCCTTCAGGGTTTCCTCGTTAAAGCCGCTGATCTTTTTCGCAGCGAGGTCCAGTGCGCTTTTTCGCAACTCCGCCATCTTGGCGGTCAATTCAGTCTCGAACTTGGATCGCTTTTCAGCGATGGACGCCTTGAGCGCGTCCCGCTTTTCCTTGATCTGGTCGATCTCGACCTTGTGCCGCAGCATCTGCTCGGTCGTGAGCGAACCCCAATCGACCTTGGCGGCCTCCTTGAGGTAGGCATCAATGACGCCGAGCTGCTGGTTTTCCTCCACGACCGACTCAGCAAACCCGCGCTCAAGCTGCGAGGACTGCGCGAGCTGGCGCAGGTGATCGATCGACTTGCGTTCCTCTGCCAGCGCCTGCGTCTTGCGGGTGTAGTCGTCCTGCCGCATCAAGGCTTCCTTGACCTTGGCAGGCGCCTTGAAGCGATAGCCGTCCCACTCAAGTTCCGCTAGTTCCTCGGCGGTCGGAGGGGCCTCGGCTTCGGCAGTCTCAGGCGCGGCTTCAGCCGGCGCCTCTGCCTGCTCTGCAGGCGCTTCGCCGCCTGAGCCGAATCCGAACTTCGATGCAATGCGGTCGGTGATGGACTGCGCGGGGGCTTGGTCCAGTTCGTCGCTCATCTAAACAGTCCTCGCAGTGGGTTCTTACGCTTGGCCTCAAGGTCCGCGATATTCGCGGCGGCTAGCTTGCCGTTCTTGATGACCGTTTCCAGTTCGTGCCGCAGAGAATCCAGCAGCTTGATGCAGCGGCGGAAGTCCTCTGCGTCTTCCTTGTCCTCGATCTTCACGGCCAGCATCGCGTCCATCAGACGCCCCCTGACCGCAGTGAAAGCGTCCTGAAATGCCGGGCTGTCAATAACGGCCTGAGCCTTCGTTGCCCGGTCGAGTTCCTCGCCTGGAGTCATTACTGCATCCCTATGACGCGACCGGACTTGTCCTTGATCGCGGTATGTGAGGCCAGCACCTCGCCGGTCTCCGGGTGAAGCACGTCAACGCCCTCGATCTCGCCCTTGTGGTTCTTGCGGACCACCTTGCGGCCGGTGGCGAGCGCCGCGGACTTCCTGACCTCGTGCAGCACGTTGTCGAGCGCGTCGTGCACGCCGGCCATCGTCGCGCCGTTGTTCGCGATGTGCTGCTTAGCCTCGCCTACAGCCGTGGTAGCCGCCTGCTGCGTCTGGTTGAGCTTCGCATCCAGCCCTTGCAGGATCGCCGCGTGCGAAGCCTTCAGGCCCTCAATGGCGATGGTGTGGCCATGGGAGATCTGCTTGTGCACGATCTCAAGGCCGGTCTCGGCGTCGATCTCGTATTTCTTGAGCTCGGCCTCTCGCTGGCTCTCGACCTCGCGCTGGATGAGTTCTGCAGCCTTCTTGCGCTCGTCGCTCGCAGACTTGATCTGCTCGATAATGATGCCTTCAGGCGGCGGCGGAGGCGGACGCGGCGGCATGTTCTGCGGCGACGTCCAGAAACGGTCTGGCGCGGAGATGCCAGCAGCCTTGGAAAGCTCTATCAGCGTGTTGTAGTAGTTCTCCGGCGTGACCACCGGCAGCCCAAGCTGCAACGCCTGCGTCTGGTAGTTCAGCAGCGACGCGAGATGCGCCATCTGCGTGTCGCGGTTGCCCGCGGCGAAGGCGACGCAGATCTTGAAGTTGTTGCGCTTCTTCCAAGATCCGGGGTCAACTTCGACCCACTGCCCGCGAAGCTGGATGGTCTGGCGCTTGTGACCGAGCTTCAGCACCTGCTCATGCACGATGCTGAACAAGTCCTCAATGGCAAATGCGAGGATGCGCGCGATCTGCTCGACGCGCTGGCTCGCCATGGTCGAAAGCTGGTTGACCGTTCCCGGCTGCGCGCTGTTGAGCGTGGACTGATCGACGCCGATAAATCCGTTGTTGACGCCAGTGCGGTTCTCGCGCACGGAATCCATGTATCCGAGGCCCTCTACGGCCTGCGGGAACACGAACGGGGGCACCTCGTGCCTGATCTGGTTGATGTCCGTCGCGCGGATGATGCCGCCGGGACGCGAGATCAACGCATCTTCAATGTTGACGACCTGCTCGTTCAGGACCTTCTGAGGATTGTTGGCAAGGTAGAGGTTATCGAGGCCCTGACGCAGGATCGCCGTCTTGATGCGCTGGATGTCGGCAACCATGTCGGCAATCGCAACGCCGATGTGTCGATGCGGGAGCGGGCAGGCGACACCAGAGGCGACCGGGATGCGGCTGACTTCCTCCTTGTAGAGGATCGTCCTGCCGACGCGCAGAACCTGCAGCAGCTCGGCCTGCCCATCGCCGTCATAGTCAACCCTGATCCAGATCATCCGCGCCTTGACGCGGCGCATTGACGGATCTGAGGGCTTGTACCGCTCCAGCCGGCGCTCGCCATACTGGTCGCGCGCGTAATCTTCCTGCGTGTAGATCTCTGGATCGTCCGCAATGTCGGTCGGGATATTGAATCCCTGCGCGCGGAGCTCCGTGAGGGTCGTTTCCTCCCAGTACTCGAAGTAGTTGCAGCGGTCGTCAATGCGCCACGAGAACGCCCGCTGATCGACCTTGACCCGCTCCGGCGGAAGCGTCCTGATGCAGACCTGCTTTTGGTCGTTGGCGCGGCGTATTACAACGTCATACAGCATCGCCGGCCGCATCATCGGCTGGCCGTGCTCGTCAACGATCGGATGCCCCTGCTGGTCCAGCACGGGCTCCGGCGGGAGGTCCTGCGCCTCGTACTGCCGGGACTCGACAATCTGTACGTTCGGGTCCTGCAGCAGGAACGCCACGCCCTGAGCCGTCTGGCCCTCGTACTTCTCGATGTCTACCTTGTTGGACTTGTCCTGGTAGACGAGAAAGTAGGCATTCTTGGTCAGCAGCGCATCGGTCGCCCACTCAAGGAACAGGCTGAACCAATCCATCTTGGTCGTGACCAGCCAGTTGAGGTAGGCACCCTCCTGCTCTGCCTGCGGCACGTCCTGGATGGACTCCGGCTCAAGCCGCACAACGTCCTCGCCATTGGCGAAGATGCGGCACAGGCTGGGCAGAATCCATTGGACTGTTTCGAATACGGTGCGGTCGATGACGTTGGACTGACCATCAGGCGCCGGATCGACGTTCTTGCCGAGATAAAGGTCGATATTCAGCGCACGCTCTGCGGACAATGCCGCAGTCAGGTTTGAGAGATTCGAACCGTACGAGCGATTGTCGCTGTCATCGATCGCGGCGTTGAGCTCAACGTTGGTCATGGGCTTGCCGCCCATGTTCGGAACCGCGTTGTCGGTGCCAATCGGGTCCATCAGGCTGCCTTGGTCGAATTCGGCGGACGTCCCGGCCCGCGGCGCGCTTCCATGATCTCGATCCGACGCTCAAGCTCAGCCACGAGGTTTTCCAGGTGCGCAATGCGCGCGCGAAGCTCGTTGATGCGGCCTTCGGTCTCCAGACTCATGCGTATGCCCTTTTCGGATAGCTGATCGGCTTGCGGAACGTCGCCTCGTTCACCATCTGGTCAACAACCGTCGCCAGGTAACGCAGCGCATCGGCAGCGTGCGAAAACTCGTCGTGCAGCGGGCTCGAAGGCTCCGCCGTATTGCTCGGGATCATCCGGCGATACCGCTTGAGGCAGTCCAAAAGCCGCCCGGCACGGTCGGCATCGACGTAGAGCCGCGGGAACAGCAACCGCACCGCCTTGATGCCCTGCTCGATGTCCATTTTCGGGATGATCTGGACCTTGCGGCCCATTGACAGCAGGATTTCCTGCGTGGACTTCCCGGTCTTGAAGTCCTTGGCCGCGCCATCGTGCGGCAGCCAGTCAATGCCCCACCGATACGGTCGCGTGCTGAGCTGCTGGACGTAATCGGCCAGCGTAAGGTGCGAGTCTTCGATGTAGTCGATGATGCGCAGCTCGGAACCGAGCTGCTGGCACATCACGATAACCATCTTGTCGTTCCAGCCGAGGTCCCAGACCGTGTGAACCGACAGCATCGGGTCGTACGGGACGTTGCGCAGTCGCTGCTCTTGCAGCATCCGCGCGACCTCGGCAGCGTAGATGGCGCCGTCAACCGCAGCGCGACACTCGCCTTCCCATACGTTTTGATAGGCGACCGGATCGCGCTCCTTCAGGTCGTCCTTTTCGCGTCGCAAAACCTCGGGAAACCAAGGGTTATCGCGCCACGACATGAAAACGACGTCGGCGTCCTTTGGCGGCTTCTGCACGAAGCGCGTATAGGTCTCGTCGGTATCAAGGTCAGGGTTGAAGCTGATCCAGATCTCCGACGTTTCCTTGCGGATGGTCGGGATGAGCACGTCCCACGACCGCTTGCTGACGACCTGGGCTTCCTCTACCCAGCAGATATCGACACCCTCGTATGACTTGAGGTTGACGACGCTCTGTCCCTTGATGCCGACGAAGAAAAACTCGGAGCCGTTGAGGCCGCGGATCTGTTCCTGCGTCACCTCGAAGAATGCTTCGAGTCCCATCGCCTCGATCTGGTCCACCAGGAGCTTGTAAACGCTATCCTTGATGGACTTCTGCACCTCGCGAGCGCACAGCACTCGGGTAGGCTTCTCCGCAGCCTTGACCAGCAGAGCGCGTGCGATACCCCAAGACTTTGCAGCGCCGCGACCTCCGTAGAGGACCTTGTAGCGGTTAGGACGAAAGAGGCATTCGAGTTTCGGCGGGAACTCGATCTGTTTCGTCTCGTCCATGGAATGTCACCCGCAGACCTGCTGGCACGTCATCTGCAACGCCGATATCAACCTGCTGTGTAGCCTTGCCGTCGAGCCTGTCGCCGAGTTCCTTGATAGCCCACTGCTCGCCCATTTCTGCCTGCAAGATCATCGCGCGGGCAATCTTGTCGAGCGCGGTGTCAATGTTTCCCTCGCCGAGGTTGTGCAGCGCGCGCTTGATGGAGTCTTCCCACAGGCGCGCACGACGCTGCTTCAGGCCCTTCATCAGTGCGTTATGCAGGTGCAGGCGATCGTCTTTCATTTGCCGAGGACGCGATTTGCCTTGCCGATGATGTGGTCGTAGGCAGCCTGCGACAGGTTGCCCTTGTGCAGTTCCTCCGACGCGCGAGCCTTCGCATTGCGGGCATGCGACTTGTCAGGCATCGGATACGCGCGCTTCCCGGGCTCACCGAATGACGATGAAGGCAGCGAGTTACGACGTGACGAGGTGAGTTTCGCCATGGTTTAGTCCCACAGGAGCTTGCTGTTGCCCGGCAGCCCATCCGCCGGACCCTGGAACGGCTTGGCAGTCATCGTGTGGCCGGCATTCGCGCGCGGCTTGTAGTTGACGCCCGTCTCGCGCGGCAGCATCGGCTTGGCTATGTTGTCGTTGAACATGCTCGGGCCGCTAGGAGCGCCAGAAGGCGCAGAATTGGGCAGGCCCGGCTCCATGGAGACGGGCGAAGTATTCCACGCATCCGTGCCGCCGCGGTCGTACTGCTTTCCAGACGCGACGCCCGGAGCCGCCTTGGCCTCGCCGCCGAAAAAGACGTGCGTGATCGCGGCCGTCATTTCGGGGTGCTTGCTGTCCTCGATGAACTTGCTCATTGGTTCCTCACATCAGGATCATCAGCGCCTCGTCGTCTTCCTCGGCGCGCTTGTTGAGTTCCATCAGCATCGCGATCTCTGCATCGCGGATTGCCGCCTCGTAAATGACTTCGATCTCGCGACGCGTCGCAGACGCCGCGGCCCGCAGCTCGCGGCTCGAAATCTCTATCTTCGGTACCTTGATGACGGGCGGCGGCAGCGGCTTCGCCGACTGCGCCTGAAGTTCCGTCGCCTCGCGCATCTTGTCCTGCGCGAGCATGTGGGCCGCGGTCTTGGCACGCTCCAGGAACTGCAAGGCTTCCTGCAGCGTCCTGAACTCGAACACCTGCCCGTCAATCCTGACGCGATAGATGTCACGGATACGGCGCGGGCGGCCTGCAGGCGTCTCGGCAGTCGTGACTACCGGGACGTCTTGCCCGCTGATCGTGATCGTGCCGAGCGTGAACTGCGCGCTCTGGCCGCCAAGGCTCAGCGTCACATCGCCGCCGGCCTGCGCAGTGATCGCGCCCTCGCTGGACGTGATCGCCTGACCGGACAGCGAGTAATCTACCTCTGCGCCCGGCGTGCCTTCCGTCGAAGTGACGGACTGGCCGGTGACGGTGAGCCCGATCGCAGGACTCAGCGCACCAAGCGCAGACGTCAGCGACTGGCCTCCGAGGCTCAGCGTGACGTTACCGCCGGTGCTGGCGGTAATCGCGCCTTCGCTCGAGGTGATCGACTGGCCGCCGAGGCCGTAGCTGACCGTCGCAGTCAGCGCGCCCTCGGTCGAGGTGATCGCCTGACCTGCCGCCGCATACGAGACGGTCGGCGTGATCGTCCCGAGCGCCGACGTAATCGCCTGCCCGGCTAGCGTCGCCGACCCACTCCACGAGGCGGTGATCGCGCCCTCTGAGCTGGCGATCGACTGTCCAGTGACCGAGTAGGACACGCCCGGAGTCGGCGCGCCTTCCGAGCTCGTGATCGCCTGACCCGTCGCGCTATAGGCCAGCGCTCCGGTAATCGCACCTTCGGCAGACGTGATTGCCTGACCGGCCAGATTCACGCTGACCGGGCCGCCAGCAGACTGCTTGTAGGCAACCGCTACGCCGGTATAGCCGCCGGTCGAATCGCTGCTGTACGTCCACTTGACCGCCTGAGTGCCTGTGCTTGACAGGATCAGGTAGTCAGCATCGATCGCGCAGATCGTCGTGGCTGGCGTATTGGCCAGCGACGTGACGCCCGTGGACGAACTGTTGACCGTGGGCTTCGTTACGCCCGTTGACGTCGAATTGGTGTCGCCCTGGAACACCATAAACAGCACGTCGTTGGCGTTGGTCGTCGCCGACGTCGTGACTGTCAATGACGTGGTGGAGTTGCCCGCCGTATTGGACGCGGACTGGTCCACCGTCTTGGTCATTCCTGACCATTCGGCCGCGACCAGCTGCCAGCCCGTCGTGGGCGCGCTGCTCAGTGTCGCGCTGACGGTGTGGCTGCTGCCACCCGTCGAGATCGTCGCCGAACCGATGGCAGAGTAGCCACCGTTATTCGACTGCGTGAGGTTCGTCTGCTTGTCAGTGGTCCAAGTGTTGGACTTGGAATCACTGAAAGTCAGCGTCTTGCCGGCGACGTTATACCCGTTCGCCGCAAGGGCAAACAGGATGTTATTGACGGTTGTCGCGGAACCGAATGCAGGCGTCGTGATAGACGTCGCATTGACGCCGGTCGCAGTGGTTTTCTGTACCTGCGACGCGGACATTTACGTCACCGAGATCGAGCCGGCCAGCGTGATCGGGCCGTTGGCGATCGTTATCGTGCCCTGGAAGTGAGTCGGCACGGCGCTGTAGCCGTAGATCCCGCCGAACTGCGTAGCCGTTGCGATCTTCGCGCCCACGCTGCCCTGGTGGAACGACGAGCCGCCGTCAACCCACGTCGTACCGCCGTCGTAGCTGACCTGCAGCGCGATGGTGACTTGCGTCGCCGGGTTCGCCCACAGGATAGCGTTGGCGCCTGCGGCCTGCGTGACGAGGCAACTCAGCGACTGCGTGTATCCCGTGATCGCAGTGACGGGGATTGTCGTGACCCCCGTCGGCAGTGGGCCACTCGCAAAGCTGTAGAGCTGAGTCGCCACATTAGGCGAGCTGGATCAGCGCGTGGGTCGAGTCATTGGTCGGCATGTTGAGCGTGAGCGTGCCGGCCGTAACTGTCGTGCTGCCGAAGTTGTACGTCAGCACGGCCTTGTTGGAATTCGTGCTGTTGTAGATCAGCACCGTGTCGAAGGCGGTTGAGAGAGTGACGGTCGTATAGACGATGGCCGCGGAAGGCGTCCAGTAGGCAGTGGTGCCGCTCGACGTTGGCGCAGTCGCGTTCGTGACGCTGACGCCACCGGCCGTGTAGTTCGTGCCGGAAACCTCGTTGGTCGCGCTGTAGGCAGTCGTGCCGGCGCCCACCGATCCCGTCGTGAGGTACAGCGCGGCCTTGAACGTGTCGGCGCCCGTGCCGGCTCGCGTCGCGGTCGTACCGAAGTTGTGATACGCCTGCAGCAGGTCCACCTTGAAGGACGTGCAGATCGCGCTGCTATTGGCCATTTAGATCGCCCTCTACGATTCCCAGTTTTGGAGGCATGAGCATCGACACTGCCACGTCGCGGCGTACCAGCTCGCCGTCCAGGTAGAACTCGGACGCGACCTTGCGCGTGTTGTCGCAGACGTCAACGACGTCGCGCACTTCGAGCTTGTCGAGCTCAACCGGACCCTTGGTAGTCAGCACTTTCATGGCTTTCTCAT
>Ga0335069_10015170_pt1 | contig 10772 bp, 11 predicted proteins | sample Lox_Sample_11_FD_206714 | JGI IMG/M metagenome (GOLD analysis project Ga0335069, IMG submission 206714) | Soil microbial communities from Loxahatchee National Wildlife Refuge, Florida, United States - Lox_Sample_1.1 | ecosystem: Environmental > Terrestrial > Soil > Wetlands | place: USA... | reverse complement strand
GACCACCGCGCAGCTCGGCGAGTTGCTGCGGTCGGCGATGCTGATCAAGCCGGAGCGCCACCACCTGCGCCTCGGGGAGACGGCATCGCGGATGCGGGCGTTCTCCGAGATCGGCGGCTGAGGGCGCGGGGCGTCACATCGCGGCGAACGCGCGCGTTGGATAGGGGCGTGGAGGCATGCCGGGAGATCGACCGTACGGCGGCCGCGCAGGCGCGAGTCGAAACCTTGGTATTGGCATACCAGACGAAGCTGGCGCGCTACATACGCCGGATGGTCGGCGATGCCGAGGCCGCGTTGGATCTCACGCAGGACGTCTTTCTCTCGGCCCATCGGATGCTGCAGGCCGACCCGTCGCGCGAGCTCACGGCGGGCTGGCTCTATCGCGCGGCGACGAACGGCGCGATCTCGTTTCTCCGGCGAAAGCGGATCCTTCGCATCCTGCCGCTCGATCGCGAGATCGACCGCAGCACCTGGCGGGTGGACGAGCGTAGCGCGGCGTCGGTAGATTTGCAGACCGCGCTGGGAAGGCTTGCGCCCGAGCAATCGGCGGCGCTGCTGCTGACGAGCTATGCGGGGTACTCGTCGAGCGAGGCGGCCGAGATGCTCGGCACGACTGCGACCGCCGTGCGCCAGCGCGTCTGCCGCGCGATGCGCGTCTTACGGAGCGTGATGAAGGAGGACTTGGAGCGATGAAGGGTTTGAGCGATTGCGAGGCGGCGGCCTCAATGGCCGGCGCAATTGCAATCGGTGAGGCGAGCGACGCGCAGCGAGACGCCTATCGCGGTCACCTCGCGGAGTGCGGGCGCTGCGTTGGCGAGTTGGGCGGCGAGCGCGAGATCGAGCGCGTGATGGCGGTCGTCGCGCAAGCCCGCGACAACGAGCGTTGGGAACCGGATCTGCGCCGCGCCCTCGCGCGACGCGGCTCTCCGCGGCGCGCCTGGCGTTGGGGCGCCGCGCTCGGGGCGATCGCGATCGTCGCCGCCGGCGCGTTCGCGATGGAGAAGAAGAGCGAGCCCGGCAACGGCGGGCCGGCGATCTCGGCGCGCGAAGCGCGCGCGATCGCCGCACTCGGCACGCAGACGGCCCCTCGCCGAGAAGGGCAGGCCGAATCGCTTGCCGTCGGAGCGCCGATCGGGGTGACGACGGCATTCTCGGTGAGCGTGAATTCGCGGGGCGTGCCGCTGCGATGCACGATCACGAAGAGCTCGGGGCGCAGCGCCCTCGATGCCGCGCTCTGCCGCGCGGCGATGGAAGTGCACTACTAGCGCCTAGGGAAGCGCGCGACCCAACCGAATCGGGCCTGCCATGGCGGACGGGCCCTTCATCTATCTCTTCAGCAACGACCTGCGCCTCGACGATCACGCCGGGTTGGCGGCCGCCGCTTCGCGCGGCTCGGTCCTTCCGCTCTTCGTCCTCGATAGAGCGCTCGAAGCGCGCATGCGCGCCTCGCCGCGGCGCGCCGGATTCTTCTGCGCGGCGGTGTCCGCGCTCGACGCGGAGCTGCGCGAGCGAGGAAGCCGCCTCGTCGTGCGCCGTGGGGAACGTGCCCGCGTCCTCGCCGATGTTGCGAGCGCGATCGGCGCGGCCGGGGTGCTCTGGAGCGCTTCGTACGAGTCCTGCGCGATGGAGCGCGACCGCGAGCTGCAGTCGGAGTTGGAGGAACGCTCGCTCGTCGCCGAGATCGTGCACGACGCGCCGGCGATTGCGCCCGAGGAGAGCGCGGCGGAACGCAGCGCGGCGGGGCCCGGATACCGCGCCTTCGCGCCGTACTTCGAGATCTGGTCCGAGTTGCCGGTCGCGTCGCATGAGTATCCGCTGCTGCTCCGCTTCGCTCCGTCGGGCGTCGAGAGCGAAGCGTTGCCGGCCCCGCACGAGTTCGGCGCCCTCGACGGCGGTGCGGCCGGGCCGCTCGTCGCGCGGCGCGTCTTCGAGCGCTTCCTGCGCGAGGACGCCGCGCAGTACTCCATCGCCGCAAACGTTCCGGCCGACGATCGCACCTCGCACCTTTCGGCGCATCTCTCGTTCGGCACGATCTCGGCCCGGACAATCGCGCGCGCGGTTCGCGAGCGCCTGACCGATCCGTTTGCGCTCAGCGAGGAGCGCCTCTCGTTACGGCTCTTTCTGCGGGCGCTCGCGCACCGGGATTTCTTTCTCCAGTTAAGCTGGTTCTATCCGAAGACGAACGACGAGCCGCTCCAAGAGCGGATGCGCGACTTCGCTTGGGCCTCCGAGCACCCGGCGCTCGAGGCGTGGCGCACCGGCAGGACCGGCTATCCGCTGGTGGACGCGGGCATTCGCCAATTGGAGGCGACCGGCTGGATGCACCCGCACGTGCGTGCGGTTGCCGCGTCGTGGCTCTGCTTCGATCTCGGGGTAGACTGGCGCATCGGCCGCGACGAGTGGAATCGCCGGCTGATCGACGACGATCCGGCGCTGGCGACGGGCAACTGGCAGTGGATCGCGGGGGTTGGCGCCGACATGGCGCAGTATCCGCGGATTTACAATCCCGAACGCCAGCGGCGCCGGTACGATCCGGCGGGCGCCTACGTCCGGCGTTGGATTCCCGAGCTCGAACAGATTCCCATCGAGACGTGGTATGGGCGCGCCTCGGAGTCGGCGCAGCTCACGCTCTCACTCTACGACGGCAAGGCGTATCCGAAACCGGCCGTCGATCACGGCGTCGCGGCGCGCGCCTTTCTGCGCCGCTATCGCGCGTTCGCGTCGCCTTGAGAGAGGCGGTCGTCGATCCAACTGCCGACTACGGGAACGCGAACGTCGTCGCCGTTCCACGTCTTGATGCCGTAGTAGACGCTGGAGACGAGGAAGAGTATCGGAAGCAGCGGCAAGAGCACCCACGCGGAGAAACCCATGAACGGGACCTGCGCGATCAGCCAGAGCAGCGCGCCGAAACCCCAGAAGCCGGCGTTGAAGCCGAGCGCCTGCAGGGCCTGGCGGCGCAGAGTCCGCGACTGCTTTCGGTCGAGCAAGGAGAGCAGCGCTAACGGCCACAGCGGATAGCCGAGCGCGACGAGCGCGCGCGATTCCACCGGATCGGGAAGCGTGGCGACGGTCACTCGGCCGCGCACCGTCGCGGCTGGCGCCGGACGGGGCGGAACCTGCCCCGGAATCTGCTGGCGGGTCGCGGTGGCCGCGTCGACTTTGGCCGCGAGGCGGCAGCTAGGACAACCGCCGCGCTCGTCGCGACACGTGGCGCAGATCGACTTCCCGCATTCGACGCAGGGAGCTACCGACGGGACGTTCGAGTGAAAATAGCAGTCCATTTGAGCTTGTCCGATCCTCCTGGAGAGATAGCCATCCTCACGTACCGCCCCGCGCTGGGGGAGGTTTCACCGCAAGGCGGCGTCAAGTGCCGCCGCGGATGACCCGCCGCTCCATTCTGGTTCGGTTGGCGCGCGAGGCGCGTCCGTACTATCCGCGGCTCGCCGTTGCGATGGCCTTGGGCGTTCTCGCCGGCGTGCTCTCGATCGTACCACCGCTCGCCTTCCGCATCATCATCAATCAGGTGCTCGTGCCCGGAGCGGGCCGAGCGCCCGACTTGCGCGCGCTCTACCTCTCGCTCGGATTAACCTCGATCGCGCTCGTGCTCGCGAACGCGGCGATCTACGGTCAGACCTATCTGACCGCGTGGAGCGGACAGCATCTCGTCGCGCGCCTGCGCGTGCGGCTCTTCGAGCGGTTGCTGAATCTGCCGCTCGGGGAGTTCGACAAATGGCGGCCGGGCGAATTGATCGCGAGGTTCTCGACCGACCTGCAGATCATGATCGACGCGGTGAGCGTCTCGGTGCCGCAGCTCGTCGTCGCGCTCGCGACGTTCGTCTCGTCGTTCGCGACGATGATCTACCTCGATTGGCTGCTCACGCTCTCGCTCGTTCTCGTCGCGCCGATCGTCTCGGTCGCGGTCTCGAACTTTCAACGGCTGATCTCGGCGAGCACCCATCGCGCGCAGCAGCGCATCGCCGATCTCACCGCCAACCTCTCGGAGATCCTCCAAGGCCAGCGCGTCGTCAAGTCGTTCGGGAGCGAAGCGTACGAGGTTGGGCGCTTCCGCCGGCGCAACGACGATTTCTTCGGCGCCTACATGAAGCTCACGCAGTTCATTCAGACGCAGCCGCTCGTGATCTCGACGATCATGGTCGCCGCGGTCGTCGCGATCATGTGGCTCTCCGTGCGCGAGGTCCTCGTCGGCCGGCTCGACACCGGGCGCGTCTTCATGTATTGGGGGCTGCTCGTCAACCTGATGAACCCGATGAATCGGGTGGCGGCGTTCTTCGGCGACATCAGCAAGGCGATGGTGGGTGCGGGGCGCGTCTTCGAGCTGCTCGACCTGCCGGTCGAAGTCCGCGATCCGCCCGGCGCGGTCGCACTGCCGCTGGTGCGCGGCCGAATCGAGTACGACGACGTCACCTTTACGTACAAAGAGGGCGAGCCGCCGGCGCTGACCGACGTGAACGCCGCGATCGAAGCCGGCGAGATCGTCGCGCTCGTCGGGCCGTCGGGCGCGGGCAAGACGACGATCGTGAATCTGGTGCCGCGCTTCTACCAACCGCAGAAGGGCCGCGTTTGCATCGACGGGATAGATATCGCGACCGTCCGTCTCGCGGATCTGCGCGGAGCGATCGCGATCGTTCCGCAGGACGTGCAACTCTTCCGAGGATCGATTCTCGACAACATCCGGTACGGCCGCATCGGGGCGAGCGACGACGACGTGCGCGCGGCCGCGCGCGACGCGAACGTGGACGAATACGTGCGCGGCTTTCCCAACGGCTACGCAACCGAGGTCGGCGAGCGCGGCGTGCGTCTATCGGGCGGCGAGCGCCAGCGCATCGCGATCGCGCGCGCCGTTCTGCGCGATCCGCGGATCTTGATCTTGGACGAGGCGACGAGCGCGCTCGACTCGCACTCGGAGGCGATGGTCGAAGAGGCGCTCGACCGGCTCTTGCCGGGGCGCACGACGCTCATCATCGCGCATCGTCTCTCGACCGTCCGGCGCGCGCACAAAGTGCTCTTCGTCGAAGCGGGACGCGTCGTCGAAATCGGGACGCACGACGAGCTGCTGGCGAAGGGCGGTGCGTACGCGCGGCTCCACGCCGCGCAGTTTAAGGGAGTTTAAGCAACCGCGGCTTGCGCCGGTATCTTGCGCTGGTGCAGCGCGAAGCGGTTTCCTTCCGGATCGCTCGCGAAACACGTGACGCAGGCGGGAAACTCGAAGACCTCGCCCACCTCAACGCCGGCTGCTTTCAGGCGCTCGCGCGTCGAATGCATGTCGTCCACCTCGAAGGCGGCGCCGGTCGACGAGCCCGGTTGGAAGCCGAGCGGCTCGCCGTTGCCGATGCCGAAGGTGGCGTTTCCCACGTCGAATTCGATCCAGTGGTCCCCGAAGGCGTCGCCGGGGACGAGCCCGAGCGCCTCCGTGTAAAAGGCTCGAGCGCGCGGCACGTCGCGCACCGAGTAGGCGAAAAACGCGATCTCCTTAACCATGAACCTTCCTCCGAAGGCACTTCGATTGCGTGCGAAGGCGAACGAAGCCTTCCGCTCGAAAAGACGGGGCTTTGCCGCGTTCCGGTCCAGCCAAGGAGGGCGCCGATGCTCGTACTCAGCCGCAAGGCCAATCAGTCGATTATGATCGGAAGCGACATCCGCATTGTCGTGATCGGCCTGGACCGCGACCAAGTGAAACTGGGCATCGAAGCCCCTCGCCACGTGCCGGTTCACCGCTTCGAGGTCTTCGAAGATATCCTGGGCGCCACGGTAGGAAAAGCATCCGCCGAGGCCGATAACCCCGCTTGATGCCGACAGCCGCCGACGCGGATCTCGACGTACTCGAGTCCCGAACGATCTTTATTCTGCGCGAAGCGTTCTCGTGCGTTTCGCCGCTCTGCATGCTTTGGTCGATCGGGAAAGACTCGACCGCGCTGCTCTGGATGGTCCGCAAGGCCTTTCTCGGCGACGTCCCGTTCCCGCTCGCGCTCCTCGATACGGGGCTTGAGTTTCCCGAGGTCTACGAGTTTCGCGACCGCCTGGTTCGCGAGTGGAACCTGCCGGCGCACAACGAGATCTGCCCGCCCGAGAGCACGGTCGATCCGACGCTGCCGCCCGCCGCACGCCACGCCGCGCGAAAGACCGCGGGCCTGCGCGCGCTGATCGCGCGCGAGGGTTATCGCGGCATCATTCTCGGCATCCGCCGCGACGAGCAGGCGATCCGCGCCAAGGAGCGGATCTTCAGCCCGCGCAACGCCGACGGCTCTTGGGACCCGCGCTCGCAGCCGCCGGAGCTCTGGGATTTCTTCCCGTACGAGGTCGCCGACGGCGCGCACGTGCGGATACATCCGTTGCTCCACTGGACGGAGCTCGACATCTGGCGCTACACGCGCCGCGAAAACATACCCTACGTTCCCCTCTATCTCGCGCGCAACGGGATGCGCTTCCGTTCGCTCGGCGAGAGCAACATCACGGTGCCGATTCCGAGCAACGCCGAGACGCTCGACGGCGTCATCACGGAGCTCGAGCAAACGCGCGAGCCGGAGCGGGCGGGGCGAACGATGGACCACGAGAGCGAAGACGCTTTCGAAAGACTGCGCACGACGGGATACATGTGAGACAAGTTCGGATAGTTATGGTGGGGGACGTCGACGCAGGCAAGTCGACGATCCTCGGAAGGATGCTGGTCGATCTCGGTCAGGTAACGCAGAAAAAACTCGAAGAACTCGAGAGCTCGAGCGCGAAGCGCGGCGTCCCGATCGAATACTCGTTCTTGCTCGATGCCTTTCAGCTCGAACGCGATCAGGCGATCACGCTCGACATCTCGCGAATTTGGCTGCGTATGCCCGAGCGCGACTACGTCTTCGTCGACGCGCCGGGCCATCGCGAGCTGATCCGAAACCTGCTGACCGGCGCCTCCGAAGTGGATTCGGCGATCATGGTCGTCGCGGTCGATGAGGGGATCACGCTGCAGACGCGCCGTCAGGCGCTCTTCTTGCAGTGGTTCGGTTTCAAAGAGATTCTCGTCGCGATCAACAAGCTCGATCTCGCGCCGGAGCCGGAAACGGCGTTCATCGCGCGCCGCGATGAAGTCCGCGCGTTCCTCGAGCAGCTCGGCGTCACGCCGATCGACATCATTCCGGTGGCCGCGCGCGACGGCGACAACGTCGCGACGACGTCGCGGCGCTGGTCGTGGTGGAAGGGGACGACGCTCCTCGAGTCGCTCGAACGGATTCAACCCTTCGTGCCGCACTCGGGCGGCCCGTTGCGTTTCATCGTTCAGGACGTCTACCGCCGCGAGGGCAACCGTTTCGTAGCGGGCCGAATCGAAGCCGGGACGCTGCGCGTCGGCGAGCGCGTCGTCTTCTGGCCGTTGCAGACCGACGCGGTCGTCAGCGCCATTCACCGCTGGCCCGCGACCGTTGAGGAGGCTCGCGCCGGCGACGCGGTCGCGATCGCGCTCGACGAGCGGATCTTCGTCGACCGCGGGGCGGTGGCAAGCTACCCCGGCGACGGTCCGGCGCTCGGACACGCGCTGCAGGCGACGGTCGTGTGGTTAGGCGGCGACCCAGTGATGGCCGGCGAGACGCTGCGCCTCCGCATCGGCACCCGCGAGATTCCGGTCACGCTGCAGCGCATCGACGAAGTCATCGATCCCGACACGCTCGGGGGCAAGCCGGGCGACGTTCTCGCCAAGGGCGACGTCGCGGTGATCACGCTCGCCTCGCGCGAGCTGATCGCGGCCGACCAGGAGATCGACACGACGAGCATCGGAAAGTTCGTGCTGCTCCACGGCACCAACGTCGTCGCCGGCGGGCGCGTCCGCTCGGTCATTGGGCGGCCTCGCTCCGAGGGCGCGACCGACGTCGTGGCCCAGGCCTCGTCGGTGATGCCGAGCGAGCGCTTCACCCGAAACGGACACACCGGGGGCGTCTTCTGGCTCACGGGCCTCCCGAGCGCCGGCAAGTCAACCCTCGCGATGGCGGTCCAGCGGATGCTCTTCGACCGGGGGCGGCAGGTCTACGTGCTCGACGGGGACACGCTCCGGACCTCATTGAATGTTGACCTAGGTTTCTCTGAGGAGGACCGAACCGAGAACGTGCGCCGGACCGCGGCGGTCGCGGCGGTACTTGCCGACGGGGGTTTCGTCGTGATCTGCGCCCTGATCTCGCCCTTCGCGGACGACCGAGCGAAAGCTCGAGCCTCGTATCCGGGGCGCTTCCACGAGATCTACGTCTCGTGCGATCTCCAGACGGCGGAGGGACGCGACGTCAAGGGGCACTACAAGCGGGCGCGTCTGGGAGAGATTCCCAAGTTCACCGGCATCTCGTCCCCGTATGAAATCCCGGAGAACCCCGATCTGAAGGTAGACACGACGAAGCACTCAATCGCGGAGTCGGCGGCCTCCCTCATCGAGTATATCGAGGCGATGACAAGGCCTTGAGCTTCGTCATCATCGGGTTCATCGTCGGCGCGTGCATCGCATACAGCGGCGTCGGGGCCGGCGCCCTGACGACGCCGCTCTTGGTTCTCTTTCTCGGCGTCGGCACCGACGTCGCGATCGGCTCGGACCTGCTCTTCGCGTTGGGCACGAAACTCGTCGCGATGATCGCGCACATCCAGCGCCGGACGGTCCAATGGTCCGTGCTCTGGCGGCTCGCCATCGGGGGACTCCCCGGGGCGATCGTCGGGGTCTCCCTCAGCGCCTACCTTCACAAGACGCTCGACATCCATCAACTCGAGCACGTGCTTCGGATGGCCGTTGCGGCGGCGCTGCTCGTCTCTGCGGCCGGGATCGTCTTCAACCGGCGGCTCGCCGGCGACGCGCCTACCGACCCGAATCAACTCCCGACGCTGCGGATGGCGGCGATCGGTTTCTTCGTCGGTCTCACGGTCAGCGTTACGTCGATCGGCGCCGGCTCGCTGACGCTGCCGCTGCTGCTGCTCGTCGTTCCGGCGGTTGCGTTGCGCCGTCTCGTCGGCACCGACGTCGCTTTCGCGATCGTCGTGCTCGTGCCGTCGCTGATCGGGCACCTCAAGATCGGCGACGTCAACCCGCGATTGGCAGGTTTGCTGCTGCTCGGCTCGGTGCCGGGCGTCTTCGTCGGATCGCTGTTGGTGACGCGCCTACCCGAGCGATGGTTCAGAAACGCGCTCGCCGGCATTCTCTTCGTCGTCGCGATCGCGCTGTTGCAGATCGGATTCCCGCACGTCAAGGCGTAGCGCCGCTTCGCGCGTCCCGACTCCGGTCGCGAGCCACGAGTAGGCTCGCGCGAAAGAGACTCTCGAACGTCCCCGCGTCGGTCCACCAACCTTCGAGCACGTCGTAGCAGAGGTCTCCGTCGCGGATATACGCGTTGTGCACGTCGACGATCTCGAGCTCGCCGCGTTGCGAGGGCTTCAGCGTCCGGATGAAATCGAAGACGCGGCCGTCGAACATGTAGATGCCGGTAACGGCGTAGCGGCTCTTCGGCACCTTCGGTTTCTCTTCGATCGCGACGATCCGGTCCCCGTCGAGCGCCGGCACGCCGAAGCGCTCGGGGTCGTCTACCTCTTTCAGCAGAATGCGCGCCCCCGATGCCTGGGCTTCGAATCGTCTGACGTACGGCGTGATGTCGTTCTGCACGATGTTGTCGCCCAAGACGACGACGATCCGCTCGCCGTCGGCGAAGTGCTCGCAGAGGCGCAACGCGTCCGCGATCCCGCCCTCGCCCTCTTGATACGTGTAGGCGATGTCGTTCAATCCGAATTCGGCGCCGTTGCCGAGCAGGCGCAGAAAGTCGCCCGCGGAGTTTCCGCCGGTCACGATCATGATCTCGCGCACCCCGGCGCGGCAGAGCGTCTCGAGCGGGTAGTAGATCATCGGCCGGTCGTAGACCGGCAGCAGATGCTTGTTCGTGACCTTCGTCAGGGGGCGCAGCCGCGTTCCGAGCCCGCCGGCGAGAACGACGCCCTTCACGAGGCCGCGGCCTCGCTCTTGAGCGGTCGCCACCACGCCTCGTTTTCGCGATACCACGCGATCGTGCGGGCGACGCCCTCTTCGAAAGGCATCGCGGGGCGCCAGCCCAGCGCGCGAACCTTCTCCGAGTTTATCGCGTAGCGGCGGTCGTGCCCGAGCCGATCGGTCACGTGCTTGACGTGCGTCTCCATCGAGCGGCCGCAGCCACGCGTCAGCAGCTTCGTCAAATCGAGATTCGTTCGCGCGTTGCCGGCGGAGACGTTGTAGACGTTTCCCGGCTCGCCGCGCTCGAGCACGTGGAGTATCGCGCGCGCGTGATCCTCGACGTATATCCAGTCGCGCACCTGCAAGCCGTCGCCGTAGACGGGCACCGGCTCGTCGTCGAGCAGGTTGGTAACGAAGAGCGGCACGATCTTCTCCGGGTATTGGTTCGGGCCGTAGGTGTTGCTGCCGCGCGTGATCAGCACCGGCGCGCCGTACGTCTCGTGATAGGCGAGTGCGAGAAGATCGGCGCCGGCCTTGCTCGCCGCGTACGGGCTGCGCGGGCGCAGCGGATCGTTCTCGAGCGACTCACCTCGCGCAACCTCGCCGTAGACCTCGTCGGTCGAGACTTGCACGTATCGAGGAACGTGAAACTCCCGCTGCGCGGCGAGCAGCACGCCCGTTCCGAGCGTGTCCGTTCGAAGGAAGACGCCGGGATCGCTGATCGAACGGTCGACGTGGGTTTCGGCGGCGAAGTTGACGATCGCGTCGGCGCCGCCGCGCAGAGCGTCGCGAACGGCGGCCGGGTCGCAGACGTCGCCCTTGACGAAGC
>Ga0335069_10015167_pt1 | contig 10774 bp, 10 predicted proteins | sample Lox_Sample_11_FD_206714 | JGI IMG/M metagenome (GOLD analysis project Ga0335069, IMG submission 206714) | Soil microbial communities from Loxahatchee National Wildlife Refuge, Florida, United States - Lox_Sample_1.1 | ecosystem: Environmental > Terrestrial > Soil > Wetlands | place: USA... | reverse complement strand
GCGTGCAGACGCTTGCCTTGATGGTCTCGCGCCAGTCCTTGTCGGCGTGAATGTCGGTCAATCCGAACTGGCGGCCGTCGGCCAGCGCGAAATCGCGAATGTCGATCGCGTCGGCTTTGCCGTGCTCGCTCAACTGCGCCGCGCGCACATTGTTGCGGCCGCGGCAGGAATAGGAATCGAAATTATCGAGCACGCGCAGCGGCGGGCCGAATTTTTTCATGGACGGGGCGACATCTTCGCGCACCCAGTCGGCAAGCGCCTGCGCCATGGGGCAGCGCAGCGTCGCCGGCGGCGATACCGCGACCCGGCTCTGATCGGGCAGAATGATCGAGGCGAGCAGCACCGCATCGCTCGCGCCGCATTCGCCGGGGCCGACCAGGACCGGAATCGGCTTGAACTCGGCCACTTTGCCGAGAGCAACCTGGCAGGCCGAGGGCTTTGCGGCTGCGGCCGCCGCCGCGGAGGTGTCCGGAAAGGAGGCATATTCTTCCTGGGGCGGCGCGAATTGTTGCGGAACTACGACAGGCAGAGGCCGCGGCGTCGCCGCTTTGGCGGCCGCCCGCGCGCTCTTGCGGCGCTCCGGCTCGCCTGTCGGCGGCGCTTCTATGGCGGCTTTCTCGGGGGCCGCGATCTGTGGCGTGCCTTTGGGCACAGCGCTTTGCGCGGCGACATTTTGCGCAAATGCGTTTTGCGCCGCCGCGGCGAGGATAATGCCCAGCAGCACGGCGACAGCGGTACTCTTCACACGGACATCCCTCGCGCAGTGGCGGTCCCTGTTTAGGCCGGTCGCGGGCCGATATTCAAGTAAATCGGATGGCGCAGGGCACGCACCGGACGTCTCGGACCCCTGAAACCCAACTTGAGGCATGGTTTGAGAGTTTGCCTTAGCGCCGGACTTGGGTAACCTCACAGCAGATAAACCGTGGTCGCGAAGCCGGCATACCGGCGCGTCGAAATGATCACGTCCAGCATGATCCGGAAAAGTACCTACCCGTTTTCGGGCAAGGTCATGCGCAAACAAGGGGAGAAACGCCATGCTTGGCCTGATGCAGGATTGGCAGCTTTTGTGCCATCGCATCATCGATCACGCCGCTCTCAATCACGGCGGACGGACAGTGATTTCGCGCTCCGTCGAGGGACCGATTCATTCCACGACTTACAAGGACGTGCGCGCTCGCGCCTTGCGCGTGGCGCAGCGGCTCGAGCGCGAGGGTGTTCGCCAGGGCGACCGGGTGGCGACGCTGGCCTGGAATACGTGGCGGCATCTCGAAGCCTGGTACGGCATCATGGGCATGGGCGGCGTTTATCACACCATCAATCCGCGCCTGTTCGCCGATCAGATCACCTGGATCGTCAACCACGCCGAAGATCGCATGATGATGGTCGATCTCACCTTCGTCCCGATCTTGGAAAAGCTGGCCGACAAGCTCAAGCCGATCGAGAAATACGTCGTGCTGACGGATGCGGCGCATATGCCGGCAACGGCGCTGAAAAACGCCGTGCCCTATGAGGAATGGATCGCCGAGGCCGACGGCGACTATGTCTGGAAACAGTTCGACGAGAATACGGCTGCCGGGATGTGCTACACGTCCGGCACCACCGGCCATCCCAAAGGCGTGCTCTACTCGCACCGCTCGAACGTGCTGCACTCGATGATGGCGGCGCAGCCCGATACGATGGGCGTTTCGTCCTGCGATGTGGTCATGCCGGTCGTGCCAATGTTCCACGCCAATTGCTGGGGATTGGCGCTGACTTCGCCGATGGTCGGCGCCGCCATGGTCATGCCCGGCGGCAAGCTCGATGGCGCTTCGATCTACGAATTGCTCGACGCCTATCGCGTGAGCTTCACCGCGGCGGTGCCGACGGTTTGGATGATGCTCTTGGCACATCTCGAGGCGCACAATCTCAAGCTGCCTTATTTGCGGAAGGTGGTCATCGGCGGCTCGGCGTGCCCGCGCGCCATCATCCAGAAATTCGAGGAGAATTACGGCGTCCAGGTCTGTCACGCCTGGGGCATGACCGAATTGTCGCCGCTCGGCACGCTCGGCACGCTCAAGCCGGAATATGCCGCTCTTGAAGGCGAGGCCAATCTCGACATCAAGATGAAGCAAGGCCACCCGCCGTTCGGCGTCGAGATGAAGATCACCGACGACGGCGGCCGTGAATTGCCGCGCGACGGCAGAACCTTCGGCCGGCTTAAGGTTCGCGGCCCCGCGATCACCCGCGCCTATTTCAAGGAGGATGGCGACGCGCTCGACCGCGAAGGTTATTTCGATACCGGCGATGTCGGCACCATCGATCAGCACGGCTATCTCAACATCACCGACCGCTCCAAGGACGTCATCAAGTCGGGCGGCGAATGGATTTCGTCGATCGAATTGGAGAATCTGGCAGTCTGCCATCCCAAGGTGGCCGAGGCGGCGGTGATCGGCATCCGCCATCCGAAATGGGACGAGCGGCCGCTTTTGGTCGTCGTGCGCAAGGCCGGGCAGGAGATCAGCCGCGAGGAATTGCTCGCCTATCTGGACGGCAAGGTCGCCAAATGGTGGATGCCCGACGACGTCGTCTTCGTCGCCGAAATTCCCCATACCGCTACGGGGAAGATCCAGAAGACGACGCTGCGCGATCAATTCAAGAACTACGTGCTGCCAAGCGCCGCGGCCTAGCCTCCAGGGATTTGTTGAGGCCAAGCCGAACGATCTTCGGCGGCAAAAGTTCATCCGCGGCACGCATGGATCGTCTGTGCTGCAATGCACAAAACGCAGAGCTTTGGGCGATTCGGCCGCTCCCCGCCTCGCGCGGAGCTCAAAAACATATTTCAAATCAATTTGTTAGAGTGAACGTTCCGTTAATCATCGGGCGCCGCATAGTTTTCACGATCCTGCCCAAAGTCTAACTATCCGTGTAAAGACGTATTCTGACCACATTCGGCTGGTCATAGCGCCCCTTGGCTCGAGGGACCGAGCCTATTCACCCTTCGCATCAACAACGTAATAGGTACGTAATGGCTTGGCACAGCCCGGGGAAACTTGTCTTTGCTCTCACTCTTCTTGGTACGACTGTCGGACTTACTCTGAGTGCCTCGGCACAATCTGGTGTTGCCTCCGTCTATTCTGGCGGCCGCACCGCCAATGGCGAGCGTATGGTGTCAAGCGCGATGACGGCGGCGCACCGCAGCCTGCCGTTCGGCACCATGGTGCGGGTCACCAATAGTCACACCGGCCGGTCGGTGGTGGTGCGCATCAACGATCGCGGGCCCTTCGTGCACGGCCGCGTCATCGACCTGTCGCCCGCGGCGGCACACGCCATCGGCATGGGCGACGGCCTCGCCAATGTGACGCTGAACGTGGTCGGCCGCGGGAGCTGAAGACGTCGCGCCTCATCTCAAATCGGGGGACCAAACAGCGGGGAGCTTCGGCTCCCCGTTTTTTTGCCGGCCGCGCGCCCGGCCGCGCGCATAACTCTCCGCCTCGCAATCCCGCCCCCGCGTGCTAATGTTGGCCGCCGTGATCGGCTGGGGGACCGCGATGAATGAGAACGAGCGCGAAGCGCGCGACGAAAAGATCTTCGACTGCGACATATCCGATGCGGCGCTCGAAGCCGCCGCCCAATCCCTGCCCGGTGCAGCCATGTCTTTTCCCAACGCGCCGACCGTCAGCATCATCATCGCCTGTTGCGGCAACAATTAATGTTCGCGCCCGCGCGCGATCTGCAGGCGGGCTGAGGCGCGCAGCGTCGTGCCCACGCGGCGGACGCAACGTGGGCTGTCGGTAGACATCCCCGTCCAGCTCATCGGCGAGCGAAGCGACGCCGTCCTTCGAACGGTCAATATGATAAATAGCGACAAGCGCATTCTGCCTTGATATTGGTTTTAACTAATTGATCTCGCTATCAGAATGTTCCCTCGCGGAGCGGGCCAGATGGAGGTCTTTCGGAATTTCTGCTATATTGGAAAAATGAGTTCAGCGCCTTTACGCGACTTACCCAAGAACTTGCTGGCCGAGTTCGAGCAGAAATTTTTTTGGTGGGAGCCGATCGCCTCGCAGCCCCGGACAGACGCAAGAATCCTGGCCCAAGCCATGGAATTGGCCTCGTTCGATGACGTTCAACGTCTCGAGGCGGAGATCGGTGCCGATCATTTGGTCGATGCGATGCTAACAGCGCAGCCGGGCTGGCTCAGCGCGCGATCTTGGGAATTCTGGCGTGGTCGACTGGAGCGAGCGACCGGAAGAACGATACCCCAGAAGCCGCCGCAGAGATCGTTCGGTGCCGGAATTCTTTGAACCCAAGATTCATATTCTCCCCAGGGCCCAGCACGAGATCTGGCCGCTGCTCGCCCCTGCGGCCTATTTATCATTCGTGTTGTACGGCGGCACTGCGGTCGCCCTTTATCTCGGCCACCGCGTCTCGGTCGATTTCGTTTTTTCAGCTCTGCCCCGCTCGTCAAAAAGGACCTCGAATCGTCCTTGGGATTTTTGCGCAACGCTCGGACATGCAGGAAAGCAAAGATACGCTCGTGGTTGCCGCATCGATGCCTCCGGTCTGGTGAAGTTATCGTTTCTTGGCGGCATTAATTTGGGAAGAGCCAAGGAGCCAAAACAGGCAAAGCACTCCTCGATTCTGGTGGCTTCGCTCACCGATTTGATGGCGACGAAACTCAAAGCAATTTTGGATCGCGCCGAAGCCAAGGATTACCGCGACCTCGCTGCCATGCTGTCCGCGGGTGTTTCGTTGGAGGAGGGGTTGGGAGCATTCACCAAGATGTACGGCAAAGATCCCGGCCTCGCGCTGCGGGCAATCGGCTTTTTTGAGGATGGAGATCTGCCGTCGCTGCCGCAGTCCGATCGGAATATCTTGCGCGCCGCCCGGGACAATGTGACCAAGATTCCCGATGTAACACTAGCTTACGGGTCCCTCGCGGTGCCGATTGCCGATCATAATTCGTAGACATAGCGACGAGACCTTGATCCGTTCAATGAATCGGATCAAGGCCGGTCTTTTGTTTCAGCATGATTTTTTCCGAAAGCCGGTTCCCCACTTTTCCGGATCACGCCCCAACTTTCAGGTCGTCACGCCTTGGGCTTCGGCGGATGTTTCCGCGGCGCCTCGCAAACAGGCCTCAAATCCCGTCAGGTCGTGAAAGAGCGCGTCCGGCGCGGCGCGGTGGCGGACGATGGGGCAGCCGTGATCGATGAGGGCGCTGTCGATCATGAGATTGTCGGCATTCCCGAAATCTTCGACCATCATGTTGTTTTCATCGCGCCATGTCTTCAGCGCCGCGTCGAAGGTGAGGGCGTGGCTTTCGCGGACTCGGTCAAGATAATCCGCGGCGGAATTGGTGTAGGCGAAAACGGGCTTGTCGAGCCCAACGAGGAGGCCGAGCTCGTAGACCGTGCCGGCATCGGCGCCCGGGCCGCGAAACGGCGTCAGGTTGCAGATGCCGAGATCGGCCTGCCGGATCAGCGCTTCGTTGGCGCGATAAATGAGCAGGTCGAGACGCGCGCCGCCCGCGTCGGCGACGATTTCGTTGTCGAGCGGATAGAGGCCCACGAAGCCGTAGCGCGCGCAAAGCTCTTTTTTGCGCGCGCCGATCGCCTTGGCGTCGGGAAGAAAGACGTCGGGGCCTGCGAGGTAGATTTTGCGCATGTGCGGCTCACCCCGAGTATGCATCCTCCCCCGTGAAAGCGGGGGAGGATGAAGAAAGCTATTCCGCCGGCGGCGCTTTGGGCTTTGTTTTTACGAAGGTGCTCTTCAGATTGTCCCACAGCTCGATCTTGGCGCCGTTCCTGTGCATGATCACGCTTTGCTGCGCCACCGAGAGCGAGTTGTTCCAGGCCCAGTAGATCACGAGGCCGGCCGGGAATTTCGCCAGCATGAAGGTGAAGATCAGCGGCATCCAGTTGAAGATCACCTGCTGCGTCGGATCGGGCGGCGCCGGATTGAGCTTCATCTGCACCCACATGGTCACGCCCATGATGGCGGGCCAGAAGCCGAGATGCAGGAACGAGCCGATCATCGGGATGACGGTCGGGTCGAACGGGATCAGGCCGCCGAGCGTGAAGATGTTGGTCGGGTCCTGCGCCGACAAGTCGTGGATCCAGCCGTAAAAGGGCGCGTGCCGCATCTCGATGGTGATGAACAGCACCTTGTAGAGCGAGAAGAAGACCGGGATCTGGATCGCGATCGGCAGACAGCCTGCGATCGGATTGATCTGCTCCTTCTTGTACAGCTCCATCATCGCCTGTTGCTGCTTTACGCGGTCGTCGGCATAGCGCTCCTTGATCATCGCCATTTGCGGCTGCACCGCCTTCATCTTCGCCATCGAGGCGTAAGACTTGTTGGCGAGCGGAAAGAACAGGAGCTTGACGATGACGGTGACGATCAGGATGGCAATGCCGAAATTGCCGACCACGTGGAAGAAATAGTCGAGCGCGAGAAACATCGGCTTGGTGAGGAAGTAGAAATAGCCCCAGTCGATCAGCAGGTCGAACTTGTTGAGCTGCAGCGCTGCGTTGTAGCCGCCGGGCCCGAACGGGAAATTGATGCCGACCACCGACACTTCCTTGGCGCCGGCGAACAGCCGCGTGTCGGCCCCGCCGGTGGCGCCGGCGGCGACCGTCATCGGCTGCGCCAGATAATCGGTCTGGTAGGTCTGCATCCCGTTCTCGTCGCCGGCGGAGAAGCGGGCGCGCACCTTGGCGTCGGTCGCCGGAATCAGGGTGGCCGCGAAATACTTGTCGGTGAAGCCGAGCCAGACATCGGTCGCGTCCCAGCTCAGCGACTTTTCTTTTTGGATGTCCTTATAGGTCTTGGTCTGCTCGCCGTGCTCCCCGATCACCCCGATCAGGCCTTCATGCAGAATGTAATAGCCGAGGACTTCGGGCGTGCCGTGGCGAGAGACCAGCGCATAGGGATAGAGCGTCACCGGCGATGCGCTTTTATTGGCGACGCTGTCCTTGATGGTGAAGAGATAACGGTCGTCGATGGCGATGGTGCGGGTAAAGACGAGACCCTGGCCGTTGTCGTAAGTGAGCGTAATCGGATGGTCGATGGCGAGCGCGCCCGAGCCTTGCTGCTGCCAGACCGTGTCGGCGCCGGGCATGGCCACATTGGTGCCGGCCGCCGGCACCCAGCCGAACTCGGCGTAGTAGGCGTCCGGCGCGCCGGAGGGCGAGAACAACGTGATCGGCGGCGAATCGGGATCGGTGGTTTCGCGATATTGCGTGAGCGTCAGATCGTCGATGCGGCCGCCCTTGAGGTCGATCGAGCCGCCGAGCCGCGGCGTCTTGATCGGGACGCGCGGCGTATTGCGCAGGATCGATTCGCGCGAGGCGGCCTGCGATGGCGCCGCGGTGCTCGGCACGCCCGGCGCTTGCGGCGACGGTCCGCTGCTTGCGCCGGCCTGCGACGGCGCGGTCTTGGTCTGGCCCGGCTGGCTTTGGCCCGGTTGGATCTGCGACTGCTCTTGCTGCTTGAGCAGGGCCTGTTCCTGCTCTTTTTTCATCTGCGGATAGCCGACCAGAATCTGCCAGCCGACCATCACGGCCAGCGACAGCACGATGGCGATGATCGTGTTTTTATGTTCACCCATTTAGTGCTCTTTCGCAGGTTCTGCAGTGCCACGCCCCCGCGAAGCGGGATGTCCTGTGCCGGGCATCGAACCGGCCTTATCTAGGCGCGGCGGCTTGTGCGTACCAGTTGCAATGCGCCGCAATGCGCCGTCGAGTTCCCGCGCGATATCGCCGAACGGACAGGTCAGTGCCGAGCGCCGCCCGATCAGCACATAATCATAGCCGGGCGCGAAGGCCGCCTCGGGCTTGAGCCGGACCGCTTCGCGCAGCCGGCGGCGGACGCGATTGCGCTCGACCGCATTGCCGACCTGCCGCGAGACCGTGAATCCGATCCGGACCGGAGCCGAATCCGGCGCCGCCGCGTCACGCCGCAGCGCCTGGAGCACAAAAGCCTTTGCGGGCGCACGGACGCCGGCCTGGGCGATGGCCCGAAAGTCCGTCCGGCGTTTCAGGCGCTCCATTGGTGGGCTTTGGTTTTTGCGTCGGTCCGGCGGCAAAAGGCCCGCGCCAACGGGCGGTTTGCGGCAAATTCGGCTTAGGCGCTCAGCCGCTTGCGGCCGCGGGCGCGGCGTGCGGCCAGAACCTTGCGGCCGCCCTTGGTCGCCATCCTGGTACGAAAGCCGTGGCGGCGCTTGCGCACCAATTTGCTCGGCTGATAGGTCCGTTTCACGGGGTTGATCTCCGCTGCGCACGCTCAATTGTAAAGAGGTTAACGGCCGCAGGCGCACAGGCCCACCGGCCAGGCGGCGCGATTGGCGCGGCTTATACGGGACGCGGTTTGCCCCGTCAATGTGAGGAAACGAGGGCGGACCGGCGCGGGTGAGGCCGCTGGCGCTCGGGTAAAGCTGCCGGTCGGCGGGTTACCGCGCCTGACATGTTCCGACTGTGACGGCGGCATGAAGGCACGAGGTCGCGCCGGTAGCGGCGCTGGCGCCGCCGGACCGCCGTTTCCCAAGCCGCGGCCTCTCGCGGCCGGCCGAATAGCACGGCTCCCGTCGGTGTTATTGCTGCATACCCGACCCCGTCAGAGGTGGGAAAACGGGCGGCGACGACCTATCTCGATGGGGGATTTGACCTCCTTTCGAGCGCGGCGCATCATAAGTGTGGCTGCGTCGCTTTGGTGGTGTCCCAAAGGGGTTGTCCAAAAGCGGTTGTCCAAAGGCATTGTCCAAAGCTTAGGCCCGAATGGGCCGGCAATGAACGGGCTGGCAGCGAGGCTCGGCCAATGAGTGAAGAGACTGCGGCGCGGCCGGCTCCGATCCGGCCGTCGCGCTTCGGGCTTTCGGGGAAGCTCCTCGTCCTCACGATCCTGTTCGTGATGATCGCGGAAGTGCTGATCTATGTCCCCTCGGTCGCCAATTACCGCGCCATGTGGCTCAAGGATCGGCTCGCCTCGGGCTATACCGCGGCGCTGGTGCTCGATGCCGCGCCCAACGGCGTCGTCTCCGACGCGCTCGCCAAGCAGATCCTCGATTCGATCGGCGCCCGCGCCGTCGCCATGAAGATGGGCACGCAGCGCCAGCTGCTCGCCGTCGACGACATGCCGCCGGCGATCAGCGACGATTTCGACATGCGCGACGTCAAGACCTTCGACTCGATCGTCGATACCTTCAAGCTGCTGCTCGACAATCACACCCGCGACAAGGTGATGCGCGTGGTCGGCCCGGCGCCGATGGGCGGCGACTATATCGAGCTGATCATGGACGAGCCGCCGCTGCGGCGTGCGGTGCTGCGTTATTCGGCCGACATTCTGCTGTTGTCGCTGTTGATCTCCTGCATCACCGCGGCCTTGGTCTACCTGGCGCTGCATTATCTGTTCGTGCGGCCGATGCGGCGCATCACCGCCAACATGATGGCGTTCCGCGCCGGGCCGGAAGATCCCGACCGCATCATGGTGCCGTCGAGCCGGCGCGACGAGCTCGGCACCGCCGAGCGCGAGCTCTCGGCGATGCAGAGCGACATCGCCTCGATGCTGCATCAGAAGAGCCGGTTGGCGGCCCTCGGCTTGGCGGTGTCGAAGATCAATCACGATCTGCGCAATCTTCTGTCTTCGGCGCAGCTCTTCTCCGATCGTCTGGCGAAAATTCCCGATCCGGGCGTCCAGCGCTTTGCGCCGAAGCTGATGCATGCGCTCGAGCGCGCCATCGCGTTCTGCCAGTCGACTTTGTCTTACGGCCGGCTGCAGGAGCCGCCGCCGGATCGCAGGCCGATTCCGCTCGAGCCGCTGGTCGAGGAAGTGCACGAGACCTTGGGGCTCAGCCCCGACGGGCCGGTGCGCTGGATCAGCGCGGTCGAGCGCGGCCTGATCGTCGATGCCGACTACGATCAGCTGTTCCGCGTGCTGCTGAATCTGTCGCGCAATGCACTGCAGGCCATGGAAAGCCGTGCCGCGGCCGATCCGGGCCGCGACCAGATCCGCATCACCGGGCGGCGCGAGGGCGCGGTCGTGGTGATCGAAGTCTCCGATACCGGTCCGGGTTTCTCGGCCAAGGCCAGCGCGCATCTGTTCGAGGCGTTCCAGGGCTCGACCCGCACCGGCGGCACCGGACTTGGGCTTGCGATTGCCGCCGAACTCGTGCGGGCGCATGGCGGCGATCTTCGCCTGGTCGAAGGCACCATCGGCGCCACCTTGCGGATCACCATTCCCGACCGCGCCGTCGAGCTCGCCGCGCATCGCGGCGCCAGAGCGCACGGCTAGAGTGAACTTTCAGGAGGTTGTCCATTCGATCCCGACCGGGAACGCTGATGTCGCCAAACACTCAGTGATTCGCGGGGGACCGAATGGACAGGCACAAGAATGCCCGTCTGACGCCGGAAGGTCGAGAGGGCATGGGCGTGAGACGCAGTGGCCGCGAGGACGATGGCCAGGTCGGGGACATGGTTCGCGACAGCCAGATCCACCAGCAGGCGGACGGCGGCTTGCGGGATGGTTGAGTACCGCGGCGGGCGACGAAATCCGGACGGCATGGCGCGGCGTGCAATTTCAGGCGAAATCCGGCCTTAGCGGCGTCTTTCCACCCCTCCGGCGCCGTCACCCTCCCGTCTTGCCATCGGCCGTCGAAGCCTATAGCTATGGCGCGCGTCGCGGAGCCGCCCTGGGCGGCCTTTACTCCGTGCGGCGCCATCCGCGCCCGTAGCTCAGCTGGATAGAGCACCAGACTACGAATCTGGGGGTCAGAGGTTCGAATCCTTTCGGGCGCGCC
>Ga0335069_10015165_pt1 | contig 10774 bp, 18 predicted proteins | sample Lox_Sample_11_FD_206714 | JGI IMG/M metagenome (GOLD analysis project Ga0335069, IMG submission 206714) | Soil microbial communities from Loxahatchee National Wildlife Refuge, Florida, United States - Lox_Sample_1.1 | ecosystem: Environmental > Terrestrial > Soil > Wetlands | place: USA... | reverse complement strand
CGGAGGTTCTGCGGCACTGGTTTAGGGTGGTGAAACCCGGCGGCAACCTTTTCCTTTATCTTCCGGATGACCAACAATACCCAAAAGTTGGTCAGGTCGGCTCGCATCCGTCCCAGAAATTCGATGTCAACTACGACTGCATTGTCGAAGCAGCGAAACGTAGTGCGTGGAACTGGGATTTGGAGCTGTACGAGGTCTGCGACAAGAACGACGAGTACGCTCTGGCATTTTCCTTCAGGAAGCTGAAATGAAGCGAGTCCACTGCCGCGCCTGCAATGCCTGCGGGCTGCAAGAGGTTCTCGACCTCGGCAAGCAGCCGCCGAGCAACTCCTTGCTCGTGAGCGTCAATCAGGTCGAGACCGAGTACCCGCTGCGACTCGTGCTGTGCCGCGCGTGCAACCTGCTGCAGCTCGACTACGACGTCCCGCACGAGGAGCTCTTCAGCTCGGCTTACCCCTTCTACTCAGGCAGCGTGGCCGGCACGGTTAGTAACGCGCCGCGTTACGCCAAGTACATGACCGATCGGCTGGGACTGACCACAGACAGCTTGGTCGTCGAGATCGGCGGCAACGACGGTACGGTGCTCAAGGAATTCAACACGCATAAGCTCAACTTCGAGGTGTCGCCGGGCCCCGCCAAGGCGGCCGCCGACATCGGCGTGCCCACAATCGTGCAGCGCTGGGGGCAGCATACGTACTTGCCCACGGGGCAGCCGGACTTCATCTACGCCAACAACGCATTCGCACACGATCCCGATCCGCAGGCCTTCGTCAGGGCCATTGCGGACAACCTAGCCGCCGGGGGAACCTTCAGCGCGCAGTTCCCGTGGGCACTGCGCATGATCGAACAGTGCCAGTTCGACACGATCTACCACGAGCACTACAGCTACTTCACGCTGCGCGCCCTGATCCCGCTCTTCGCTGAGTGGGGACTCACCATCTACGACGCCGAGGAGCTGTCGATCCACGGCGGCTCGCTGCAGATCATGGTCTCGCAGGTCGGCACGTATCCGGTGACGCAGCGCGTCGCCGATCTGCTCGACCTCGAGCGCGCAGCGGGGCTGGAGCGGCTTGAGACCTACTGGAAGTTCGGTGAGAAGGCGCGCAGCATCCGCGCGAACTTCGAATCGTTCCTGATCTCGCACCGGCACGAGCGCATATTCGCCTTTGGCGCGGCCGCCAAGGGCAACACGTTCCTCAACTGGCTGCAAGTGGGCGCGGAGTACATCGAGGCCGTGGCCGACACGACGCCCGCCAAGATCGGCAAGTTCCTGCCGGGAACTAGGATTCCGATCGTTTCGGAAATTGAGCTGCAGGCGCGCCGACCTGACTACGTGGTCATTCTGCCGTGGAATTGGGCCGACAGCATCGCCGACAAACTCCACTACATGCGCGGCCGGGGCGCGCAGTTCGTTACCGCAATCCCTGAGCTGAAGGTGTTCTGATGACAGGCTATCGAATCGTAGAGGGTGACAATTTTGGGGGCGACTATCCCGCCGAAGTGTTTGTGAACGTGGCCCCCACAACGAAGGAAAAGGCTCAGCGGATCGCCGACGCCATAAACGCGGCGTTTTGCGATCATGAACATGCACGCCGCTTTTGGCGAGTGGTGCCGGCCGACTACGAGCTGCAGCCGGGGTTCGAGCCGTGAGCATCCACCGCTACAGCTGGAAGGACAAGAAGAACCCCGAGGGCCTGCCCACGGCGTGCGTCATCCGCTACGGCGCGTACGGCGACGTCGCGCAGGCCATGAGCATCGTCACGCAGCTCAAGAAGGACGGCTACCACGTCACCTTCATCTCGCAGCACCCGAGCCACGAGATCGTGCTGCACGACCCCTCGATCGATCGCCTGATCATCCAGACGCAGAACCAGATCCCCATGGCGCAGCTCGGCCACTTCTGGCCGTGGTGGGAGAACTTCGGTGCGCCCGGCGGCAAGCGCTACGACAAGTGGGTGAACCTAACCGAGTCGGTGGAGGCCAACCTCCTCGCCATCCCGGGCAACATTCGCTTCACGTGGGCGCCCAAGGCGCGCCACGAGCTCATGGACTTCAACTACCTCGAGCACCAGCACAACCTCGCGCAGTGCGCCTACGTACCGACCTTCAAGTTCTACTCGACCGAGGAAGAACGGAAGTGGCGCGACCAGGAACTGGCGCGCATGAAGAAAGCCGGCATCGAGAAGTTCATCCTGTGGCCGCTCGCCGGCAGCAGCCGCACGCACAAGATCTATCCGCACGCCCACTCGATCTGGAGCCACGTACTCCAGCATTACCCGACGTGGGGCGTTGTCACGACCGGCGACCCGACCTGCACGCCGTTTGAGGAGGCCTTCGCCGGCAAGCCCCGCCTCTGGGCGACCTCGGGCAAGTACACCATGCGGCAGGTCATGCTGCTGCTTGAAAAGGCAGATATCGTAGTGGGCCCAGAAACAGGAGTGATGTCGGCTGCAGCCTTTTACCCCATGCCGAAATTAATATTCCTGTCGCACTCGACTGTAAAAAATCTGACGCGCGACTGGGTCAATACGACGAGCATCTGGGCGCCGAAGACGCACTGCCCGGGGCGCGGCAACAACGAAGTGCCCGCGTGCCACCTCATGCTGCCCACCTTCGAGGGCTGTCGGCAGCACCCGGAGAGCAAGGTTGCGCAATGCGCTACGGAAATAAAGCCGGAGTGGGTGTGGGCAGTATTGCAAGAAATGATGCAAACGGGCATCGCGCCGAAATGGGAGCCGCCGCTATGAGAACCACAAAAGCCTCCCCTCACGAGTGCCCCGAATGCCAAGGCATCGGGTACACCGCGGCGACGTCCGACTCCATGCTGGACTCCAATGGCGCGCCGCTCACCCGGCGCACGCGCGACGAGGAGGGCATCGCCGAGAAGACGACGGTGCGCAAGGGCAGCGGGTGCCCGCGCTGTTTGGGAACTGGACAACTCTTACCGAGGATGCACTGATGGCCTACGTGATTAATACGATTCTCGCTACGCTGTTTACGATGCTGGCAGTGGTGTCGTATCACACAGGACACGATATTCTGGCCAGCGCGAATGCGGCGTATGCCCTCTGGTGCGCCATCGACGCGATACGCGCAAAATGAGGCGGTTCCACAACGACGACATCATCTGCTTTCTCAGCTTCCTGAGGGTGTGGATACCGAAGAAGGGCTTCGAGATTCCGAGCCTCTTGGAGGCGTGGAGCGAGTTCAAGTCCGCGCACACCATGGATCAGAACCCCCAGATTCAAGACACGACGAAGCTCCTAGCGGAGCAACTGATTCAGCGAAACAAGGAGCGCACATGAGACCCTGGACTGCCGTCCCCAAGATGTGGGGCCGCGAGGTTATCTTCTACGACGGCGAGTACTGCGCCAAGCTGTTGGTCTACGAAGGCCCGCACACCTCCTCGAAGCATTACCACGAGCACAAGCACGAGACGTTCTGCGTGGTCGAGGGCGAGTTCGAGATCGACTGGTACATGCTGGACGACAAGCACGCCAAGGGCCGCAAGGTCTTCGGTCCCGGCGACACGCTCGTTCTCTATCCGCGCACCGTGCACCGCGTGAAATGCCTGTCGCGTCAGGGCGGGAAGATTTTCGAGGCCTCATCCTCGGACGCGCCCGCCGACTGCGTGCGCCTCGAGCCGTCAATCAATCCTTGCGAGAAGTGAGACATGGCCAAAGATCGGCGGGATTTCCACACTCGCGACTGGGTGGAAGATGAAGCGGTTGACCGCCGCTACAGAGAAGAGCAAGCTCACGCGCGCCGTATGGCCCGGAAGGAAAAGCATGAACGCCAAGCTAGCAAAGAAGCTCCGCAAGATCGCCCGCGGACTAGAACTCGACCCTAAGCTGACGCGCCGGGCGTACAAGGAAGCCAAGAAGATCTATCTCGGCAAGCCGCTGCCGGAGGCGAGCGATGGACGACGATAACCATCCGAGCCACAAGTACCCGTTCCGCTATGCGATCCTGTGCGCGTTGCAGCTGGTCGCCATGGCGATGTGCGTCCTCGTGATCGAGAACATGCTGCTCGATAGCGTGAAGCCGCCGGTGCCGCAGTGCCCGTTGAAAGCCGAGTGAAGTGGAAATGAGTCTCCTGCGGGCGTCGATCGGCAAGTTGCATCTGGCGGAAGTAACCAAAGAATGGAGTGGAGACTTCGCAGCGTTCGTAAAGGCGCTGCTGACGAAGGTTCCGATCGTTGAAGACAAAGCAAGTGTTGGCTGGGTTTCGGGCGCCAGCTACAAACCGGCTTATCGTCATTCAGAAAACTTCCAAGCCCGCCATCTACTGAGCCTCGACTATGACCATATTACTGTTGAAGACCTCGCGCGGATTCTTGAGAGCCTCAAAGGCACCGCGTTTCTTGCGTACACAACGTGGTCCCACGACCCTGCTGTGCCGCGTATCCGTGTATGGATACCGCTCTCAAGGCCAGCGACTAGTGAAGAATTTCAAGCCGTATCGCGCAAAGTTGCAGCTCGATGTGGAATCGAACTCGCAGCTCGTGAAAGTCACACTCCCTGCCAAGTCATGTTCAGGCCCACGGCCAAAAAGGGCATTCCGTTCCAAAGCTGGAGCGATACGACGGCGCCGTACCTCGACGTCGACAAAGTCCTAGGAGAATACGATGATTGGCGAAACAGGTCGTCTTGGCCCCGGAGAGCGAACCACGACGAGCTTTACGATACAAACGACGTCGCCTCCCCGCTTTCTAAAGTCGGGCTTGTGGGAGATTTTTGCCGAACCTTCCGAATTACTGAAGCTATCGCACGCTTTGACCTCCCTTATAAGCCAGGGTCTTCTGAAGACCGATGGACGTACACCGGGGGGAGTCGCGCAGATGGAGCAGTTATCTATGATGACGACACCAAGCTGCACAGCCATCACGATACGGATCCGGCACGAGGACAGCACAACGCATACGATCTTGTACGGCTGCACCGATTTGGAAATCTCGACCAGTGGGATGCAGACACTCCAATTGAACAACGGCCCAGCACCCGGGCAATGGAAGATTTCTGTAGCGGACTCCCAGAGTTCGACGCCATCTTCAACGTCGGATTCACCGCAATACCTGACGAAGGAGGAAGCCCGGCAGTATCTAGCGCAGAGCAATGCCTTCCGGGCGAAATCGATCGAGGAATCGGCCGCACGTCAGACCTCGAAAACGCCCGACGCATACAACGGACGTACGGACGCCGACTGATGTCGGTGGCGGGCAACTTCTACATCTGGCAGGAGAACCACTGGAAGCTCGACACGCATGAGGGCGAAGTCTGGCGCACGATCACGAAGCTCCCGCAGATGATCAAGGCCGAGGCCGTGTCGCTCGCCGATAAGTACGGCAGCACGCCCACCGAGGAGCAGCAGGCCGAGGTCGAGGGGCTCTTCAAGTGGGCCATCAAGTGCTCCAATAAGCCGGCGCTGGACGCCTGCCGCGAGATGCTCCGCCGGCTCCTCAATATCAACGGCGAGCTGCTGAACACCGACCGGCGGCTCTTCAACGCCCGCAACTGCACGATCAACCTCGAGACCGGCGAGACCAAGCCCCACGACCCCGCAGACCTGATTACGGCGTGCGCGCCCACCGATTACGACCCGGCCGCAAAATGCGACCGGTTCGAAGCCTTCATCTCGGAGATCTTCGAGGACAAGCCCGACATCGTGGCCTTCGTCCGCCGGTGGCTCGGCTACTGCATCACCGGCGAGAGCCGCGAGCAGGCGCTGGTGTTCCACGTCGGCAAGGGCGGCAACGGCAAGTCCACCCTGATGCGGGTCCTAGGCTTCGTTCTGGGCTCCTACGCGGCCATGGGCCCGCGCTCCCTGCTCACGGGCAAGGGGGAGATCCGGAACGACGTGGCGGCCCTCGTGGGCAAGCGTATGATCACCCTGAACGAGACCAAGCAGAACGAGGAGTTCGACCAGGCGCAGCTCAAGGAGCTCACCGGCGGCGACAAGCTCTCCGCCCGGTTCCTGCACAAGGAGTTCTTCGAGTTCAACCCGACCCACAAGCTGCAGATCTTCACCAACCACGAGCCCACCATCGTCGGCGACGACGGCGGCATGTGGCGACGCATGCTGCTGCTGCGGTACCGCGTGCGCTACGGCACCGCGGCGCAGGTCGCCACCGGCGAGTATCAGAAGCTCCGCGATGCCAAGCTCGAGGACATCCTCAAGGCCGAGGCCCCGGGGATCCTGCGCTGGCTAGTCGAGGGCGCCCGGGAGTGGTACCGCACCGAGCTGAACGCGCCGCCGAGCGTCCTCAAGGACACCGCCAAGCTGCGCGACGAGCAGGACGTGCTGGCGCAGTTCCTGCGCGAGCGCACCGTGAAGGACCCCAACGGCAGGGTGCCCTTCGGCGACTCCACGGAGTCGCTCTACCAAGCCTACAAGGGCTGGGTGCACGAGAACGGCCACAAGGCTTTCGCCCGCGGGAAGTTCCTGAAGATTGCCAGAGAGGCCCTGCCCACGGCGACCGAGGGCAGGTGGATGGAAAAGGGAAAGGCGTACCGGGGCTTCCTCGGAATACGCCTTGCCAAAGACAGCGACGCTACTGAATGACGCCTTCGTTCGGAGAAGGAGCGCCGTTCTGCGCCAAGCTGTTCTGCGCCAAGAGCTCATCGACGGCGAGCTGCTGCTCGGCCTTCGTGTTGAAAAACGAGAACGCTTCGAGCTGGGCGATCGGCACGGTGCGCTTGTATCCGAACTTGCTGCCATCGAAAGCGAGCAGCAGGTGAGTGCCGCCGAGTTCGGCTTCGACGACGCCGGTCTGGATGTTGGCGCTCTGGCCGCGCGGGATGATGGCGATAAAGTACAGACCCTTCATGAGGTGGCTCCTGTGTTGACGGTGACGAATTGAGCCGCTATTGTAGCCTGAGGAGTTCCTAAATGACTAGTAAGTACTGGAAAGTCGGCACGAAAGAAGACTCGCTCTTCTATTACGCCGTGGCCCCCAATCGCAACGTGGCCATCCGGCTCGTGGAGCAGATCGTGGGTCCGTTCAACCCCTCCCGGGTGGTGTGTATCGAGCTGCCGCAGGCGCCGCGTGGCTACAAGGTCACCGGCGATGCGAGCCAGTCCGTGATGGACGAGGACCCCGACAGTGAAGAGTAGGCCGAAGTGCCCGCGCTGCGGGAAGCCCATGATCAAGTACTCCAAGAGCTCGGCCACGGGCGCGCCGCGCTGGGCCTGCCGTGAAGGCAGTGGGGACCGCAAGCTCTGCTACGGCCCGGCCGTGCACGCCGACGGCGTCGTGCGTGATCACGCGGGCCGGGCCAAGGGCAAGCCGCCGATCTTCAAGCGTAGCAAAGGCAAGACCGAGGTGTTCGTGGTGACGTGCGCGCAGAATGCGACGCCGCGCCACAAGGGCTTCTACGCCGCGCTTCAGCAGTACTGCGAGCACCGCAGCGCGCAGCTCATGGTCATCCCGACACGGTACAAGAACCCGACATCGCGCTGGACGGAGAGCCAGGAAAACGCCGACTACTGGGACGTGCCCGACGCAGACCTCTGCAACGTGCGCGTGAAGCTCAACCGCAACATGGAGATCCTCGGTGACATCAAAACCCAACCGACAGCCATCTCGCCGCTCACCGGCTTCGAAGCCATCACAGCCGGAGAGTCAGGAATTCTCGGTCACACTAAGCTTCAGCTCCGAACAATTGCAACGCCTCAAGGACGCCTACCCAAGATCCTCACTACTACAGGCGCTTGCACAGTCCCAAATTACACTGATTCTAAGGCAGGGAAACTGGGAGAGTTCCATCACACCTTGGGCGCCGCTGTGGTGGAAGTCCGGGGGTCCGTCTTCCACCTCCGTCAGATCAACGCCGACAAGAAAACCGGCGCGTTCTACGACCTCGAAACCCTCGCGACGGCTGAAGGCTGCAGCAAAGCGATACCTCGCCCGCTCAGCCTCACGCTCGGAGACACGCACGTCCGAGCCGTCGATCGACTCGTGGAGCGAGCAACCAAAGAGATACTGGGGAGACTGAAGCCCCGGCACATCGCTTGGCACGACCTGTGCGACGGCTACAGCTTCAACCATCACAGCGAAAAGAATCCGTTCGTTCCCATCGAGCGCACCGCGATCGGCGCGGCGAGCGCAAGGCAGGAGGTCTTTGATGCTCTTGAGTACGTCGCGCAATGGACGCCAGCTGACATGGTCTCCATCATTGTCCCGTCCAACCATAACGATTTCCTGCAGAGATGGCTCCACGATAATGATTGGCGCCGACTCGATCCGGTTAACCGGCTTTTCTATCTGGAGACGGCTCTCGCTCTTGCTCACCAAGCGAATAAAGGTACGGGTTTCGCTGCCGAGCAGCTGAACGCTTTCATCTATTGGGCGAAGCAGCGATTCGCCAACACCAAGAACGTGCGCGTTCTCGACTACGACGAGAGCTGCATGCTAGGAGAGATCGAACATGGACTCCACGGACACCAAGGCCCCGACGGTGCGCGAGGCAATCTCAAGAATCTGCGACGCATTGGAGTTAAAACCAACACTGGACACGCCCACAGTCCCGGCATCGATGAAGGTGCTTATCGAGCTGGAACCTCAACCCGACTCCGTCTGGGTTACAATTCGGGTCCATCGAGCTGGCTCAACAGTCACATCCTCACGTACGCAAATTCCAAACGAACCCTTATCAACATCATCGACGGAGAGTGGCGGCTATGACGACACCTGATCCGACTCCAGAGATGACGGCCTGCAGCGACGCCGTCACCAAGGCCATCACGCCCCTGCTGATGGAGTACGACAGCCGGCTGCTGTTCGCCTGCCTCGGCGCAGAGGTCGCCTACATCGGCGCGCTCCTGCGCGAATCGGGCGTCTATAAGCCCGAGACGGTTACGCGCGTGATCTCGGAAATGCTGGTCACCGCCATAACGCTCAACGTCAAGGCGCCGAAGGTGCTGTACTCCGATGGCGGCGAGAAACTGGGGACCAAGCAATGAGCGCCGACTGCCCTGAGTGCACCAAAGACATCCCGAACGTGATCAAGGCCAAGCTGCCGACGATTCCGGCCGCCCGGAAGGATTTGCCCATCTGCACGGGGGTGCTCGATTACTTCCCCGACGCGCTGGCCGCGGTGGCCGGCTGCTCGCTCGCGGGCAATAAGCAGCACCACCCCGACAAGCCGCTGCACTGGGACAAGAGCAAGTCCACCGACGAGGCCGACGCGCTCGTGCGCCACCTCATGGAGCGCGGCACGCTCGACACCGACGGTATCCGGCACAGCGCCAAGGTCGCGTGGCGGGCGCTGGCGATGCTGCAGCGCGAGATCGACGCGGAGAACAAGTGGTGAAAGCACTGATCACCGGCGGCGCCGGCTTCATCGGCCATCACGTCGTCGAGTTCCTGCTCGACAACACCGACTGGGACCTGACGCTGATCGACCGGCTCGACATCTCCGGCAATCTGAATCGCCTGGCCGAGATCGGCGCGGCGAAGAACCCACGCGTTCGCTTTTTCTACCACAACCTGCGCGCTGCGCTCAGCGGGCAGCTCATCAACCAATTGGGGACCCCATATGACTACATCATCCACCTCGCGGCGGCGACGCACGTCGACCGCTCGATCCAAGACCCGGTCTCGTTTGTCGAAGACAACGTCCTCGCCACATGCCATCTGCTCAATTACGCCCGTGACGTGGGATGCGGGCGCCTCCTATACTTTTCGACTGACGAGGTCTTCGGTTCAGCTCCTGCTGGCGTGGCTTATAAGGAGTGGGATCGATATAAATCCACGAATCCCTATTCAGCCACTAAGGCCGGCGGCGAGGAACTCGCGATAGCCTTCCACAACACCTACGGCGTGCCCGCGCTGATCACGCACACGATGAACGTGTTCGGTGAGCGGCAGCATCCCGAGAAGTACATCCCTAGCACCATCCGCAAAGTCCGCGACGACGAGCTCGTGCAGATCCACTCCAACCCGGAGCGCACTAGGGCGGGCTCGCGGTTTTACATCCACGCTAAGGCCGTGGCGGACGCCGTGCTCTTCGTGCTGCAGCATGGCCGGCCCGGCGACAAGTACAACATTGTTGGAGAGCGCGAGGTGGACAACGAGGCGCTGGCCAAGGCGATCGCGTTCACCATGGGCAAGGGCCTGCGCTACGAGCTGACCGGCGACGGCAACCGCCCCGGGCACGACTTGCGCTACGCCCTCGACGGTAGCAAACTTGCGCGCATGGGCTGGCGACCGCCGGCGACGTTCCGAGAGGCGCTGTTCAGGACAGTGACATGGACACTCGAAAACCCCCACTGGCTGTGAAGCGCCGGTGGAAGTACGAGCCGCCTGAGAAACCTTTTACCGAAACCAAGACACCAAGATACAATCCACCTAGGAGTTCCAATGAACGAAGTACGAGTGAAAGCGGCCGAGCTGGCGCTGTGCGTCAGCAAGACGGCAGACGAGTTGGTCGAGGCGGCAGAGAAAGTTCTCGCCTTCCTCGAGGCGGGCTCATCGAAATCCGATTCGAAACCGGCGACATCAGCAAAGGCGAAGGCCGCAAAGGCGTCGTCAGCTTCGACTCCAGCCGCATCGGAGTCACCGGCAGCTACATCCTCTACGTCAACTGCAAGCGAATCAACAGCAAGCGCGGCCGCAAGTACGCCCGCGTCTGGTACCTCGCCGGCGTCCAGCACGCCGTCGCCGACACCGAGTCTGGATGACGTGCGCACTGCGCTGACGAAGCGCCAAGCCCGCGATGGCGGCGACGCCACCCAAGCCAAGGCGATCCTCGGCAAGTACGCCAAGACGGGAAC
>Ga0335069_10015164_pt1 | contig 10775 bp, 10 predicted proteins | sample Lox_Sample_11_FD_206714 | JGI IMG/M metagenome (GOLD analysis project Ga0335069, IMG submission 206714) | Soil microbial communities from Loxahatchee National Wildlife Refuge, Florida, United States - Lox_Sample_1.1 | ecosystem: Environmental > Terrestrial > Soil > Wetlands | place: USA... | reverse complement strand
GCGGCTGCCCTGTGGGCTGTTGCCAGGGGCCATCGGATTCGAGAGCCGCGCGCTCGGCCAGCTTCATCACGCCCAGCAAAATCAGGAGCAGAGGAACGAAAATTCCCCAGTGCACCATGTGCATTTGGTGCAGGAGCGCAATCACGCCCAGGAGCAGAAGGATCATCGGGCCTACCAGGCGACGGATCATAAAATAGCGATTCATTGCGAACCTCCTTGAGTACGCGAAATATGGCGGACGATCAGCCACACGCCCAGGCCGATCAGCAGTACCGGCCAGGTAAAGTCAAAGATTCTGCCGGAAAGCCAGTTGAGTTGCCCGGCTAGGAAGAGAATGCCAAGCGCAATCAGCACAATGGCGCCCACCGGCTCTCTGCGCCGCCAGTGGCAAGACGGCGGCGGAACCGGCCCAGTGCCGGGTGGCGGGGGGCCAAAGGGCGGAGGTGGAGGGTACGACGCCTGCGCCGGCCCCCCGTAGCTCTGCTGAGCGAATCCCTGGTAGGCGGCCGGGCCCGCGCCGGCTGCGCTTGCCGGGGTGTTCGCAGTGCCCTCCGCTACCGCTGTGGCAACGTGAGGCCGTGAGCCGAGGTTCAGCCAGCTTCCCAGTTCGTTGATCCCCAGCGGATCGGGAGGCTGCTGGCCTTCGAGCCGCGCCTTCGCCGTGTGGTAGGCCTCGAAAGATTGGTAAAGAATCCATGCCGCGATGAAGATGCCGAAGATCGGGTAGTGGTCCGCCATGCTGACCAGCACCGCGAAGATCACCACGTGGATCAATCCCTTGAAAAACTGGCCGTTGTACATTGCGCCTACGCCCGGAATCAGTCCCAGCACCGCCGCGGCCCCAGGACGCGGAATGCCGTGCGGATGAGGAGGAGGCGGTACGTAGGGAGGGGGCGGAACATAGGTCCCCGCCGCAGAGGCAGTGGCCGCCTGCCAGGCGTCTATGCAGTTACTGCAGGCGATCAGGCCTCGCGAAGCCGGGCGCATCGCACCCGAGGCGACGCACTCCGTGCAGAGCGGCTTCCCGCAGTTCTGGCAGTAGGCGGCAGCGCTTACTCCCGGATGATTTATGCAATCCATAACTTGTTCCTTTCCTCTCTCATCGCGGAACTGCCCCTCTGCCCGGGCTCGGAATCGAGTCTGAGGAGAGCTTGCTGGGTTGTGCCCCATCCTCGCGACGTCTTTGTATTTGTCGCCAGGGTAGGATCTTTCGCTTGCTGACTGGCTGCCGGTGCTGAAACCTGCTGCACGGGGCCGGTACGCCGCGGCTTCGCGGTTCCTTTCATTGCTCCGGTTCCAGCTGGCTGCGCGGAAGTTCCCGGTGTCCCGGATTCTCCCGCACCCGTGCTGCGTTTCATCTCCCTCACTGTCGATTGCACCTGGTTCACAAGTTGCAGGTGGTCGTAGTAGCGGACGATCGGCACCGAGGCCTCTGCGAACTGGCGCTCCACGTAGGACCGAACCGCCGCCGGGCGCAGACTGCCGATTTTCAGCGCAGCCAACGCAGGAGCCACTCTCGGAGCGATCAAGCTCAAGGTCAGTGCGGTCGAAAAGAAGGCCATCGCCGCGGTCATCATCAGCCGGGGTTCGGCAAAGCGCCGGAGACTCGCAACAAATCCCGGCCGCTGCCAGGGCTCCGGCAGGCTCGCACCCATTCCGCCTGCTGTAGCGGCTGCGGGGTAAACCGCTTCATGTCCCGGCCCCGTCCGCGCCAAAATCTTCTCCAACATGCCCGCGGGCACTTCGGGCTCGGCGGAGAGAAACTCCAGCCACTCCCGTCCCTTGCGCGCGGCATCGAACAGGGCTGCACAATCTGTACAGGCCGCCATATGACTGGCAAATTCGGCCTCATCGCCGCTTTTCAGCTCGCCGTCCACGGCGTCGGCCAGCAGGGCCTCCCACCGCACGCAGGCCGCGCGTTCCGAATTGTCTCTGCTCTGCGGCATGGCTACATCACCTCCCGTTGATTACGCTCAAGCAGGCGGGCAAGTTCCGCCCGGCCCCTGCTGATGCGCGATTTCACCGTTCCCTCGGGGATGCCCACCACCTGGGCGATCTCCTTGTAATCCATATCCTGAAGATCGCGCAGGATCACGGCTTCTCGCAGATCCACGGGCACCCGCCTCAGGGCCTCCTGAACCATCTTTTCGAGCTCTTTTCCGGCTGCCAGGTCGTGCTGCGAAGGACCATTGGTCGTCAACCGTTCCACCGGGCTCATCGCGTTGCTTTCGTCCCACCCCTCGTCGAGCGACGAAGTCACGCGGCGGTTCTTCGTGCGGCGGAAATTGTCCACCAGCAGGTTCCGCGTCATAGCCGTGATCCAGACCTGCAAACTTCCGCGGCCGGCATCAAAGCTGCGCAGGCTGGTGTAAACCTTCAGGAAAACTTCCTGGGTCAGGTCCTCGGCGTCGGCGGGGTGGCCGGTAAAGCGATAGCAGAGCCCATAGACACGCTTATGGTGCGCCCGGACCAACTCGGTCCACGCGCCGGAGTCGCCGTCCATCGCGCGGCGGACGACTTGGGACCAATCGATCTCCAGTCCTCTCTCCTGCACTCTGTTTTCGACCCGCACTGTCGTGCTCGTGGGAGCCCAAACCGCGGCTGCGCTTGAGGTTGCTCTTTTCGTCTGGCCCTCGCGCCTCGGCTGGCCTGCCCGGCTGGAATCGCTGCGGCGTTCACGCGCCGCCGGCCATCCCACAGCAGTTTCACGGTTGTTGTTTCCCGAAGCCACGACGCCGAGTGGCATTTTCCTTAAGAAAATGCCACCTTTCGCAGCACTGAAAAGGGCACGAAAACCGTGAAACTGCTCGAGCCCCACCACGCTCCAGCTTAATGTACCCGCGCATTCCATACCGGGTATTTACGCAGGATGAATGCAGATTGTTCCGCGGGGCGATGCGTTACCGGTAGATGATCGGTTGAGGTCTGAGGCTGCCCCCGGTCACCAAAAGCGTGGGACCGGGGGCAGCCTCAAATGGAGGATTGAGTTCAGGGCCACCAGCCCGTCTACACCGGAAAATCGTAAGGCCTCACAGCGGATGCGACTCCCGATGACCCGATCTCACCAATGGCACTGCGTTTGGATCCTTCTACTTCGGTTTTGGCGAGGAAGGCAAGGAAGGTGTCAGAAACTCCGGTTTTTCCGACAGGGCACATACGGGCAGATATTCGAGATCGGGTTTAGGGTGAATTACCTGCATTTCAATAGTCATACATTGATCCTCGGATGCCAGCACAAAGCGGTCTTGGGTGTATCTGATTTGGAAATTCTTGCAAATGCGATTCCCGAATCCATCACAGTATTCGAATCTGCCACCAATAGGGATTACCCCCTTCTCGTAGTTGATTAGCTGGGTCATTCTCTCCTTTGGGAGTTCCCAAAGAACGCCTTGGTAAGAAGAGCCCCCGCCTATGTCAATGGTCCCGCTCCACTGAAAGCTCTTCTCTTTCGGATTCTTGGCCCTAAACATCGGCTGGAAATAATGATCCGTCGCAAGTCTAATAGCTTTCCCGTCATTCCACTTTTCGGAGTTGAAGATTGTGGGATCGGAGGGCAACAAAGCAATGATTGGTCCATCGGCGCCCCAGTTGAATTTCGCGGGCAGGCGCCCATTGTTTTGAAAATAGACCACCAGTCCTGCTTTGCCGTCATTAGTTTTTGGCCAGATTATATCGGCAACCGTCCCATCCGGCTTCCCAATCGTCACATAGGCCGCCTGGCCAATTTTCAGCGTATTTTCGGAGATGTCCGCTTGATCCTTCATCCGGCTTGCAAGGATCGCCGTTTGTTCGGAAAGCCCCTTTGTTTCAATCGCCTGTCGGTTAAGCTGCGCGGCTTGGCCTCGGTAGATACGATTCATTCGGTCTAGCGACTCGCTAGAATTCACGACCTCCCTGTATTGGAGCCATCCGACGAAAGCCAGGGCGATCGTAAAAGCCGCTATTACCGCGGTCGCGATCGCTGTCCAGCGAGCTGCCTTCGTTTCGGGTCGCTCACTTGCGCGTCTGGCGCGCTCCCCCTCAAAATATGCCTTGCCTCGGCCGACAAGGCCCTTCCATCCGATGTTGAAGGGCTTGTGTCGGCGTTTTTCTGCTGTCCTGCCGCGGATTGCGTCGCTCATGATGGTGTCTTAATTTGCGATAAATGTACCACTCCACCGAGGCGCAAACCAAGGCTTCCTTCCTCACTGGCAGCCGGGGCGGCTGATCCCTGACCCCTGACGCCTTGTCCCTGTCTCACTGCTTCTCAACCGTCGCGTTCCCAGGCCTGCGGAGGGCGATGGGCTCGTGCGCCCCTGCATGGCCGCGCGGCGTCGCGGCCGCCTGCATCGTCACAATGATCGCTTCGGCCGAGGCGGCTCCGACGCACTGGTAGGAGTGCGGCGTGGAGGCATCGAAGTAAACTGCATCGCCCTTGCCGAGTGTCTGCGTCTGGCTGCCGTGCGCGATCTCCATCTCGCCCTCGAGCACAAAGAGGAACTCGGAGCCCGAGTGAACGTGCGACCGGGGAGTGGCGCCGTCGGCAAGGGGAACAAACTCGGCGAAATAGGGGTCCATGGGCCGGTCGGCGACCAGATAGCCGAGACTTTCGAAAAAATACGCGGGCACGTCGACGCCGGTCTGCGGAAGCCGCACGCGGTCCTGCTTGCGATGCACGCAAAAGACGGCCGCAGGCTCGGACTCGAAAAAGTAAGACAGGTCCTTGGAGAAGGCCATGGCGATCCGCGCCAGGTTACGGAGAGTGGGAACCACCCGGCCCGTTTCAAGCTGCGAGAGGAAGCTGGCCGAAAGGCCAGTATGACGGCCCAGCTCCACCAGGCCCATCGATTTCTTCAACCGCAGCCTGCGGATGCGCTCGCCGATTCGTTTTTCAGAGATAAAGCGCTCGGCAGTGGCCGAATCGCCCTGAGTCTTCTGCGTTTTCTCCTGGGTCACATCGGACGGCTTGTCCATTGCGCCTCCCTGCTTCTGCTCTAAGATTCGCTCGGGCTGTGGTTATTGTCCAGATCAAAAAGGATTCCGGTGCGACGAAATCAGTGGTCAGTGATCAGTGGTCAGTGATCAGAAAATGCCAGGCGCAGGCCGCTGGCCACTGAACACTGGCTCCGGATCACTGGCTGTCAAAGATCAGAAATGCAGGGCGAAGGCCGAAGGCTTCTAGTTATTGACCGCTACTCCTGGCCACTGACCACTGGCCACTGGCCGGCCGGCGTTATCCTAGCTTATTGAGCCTGAGAGGAAGTTTGGATGCCGGAAGAGACCCTTACGAATGAAACAGCACGGACGCCTGTGGCCAGCATCGCGACAATCGGCCGCTACGAAGGCCAGTCGGTCACGTTGAAGGGCTGGCTCTACAACCTGCGCGAGAGCGGCAAGCTGCTCTTCCCCATCTTTCGCGACGGCACGGGGTCGATTCAGGGCGTGGCGCACGTCAAGGGCGTCGCGCCCGAGGTCTTCGAGGCTCTGAAGGGGCTGACGCAAGAGTCGTCCGTGATTGTGACCGGGAAGGTGCGGGCCGACAAGCGCGCGCCAGGGGGATTTGAGCTCGACGTGGAGAACGTCGAGGTGGTGCAGCGCATCCCCGAGTCCGATCCCTACCCCATCACGCTGAAAGAGCATGGCGTGGACTTTTTGCAGGAGCGGCGGCACCTGTGGGTGCGCAGCCCTCGCCAGCAGGCGATCCTGCGCATAAGGGCCGAGATCATGCGCGCCGCCCAGGAGTATTTCGATACGAATGGATTTACAAGGACCGATCCGCCCATCCTGACGCCGGCCGCCTGCGAGGGCACCTCGACGCTCTTCCCGGTCGACTACTTCGGCGACCCCGCCTATCTCACGCAGAGCGGGCAGCTCTACATCGAGTCCACGGCGCTGGCGCTGGGCAAGGTCTACAGCTTCGGGCCGACGTTCCGAGCGGAAAAGTCGAAGACCCGCCGGCACCTGACCGAGTTCTGGATGATCGAGCCGGAGGTGGCCTACACAGACCTCGACGGGCTGCTGGAACTGGCTGAGAATTTCCTCTCGCACATCGTGCAAAGCGTGCTCGCAAAGCGCGGCGCCGACTTGCAGACGATCGGCCGCGACGTGGAGAAACTCGCGAAGATCGTTCCGCCCTTCCCGCGCCTCCGCTATGATGCGGCCGCAGAAATGCTGAACCAGGCGTACAAGGACGGCCACCTTGAAGCGCCTTTTGAGTACGGCAACGATTTTGGCTCGCCCGACGAGACCTGGCTCAGCTCGCAGTTTGACCGGCCGGTGATGGTGCACCGCTACCCGGCCGACGTGAAGGCCTTCTACATGGAGCCCGACCCGAAGGACCCGCGCTATGCGCTCTGCGTGGATGTGCTGGCGCCCGAAGGCTACGGCGAGATCATCGGGGGCTCGCAGCGCGTTTCAAGCTACGAGCTGCTCAGCCGGCGCATCGACGATCACAAGCTGCCCCGCGATGCCTTCGAGTGGTACCTCGACCTGCGCCGCTACGGCTCAGTTCCGCACGCCGGCTTCGGCATGGGCATCGAGCGGGCGGTGGCCTGGATCTGCGGCCTCGACCACGTGCGCGAAACCATTCCCTTCCCAAGGATGCTGCACCGGATGTATCCGTAAAGCAGGGAACAGGGGTCAGAGATCAGGGATCAGTAGCCATTGGCAGCTGATAACGCCGCATTTTGTTTTCTCAACAAGCCAAACCCGGGTTACAGTTCGAGTAGACAGCGGGAGCGCTACTGCGCACTCTTAGCTATGCTTCGCGCATCGAACGAATGCGTCAGGAAACACGAAAGGAGATCGAGGATGCCGTACCAAATCGCAACGGTGGAGTACTACGTGGGCTTAATTCCGAACAAGGCTGGCGAGGGCGCTCGCGTGCTGGGGGCCTTGAAAGACGCCGGCGTGAGCCTGGCCGCGCTGCTTGGTTACCGCAAGAATGCCAGGAATGCCGAAGTCATCATCGGTGTGGACGAAAAGACAAAGGGCGTGACGCAGGCAGCGAAAAAGGCGGGCCTTGTGCTTGGCGCAAAACAAAAGGCGTACCTGGTGAAGGGCGAGGACGTTCCGGGCGCGATGGCAGAGATTGCCTCGAAGCTCGCCAGCGCGGGCATCAACATTGTCTCGCTTCATGCCGTGGGCGCAGGCGAGGGCCGCTTCGGAGCGCTGCTCGCCGTGGAGCCCGCGGACATGCGCAAGGCGGCGAAGGCTCTCGGATAAGCCAGCGGTCTTTCAGCAGGTTCCTGTGGGAGCCTGAATCGCAGTTCAGCTGGGTGGCCTGCCGTGGGGCGGGCCGCCCAGCTATATTTCTTTCCCGGCCCTGAACGAAGGAGGTTGAAAGTTTATGGCGTTGTCTCGCGATGAGGCAGACAAGTTGAAGAAGGCGCCGGCCCTGGATGGAGTTCTGCCGGCGATCCTCGAGCGCTGGAGCCCGCGGTCGTTCGATTCGCGGCCGGTCAGCGAAGAGCTGCTGAAAAAGGTGTTTGAGGCGGCGCGCTGGGCACCGTCGTCGGCCAACGAGCAGCCGTGGCGGTTCCTTCTGGGGCGCCTCGGCGACGGAACATACGCGAAGATCTTTGAGGCGCTGGTTGAGGGCAACAAGGCATGGGCCAAGACGGCTCCCGTGCTGATTTTGGGCGCGGCAAAGGCCCTTTTCAGTCGCGACAATTCGTCGAACCTCTACGCGGCGCACGATCTGGGAGCGGCGAGCGCTTATCTGGTGTTGCAGGCGCAGGCGCTCGGCCTCAAGGCGCACCAGATGGCGGGTTTCGATCAGCAGGCTGCCCGGAGGCTCTTCGGGATCCCCGATGAGTACTTGATGGGCTCGGCGATCGCGCTGGGCTACCAGGGCGAACCGGAAGCGCTCGGCGACGAGAAACGGATCGCCATGGAGACGTCGGCCAGAACGCGGAAGGCTCTCGGGGAGATCGTATTCTCGGAGTGGGGCAAGGCAGGAATATAGCAGCAGCAAGCCGGCAAGTTGGCGGACGCTGTCCATCTTTCGCGCGAACAGCCGCGCGAAGGATGGGGCACGGAAGTGGGGTGGCGGTCAGCGAGTCAGAAGGTTTGTGCGAGGGATGGACAGGTGAGCGTAGCGGGCTCGAAAGCACACAGGCGGCCGCGTGTTGCGGGCAGGAAGGTGGCGCGCCGGCCTCGGATAGCGGCCACGCGCCGGCGACGCCTTGGCTGGAAAGCGCGGCTTGCCGTGACTGCCGTGGCTCTGACAGCGGCCGTCCTTGGCTGGGCGGCTCTGGCCCGGGAGACCGCCCCCACGGGGAACACCAACCGCCCCATCTTCGACGCCATCGTGGTGCTGGGCCAGCCAGCCGATGCCGATGGCAACCCCACGCCTCGAGTACTGTCGGAAGTGACAGAAGCGGTGAGTGAGTACGAAAGAGGAGTTGCGCCCCGGATCATCTTCACCGGCGGGGCAGTGGCTAACCGCTTTGTTGAGGCGCAGGTCATGGCCAGGACCGCCGAAGCGCAGGGGATTCCCGGCTCTGCGGCGCTGGTGGAGTCCCAGGCGCGGGACACGATTGAAAATGCCTGCTATTCGACGAGGTTGATGAAAGCCAACGGATGGGGCTCGGCAGAGGTGATTTCGAACGCGGCGCATTTGCCCAGGGCAGCGTTGATCTGGAGCCGGATTCCGGGGATCGAGTGGCGAACGCACGCGGCCCCCAGGTCAAGTAGCGAGTCCGCTTCAATCGAGACGGCAATCGAAATTCTGAAAACGGCACGCTACCTGGTGTGGGCGCGGCAGGCGGAGCGCTGCGAGCCGTAGAGCAGCGGGTCTGCATTGTCGGGCATTGGGCGCGTCCTGTAAGCTGTTGGGTGATGCGCCTCAATGCACGATTTGCCCTTTCATTAGCTATTCTTGGAGCCGCGACCTTGTGCGCCGGAAGCCTGGCCCGGAGTCAGCAAACCGGCACCCAGACACAGAAAGCCGCCAGCCAGACAACGGCCACCAGCCAGACAACGGGCGCGGGCACTTATGTTTCCACCGACCCGCTCGCGAGGGTACGGTACGATAACCGCTACGACCTTTCTCTTGGATTCGCCTACGACCACATGAAGGCCGGGCCGTCGCTGCTGCAGGGCGCCAATCTCGGCGGCCTTGACCTGGAGGGTTCTTACTGGCTCACTCGCCACTGGGGCATTCAAGCCTCAGGGCGCGGGTATGTAGGCACGAGCGGGGCCGGGGTGAACAGCCTCAACCTGCAGGGGCCCATGGTGAAACAGTATTTCTTCACCGGGGGGCCGGAGTGGCTTGGACCGCACAACAAGCACGGCGCCATTCTGGCGCATGCCATGTTCGGCGGCGTGTACGGCAACTTTGAAAAGGACCTGCTGGGACAACCGCCTGCAAGGTTCGATTTCTACTACAATCAGCTGGCTCCGGCGGCGATTATCGGCGGACATTTCGACCTGAATCGCTCCGCGCGCTGGGTCTTCCGCGTGACGCCCGATGCGGTCATGACGCACTACACGTTCAACAACGCTCCATACACCGCGCAGAAATATGCGCAATTCGACGTGAACTTTGCGATCGCTGTCGGAATCCAGTACAAATTCACCTCGATTAAGCGGTCTACCCAGAAAGCAAACTGGAAATCGGGCTGGTAAGGGGAAGCGCCGCGACAGAGCCTAAGGATGCAGGCACCAAAGCTGGCGTTGACGCCATCAGAATGGTTCAAGACTAGTTGCATCTTTACGCCAGTTTTGCCACATTCCTATCAAGGTGTGATATTCTCCACCATTCCAGGCACCGGCCGGAAAAGTGCCGTAAGCAATGATGCACTCCTGATTGCGGCTCTCTTCAGCCGCCGGGCCGCGCCGGAATGGCAGGGGAGGCGGGAGACAAGAGCATGAGAGATACTCTGGGCGTCTTGCTGGCAGGTGGAGCGGGAGAGAGGCTGTTCCCGCTGACGAGGAACCGCGCCAAGCCCGCGGTGCCCTTTGGCGGGCACTACCGCATTATCGACATCACGCTTTCCAACTGCATCAACTCCGGGCTTCGCAAGGTTTACATCCTCACTCAATACAAGGCACTGAGCCTCAACCGGCACATCCGCGAAGGGTGGACGGGCATCGTGGCCCAGGAACTGGGCGAGTTCTTCGAGATGATGCCGCCGATGCAGCGAACCGGCGCCAACTGGTACATGGGGACAGCCGATGCGGTGTACCAGAACATATACTCCATCGGGAGCGAGCAGCCAAAGTATGTAATCATCCTCTCCGGCGACCACATCTACAAGATGAACTACGCCAGGATGCTCGACTACCACGAGGAGACTGGGGCGGAGGTCACACTGGCCACGCTCCCAATTCCACCCGACGAGGTCTCACGCTTCGGCGTCGTCGAGGTGGCCCGGGGCGGCGAGGTAAGGGGTTTTCAGGAGAAGCCGGCCACAACCAACTTTCGTTCCCCATTCAACCCCGACGCCGTGGATGCCTCAATGGGCATTTACCTCTTTAACACCGAGGTGCTGCTGAAGGCTCTGATCGCCGACGCGGAAGACGAAAGCTCGAAGCACGACTTCGGCCACGATATTCTGCCCGGCCTGCTGGGCAAAAAGAAGATGATGGCCTACAGCTTTGTCGACGAGAACAAGAAAAATGCTCTCTACTGGCGCGACGTGGGGACCCTCGACGCCTACTACGACGCGAACATGGATCTCTGCGCGGTCTCGCCGATCTTCAACCTTTACGACAAGAGCTGGCCCATCCGCACGCGCATGAGGCAGTACCCGCCGGCCAAATTCGTCTTCGGCGAACCTGGCCGCAGCGGC
>Ga0335069_10015163_pt1 | contig 10775 bp, 4 predicted proteins | sample Lox_Sample_11_FD_206714 | JGI IMG/M metagenome (GOLD analysis project Ga0335069, IMG submission 206714) | Soil microbial communities from Loxahatchee National Wildlife Refuge, Florida, United States - Lox_Sample_1.1 | ecosystem: Environmental > Terrestrial > Soil > Wetlands | place: USA: Florida... | reverse complement strand
CCCCATCAGCGGCAAGAAGGAATTCCACCCCGGGCTTGACCTGGCTCCTGGCTGGCGGGCCCGAGTGGTGGCGGCCCAATCCGGCGAGGTGATTTTCGCCGGGATCCAGGCCGGTTATGGCCGGCTGATCATCCTGGACCACGGCGGCGGCTTGACGTCCCGCTACGGCCATTTGGATCAAATCCTGGTCAAGGTCCACCAACGGGTGCTTAAAGGCGATCTCATCGGCCGGGTGGGCATGACGGGGATGGCCACCGGGCCCCACCTGCATTTTGAGGTGAGGCTGAATAACCAGCCCCAAAATCCTTTAATTTATTTGACTCAATGAGATTTTGACCGCGCCAAAATCCTTTGATTTATCTGAATCAGTGAGATTTGACTGGGCCAAAATCCTTTGATTTATTTGACTCAGTGAGATTTGACTGGGCCAAAATCCTTTGATTTATCTGACTCAGTGAGATTTGACCGGGCCAAAAATTCCTTAATTTATTCGGCTCTATAAGATTCTGGTGGGCCTAAAACCCCTTGGTTCATTGGGCCTTCTCAAGCCTGGCGACTTGGTAATTGGGGCTTTGGGTTGCTTTTTTCAGGTTTTTGAATAAACTATGCCCCTTGCCGCCGGGGCCCCAAGTTCATAACTTCCGGTCGACGGCAAAGAACCTGATTGGAGCCGTGGCATGAAAACCGAGATTCATCCGAAATACTTTAAGACCAAGATCACCTGCGTTTGCGGGAACGTGATTGAGACCGCCTCGACCAAGGGCGAGTCCTTCAGCGTGGAAATTTGCTCCGCCTGCCATCCTTTCTTCACGGGTAAAGTGAAGCTTTTGGATATGGCCGGCCGGGTTGAGAAGTTCCAAAAGAAGACCGCGACCGCCGCGACCGCGCAAGCCGAGGAAAAGGCCCGCGAGGAAGCCCGGGCCGTGGCCGCCGCCGCCAAGAAAGCCAAGCGCAAGGCCGCTCCCCCGACGGCGAGCCCGGATTCGCTTTCCACCCAAAACTAGATTCTTAACCCACAACTCAAAGACCCCGCTTGGGCCGAGGCCCGCGCGGGGTTTTTCTTTTGCCCTTGCCCCGTCTTCCGATCACCCTTGAGCCCTTAAAGGTCGCGCCATGTTGGACCTCAAACTTCAAAACGCCGAGAAACGCTTCGAGGAACTCTCGAACCGCTTGAGCCATCCGGCCAGCATCCCCACTTCCGCCGAGTTGCAGAAGCTGACCATTGAGCACGCCGACCTTCAGCCCTTGGTGGCCAAGATCGGCGAGTGGCGGCAATGGAGCCGGGAAAAGGAAGAGGCGGCGGGCATGCTTTCGGGCGGCGACCCCGAAATGAAGGCCTTGGCCCAGGCCGAGATTCCCGAGCTGGAGGCCAAGATCGCCCAGGCCGAGAAGGAACTCAAGGTGATGCTCCTGCCCAAGGACTTGGATGGGGCCAAGAACGCCATCATGGAAATCCGCGCCGGGACGGGCGGGGACGAGGCGGCGCTTTTCGTGGCGGACCTTTTCCGTATGTATACCCGTTATATCGAGAAATTGGGCCTGAAAGTGGACCTAATCGATTCCAGCCCTACGGAGATCGGGGGATTCAAGGAAGTGGTGTTCGAGATCAATGGCCGGGGCGCCTACGGCAAGTTCCGTTTTGAGAGCGGCACCCACCGGGTCCAGCGCGTGCCCAAGACCGAGGCCCAGGGCCGCATCCATACTTCGGCGGTCACGGTGGCGGTCCTGCCTGAGACCGAGGAGGTGGAAGTGGAGATCAAGCCCGCGGACCTGCGCATCGACACCTTCTGTTCCTCGGGCGCGGGGGGGCAAAGCGTCAACACGACTTATTCGGCGGTGCGCATCACCCACCTGCCCTCGGGGGTGGTGGTGCAATGCCAGGACGAAAGGTCCCAGCTCAAGAACAAGGCGAAAGCCATGAAGGTGCTTTACGCCCGGCTCAAGGAAAAGGCGGACCAGGAAGCCAACGCCAAGCTCGCCCAAACCCGTAAAAGCCAGGTGGGCAGCGGGGACCGCAGCGAGAAAATCCGCACCTACAATTTCCCCCAAAATCGGGTGACGGACCACCGAATCGGCTTGACCCTCTATCAATTGGACCGGGTCATGGACGGCTACTTGGACGAGTTCGTGGAGGCCTTGGCCTTGACCTACCAAGAAGAACAGCTTCAAAACGAGAGTTGAACCTAAAGAGGATTTACCATCCGGGACGGTCCAAGGCATGATATTTGGATCTTTTGATTCGGTTTCCTGGGTGCCCGGGTGTCTGGGCGGCGAAAAGGGATTTAATGTCTGAAAAGAAAACCGACGAGGTATGGACGCCCTTGCGGATCCTGCAATGGGCCACGCCTTTTTTGGCCCAAAAAGGCATCGCGAGCGCCCGCTTTGACGCCGAGTGCCTGATCGCGGCGGCCCTGAAACTGGATCGACTCAAGGTTTACCTGCAATTTGACCGGCCCCTGGATCCGGGGGAACTTTCCGTCATCCGGGATTTCCTGGCCAGGCGAGCTAAAAGGGAACCGGTGGCCTATATCCTGGGAACCCGGGAATTTTACGGGAAGCCCTTTAGGGTCACGCCCTCGGTCTTGATTCCCAGGCCTGAAACCGAGCATTTAGTGGAAGGGGCCCTCGAGTTCCTCGAAAACCTGGATTCGCAAACCCCCGAAGTCTTGGAATTGGGCGTGGGGAGCGGTTGCGTGGCCATTTCCCTGGCTTTAAACAGCCGGGCCAGGGTTTACGGGGTGGACCTTTCCCCGGAAGCCCTTCGAGTGGCCGCGGAAAACGGACAAAACTTAGGCGCCGGGGTTGAATGGAGGCAGGGGGCCTGGTTTTCGGGCCTAAAAGAGGGGGATCCGACCCAATTTCATTTAATTGTCAGCAATCCACCCTATATCGCTGACGCCGAGCGAACTGAAATGGATTTGGATGTGGTGGATTTTGAGCCCAAAATGGCTCTTTTCTCCGGGCCCACGGGGTTGGAAGCCTATGAAACGATTTCAGCCAAGCTGTGGGATCACCTGCTTCCGGGGGGGCGGGCCTATCTGGAGATGCATGGGACCAGGTCGGAAGCCATCCAAAAGGTCTTCCAAGCCCATCCCTGGGAGCGGGAGGTCCGGCCGGACTTGGCGGGTCTGCCGAGAGTGTTAATCTTGAAAAAGTCAAGTAATTCTTGACTTCCTTTTCGGCCGCTCTTTATAATCACCCCTCTTCGCCCAAAACGAGAAAAGCCCCTTTTCTCGTTTTTTTTGTCTCACGGGCCGCCATTCTCGTCTGGAGGATTCTCGGTGAAAAAAGTGAAATTTGGCCGTCGCGAACGCATCGATTTCAGCCGCATCCCGTCCATCATGGACATGCCCGACCTGATTGAGTTCCAGAGAAAATCCTACGACATCTTCCTTCAAAAAGAAAACAGCGTCGAGAACCGCGTCGACCTTGGGCTCCAGTCCGTCTTCACCAGCATCTTCCCCATCTGGGACTTCAACGAGGTTTCTTCCTTAGAGTTCGTCTCCTATACGTTGCTGGACCCCAAATACAACGTGCGCGAGTGCCAAGAGCGCGGCATGACCTACTCGGTCCCCATGAACGTGACCCTGCGCCTCGTTATCCGCGAGGAAGACCCCGAGACGAACACGAAGAAGGTGAAGGACATCCGCGAGCAAGAAGTGTTCTTCTGCGACCTGCCCATGATGACCGACCGCGGCACCTTCATGATCAACGGGGCCGAGCGCGTGATCGTCTCCCAGCTGCACCGTTCGCCCGGCGTCACCTTCGACGAGGACGACGGCAAACTGTCCGTCTCGGGCAAGAAAATGTACATGACCAGCGTGATCCCTTATCACGGCTCTTGGCTGGAATTTGAGTTCGACGTGAACGGCGTGCTTTACGCCCGCATCGACCGCAAGCGCAAGTTCGTGGCCACCACCCTGCTGCGGGCTTGGGGCTTCTCCACCGACGAGGACATCCTCAAGACTTTCTTTGAGGTGGAAAACTGCGAAGTGGCCGAGAAGAAGCTGCAAGGCAAGGCGGCCGCCGCCGACGTGGCCAACCCCGCCACCGGCGAGATCGTGGTCGAGGCCGGCGCCGACTTCACCGCCGAGGTGGTGGCGGTCCTCAAGCAATTGGGCGTCAAGCAGGTGAAGGCCGTCTTGTCCAACCCCAACGACGTTTCCATCCTCAGCACGCTGCGCAAGGACACCACCCGTTCCATCGAGACCGCCTTGGTGGAAGTCTACAAAAAGATGCGCCCGGGCGATCCCCCGACGCTGGACAACGCCAAGAACCTCATGGAGAACCTCTTCTTTAATAAGAAGCGCTACGACTTGGCCCGCGTGGGCCGCTACAAGATGAACAAGAAGCTGGGACTCAAGACGCCGTTGGACCAGCGCACCATCTCGAAGGAAGACTTGGTGCTCATCATTCGCTACCTCTTCGACCTTTGCAACGGCAAGGGCGAGAAGGACGACATCGACCATTTGGGCAACCGCCGGGTCCGTACCGCCGGGGAATTGCTGGAGAACAAGCTGCGCCTTGGTTTCACCCGCATGGAGCGCGCCGTGCGCGAGCGTATGTCGATCGTGGACATGGACATGAACCCCATGCCCAGCCAGCTTATTTCCACCAAGCCCATCACCGCGGCCGTGAAGGAGTTCTTCGGGACTTCCCAATTGTCGCAGTTCATGGACCAGACCAACCCCCTGGCCGAACTCACCCACAAGCGCCGCCTGTCGGCCCTCGGCCCCGGCGGGTTGAACCGGGAGCGCGCCGGCTTTGAGGTGCGCGACGTGCATCACACCCATTACGGCCGGGTTTGCCCCATCGAGACGCCGGAAGGGCCGAACATCGGTTTGATCGCCTCCCTGTCCACTTACGCCCAGATCAACGAATACGGCTTCGTGACGACGCCGCTTCGCAAGGTCGAGGACGGCAAGGTGGGCCGCAAAATCGAGTACATGCCCGCCGACGACGCGGACAAGTACATCATCGCCCAGGCCAATACGCCCCTGGACGACAACAACAAATTCACGGCCTCGAGCAACATTTCGGCCCGCTACAAGGACGATTTCCCGTTGGTGACGCCGGAGGACATCAATTATATGGACGTGTCCCCCCGCCAGCTTTTCTCGGTGGCGACCTCGCTCATCCCCTTCTTGGAGCATGACGACGCCAACCGCGCCTTGATGGGTTCCAACATGCAGCGCCAAGCCGTGCCCCTCATCCGCACCGAAGCCCCCTTCGTGGGGACCGGCATGGAATACAAGGCCGCTTATGACTCCGGCGTCTTGGTCATCGCCAAGCGTGACGGCGTGGTGGCCGGCGTGTCGTCGGACGAGATCATCATTTTCGCCGACGAGCAGGACGAGACCGGCTCGGTGGACATCTACAAGCTGCGCAAGTACAAGCGCTCCAACCAGGACACCTGCATCAACCAGCGGCCCATCGTGAAGAAGGGCGACAAGGTCAAGAAGGGCGACGTGGTGGCCGACGGCCCCTCGACGGACCAGGGTGAATTGGCCCTGGGCCGCAACCTCTTGGTGGCCTTCATGCCTTGGCGCGGGTTCAACTTCGAGGACGCCATCATCGTGTCCGAGAAGCTGGTCCGGGAAGACTATTTCACCTCGGTGCACATCGAGGAATTCGAACTGGAAGCCCGCGACACCAAATTGGGCAAGGAAGAAATCACCCGGGACATCCCCAACGTGGGCGATGAGGCCTTGAAGGACCTGGACGAGGACGGCATCGTGCGCATCGGCGCCGAGGTCATCCCCGGCGACATTTTGGTCGGCAAGGTCACCCCCAAGGGCGAGACCGAATTGACCCCCGAGGAAAAACTGCTGCGCGCCATCTTCGGCGAAAAGGCCGGGGACGTGCGGGACGCCTCCTTGAGGGTTCCCCCCGGCGTCGAGGGCAAGGTCATCGACGTGAAGGTCTTCAAGCGCAAGGAGAAGGACGAGAAGATGAAGGGCCGCGACGCGGCCGTCCTCAAGGGCATCGACAAGGAGTTCCAGCACAAGGTGCGCCAGCTCGAGAAGGAAAACGAGCGCCGCGCCGAGGTGTTGAAGGCCCAGTACGCCGAGAAGGCCAAGGACGCCAACAAGACCGAGAAGTCCGAGCTGCAGGAAAAGATGGAAGAGGAAATCAAGCGCTTGAACGAGGTTTTGGCCAACCGGGTCAGCGACCTGGAGCGCGAGAAGAACAACGAGATCGACAAGGTCAAGAAGGGCGACGAATTGCCGCCGGGCGTCATCAAGCTCGTGAAGGTGTACGTGGCCAAGAAGCGCAAGCTGTCCGTGGGCGACAAGATGGCCGGCCGCCACGGCAACAAGGGCGTGGTGTCCAAGATCGTTCCGGTGGAGGACATGCCCTACCTTCCCAACGGCAGGCCGGTGGACATCATCCTGAATCCGCTGGGCGTCCCGTCCCGCATGAACGTGGGGCAGATTTTGGAGACCCATTTGGGTTGGGCGGCCCATGAAGGCGGCTATCACGTGGCGTCCCCGGTGTTTGACGGGGCCCGCGAGGAAGAAATCAAGAAGGCCCTCAAGGACCAGAATTTGCCCGAGACGGGCAAGATCAACCTCTTTGACGGCATGACGGGCGAAACCTTCGACCAGGAAGTGACCGTGGGCTACATCTATATGCTCAAGCTCGCGCACTTGGTGGACGATAAGATCCACGCCCGCTCCATCGGGCCCTATTCGCTCATCACCCAGCAACCGCTGGGCGGCAAGGCCCAATTCGGCGGACAACGTTTCGGCGAAATGGAAGTCTGGGCGCTGGAAGCCTATGGCGCCGCCTATACCCTGCAGGAGCTCTTGACCGTCAAGTCCGACGACGTCCTGGGCCGCACGAAGGTCTACGAGGCCATCGTGAAGGGGAAGAACGCCCCCGAGCCGGGCATTCCGGAATCCTTCAACGTATTGGTGAAGGAACTGCAAGGGCTTTGTTTGGACGTGAATCTCATGAAGAACTCGAATTAAGGAGGGGACCATGACCCAGAACGTGAAATCGACCACCCCCGAGAACAACGAAGCCGCCAGCCCCGCCCTTCCGGCGGAAATGCCGCCGGTCGTTGAGAAAAGCAAGAACGACAACGTGTTGGAGACGTTCTTGAAGGAAACGGTGCGCTTCGACGCCATCAAGATCGGCTTGGCCTCCCCCGAGATCATCAAGTCCTGGTCCCATGGCGAGGTGAAGAAGCCCGAGACCATCAACTACCGCACCTTCAAGCCCGAAAAGAACGGCTTGTTCTGCGAGAAGATCTTCGGGCCCACCAAGGACTGGGAATGCGCCTGCGGCAAGTACAAGCGCATCAAGTACAAGGACGTCATCTGCGACCGTTGCGGCGTCGAGGTCACCCAGGCGAAGGTGCGCCGCGAGCGCATGGGCCACATTGAGTTGGCTTGCCTGGTCTCGCACATCTGGTACCTGAAGGGCGTGCCGTCGCGCATGGGCTATCTTTTGGAGATGTCGACCCGCAATTTGGAACGGGTCATTTATTACGAATCCTACGTGGTCACCGACCCGGGCAAGGCCCCGGTGGAAGCCCGCCAACTGTTGTCCGAAGACGAGTACCAGAAGTTGCGCCAGGAATATGGCGCCTCGGTCAAGGCCAAGATGGGCGCCGAAGCCATCCGCGACCTCATCCGCTCGGTCGACATGGACGATTTGGACAAGAAACTGCGCGTGCAGATGAAGCAGACCACCAGCGAGCAAAAGCGCAAGACCATCATCAAGCGCTTGAAGGTGTTGGAAAGCTTCCGCAAGAGCGACAACAAGCCCGAGTGGATGTTCCTGGAAGTGTTGCCGGTCATCCCGCCCGAGCTTCGCCCGCTGGTGCCCTTGGACGGCGGCCGTTTCGCCACCTCGGACCTGAACGACCTCTACCGCCGCGTGATCAACCGCAACAACCGCTTGAAGAAGCTTTTGGAGCTGCACGCCCCCGAAGTCATCGTGCGCAACGAAAAGCGCATGTTGCAGGAAGCCGTGGACGCCCTCTTGGACAACGGCCGCCGCGGCCATGCCGTGCGCGGGCCGGGCAACCGCCCCTTGAAGTCGCTCTCGGATATGCTCAAGGGCAAGCAGGGCCGCTTCCGCCAGAACCTGTTGGGAAAGCGCGTCGACTATTCGGGCCGCTCGGTTATCGTGGTGGGCCCGGAGCTGAAGATGCACCAGTGCGGCTTGCCGAAGAAGATGGCTTTGGAATTGTTCAAGCCCTTCATCATCAAGAAGCTGGAAGACCGCGGCTATGTCCACACCATCAAGAGCGCGCGCAAGATGGTCGAGCGCGTGAAGCCCGAGGTCTGGGACATCCTGGCCGAGGTCATCCAAGACCACTATGTGCTCCTGAACCGCGCCCCGACGTTGCATCGCCAGGGCATCCAGGGGTTCCAGCCGGTCCTCATCGAGGGCCGCGCCATCCAGATCCATCCTTTGGTCTGCACCGCCTTCAACGCCGACTTCGACGGCGACCAGATGGCCGTGCACGTGCCGCTCTCGACCGAAGCCCAGTTGGAAGCGCGCTTCCTGATGCTCTCGACCAACAACATCAACTCCACCGCCAACGGCCGTCCCATCGTGACTCCGACCCAGGACATCGTCTTGGGCTCTTATTACGTCACCAAGGAATTGCCCGGCGCCAAGGGCGAAGGCAAGGTCTTCTCCAGCGTGGAGGAAGTGGTCATCGCCCATGAGTCGGGCGAGGTGGCCAAGCACGCCAAGGTGAAGGTGCGCCGCAACGGGAAGCTTTTGGAAACCACCGTGGGCCGCATCCTGTTCAACCAGGTGATCCCCGAGGAGCTCCCCTACGTCAACCGCGTCATGAACAAGAAGGAACTCGGCGACCTGGTGGCCCTTTGCTACGAGAAGTTGGGCCAGGAAAAGACCGTCAAGCTCCTCGACGACATCAAGCAGGTCGGCTTCAAGTACGCCAGCAAGGCCGGCATCACGGTGTCCATCGACGACATGAAGATCCCGAAAGACAAGCCCGAGATCCTCAAGCGTTCCTACAAGGACGTGGCGGAAATCGAGAACCAATACAAGAAGGGCATCATCACGGCGGGCGAGCGCTACAACAAGGTCATCGACATCTGGACCCACACCACCGACGAGATCGCGGAAGTCATGTTCGAGAACCTCAAGAAGGACGAGCATGGTTTCAACCCCATCTTCATGATGGCCGATTCCGGCGCCCGCGGTTCCAAGATGCAGATCCGCCAGCTGGCCGGCATGCGCGGCCTGATGGCCAAGCCGCTTCAGAAAATCACCGGCTCCATCGGTGAGATCATCGAATCGCCCATCACGGCCAATTTCCGCGAGGGCTTGACCGTGCTGGAATACTTCATTTCCACCCATGGCGCCCGTAAGGGTCTGGCCGACACGGCCTTGAAGACCGCCGACGCCGGTTACTTGACGCGCCGCTTGGTGGACGTGGCCCAAGAGGTCATCATCAATGTCGAGGATTGCGGCACGACCAACGGCATCAAGGTGTCCGCCATCAAGGAAGGCCTGGAGATCATCGAGCCCCTGAAGGACCGTATCGCCGGCCGCGTGGCCGTCGACAACGTGGCGAACCTGCTGACGGGCGAAGTGCTGGTCAAGTCGGGCCAAGCCATCACCGAGGAAATCGCCTCGAAGCTGGAGGAAGCCGGCATCGAGCAGATCCGGGTCCGTTCGGTCCTCACCTGCGAGCTGGAACGCGGGGTCTGCGCCAAGTGCTACGGCGTGAACCTGGCCAACGGCAAGGAAGTGCAGATCGGGGAAGCGGTGGGCATCATCGCGGCCCAGTCGATCGGCGAGCCGGGCACCCAGCTGACGCTGCGCACCTTCCACGTGGGCGGCGCCGCCAGCCGCGCCTTGGAGCAGTCCAAGATCGAGGCCGGAAAGTCCGGCCGCTTGAAATTCCACAACCTGCGCCTGGTGGAGAACCGCAACAAGGAACTGGTGGTCCTCAACCGCAACGGCGAAATCACCCTCAATGACGACAAGGGCCGTACCTTGGAAACCCATACGGTGCCTTTCGGCTCGATCCTGCGTTTCAAGGAAAACGACGCCGTGAAGGAAGGCCAGCTGGTCGCGGCCTGGGACCTGTACAAGGTCCCGATCTTCACCGAAGTGAGCGGCGTGGTGAAGCTGCAAGACGTGATCCGCGGCGTGACCATGCGCGAGGAGATCGATTCCTCGACCGGCCTCAAGGAACGCGCCATCATCGAGTACAAGGACGAGAACCTCTCGCCCCGTTGCGTGATCGTGAACCCGGAAACCGGCGAGGCCCTCAAGAGCTACCGCCTGCCCACGGGCTCGCTCATCAACGTGTCCGAAGGCGACAAGGTCATGGCGGGCGACGTCCTGTCCAAGTTGCCCCGGCAGATGTCGAAGACCCGGGACATCACGGGCGGTCTGCCCCGCGTGGCCGAGCTCTTCGAGGCGCGCCGCCCCAAGGGCAACGCGGTCATCGCCAAGATCAGCGGCACCGTCCGTTTCGGCGGGGTGTCCAAGGGCTACCAGAAGATCGTCATCACCAACACCGAAGGCAAGAAGTCCGTGGAAGAGGAATACTCGATTCCTTACGGCAAGCACATGAACGTGCATGACGGCGACTATGTGCGCGCCGGGGACGCCTTGACCGACGGCCCGGTGGATCCGCACGACATCCTGGAAGTCCAGGGTGAGGCCGTGGTCCAAGAATACCTCTTGGGCAAGGTGCAGGAGGTCTACCGCCTGCAAGGCGTGAAGATCAACGACAAGCATATTGAGGTCATCGTCCGCCAAATGATGCGCAA
>Ga0335069_10015161_pt1 | contig 10775 bp, 9 predicted proteins | sample Lox_Sample_11_FD_206714 | JGI IMG/M metagenome (GOLD analysis project Ga0335069, IMG submission 206714) | Soil microbial communities from Loxahatchee National Wildlife Refuge, Florida, United States - Lox_Sample_1.1 | ecosystem: Environmental > Terrestrial > Soil > Wetlands | place: USA: Florida... | reverse complement strand
CTCGTTCCTGAACGTGGTGATCCATCGCCTGCCGGCGATGATGGAGCGCGCCTGGCGCGCCGATTGCGCGGAGCTCGACGGGAAGGAAGCGCCGAAGGAGGAGCCCTACAACCTCGTCGTGCCGCGCTCCCGCTGCCCCGGCTGCGGCCGCGCCATCGCCGCGATCGAGAACGTGCCAATCGCCAGTTGGCTGGCGCTGCGCGGCAAGTGCGCGGGCTGCGGCGCGCGGATCAGCCTGCGCTATCCCCTGGTCGAGCTGCTGGCCGGACTCGGTGCCGCGTGGTCGGCGTGGCATTTCGGCTTCGGCGCGGCTGCATTCGGCGGGATGCTTTTCATCTGGTGCACGATCGCGCTCGCCTTCATCGACCAGGCGACGGGCTACCTGCCGGACGACATCACGCTGCCGCTGCTGTGGGCGGGCTTGCTGCTGAACGCGTTCGGAACGTTCGTGCCGTTGTTCGAGGCCGTATTCGGCGCCGCGGCCGGCTACCTTTCGCTGTGGCTCATTTACTGGGGCTACCGCCTCGCGACTGGGAAGGAAGGCATGGGCTACGGCGATTTCAAGATGAATGCGGCGATCGGCGCGTTCTTCGGCTGGAAGCTGCTGCCGCTCGTGATCCTGCTGTCTTCGGTCGTGGGGCTGCTGTTCGGAGTGTTGCAGATGGTCGCCGCGAAGCGCGGCTGGGACGCCGCGTTCCGCTTTCATTTCGGTCCCTACCTCGCGATCGCCGCCATCGTCGCCATGTTCTGGGGCAACGGCATCCTGCGCTGGTACCTCGCCCGGTGAGCGCGGCGGGATGACCCTGGTCGTCGGCCTGACCGGCGGGATCGGCAGCGGCAAGAGCGCGGCCGCGGAGGAATTCGCGCGCCTCGGCGCGACAGTGGTGGATACCGACGCGATCGCGCACGAGCTCACCGGCGCGGGCGGCGCGGCGATTCCCGAGATCAAGCGGCTTTTCGGCCGCGCGTTCGTCGATGCCTCGGGCGCGATGGACCGCCGGCGGATGCGCGGTCTCGTGTTCTCCGACGCGGAGGAAAAGGCGCGACTGGAATCGCTGCTGCACCCGATGATCCGCGCCGAATCGGAGCGGCGCATCGCGGCCGCCGCCGGGCCTTATGTGGTGCTCGTGGTGCCGCTTCTCGTCGAATCGCCCGACTACCGCTCGCGGCTCGGCCGCGTCCTGGTGGTGGACTGCCCAGAGGCGCTCCAGATAAGCCGGGTGCGGCAGCGCAGCGGGCTGCCCGAGGCCGAGGTGAAACGCATCATAGCCACCCAGATACAGAGGGAAAAAAGGCTCGCCGCGGCGGACGACGTGATCGACAATTCGGGCACCATTGCCGCACTGCAGCAACGGGTCCGGGAGCTTCACGAAAACTACCTGCGTTTCGCCGCTGCCTAGAAGTCAATTTGTGTTGATCGGCTAAATCACTCAGAATTCTGGCATTTTCGCCCTTTGGCGAGGCGCGCCTGGCAGTGATCACGTATGAGTACCCGCTCAACGAGCGCATCCGGACCTTGCTGCGCCTGGAGGACCTGTTCGAGCGCTCGCGTCATTTCATCGCGCGCACCGATCCGCTCGACCACCACGTCGCGCTGCTGACCCTGTTCGAAATCCTGGAGGTCGCCGGGCGCGCCGATCTCAAGTCCGACCTGCTGCAGGAACTGGAGCGCCAGAAACAGGTCCTGCTTTCCTTTCGCAACAATCCCGACATTTCCGAAGAGGCGCTCTCCGGCGTATTGCGCGACATCGAGCAGGCCGCGGCGGCGCTGTTTTCGATGACCGGCCGGATCGGCCAGTACCTGCGCGAGAACGAGTGGCTGATGTCGATCAAGCAGCGCACCGGCATTCCCGGCGGCGCCTGCGAATTCGACCTGCCTTCCTACCACTACTGGCTGCACCGCCCGGCCGAAGAGCGCATCGGGCAGCTCGCCGCCTGGACCAGCCCCCTGTACCCGCTGCGCGACGGCAGCGCGATCATCCTGCGCATCCTGCGCGAGTCTGGCAAGCCGCAGGGACTGGTGGCGCCGCTCGGCACGTTCCAGCAAATGCTCGGCGGCAAGACCGCGCAGATGCTCCGCGTGCGTCTCGAGCCGGGATTGCCCTGCGTGCCTGAAATCAGCGCCAACAAGTACGTCCTCAACATCCGTTTCCTCGCCCAGAACGGCGAGGAGACGCGCGCCAAGACCGCCGACTGGGATGTCGGCTTCGAATTGACCTTCTGCAATCTGTGAAGACCGTGCCCTGCCCGCGCTGCGGCGCGCAGGCACTCTACGCGCCCGAGAATCCCTGGCGCCCGTTCTGCAGCGAGCGCTGCAGGCTGATCGACCTGGGCAACTGGGCCTCAGAAACCTACCGCGTGCCCGTGGCACCCGGCTCGCCCGAAGCGCCCCCGGACGCCGATCCCGCGGAAAAGTAGTTCAGCCCCAGCTGCCGGAAATCATCGCCAGGCCGTGCGCGCCCGCGCGCCTGGCCTCGTCCAGGTCGGTCGGGCGCAGCCCGCCGATCGCGTAAACGGGAATCGACGCGCCTTGGGCGATTTGCCGGAAGCCTTCCCAACCGAGGACGGCCGCGCCGGGATGCGAGCGCGTCGGCTTGACGGGTCCGAGAACGACGAAGTCCAGCCCGATCGCCATCGCGTGCCCCAGCTCGTCGACCGAGTGGCAGGACGCGGCCATCAGCGTGCAATTCGGCCCGGCCTCCGGCCGGGCGCGCAGCGTCATCAGCTGTTCGGCGCTGAAATGAATGCCATCCACCGCCGGGCCGCCGTTGACAAGCACCTTGGCGCCATATTGCCGGGCCATGCTGGTGACCACGTAGATAAGCCGCGCGCGCTCCCAGTTACCCTTGTCGCGCACCTGGACCAGGCGCAGGCCGTCCCTCATGCGCGCCTCGACAAGCGACAGCTGTTCCGCCGCACCCATGGTCTGGGCGTCGGTGATCGCGTACTCGAGCGGCAGGGCGAGCGAGGCGAGCACCGGCGCATTGGCCGGGAGCATCGGCTCGGCGATCGGCGCGTCGATCCGCTGCCAGACGAGGCGCTGGTTCTCGCGCGCCCGCGGCTCGCCGCGCCAGCGCGTCACGCGGAAAAAATTCAGGCGTACCGTGGCGTGTTCGTAGACATGCACACGCGAGATCCAGGGGTATGCCGTCTGCACGTCGATGCCCAGCTCCTCGTGCAGCTCGCGCGCCAGGGCGCGCTCCGCGGGCTCCCCGGCCTCGACCTTGCCCCCCGGAAACTCCCACCAGCCGGCGTAGACCTTGCCGGGCGGGCGCTGCGCGAGCAGAAAGCTGCCGTCCGGCCGCTCGATGACCGCCGCGGCGACGTCGACGATCACCTACTTTTTTTTGCGTGCTTGCCGGCCCAGTCCCTCGCGAACTGGTAGGCGACGCGGCCGCTGCGCGAGCCTCGCTGCAACGACCACTGCAGCGCCTCTTCCTTCGAGTCTTCGATGTCCTTCTTCGAGCAATCGAACGACGCCAGCCAGTGCGCGACGATCTGGACGTACTCGTCCTGGTCGAAGGGATAGAACGACACCCACAGGCCGAAGCGCTCGGAAAGCGAGATCTTCTCCTCCACCGTTTCACCCGGGTGGATCTCGTCGCCGATGTACTTGGTCTCGAGGTTCTCGGCCATGTACTCGGGCATCAGGTGGCGGCGGTTGGAGGTGGCGTAGATCAGGAGATTCTCCGACGTGGTCGAGATCGAGCCGTCGAGCGCCACCTTGAGCGCGATGTAGCCCTCCTCGGCGCCGTGGAAGGAGAGGTCGTCGCAGAACACGATGAAGCGCTCGGGCCGCCCGGCGACGCAATCGACGATGGTGGGCAGGTCCATGAGGTCGCTCTTCTCGACCTCGATCAGGCGCAGGCCCTGCCTGTGGTACTTGTTGAGCAGGCCCTTCACGATCGAGCTCTTGCCGGTGCCGCGCGCGCCGGTGAGCAGAACGTTGTTCGCCGGCCGGCCGTCGAGGAACTGGCGCGTGTTCTGCTCCACCTTGCCGATCTGCGCCGCGATGCCCTGCAGGTCCGAGAGCTTCATGCGGTGGACGTGGCGCACCGGCTGCAGCCAGCCCTGGCCGCCGCTCTTGTGCCCGCTTCCCTTGCGCCAGCGGAACGCGATGCTCGCCTTCCAGTCGGTCGGCGCCGGCGGCGGCGGCAGGATCTGCTCCAGCCGACTCAGCACTCCCTCAAGGGTTTTCTCCAGCTCCTTGCTCATGTCCGGTATTCCGCGTTTATTTTCACGTAGTCGAAGGACAGGTCGCAAGTCCAAAGCGTGGCCGCCGCCTTGCCGCGGTTGAGGACCGCACGCACCGTGAATTCCGGTTTTTGCATTGCCTTTACTCCATGCTCCTCCACGTACGAAGGATGACGCGCCCCGGCCTTTGCCACAAGAACATCATCCAAGTAAAGGTCGACTCTGCCCGTGTCGAGATTCCTGATACCCGCGTAACCGATTGCGGCGAGGATCCGGCCCAGGTTCGGGTCGGAGGCGAAGAACGCGGTCTTCACGAGCGGCGAATGCGCGATCGCGTAGGCGATCTTGCGGCATTCGGCTTCGCTGCGGCCGCGCTCCACCGTGACCGTGACGAACTTGGTCGCGCCCTCGCCGTCGCGCACGATGGCCTGCGCCAGCTGCCGTGAAACCTCGACAATGGCTTGCTCGAGGATCTTCCTGTCTTTTTCGCTTCTCGCGTCGACACCGAGACCGGACGAAATAAGCATGAATGCGTCGTTGGTGGAGGTGTCGCCGTCCACGGTCACGCAATTGAACGACTGGTCCGCGACCGATTTCGCCATTCGCCTCAACGCGGCGCCCGATACCTTGGCGTCGGTCGCGACGAAGCCGAGCATGGTCGCCATGTCGGGACGGATCATGCCGGCGCCCTTGGCGATGCCGGTGACCACCGCCGCTCCGCCCGAGAGCCTCACCTTGCGCGAACAGGCCTTCGGCACGGTGTCGGTGGTCATGATCGCCTGGGCCGCGGAGAGCCAGTTGTCCGCGCGCAAATCCGCGATCGCGGCAGGCAGCCCAGCGATGATCCGCTCCACCGGCAGCGGCTCCATGATGACCCCGGTGGAAAACGGCAAGACTTCGACCGGCCTCGACTGGAGCTTGGCGGCAAGAGCCCCACAAACGGTCAGCGCGCGCTGGAGTCCGTCCTTGCCCGTGCCGGCGTTCGCGTTGCCGGTGTTCACGACCAGCGCGCGGACGGGATGCCTGAGGTGCTTCTTCGCCAGCAGCACGGGTGCGGCGCAGAACCGGTTGCGCGTGAACACGCCTGCGACCGCGGCTCCCGCCGCGAGGCGCATCACCAGCAGGTCCTTGCGGTTAGGCTTCTTGATACCCGCCATCGCCACGCCCAGCTCTACACCGGGAACAGGGCAAAGCAACTTCGGGTCGGGCGGCGGGAGATTCACCGCCATCAGGTCAATTTTCCGTGGCAGTGCTTGTATTTCTTGCCCGACCCGCAGGGACAGGGATCGTTGCGGCCCACTTTCTGCGTCGCGCGCACCATGGGCTGGGCGGCGGGCTTTTCCTTGCCGCCCTCCGCCGCCTCCGCGGCAAGTGCGTCCTCGTAGTCGGCGTGCTGCAGGCGAACGTTCTCCACGTGCGGCTTGTCGTCGGCCTGCGGCACTTCCTCGGCGGCGCGGATCTCGACCGTGTTCAGCACCTTGATCACTTCGAGCTTGACCGCCTCGAGCATGGCGCCGAAGAGCTCGAAGGCCTCGCGCTTGTACTCCTGCTTCGGGTTCTTCTGCGCGTAGCCGCGCAGGTGGATGCCCTGGCGCAGGTGGTCCAGCGCCGCCAGGTGCTCGCGGTAGTGCGCGTCCAGGATCTGCAGCGTCACGTAACGCTCGTACTGGCGGAAGGACGCTTTCGCGTTCTCCGGGATCTTCGCCTCGTACGCTTCCTGCGCCTTGGCGATGATGCGCTCGAGCAGGGTCGTATCGTGGAGCTCCGGCTCCTTTTCCAGCCACGCCTTGAGCGGCAGCTGCAGCCGCAGCTCGGCCGCGAGCGCATTCTCCAGGCCGGTGATGTCCCACTGTTCCTCTACGCTCTCTTCGGGCACGTGCTGGCGGAACAGGTCCGTCACCACGCCCGCGCGCAGATCCGAGATGCGCGGCGAGACGTCTTCCGACTCGAGCAGCTCGTTGCGCAGCGTGTAGATGGTCTTGCGCTGGTCGTTGGCGACGTCGTCGTACTCGAGCAGTTGCTTGCGGATGTCGAAGTTGCGCGCCTCGACCTTGCGCTGCGCGCTCTCGATCGAGCGCGTCACCATGGCGTGCTCGATCGCCTCGCCCTCGGGCATCTTGAGCATCACCATGATGCGGTTGATGCGGTCGCCCGCGAAGATCCTGAGCAGCGGGTCCTCGAGCGCCATGAAAAAGCGCGAGCTCCCCGGGTCTCCCTGGCGCCCGGAGCGGCCGCGCAGCTGGTTGTCCACGCGCCGCGACTCGTGGCGCTCGGTGCCGACGATGTGCAGGCCGCCCGCGGAGATCACCTTGTCGTGCAGCGCCTGCCACTCGCCGCGCAGCTTTTCGATGCTCGCCTTCTTTTCCGCCTCGCTCAAGCCCTCGGTCGCCTCGACCATCGAGGCCTGCTTCTCGACGTTGCCGCCGAGCACGATGTCGGTGCCTCGGCCCGCCATGTTGGTCGCGATGGTGACCATCTTCGGCCGGCCGGCCTGCGCCACGATTTCGGCCTCGCGCGCGTGCTGCTTGGCGTTGAGCACCTGGTGCGGCAGCTTTTCCTTCGCCAGCAGTCCCGACAGGAGCTCGGAATTCTCGATCGACGTGGTGCCCACCAGCACCGGCTGGCTGCGTGCGTAGCAGTCCTTGATCTCGTCGATGATCGCCTTGTGCTTTTCGCCGGTGGTGCGGTAGACCAGGTCGAGCCGGTCCTCGCGGATCATCTTCATGTGGGTCGGCACGACCACGGTTTCCAGGCCGTAGATTTCCTGGAATTCGTAGGCTTCGGTGTCGGCGGTGCCGGTCATCCCGGCCAGCTTGCCGTACATGCGGAAGTAGTTCTGGAAGGTGATCGAGGCAAGGGTCTGGTTTTCGTTCTGGATCGCGACCTTTTCCTTCGCCTCCACGGCCTGGTGCAGGCCGTCGGACCAGCGCCGCCCGGTCATCAGGCGGCCCGTGAATTCGTCGACGATGACCACCTCTCCGTTCTGGACCACGTAGTGCTGATCGCGATGGAAGAGGTGGTGCGCGCGCAGCGCCGCGTAGAGGTGGTGCACCAGGTTGATGTACGCCGGCTCGTACAGGCTCGCTCCCTGCGGCAGCATGCCGATGCGCGCCAGGATCTCCTCGGCCTTCTGGTGCCCGGCCTCCGAGAGCAGGACCTGGTGGTTCTTCTCGTCGACGAAGAAGTCGCCCGGGGGCTCCGGCTCGCCTTCCTTCTTCTCTTCCTTCTGCCGGGTGAGGAGCGGCGCCACGTCGTTCATCTTGTAGTAGATCTCGGTGCGGTCCTCGGCCTGGCCGGAGATGATCAGAGGCGTGCGCGCCTCGTCGATCAGGATCGAGTCCACCTCGTCCACGATGCCGTAGGCGAGGCCGCGCTGGAAGCGCTCCTCGATGCGCATCGCCATGTTGTCGCGCAGGTAGTCGAAGCCGAACTCATTGTTGGTGCCGTAGGTGATGTCGGCGCGGTACGCCGCGCGCTTGTCCTCGGGCTCCATCTGCGGCACGTTGACGCCGACCGTGAGGCCGAGGAAGGCGTAGAGCTTGCCCATCCACTCGGCGTCGCGTCTCGCCAGGTAGTCGTTCACCGTGACGATGTGCACGCCCTTGCCGCTGAGCGCGTTGAGGTACGCCGGCAGAGTCGCAACCAGCGTCTTGCCTTCGCCGGTTCGCATCTCGGCGATCTTGCCGTCGTGCAGCACCATCCCGCCCACCAGCTGCACGTCGAAGTGGCGCATGCGCAGCGTGCGCTTGCCCGCTTCGCGCACCACGGCGAAGGCCTCGGGCAGCAGCTCCGCGAGCGTCGCGCCGTCGGCGAAGCGCTTCTTGAATTCGGCGGTCTTGCCCTGCAGCGCGGCGTCGGAAAGCTTCGAGATCTCGGCCTCGAGCGCGTTGATCTGCCTCACCACTCCCGAGTACTGCTTCAGCAGCCGCTCGTTGCGGCTGCCGAAGATTCGTCTTGGAATGCTGAAAAGAAAGGCGAAAAACTTGCGGAGAAGGTCCATGAACGCGGGAGCGCGGAAGTTCAGGGCCCCCGGAAAAAGACGCGATTTTAGCACGCCGAGGCAGCGCGCCTCGGCGCCGCGTCAGCGCATTCTTGCTTTTGCCAGAGGAACTTGCGGGTTCGCGGCGAGCAGGAACCGGGACGGGTTCTGCGCCGCGCCGCGGAAGCGCACTTCGAAATGCAGATGCGGGCCGGTCGAGCGGCCGGTATTGCCGCTGTCGGCGATGCGACGGCCACGCTGCAGCACGTCGCCTTCCTTCACCAGGACCCTGGACAGGTGCGCGTAGCGCGTGACCAGGTCGTTGCCGTGGTCGATGTCGATCATGTTGCCGTACTGCGGATGAAAGCCGGCGAACTGCACCACGCCGCCCGCCGCCGCGACCACCGGCGTGCCGACGTCGGTGATGAAGTCGATGCCTTCGTGCATCGCCTGCTGGCCGGTGAACGGATCGATGCGGTAGCCGAATCCGGAGGCGTTGAACGGCGCCGCCACCGGCATCATCGTCGGCATCGCCTTCTTCTTCACTGCCTGCTCGAAGAGCTGCGCCTCGAGCACGCCGAGCATGTCGGTGCGGTTCTCCATCCGGCGCGACAGGCTCGCCACCTGCTCGTTGAACTGGGTCAGGGTCAGGTTCTGCGGCGGCATGGTGCTCGACTGCGCGCCGCCCAGGCCCGGCGTCTCGGAGAAGCGGAATTCCTGCGGCCGGATGCCGGCCAGCGACGACAGGCGCTCGCCCAGCGCGTCCAGGCGCGTGAGCTGGGCCTGCATTTCGCCGATCTTCACCGCCATCGCGTTCAGGTTCTGCTGCATGAACTCTCGCGAGCGCTCGGTTTCGCCCTGCTGCGCGGCGAGCACCAGTTGCGTCACGAGGGGGATTTTCAGCTCGACCGCGAAGCGCAGGCTGAGCCAGTAGAGCGCGCCGGTCAGCGCGGCAACCATCATCAGGCCCAGGGTCGCCGATACGAGGACATGCCGCAGCGACAGCGTCAGGGAACGCGCCTTTGCCAGCCGGCTGGAGATCAAGATAACCTGCACGCCACCTCCATTCACCACTCCCTCGTGCAAACGCCAAAAGTCGGCAGGCTGCTTGCGTCGGACGCCGGCCTTCAGCCGGTCGTCGCCAAAGCGCGCGAAATCGGCGCGCTCTCGAAGCTTTGTTTTGACTTTCTGCCGCCCGGGCTGGCCCGCCTGGTTCGGGCCATCAGTCTTAACGACCGCCTCGGGGAACGCCAACTGGTACTGTTTGCCGCATCGCCCGCTGCGGCCGCCAAGCTGAAGCTTCTGTCCGAGGCTTTATGTCAATTCTTGTTACAGCACGGGGCGCAGGTTAATTCAGTTTCCGTGAGGGTGCAACCGGGGGCCGCCGCGCCAGCCGTAGCCGTTGAGCGACAGCCGCGCAGGCTGTCCAGCGTCGCTATTGCGGCGCTGCAGCAACTGCACGACAAGCTTCCGGATACGCCTGCGCGCAGGGCTCTGAAAACCCTTCTTGATCATCAAGCTGTGCCGGACAAGGCCGGCAGCAAGAGGCCCTAGGCCGGAGCCTGGCGCACCAGGCCGGCAATGCCGGCCGGCGCTTCCTCGGCGCGCTCGAAGGTGACCACTTCGGTGGCCGCAGGATCCGCCGTCAACGCATGCAGCAGGCGGTTGTTCAGCGCGTGCCCGGATTTGTGCGCGCTGAAGGCGGCGAGGAACGGCCGGCCAAGCAGGTACAGGTCGCCGATCGCGTCCAGGATCTTGTGCCGGATGAATTCGTCGCCGAACCGCAGGCCTTCGGCGTTCAGCACCCGGTGGTCGTCCAGCACCACGGCGTTCTCCAGCCCCCCGCCGAGCGCAAGGCCGGATTCGCGCAGCTCCTCGACTTCCTGCATGAAGCCGTAAGTGCGTGCGCGCGCCACTTCCTTCAGGTACGAGGTGGTGGCGAAATCCACGGTCAGCGAAGTGTTCGATTTTTCGATCACCGGATGGCTGTAGACGATCGAAAACGACAGCTTGAAACCTTCATAGGGCTCGAGCACCGCCCATTTGTCGCCCTCGCGCGCCTCGACCCTCTTCTTCACGCGCAGGAACCGCTTGGGCGCGCCCTGCTCCTCGATTCCGGCCTGCTGAACGAGCAAGACAAAGGGCGCGGCGCTGCCGTCCATGATCGGGACCTCGGGTCCATCGAGGTCCACGTAGACGTTGTCGACGCCCAGGCCGGCGAGCGCCGACATCAGGTGCTCGACGGTGTAGATCTTGGTGCTGCCGCTCACCAGGCAGGAGCAAAGGCGCGTCTCGCCCACGAGGTCGGCGCGCGCCGGTATTTCCACCACCGAGGGCAGATCGAGGCGCCGGAACACGACGCCCGTGTCGGGCTGCGCCGGGCGCAGGCTCATGCGCACCTTCTGGCCGGTGTGCAGGCCGACGCCGGTGGCGCTGACCAGCGATTTCAGGGTTCTCTGACGCAGCATGGGGATCCGGATTCTACCAAGCGACGGCAGCCGCCCCCCGGCAAGGATGGGGGACGGCCGCCGGTGCGCTTGCGCCGCCTAGTCGGCCTGCTTGCGCAGGAAGGCGGGGATGTCGTACTTCTCGACGCCGCTGT
>Ga0335069_10015160_pt1 | contig 10776 bp, 11 predicted proteins | sample Lox_Sample_11_FD_206714 | JGI IMG/M metagenome (GOLD analysis project Ga0335069, IMG submission 206714) | Soil microbial communities from Loxahatchee National Wildlife Refuge, Florida, United States - Lox_Sample_1.1 | ecosystem: Environmental > Terrestrial > Soil > Wetlands | place: USA... | reverse complement strand
CTGGCTCTACGTCGATGCCCAGTTTCTGGACGCGTTCGCGCGGAATGCCCAGGCCAAGGAGGTCGACTCCGGGGAGAACATCGTCGTGCTGATCCCGGACGACTCAGGCGTGTTTCTTTCTTTCGAAGCGGCTTCCCATGTTGGAGAACGGACGCTCGGCTGCACCGACCCCGTGCAGACCTACGTCGATCTCGTCCACTGCGGCGGCCGCGGGGAAGAAGCTGCCCAGGCCCTGCTCGACCAGAAGATATTGCCAGCCTGGAAATCGGCGGCGCGGCCATGACGAGCGAACCGCGCACGCAGCACGACTACGGCCAGCGCGACGTCGAAGCCGCGTGGCGCGTTCTCGTGGATCTCGGACAGGTGCTCGGGTCCTGGTTTGCTGACAGCATCGTCGTGGTGGGCGGTTGGGTCCCCGACCTCTTGCTCCCGAACACCGAGGAACCTCATGTCGGAAGCATCGATGTCGATCTGGCGCTCGACGCGGACAAGCTTCGGGGAGGTCGCTATGCAGAGATAGTCAGATCGCGACCGGGCGGTACGAGAAGACTGACCAGCAGTACAAGCTTCGTGCGGCAGTGGACCTCAATGATGGCGGGCCAACGGTCGTTGTTGAGATCGATTTCCTCAAAGCCCCAAAGAGACGGCGAGGCAAAGGCCAACGCTTCATTCCGGGGTTCCGCCCGCTCGACGCTGCCGGCTGCGCCGCCGCATTCTCGCGGCCGGAGCATGTGCTGATCGAAGGGCAGATGATCTCGGGCGTGCAGAACCGCGTCAGTCTGTTGGTCGCGTCACTCCCTGATTTTCTGGTTATGAAGGCTCATGCGCTGGCCGGTCGAGACAAGCCGAAGGATGCCTATGACCTCTGCTTCTGCCTCGATTACGCGCCCGGCGGGATGGAAGCAATTGCGCGAGCGTGGCGGGAACGATCAAGCGACCCGCTGATCAGTGCCGCCATTGAACACCTCAAGGTGAAATTTGCGACCGTCGCATCCTACGGCCCTCAGCAGGTCGCCGCCTTCTACGAGGCCACGTCCCGTGAGGAACGCGATAGACATTGTCGACATGCCTACGAACTCGTGAGCCGCTTTCTCGCCTTGATCGCCGCTTAACGTGGGACAGACATCCTTCTTGCTTGCGAGACAATTGGTTGCTTCGGCCACAAACTCGTCCGCCGGCGAGTCAGATTGCTCTTCAAGCGAGGCCTCACTGACGCTGCAGTGAGCCGTTACGCCGACTCGTCGTCACCGTCGGTCTCTGCCCAATCGCGGCCGAGGATGAAGTCGTCGTCGATCTCGCCAAAACCTGGCGGCGCCTAGCGTTCCATTGGCTTTGCGGCTGCTATTCCTTGCCGCGAGCCGGCCGCGAGACGTGGGGCGCGTCGGTGCGAATGATCTTCGCGATCGCTTCGGCGTTCCGCTTGACCGCGACACCACGGGCGGTCAGCCACGTCACCACGTCTTCGTTGCTGGGGGCGGGGTGCGGGCCAGCGGGATCGTGCTTCGCCCAGAAGTGCTTGACGGCGGCAGCCAATTCTCGCAGCAGTGGTGTCTCGTAGGCGCCCCAGGGCCAAGGGGTGGGAGGTGGTGGCGCGTGCCCGGCCGGAAGAGGAAATTGTTCGGGCAGCGACCAATTCAGGGACGCGGCCCACTTGCCGAACTCGGCCAAGCGGATCGCACAGTCCGGGTCGTGCCGATCATGTCCTGCCACGACTGGGAGTCGCCCGACGATCGCGTGATTCTCGGCAACCCTCCGTCGGCGCTGGAACTCCTCACCTTCAGCCAGATTTCCCTCGGACAGCCCATCGGGATCCAGGTTGCACGACAACGCAACCACTTGCGGCAAGGTGGCATGATCGATATCGCGCCACAGGCGCCAATCTGGTTTTCTTTGTTCGTTTTCGCTCATGGCGTCCGCCTGCGGTCACCTTTGGAGAAGACCGCATTTCCAGGGGGGCTCAGCCTAGCATTGGCGGGTAGCACGCGGCTACTGCTTGACTGCTGCGGAGGCTGGGCCTTGCGAGTTGGTGGAATCACCCAACGGATCCTCACCTGGGCGGGTCACGCCCAGCAGGCGCGCGGCCAGGATTACGTCGAATTTCCGGGTCTCGGGGTTGCTCACCTGATATTCGAGCACGACCGGCCCCACGCCCGCGGCGTAGGTGGTCCGCAGGACGCGATCGGGGCTGCCGCGCGTCTCTTCAACCACGGCACAGTTGGCATAGGTCCCGGCCGGCACGGTCACGTTTCCGCCCACCGAAACCACGGTGGCTTTGCCGCCAGCCAAGGGCCAGGTCGCTCCAGTGCGTATCGGCGTCTTGAGGATGAAGTCCCCAGGACTCGGACCTTCACGCCGAGCGATCCCCTCGGCCAGGAGGGCGTAGCCGTTTCGCTCGTCGCCTGCCTGGACGATCGCGCTGTCGCCGGTCCACTGGAGGACGGCGTAGGTGGCCAGGATCTTTTGCCCGCCCTTGTCGATCTCGTAGGCCCACTTCCATCCAGGCGCCAGCGGGAAGTATTCCGCGGCTAGCTCGGGCGGGGGGGTGCGTGCGGGCGCCTGCTGCGTGGTCGCGCAAGCCAGCTCGCAGCCCAGCACTAGGGTCGCCAGCAGAAAGTTGAAAAAATCCGGTCGCATAATGGGGATGAGCCTTGCCATCGGTTCACTAAACGCCAGACTACCGCATCTTGGTAGCCGCAAGCGCGTGACCTGGCGCGTCTGCAGAACCCTGAGAGTTCTCTTGAGTCGTCCTGGTCACTCTCAGAAAACTGAGGGGCTCGTCCCGGAAGTCGTTGGTTTCTCCATTTCACGCGGTGGCGCGAAGATTGCTGTCACTTGACTTAGATGCATATTCGAACCGTGACGCTCGGTGTCCTCCTATCCGGCGGGGTGTTCCCGCTGGCGCCGGCGTCTGTGTTTGCGCAGGGGTCCGAGGCGGCCTCAACCGAGCGGTTGGCATCTGAGTATCAGCGGCTCCGGGCGGACCTCGACAAGGTCAACGCCGAGGTCGCCGCCCTCAAGCGTGGCGAACGTAGCGTGCGGAACGACTACCGACTGCGCGACAAAATGGCAGAGGCCGAGGCGCTGGCGCGCAAGCTGACGGATGCGGAGGCCCGCCTGCGCGTGGCCCGAGGCGCCTCGCCGCCCGAGACCGGAGTTGGAGCCGTCGAGCCGCCGGTGGCAACCCCTCAGGACGGTGCGGTGGAATTGGAGGCCAAGGCCGACCTCTTGTCCGATCAGGCCCGTCGCTTTCAGGCCGAAGCCGACGCATTGGTGCGCACAGCGGAGCAGATCCGGGCTCGCCAGGCCATGCGGCGCCGGGCGAGCGCGTGGGAGCGCGATCCACTCGCCGGCTTCGAGGCATCCAAGCGCAACCTCGCCATCTCGGGCCAGGGTTCGCGCCTGGGGAGCACTGGCGAGTCGAGCAGTGGCGCGGGCGCAACCCGCGGGGCCCCTACAACCCAGGGCACAGGCGGGGCGAGCAAGTCCGCCGCGTCCGATAGTGCCACCGCCAACCCGCCGCCGCCGGCTCTCATCGTGCCGTCAGGACCCACAGGCGCGTCGCCGGTCTTGACGCCCACATCCTCGGCTAGCTCGGGTTCGGCCACCGTGGGCGTTTCTCCGACGGCTGCGCCCGTACCATCAACCAGTCACCCGCTGACCGCGCCGGTCGCGGGTTCGGCCGATTCTGTTTCGAAAGCGGCGGGCCAGGAGCGACCTTTGCTCGATCCCACTGCGCTCGCGACCATTCGCAGCAGCCTCAGCCAGGCTGGATCCCTATCGAACCCCGAGACCGTGGAAGCTGCCGCGACCGCACTCCGCCAACACGCCCAGGCACTTGAGGAACAAGCCCGACGCCTGCGTGTCAGGGCCGGCCACGAGTGATCCGGATCACAGCCGCGTTCTCTTCACGGCACGCGCGTCTGAGTGTTATTTGCCCGCGACTTGGGGCTAGTATGAGCGCGAATGCGACTGACCTTCACGCCAGTGGTGTTTGCCCTGCTCGGGGCGGGCCCCTGGGCGCGCGCGGACTCGGAACAACACGATCTGCGAGTGGAGCTGGGCACCGAGTACGACAGCAATCCGGATCGGGCCGAGCATATCGCGGGCGTGACGCCGATCTTGCCGCAGGCGCCCGCGTCGCCGTTGGCGCGCCTGGTGGCCTCGGGGAACTGGTCCTCGCCGCTGGGGGAACGCGCCGGTCTCGCCCTGTCAGGGGCGCTCGGGGGTAAGCGATTCCTGCGCGAAGAGGCACGCGGCGACGATGTCCTGATTGTGCAGGCAGGCGCCAACGGCACATTGCGCCTGGCGGGACGGACGATTCTCGGTGCTGCGGGCAGCTACTACGATGCCTTCCAGCGCGGGCCGGTCGATCGGCGTGACTTTCGTTCGCTCACTCCCGTGTTGCGCCTCGAACAGGGATTTGCCCGGGCTGCGCAGCTCACGCTCGGGGGCGGCTACCGCTGGTTCACCTTCAAGTCCATTGATGACCTGAGTTTCGCCGGACCCACGGCCTTCGTGAACGCCCGCCAAATCATTCCCGGCGATCTTGCCGCCGGCGAGGCGGACTGGGAATGGAATGCCGGGGCTGCTCTGGAGTGGCGTGGTTTCGCGGGGCCGGCCTGCATCAACGACACCTGTACCCCCGAGTCATCCGCGCCGGCCCGCCTCGACCGCTTCTGGATTGGTCACTTCGAGGTGGCACGCACCAGCTCATTCCTGCTGGGAGCCGGGGCAGCGCTTCACGTCAATGAATCGAACAGCCGAGGGGAAGCCCTGGTGCGAGGCGTGTTCCACGTGCGCGCCGTGGCTCCCTTGCCCTGGTCGCTGTCGCTGTCCACTCGCGCGGAGCTGGTGGCGACCCACTACCAGAATTCGCTGCTCCTCGTGCAAGATCCAAACGCCGGCGCGCCCCGGGTCAGCATCGAGGACGAGAACCGCAGTACCTTGCGCGTCGAGGTGGCGCGTCCGCTTGCGCAGGGCTTCGAGATCGGGGCACGCTACGTCGTCTACACCAGCTTTCCCAGCCGAGGTTCGGTCGACTACTTTCGCCAGACCGCCTTGCTGTACCTGGCCGTCTACGACGAGCGCTGACGCCAAGGCTGGTTCAGGAACCGCTCGCACCCTGCTGGCGGACGACGCGAATCTTTTTTTGTCGAACGCAACAATCACCATTGACTTCGCGTCCGGCGAGGACGAAGAATGGCCTCCCGAGTTGAGCTACGATCTCTTGCGCGAAACTCGGGGCCCGCGCCGGCAGTCAGCCGGCGGGAGGTTTCCGGAAGGAGTCCAATTCTGATGCCCACCGGAAAGCCTTCTCCCAAAAGGACGAAGTTTATCTTTGTCTCAGGCGGCGTGGTTTCGTCGCTGGGCAAGGGACTCTCATCGGCCTCGATCGGTTCGCTGCTGGAGGCGCGCGGTCTCAAGATCACCATCCAGAAGCTCGACCCGTATCTGAACGTGGATCCGGGCACCATGAACCCGATGCAGCACGGGGAGGTGTTCGTCACCGACGATGGGGCTGAAACCGACCTCGACCTCGGCCACTACGAGCGGTTCCTCAACCGGCGCATGTCGCATCTCAACAACGCGACATCAGGGCAGATCTACCAAGCGGTCATCCAGAAGGAGCGACGCGGGGAATACCTGGGCGGCACGGTGCAGGTGATCCCGCATGTGACGGACGCGATCAAGGCGCGCGTCTTGGAATGCGCCGAGGGCATGGACGTGCTCATCGTCGAGATCGGCGGAACCGTTGGCGACATCGAGTCGCTGCCGTTCCTCGAAGCCGTGCGCCAACTGCGCTTCGAGCAGGGCCATCAGAACGCCATCTCCGTTCACGTCACCCTGGTGCCCTATATCGCCGCGGCGGGCGAGCTGAAGACCAAGCCCACGCAGCACTCGGTCATGAAGTTGCGCGAGATCGGTATCCAGCCCGACATCCTGCTGTGCCGGTCATCCAAGCCGCTCAGCACCGCCTTGCGACAGAAGATCGCGCTCTTTACCAACGTGGCGCCCGATGCGGTGTTTTCCGCCGAGGACGTGCCGTGCATCTACGAGGTGCCCATCAGGTTCCTCAAGCAGGGTGTAGACGAGAAGATCGCCGAGCTGCTCAACATTTGGTCGCGCGCGCCCGAGGTGAGCGGCTGGGAGCGAGTGGTCGAGGCCATGCGCAGCCCCCAGGCCGAAGTGGAGATCGCACTGGTGGGCAAGTACGTGGACCTGGCCGAGTCGTACAAGAGCCTCAACGAGGCCATCATGCACGGCGGGATTGCCAACGCCTGCCGGGTGTCCCTGCGCCACGTCGATTCGGAGGAGATCGAGCGCACCGGCCCGTCATGTCTCGACACCGCGGACGGCATCCTGGTGGCCCCTGGCTTCGGAACGCGCGGCATCGAGGGCAAGATCACGGCGGCCCGCTATGCCCGGGAACGCGGCGTTCCCTATTTCGGCATCTGCTTGGGGCTGCAGATCGCGGTGGTCGAGTTCGCGCGCAACGTGGCCGGCTTGCGCGGCGCCAACTCGACCGAGTTCGAGCCCAAGCCCGCTCATCCGGTCATTGATCTCTTGCCCGAGCAGCGCCAGGTGGTGGACAAGGGCGCGACCATGCGGCTCGGCGCCTGGCCCTGCGTCTTGCGGCCAGGCACGCGCGCCGAGGCGGCCTATGGGGTCACGCAGATCTCGGAACGTCACCGCCATCGCTACGAGGTCAACAACGACTACCGCGAAAAACTGGTGGACGCCGGCTTGATCGTCTCGGGGACTTCGCCTGACGAGAAGTTGGTCGAGATGATCGAGCTGCGCAACCACCCCTACTTCGTCGCTTGCCAGTTCCACCCTGAGTTCAAGTCGCGACCCCAGCAGCCGCACCCGCTCTTCCAGTCCTTCATCGGCGCCGCTCTTCGTGCCCGTCTGGAGAAGCGTCGGCGCACGCAGGCGAGCGCCGACGCTGGCCCGGCAGTACAAGCGTAAGGGCGCGCGTCCGGAAATCGGGAGAGGCGGCGCTTTGCTACGCGCGGGCGGCGAGGCCCTCGTGCGCGAGCAGCCAGCGCTTTCGCCGCAGCCCCGCTGAGTAGCCACCCAGCTTGCCGCCGGCTGCCAGCACGCGATGACACGGGACCAGAATCGGGATTGGATTGGCGCCGACCGCTTGACCTACTGCTCGGCTGGCACCCGGACGGCGCACGCCGCGCGCGATCTCACCGTAGGTAGTCGTCTTGCCGGGCGGCAGGGCGAGGAGCCAGCGCCACACGGCCTTCTGGAACGGGGTTCCGGAAAACGACAGTGGCGGAAGGCGATCGGGTACCGCCTGACCTTTGAAATAGGCGGCCAGCCAGGCCGCACCTTGGCGCAAGGCCCGACGTCCCTTGGCCGTTGTGGATGAAGAAGAGGTAGGTGTAGGTAGGTGTGACCAGGTGACGGAAACAAGCCCGTCAGCGCAAGCTTCGAGACGCAACGGGCCAATTGGCGAATCAATCACGAGAAACATGAATGGCGACTCCAGGGGTAAAGATGAGGGACGAATCAGCGGATATCTTGCGTCCAGACTTGAATTTTTCTCATCTGGCTTCTTTTTGAAATGTTTTGGAACACTGAGCACCTCACTTGTCAAGGGGGCTGTAAGCAATACATGTACCACATGAGGCTTTTGCTTCCACTGATGCAGCGCCCGGTGCTATCAAGAAGTGTACCGAGATACTGACCTAAGAAAACCACACGACGCGATAGAGACAGACAGACGGGCAGTGACGCGATGGCAATGGAGATCAAGCAGAACCTGAAGCTGTCGCAGCAGCTCGTGATGACGCCGCAGCTACAGCAGGCAATCAAGCTGCTGCAGCTCTCTCGGATCGAGCTCGCCGACCTGGTTCACGAAGAGCTGCTCGAAAACCCGATCCTGGAGGACACGGTCGAGGTTGTCGCAGAACGGCAGAAGCCGGACGCCAATGAAGCTCCGGCTGCAAGCGCGGCACTCGAGGTCGAAGCGGAACGAACCGGCGAGACCGAGATCCCGGTGGCCGCCGTCCCGGACGACAAGGTGGGCACGACGGCCGAGGTCAAGGCCGACAACCGGTCCGGGGAAGCGGTGGCGGATTTCGACTGGGACACCTACCTCGAGACCCAGTCCAATGCGCCGCCCTTGCCGACGTATCGGCCGAACACCGAGGATCTTCCCTCGCTGGAAGCCACGCTGACCCGAGGGACGACGCTTTTCGACCATTTGGAATGGCAGCTCAAGCTGTCGCGCGATTTCACCCCCGCACAAGAAGGGCTGGCGCTTCTCATCATCGGCAACCTGACGCCGGACGGATACCTGGATGCGCCGCTGGAAGAGATCGCCGAGGAAGCGGGTCTGGATCTGGCGGAAGCGGAAACCGTCCTTCGGCGCGTGCAGGAGTTTGATCCCACCGGTGTGGCCGCGCGCACTTTGCAAGAATGCCTGCTCATTCAAGCGCGCTTCGTGGGCGCCGACGATGATGTAGTCGTGGGGATCATCACCAAGCACCTGGCCAATCTCGAAAAGAAGAACTACGCGCTCATCGCCAAGGATCTGAACCAGCCGCTCGACGAGATCTACGAGGCGGCCAAGGTCGTGATGGGCCTCAACCCCAAGCCGGGCTGCGCGTACACCGACGAGGAACCGACCTACATCACGCCCGATGTCTACATTCAGAAGGTGGGTGACAAGTACTTCGTAACCGCCAACGACGATGGGCTGCCCAAGCTCAAGATCTCGGACTTCTATCGCACGGCGCTTTCCAAGGGTCCCAAGGCGCGCGAGTACATCCAGGAGCGCCTGCGCAGCGCCCAGTGGCTGATCCGGTCCATTCAGCAGCGCCAGCGCACCATCGTGCGCGTGGCCGAGTCCATCCTGCGCTTCCAGCGCGAGTTCTTCGAGAAGGGCGCGGCTTATCTGAAGCCGCTCATCCTGCGCGACGTGGCCGAAGACATCGGCATGCACGAATCCACTGTGTCGCGGGTTACCACCAACAAGTACGTCCACACCCCGCAAGGCATCTTCGAGCTCAAGTACTTCTTCAACTCGGGCATCTCCCGCAGCGACGGGGACGACCTGGCATCGGAGGCAGTCAAGCTCAAGATCAAGCAGCTCATCGAAAGCGAGGACCCCAAACACCCGCACTCGGACCAGCGAATCGTGGAGCTGCTTGGCGACCAGAACATCGAAATCGCGCGCCGAACGGTGGCCAAGTACCGCGAACAGCTAAGGATTCTTTCCAGCAGCAAGCGCCGGCAGGCCTTCTGAGCGCGCACGGCCGGCAGTCACCCCCCTTTCAATGGAGGCACCCCGAATGCAGATCTCGACGACGTTCCGCCACATGGAAGCTTCTCCGGCGGTCAGAGACTACGCGGAAGAACGGTTGGACAAGATTCGCAAGTACTTCCGGCGGGAGATTCTGTCGGCCCACGCCACTTTTTCCGTGGAACGTAATCACAGCCATACGGCCGAGTTCTCCTTGACCTTGCCCAACGGCATCGTCCTGCAGGCGCGCGAGACGACCGAAGACATGTATTCGTCGGTGGATCTGGCGGCCGCCCGCATCGAGCGTCAGGTGCGCAAATGGAAGGAGAAGATCCACACGCACAAGCCGCATGGCGGGCCCAGCTTCTCGATCCGTCAGGCGGTCATCTCGTCCGAGACGGTCGAGCCCCAACCAGGCGGGGAAGGCCATGCCCATCGGGCCGAGGGAGAGGGGTTGCCGGTGGTGCGCGAGCAGACAGTCCAGGTGAGCCCCATGTCGGTCGAGGATGCTGCGATGCAGCTCAATCTGATGGAAAAGGAGTTCCTGGTGTTTACAGATGTAGACAGCAACACCATTTCGGTCATATATCGCCGAAAGGATGGCAACTACGGTCTCATCGAGACAGGAGCCTCTGCTCCCGGAACCTAGGACCGGAAATGGCCCTCGTACGGCCGGCACTCCTATGAAGGTCGTAGATTTTCTTCATCCAAACTGCGTCATTCCGGCGCTGAAGGGAACGACCAAGGGCGACGTTCTGGACGAGCTGGCAAGACACCTGGCCAGCGTACAGCCGGGGATCGATGCCGTGGTGCTGGGGCGCGCTCTCGCCGAGCGGGAGCTGCTGGCTTCGACGGCTATCGGGGATGGCATCGCCATCCCGCACGGCAGGCTGGACACGGTGGACAGCCTGCTGGGTGTGCTGGGACGGTCGGTGGACGGGTTGGACTTCGATTCGATCGACGGCAAGCCGACCCATCTGGTGTTCATGTTGGTGGCGCCTACCGCGGCCACCGGGGCGCACCTGAAGGCCCTGGCGCGCCTGTCACGGCTTTTCCGCGATGCCGTCTTCCGTCAGCGCCTGGTCGATGCGCCTGATGGCGAGGCCATGTACAAGATCATTGAAGGAGAGGACGCCAAGTATTGAGCGGGCCAACGGCACTGTCGACCGCGCTGACCGTGCGCTCTCTTCTGAGCGAGGGCGCGGGGCTTAGACTGGTGCTGCTGGCGGGCGAGGCGGGGCTGGGCCGGCGCATTGCCGTCAACCGGGTGCAGAAGCCGGGGCTCGCGCTGGCGGGCTTCGTGCGCCAGGTGCAGCCGGAGCGCGTGCAGATTCTGGGCGCCACCGAGCTGTCGTACTTGGCCAGCCTGCCGGCCCAGGAGGCGCGCCACGGTATCGAGACCTTCATGGCCATCGAGCCTGCCTGCATCATCGTCACCAAGGGGCTCGATGTCCCGGCCGAGCTGCTCGAAGCCGCCAACCGTCTGGGTGTGCCTCTCCTGCGCACCCCCCTGCGCT
>Ga0335069_10015159_pt1 | contig 10777 bp, 6 predicted proteins | sample Lox_Sample_11_FD_206714 | JGI IMG/M metagenome (GOLD analysis project Ga0335069, IMG submission 206714) | Soil microbial communities from Loxahatchee National Wildlife Refuge, Florida, United States - Lox_Sample_1.1 | ecosystem: Environmental > Terrestrial > Soil > Wetlands | place: USA: Florida... | reverse complement strand
TCCGATCATGTTCAAGCAAGAGCGCGTCGGGCAGTTCGGGAAGCGATTCACGTTCCTGAAGTTCCGGTCGATGTACGTCAACAATGATTCAAAGATTCACCAGGAGTACGTGAAGCGGTTGATTGCGGGAAAGGGAAATTTGAAGCAGTCGGACGGAAATGGCGGCGTTTACAAGCTCAAGAACGATCCCCGCATCACCCCGATCGGCAAGTTCCTGCGCGAGACGAGCCTGGATGAGATCCCGCAGTTCATCAACGTGCTCCGCGGCGACATGTCTCTCGTCGGTCCCCGCCCCCCGATTCCCTACGAGATCGAGGTATACGACATTTGGCACCGGCGTCGTTTCCTCGAGGTGCAGCCCGGGATCACCGGGCTCTGGCAGATCATGGGCAGGAGCAAGCTGAAATTCGAGGAAATGGTCCGCCTGGACCTGCGCTACGCCAAGCACTGGTCCCTCGCCATGGATCTCCGGATCCTCCTGCGCACGCCCTTTGTCGTCCTGTTCGGAAAAGATGCGGTGTAGTCCGTTGAGCCTATTGAGCCTATTGAGTCTATTGAGTCTATAGAGTCCATTGAGTCGGTTGAGCCTATTGAACCGATTATGAGTCTTAAGCTCCTGACTCAATGGACTGGGAAGACTCAATGGACCAAGAAGCACCGGGAGGTGCCTCGTGTTAAACATCGGCGTCGTCGGATACGGCTACTGGGGCCCACAGGTCGTCAGGAATTTCCACAGCGTTGAGGGCGCCCGCGTCGTTGCCGTGTGCGACAAGCGGCCAGACTTGCTGAAAAAGGTCAAGCAGACCTACCCTACCATCGAGGTGACCGGCGATGTATCGGACATCGTCAACTCACCGCGTATCGATGCGGTCGCTGTCGTCACCCCGGTCTGGACGCATTTCGAGCTGGCCAAAACCGCTCTCGAAAACGGCAAACACGTGTTCGTCGAGAAGCCGTTCACCTCGACATCCGGTCAGGGCGCCGAGCTGGTCGAGCTGGGTCGCAAGAAAAACCTGCGGATCATGGTTGACCACACCTTCCTGTTCACCGGGGCCGTCAAGAAGATGCGTCAGTTGATCGATAACGATGAGCTGGGGAAGCTCTATTATTACGACTCGACGCGCGTGAACCTTGGACTGTTCCAGCACGACGTCAACGTGATCTGGGACCTCGCCCCGCACGACCTGTCCATCATGGATCACTTGATCCAGGACACGCCCAAAGCGGTCATCGCCACCGGCGAATGCCATCTGAACGGACACGAGGACCTGGCGTACATCACCATCTATTTCAATACCAATATGATCGCCCACATCAACGTCAACTGGCTCTCGCCGGTGAAGGTGCGGACCACCCTGTTGGGCGGCGAGCGAAAGATGGTGGTGTGGAACGATCTGGAAGCCGACGAGAAGGTGAAGGTCTACGACAAAGGGGTACAGATCACCGCGCGTGAAGGTGTCTACGACTTGCTGGTCAGCTACCGCTCTGGCGACATGTGGGCCCCCCGGGTTGAACAATCCGAGGCGCTCAAGAACGAGTGCCAATATTTCGTCAATTGCATCTTAGACGGCAAGGACCCCTTCAACGACGGCTACGCCGGCCTGAAAGTCGTCAAAATGCTCGAAGCCGCCGACAAGTCCATCAAGTCGAAGGGGAAGATGGTCGAGATTTAGAACAGCTGGCAGCTGGCAGCAGTCAGTTGGCAGTTGGAAGCTGGCCGGGAACGCAGCGCAGAGCGCATGGCGCAAAGCGCTGCGGACAACTGCCATTAGCCCCAATCCGAAATTCTTGAACCGCCAAGGCGCCGAGGGCGCCACGGTTGTCAGGTTCAGAACAGCACGATAGGCACGAACGCCAAGGTCTCGAGCGGTGGCTTCCAGGTTCGGCCCTGACCTATACATCTGGTGTCTTTGGCGGCCCCGCGGTGGCGTCTTGGCGGTTGATTTTTTTCGGATCAGGGTTAATACAGATATTCATTTGCTTCATTTGCAGCAGCCGCTTGACATGATGCCGACCCCCCTGTAGCGTTACCGTCTCATCGGCAATTTCCCTCCCCAAAGGAGATCGTCCATGGCATCCGATCTGGTGGGCTGCAGTCAGTCGCACGTCATCTATCCCCGGACCTCTCGCAAGGATCTGGAGGCCGGCATTCCGATCATGGTGCGGGGCGAGGGGGTCCACCTCACCGACAGCACCGGGAAGAAATACCTGGACCTCGTGTCCGGCTGGACGCGGCCGGTGCACATCGGCTACGGCCGGGCGGAGATGGCCGACACGATCCGCGAGCAATCGCTGCAGCTCCACTATTTCACGCCCATGCAGTATGGGAATCCCAGGGCGATCGAGCTGGCCGCAGTTCTGGCCGAGATCGCGCCCGGTGATATTGACCGGTTCCTGTTCATCTGTGACGGATCCGAGGCGGTTGAATCCGCGCTCAAACTGGTCAAGCATTACTACTACGCCAAAGGCGAGCGCTGGCGGTTCAAGGTGATCTCGCGCCGGGGCGCATTTCATGGCGTGACCGGGGGCGCGCTGCGGGTGCTCGGCAGCGTCTTGCCGACCCGCCACATGATGGAGCCGCTCCCGCCCGGGACGATCTTTGCGGAATCGCCGTATTGCTACCGCTGCCCGCTGCACCTCAGTTATCCGTCCTGCGAGCTGGCCTGTGCGCGGGACATCGAGCGCCTGATCGAGTTCGAGGGGCCAGACCAGGTCATGGCGTTCATCGGGGAGCCGGTTCAGCAGGTGTTCGGGGCCTACCGGCCGCCCCGCGAATACTGGACGATCGTGCGCGAGATCTGCAACCGCTACGGCATCCTCATGATCGTTGACGAGGTCATCTGTGGCTTTGGTCGGACCGGGAAATGGTTCGGGATCGAGCATTTCGACGTCACCCCGGACCTGATGCTGATGGCCAAGGGAATCTCCAGCGGATACGTCCCACTGGGAGCGCTGGGCGCGACAAAGGCGGTCGTCGCGCCGGTGGAAAACTTCATCAACCTCCAGACTTACATGAATCACCCTGTCGCCTGCGCGGCCGGACTCAAGAACATCGAGATCTTGAAGCGGGAAAATCTGGTGGAGCGGTCGCGAGAGATGGGCGCGTACATGCTGGACCACCTGCAAGCGCTCGCCGACAAGCACCCGTGCGTCGGCGAGGCGCGCGGGACTGGCCTCTGGACCGCGCTCGACCTGACCACCGACCGAGCCAAGCGAACACCCTTCCCGGCGGAGCGGCTGCAACACATTTGCGACCGCGCGAGGGAAATGGGCGTGATCATCAAATACATGTCCTCTGCCCTGGAATTTGCCCCGCCGCTGGTGATCGAGAGGTCGGATCTGGATGCTGCCCTGGCGGTGCTCGATCGCTGCCTCGGGGAAGAGGAGAAGTTGCTCGGCTTATAGTCGTCCGGGTTTTGGACAGAACCCCGCAAAAGACCGGTTCCACTTGACTTTTGCCTTCTGTCAAGAGTAACGTTCCGTCCAGGCAGCAAGCTGATTCTAGTTTCCAGCACATTTGAGCAATCGCTTGGAAGCGCGAAGGAGGTGAGGGCCATCGCGTGCTGCCACGCGGGATTGTTGGCTGTAAGGTATCAACTCTAGAAGTCAAAGGAGGAATCGGATGAAGAATTTGAGTCGGCGAAAGTTCCTCGCGACAGGGGCCGCCGGCCTGGGCGTCGCCGCCCTCGGTTCGCTGCCTGGCAAAGTCTTCGGGCAGGCTCCTGCTGCCATCAAAGGGACCAAGCTGTCGATCCTGCAGGGCACGTATTTCATTGCCCCAGCCCAGGATCTGTACAAGCAACAGGCCGAGGAGTGGGGCAAGGCCAACGGCGTGCAGATGAGCGCCGATTTCCTGAATTGGCCGGATCTGCAGCCGAAGATCGCCGCCGCCATTCAAGCGGGCGGTGTGGACATCGTCGAGTTGTGGCCGTCCTGGAACCACCTCTACAAAGAGAACCTGGTGGACATGACGGAAGATGCCGAGGCGTTTGCAAAGCGCAACGGCGGCTTTGAGAAGTATGTGTTGAACTCCGCGCCGGTCAACGGCCGCTATCTCGGCATCCCGCACGGCATGTCGAACGCGTCCATGAACTACCGCATCAGCTGGTTCAAAGAAGCCGGCATGCCGAATGCCGAGGACGGGTCGAAGATCGACGTGACCTGGGACGAGTACCACGAGATCGCGAAGAAGTGCAAGGCGAAGGGGCATCCGTTCGGCCAGGCCCTCGGCCACAGCACCGGGGATCCGCCGGGCTTCGTGTACCCGTACATGTGGGCGCACGGCGCGATGGAAGTCGACAAGAACGGGAAATCGATCCAGTTTAACAAGCCCCAGTTCGTCGAGGGCATGAGGAAATTCGTCCAATACTATAAGGACGGTTACGACACGACCGGGCTGGGCTGGGACGATAGCAGCAACAACCGAGCGTTCTTGGCCGAGCAGCTCGCGTGTACCTACAACGGGTCCAGTATCTATTTCGCCGCCAAGAAGGACAAGCCCGAGCTGGCGAAGGACATCCACCACATGCTGATCCCGAAGGGGCCGGCCGGCCGCTTCTACTGGCTCGGTAGCCGGACCTTCGCCATCCTCAAGAATTCCAAGAACGTGGCAGGCGCCAAGGAGTTCTTGAAGTGGTGGTTCGAGGACAAGCAGTACGGCGACTGGTGGCGGATGCAGGAAGGGTACATGCTCCAGGCGGTCACCAAGTACTATAATGACCCGGTCTGGACCAAGGATCCGAAGATGCTGCCCTTCCGCGAGCAGCCCAAGTACGGGGTGGACGTGGGCTGGCCTGGGCCGCCGAACGAGAAGGCTTCCTTGGCCTGGTCCAAGTACATCGTGGTGGACACGTTCGCCAAGTCGGTCCAGTCGGGCAATGCCAAGGCCTCGATCGAGTGGGGCGCCGAGCAGTTGAAGCGGGTCTACGGCGTCTAAGGGAACCTGCGGCCAGCGCGGATTGCGGGACCCGCGCTGGCCGCCGAGAGTTTCCGTCGGAAAGGGGGCAGCCGCAGGAGTGCGGCTGCCCCCGCTTTGGAGGGTTCAGTGAGTCCGAGGGGCGAGCTGCGCGGGACCGCGGTGACGACCGGTTCCTTGCTCGAGCGCGAATCGAGCCTGGGCATTATCTTGATGCTGCCCGGCGCGGTCTTGCTCATAGCGTTCATGGCCTATCCGTTCTTTCTGGGCATCTGGCTGTCCATCACCGATAGCATGATCGGCCGGATGGGCCATTTCATCGGGCTGCGCAACTTCTCGGACCTGCTCACGGACACGATTTTTCAACAGACCGCCTGGAACACGTTCGTGTACGCCATGGTGACGGTCCCTTTCAAGGCGGCCCTCGGGCTTGGATTGGCCCTGCTCCTCAATAACCACATGCGGTTCAGCAATCCGATCCGGGCGGCGGTGATGATGCCCTGGATCGTGCCGACCGCGCTGTCCACGCTCGGCTGGTTCATGATCTTCGACCCGGTGTTCAGCCCGGTGTCCTGGCTCCTCCGGCATTTCGGCCTGATCTCGCAGAACATCAACTTCCTCGGGGATCCCGGCCTTGCCATCTCCTCCGTGTGCCTCGCGAATATCTGGCGGGGCACACCGTTTTTCGGCATTACGATTCTGGCCGGCTTGCAGGCGGTGCCCAACGAGCTGCACGAAGCCGCGGCGATCGACGGCGCCAGCATGTGGCATCGATTTCTGCATGTGACGGTGCCGCACATCCGCGGCGTCGTCCTGATCGCGACCTTGCTCTCGATCATCTGGACCTTCGCGGACTTCCAGCTGATCTACGTCTTGACCAAGGGTGGCCCCGCCAACACGACCCACATCTTCGGCACGTACGCCTATCAGATCGGTCTGTCGGCGACCGAGATCGGCATGGGGGCCGCGATTGCCCTGTACATGTTCCCGATCCTGATGCTGTTCGCGATCGTCCTCTTGGTGTACATCCGAAGGGAGGAGTAGGATGGTCGGCAGCGAACGATTGAGCAACCGGCTGCTGAACATTTACCTGCCGCTGGCCTTCTATCTCGTCTTCTTGCTCTTTCCCTTTTACTGGATGACGCTCGTCTCCTTCAAGCCGACGAACGACATTTTCGATCTGAAGTTCAATCCCTTCTGGGCGCAGCGCTTCACGCTGGAGAACTACACCTATCTGTTTAAAAGCACCGCGTTCCCTGCGTGGGTGCAAAATACGCTCATCGTGTCGGTGGTCGCGACGCTGCTCTCGTTGGCCTGCAGCGTCTTCGCCGGGTATGCGCTGGCGCGTTTACGGTTCCCGGGCAGCAATTTTCTGGGCCTGGGAATCTTCCTGGCCTACCTCGTCCCGCCGACGCTCCTATTCCTGCCCCTGGCGCAGGTCATCGCCAAGTTTGACCTCTTCAATACCTATTGGGCGCTCATCTTGACCTATCCCACGCAGCTCATTCCCTTTGCCTCCTGGCTGCTGATGGGCTATTTCCGGACGATTCCGCGCGAGATCGAAGAGAGTGCGATGGCCGACGGGTGCTCGCGGCTACAGATCCTCTTCCGCATGATCCTGCCGCTCTCCGTCCCGGGGCTGTTGTCCGCAGGCATCTTCTGCTTCACGCTGTGCTGGAACGAGTTCCTGTACGCTCTGATCTTCATGTCTTCCGGCGACATGAAGACGATCCCCGTCGGCGTGGTCAGCGACCTGATCAAAGCCGACGTGCTCTTCTGGGGTTCGCTGATGGCTGCGGCGGTCCTGGGCTCTTTCCCCGTCGCGCTGCTCTACTCCTTCTTCGTGAAGTATTACGTGTCCGGCCTGACGGCAGGAGCGGTGAAGGGATAACTCGCGCCATTTGGATGGTGCATCGTTCGCACTGAGCGTGTTGAAGTGTGAACGGCGATTCCCGCCTGTATGATCGTTCCCTCCCACATCCGTTTCCGACCATCTCCTTGACCGCGCTCGGCAGTGGCGGTAGCGTACCGCCAGGCATCGCACCTTCGTGAGGAGGGATGGCCATGGACGCAGTCAACGGGCCTCTCGAGTTGCGGATTCGGGCCATCGGTCGCGAGTTGTTCGAGCGGGTCCAGGGCGAGGCGCAGGCGGCCTTCCGCGGGGACCGCTGGACCGCGGGACTGATCGAATGGGCGCTCACGCACGAGGATGCCAAGCTTCAGCTCTTCCGTTTCATTGACGTCTTGCCGGCCTTATCCGACGATCGTGCCATCGTCCGGCACCTCCGCGAATATTTCAGCGCCGAGGACAACCCCTTCGGGACGGCGGCACGCCTCGGGCTTCAGGTGGCCCGCATCGGCTGGCTGGGCGAAAAGGTCCTCGGTTTCGTCCTGCGGCGAATCGTCCGCCAGTTTGCCCAGCGCTTCATTGCGGGGAGCACTCCCGCCGAAGCCGCCCGCACGGTCCGGCGCGCCCGGGCGGCCCGCCAGGCCGCCACGCTGGATCTCTTGGGCGAAGCCTGCGTCAGCGAACCGGAGGCAGTGACATATCAGCGGCGCTACCTGGACCTGCTGGCGCACTTAGGGTCCGCCGCTGCAGGGTGGGCGCCGGTTCCGCGGCTGGATGAGGCGAGCTGGGGTGCAGTCTCGCGGGTGAATGTCTCGGTCAAGCTCTCCGCATTGTATCCACAATTCGATCCGATCGATCCTGCCGTCTCTGCCGCGGCCGTCAAAGCCCGGCTCCGCCCCATTCTGGAGGCCGCCCAGGCCCAGAACGCCCACATCCATATCGACATGGAGGATCACCAGCTCAGGGATCTCACGCTCCAGATTTTCATGGAGCTGTGCGATGAGCCGGCGTTCCGGACGATGCGGCAGGTCGGCATCGTCCTGCAGGCCTATCTCAGGGATGCCGATGCCGACGCCGAGAAGCTGGTGGCGTGGGCGGGCCGGCGCGGCACCCCGGTGGCCGTGCGGCTGGTCAAGGGCGCGTACTGGGACTACGAGACGGCGCGGGCCCATCTGGAGGGCTGGCCGGTTCCGGTGTTCGAAGCGAAGAACCAGACGGACGCCTGTTTCGAGCGGCTGACCCGATATTTTCTGGATCACATCGATTGTGTGGACCTCGCCTTCGGCAGTCACAACATCCGCTCGATCGCGCATGCGCTGGCCTGGCGCGAGCACCTGGGCCTGCCCCAGAACGCGCTGGAGTTTCAGCTCCTCTACGGTATGGCCGGACCGCTCGCCACGGCGCTCGCCGAACGGGGCGAGCGGGTGCGTATCTACATGCCGATCGGGGAGCTGATCCCCGGGATGAGCTATCTCGTCCGGCGGCTGCTCGAGAACACCTCCAATGAGTCGTTCTTGCGCCGGGGCTTCGGCAGCGGGGCGTCGCCGGATGTCCTGCTCGCACCACCGGACGTCTCAGAGCGCGGGAGCGGGGCAGCAGCAGAGGCCGGGGCGCAGAGGAGCAGAGGCGAAGGGGCGAAGACGAGAAACGAGAAGGAAACCGATGCGCTTGTCGGTCTGCACGAAGAGGCGTTTCGAAATGCACCCCGGACCGATTTCGCCGAGTCGGAGGAGCGGCTGCGCTTCGAGCGCGCGCTGGCCCACGTGCGTGGGCAGTTCGGCGAATACTATCCCCTGCTGATTGGCGGCGAGCGGATCGAGACGGCCGAGAGTATTGTCTCCGTCGATCCGTCACGCCCGGATGCGATCGTGGGGCGGACGGCCGCTGCGACGGTTGCGGATGCGGATCGGGCGGTCGCGGCGGCGAGTCGGGCGTTTTCGGCGTGGCGAGCGCTCGGCGCCCCGGCGCGGGCCGAGCTGCTCCGGCGTGCGGCCACGCTGATGCGCGAGCGGCGGGCCGAACTCGCCGCCTGGATGGTGTACGAAGCGGGCAAGCCCTGGCGCGAGGCCGACGGCGACGTCGCCGAGGCCATCGATTTTCTGGAGTACTACGCGCGCGAGGCGGTCCGTCTCCAAACGCCACAACGATTGGGCGCCTTGCCCGGCGAGATCAATATCTACCGGCGCGACCCGCGGGGGGTGGTGGCCGTGATCGCGCCCTGGAATTTCCCGCTGGCAATCCTCACCGGCATGACGGCGGCCGCGCTGGCGACGGGGAACACGGTGGTGATGAAGCCGGCGCAGCCGACTTCGGTGATCGCCGCCCAGCTCGCTGCGATTCTGGTCGAGGCCGGCCTACCGTCCGGGGTCGTCAACTACCTGCCGGGGCCGGGCGCCACAATTGGCGAGCGGCTGGCCCGGCATCCCGACGTGACGATGATCGCCTTCACCGGGTCGCGCGAGGTCGGCGTCAGACTCTACGCGACGGCCGCCGAGCTGCCGGTAGGCGCCCGGCACCTCAAGCGCGTTGTGGCCGAGCTGGGCGGAAAGAACGCGATCATCGTGGACGACGACGCCGATCTGGACGAGGCGACGCAGGGCATCGTGCAGTCGGCCTTCGGGTACGCGGGGCAGAAATGCTCGGCCTGCTCGCGCGTGATCGGCGTCGGTGCGATCCACGACCGACTGCTCGAACGCCTCATCGAGGCGGTCCGGACCCTGCCGTTCGGACCCGCCGATCAGCCGGCCACGGTGGTCGGCCCGGTAATTGACGCCTCCGCACAAAAGAAAATCCAGAGCTACATTGAGCTGGGAAAAGAAGAGGCCCAACCCATGCTGATCCGTGAGCTCACGCCTGAGCTCCGGCAATCCGGGGGATACTACGTCCCGCCAGCCATCTTCGCGGCCGTGCCGCCGGACAGCCGCCTGGCCCAGGAAGAGATCTTCGGGCCGGTGCTCTCGGTGATGCGGGCCGGCGATTTTGACGCGGCACTCCGCATCGCCATGGACAGCGAGTACGCCTTGACCGGCGGCGTCTTCTCGCGAAGCCCAGCGCACTTGGCCATGGCGGAGGACCGCTTCCGGGTAGGGAACCTGTATCTGAACCGCGGGATCACCGGCGCCATCGTGGGTCGGCAGCCGTTCGGGGGGCGGCACCTGTCCGGCGTGGGCCACCAAGCCGGCGGCCCGGACTACCTGCTCCAGTTCCTGGAAACGCGCACGATCACCGAAAACACGCTGCGGCGCGGCTTCGCCTCGGACCGGCTGACGCATTCGAGCTGAGCAGTCCAACGCGTCCCACTTGACGCACCCTGCCAAGAGCGCTAGTTTCGCCGCGCAATCGCCTGGGTCATTTCTTTGATAATCCCGATCGAAGTATGTATGTGAGCTGAGAGGAGGAGAGCATGCGGCGACGAGAGTTCTTGAAGGCGGTGGGCGTGACGGCGGGGGCGCTGGCGATTCCGCGGCCATCCCGGGCCGCGCTGAAATTCAAGCTCTCCACCGAAGGCAGCGACACCCATCAGACGACGATTTGGGCGAAGGCGTTCGCCGAGGCGGTCGCGAAGCGAAGCAACGGCCAGATCGCGGTGGATGTCTTCACCAACGGGCAGCTCGGCAAGAATAAAGAGCTGCTGGAAGCGATCTCCATGGGCAGCGGCACCGTCGAGATCGTAGCGACGGGCACGCAGGACCTGGTCGGATGGGTGCCCGAGACGCAGGTGTTCGATCTCCCCTTCGTCTTTCGCGACGAGGCGCATTACCGAAAGTTCTGGGACAGCGATACGGCCAAGGCGATCTGGAAGAAGATGGAGGGGAAGGGCTTTACCTATCTGGGGAGCACGCTGATCGGCACGGCGCACCTGACCAACAACAAGCGGCCGATCAACAGCCCCGCCGACATGGTCGGGCTCAAGTTCCGGGTTCAGGCCTCGAAAGTGAATGTGGAGACATTCAAGGCGCTCGGCGCCACACCGGTGCCGCTGGCGTTCTCGGAAGTGTACATGGCGCTACAGC